>WPCI01425660.1_pt1 | contig 78276 bp, 64 predicted proteins | sample 5399871 | NCBI WGS metagenome assembly WPCI01 (sample SAMN12869469, study PRJNA574797) | sludge metagenome | isolation source: wastewater treatment of pH7 | place: China:Beijing | collected 2019-05-20 | reverse complement strand
GTTGCCTTCCCGGTCAGTTCGCGCAAATGCCGCCGGGCGACATCACGATCATCGAAGGGGATCTTTCGCCCGTTCTCGAACTCCTGGCCCTGCTCATGTCCCTTGCCGGCGATCACGACTGTGTCACCCGGCCCGGCCTCACGGATCGCTAGCCCGATCGCGGCGTCGCGATCCTGCTCGACCAACACCGATTCCCGGTTTTCGATCCCCCCAAGCACGTCTTCGATGATCTGCGCGGGATCTTCCGAACGCGGGTTGTCCGAGGTGATCACGGCGAGATCCGAGAGTTCAGCCCCGGCCTGGCCCATCAACGGACGTTTCGCCCGGTCACGGTCCCCGCCTGCCCCTACGATTGCGATCAACCGTCCGGACGTGAGCCCGCGGGCTGCCCGAAGCACGTTCTCGACTGAATCCGGCGTATGTGCGTAATCGACCAGCACAGCGAAATCCTGCCCCTCGTCAATCGGTTCGAAACGACCCGGCACCCTTCCGGCCCCTGAAAGCCCGGCGACAGCTTCATCCGGGTCTATTCCAAGGGCTATGGCACCAGCCAGGGCGGCCAGGGCATTGGCAACGTTGAAGGCTCCCGGCAGCGCCGTCCGCACCGGCAGGTCACCGTGTTCGGACTGGACCGTGAACGTGGCCCCGGAAGCATCGAACCCGACATCCACAGCCGAATAATCTGCCGCCCTGCCATCTGCCGAGTAGGTCAGGCAGTCGAACTCGGTTGTCAGGCGTCGACCATATTCATCGTCAACATTGACCACCGAAGCATCGGGTCCGGCAGCGAAGAGAAGCCTTTTCGCCTGGAAGTACTCCTCCATGTCACTGTGGAAATCGAGGTGATCCTGGGTCAGGTTGGTGAAAACGGCAAGATCGAAATCGATCGCGTCGGCACGGTGCATGGCCATCGCATGGGAGGAAACCTCCATGACGCAGGCTTCGTCACCTGCCTCGAGCATTCGCCGGAACGCAGCCTGGAGGTCGATTGCTTCGGGAGTTGTCCTGACGACATCTTCTTCAGTTCCCCCGACGACCTGCTTGACGGTTCCCATCAGTCCGCTCGGCAACCCGCCGTACTCAAGGATGTCAGCGAGCAGAAACGCCGTGGTCGTCTTCCCGTTGGTTCCCGTGATGCCCGCCATCCGCAGGTCCCTGGTCGGGTCGCCGTTGAAGGTCGATGCCAGGGGCGCCATTGCCGCGCGGGTGTCAGGAACTATGAGCTGCGGAACGTCCAGATCCAGCCTGTGATCGCAAACCAGTGCCGCAGCACCGGCCTCGACGGCAGCCGGCGCGAAATCATGGCCGTCACTGGTCAGCCCCCGAACACAGAAGAAGAGGGCTCCGGGCTCCACTTTCCTGTTGTCGAAGGCTAGTGACGATATTTCTGTTCCCGGGTCGCCGACTGGTTCGGACGAGGCCAGATCCCGGGCAAGTTGGTCCAGCCGCATGGCAGGGATTCTAGATGGCCGGGCACCCGGAAACGGGGCCACCCGGTGCGGTCACTGGTCGGTCGGAACGCCGAGATAGGGCAAAGTGAAAGCCGCGAGCTCACCGAATCCGGGTGCCGCTGCCTCCGCTCCGGAATGGCCGTTCTGGGGCTCGTTCACCATGATCGAAACGACGATCGCCGGATCATCGGCAGGGGCCACGCCGACGAATGAAGCCACGTACCGGGTGTCGGAGTATCCGTCCTCGGTCGCCACCTGGGCGGTGCCTGTCTTTCCTGCCAGCGTGTATCCGGGCACCGAAACCTCGGAGGCGGTCCCTCCCGGTGCGAGGACGCCCTTCAGCATTTCCCTTACCTCGCCTGCCACCTGCGGTGAAATAATTCGATGCCCTTCGTCAGCAGGCATTTCGGCACCGTCGATCTTTTCGATCAATCGTGGAGTCCGGAGTATCCCTCCGTTGGCCAGGGCACCGTAGCCCTGCACCATCTGGATCGGAGTCACCGCGAGCCCCTGGCCGATCGGCACATTGCCGATGGTTGAGCCTGACCAGTCGCTGTAGGGCAGGACGATTCCCTGTTCTTCAGCCGGATAGTCGATTCCGGTCCTGGTTCCGAATCCGAACCGGTCGATCCACCTGCTGAACTTCCTGGCCCCCATCTCGAGCCCGATCGTGACCGAGCCGACATTCGATGACTGGGCGAGGATGTCGCCGACGCTGAGGTTCACAGTTCCGCGAGGGTGGCTTTCCTCGATCGTGCGGTCGAAAACCTGGATGCTCGGGGCGAGCGTGAAGGTGCTGACCGGGCTGACCGTCTTCGACTGGAGCGCCGAGGCGACGGTGAAAGCCTTGAATGTAGAACCGGGTTCATAGGTGTATGAGGTACCGACGTTGAGCAGATCCTCCGGTTCGGCATCACTCAGGTCGTCGAGGTCGACCGGGGGCCAGTTCGCCATTGCGAGGATGTCCGAGCTTCGTGCATCCATCACGATCGCCGAAGCGTTGATCGGGGTGTGGGTCTCGCCGATTTCGGCAAGGACCTTTTCTGCCTCAGCCTGGATTGTCGCGTCCAGGGTCAGCTGAACTGAAGATCCGTCATCGGCATCCCGGACATGATCCAGACTGATCGGGTCCCCCAAAGCGTCCTTGACCAGCCGGCGTTCACCGTTCACCCCGGTCAGGATCTCGTTCTGCGAGGCCTCGATACCGGTCAAGCCATCTCCTTCATCGCTGACCGCACCGATCACCTGGGAGGCGATGTCACCCTGTGGCCGAACCCTCAGCGTGTCGGGCACCTGCCCGATCCCTTCAAGGCCGAGCCTTTCGACCCGGCCCGCCTTCTTCAGGTCCACCTTGCGATCCACATATGAGAACCCTCCAGGCTGGGTGATCGCGTCAAGCACTTCATCCGGACTGGTACCGAGAGCATCCGCAACCAGTTTCGCCTCTTCCGGGGCGTTCTTGATCTGGTACGGGGTGGCGTAGATCGTCGCTCCCGGTTCGGATCCGGCCAGTGGCTGGCCGTTGCGATCGAGAATCGAGCCACGCAACCCGGGAACCTCGATGATGTCCTCCTGCTGGCTGCTCGCCTGGGATGCAAGCGAATCACCCTGGAGAACCTGGAGCATGAAAGCCCGGCCGAAGAGGATCGCGAGCAAGGCGAGGCTGATAGCGAAAAGCAGACCCACGCGGCGCTCGAGTCGCGGGAGACGCATCAGCCTCCGGCCGCCAGGCGTTCGGCGGCCGCCGCGTAGTCACTTTCCTGAAAGGACCTGTAGACAATGTCATCCGGGGCGGGCAGGAACATGCCCTCTTCCCCGGCCTGGCTCTGGACACGGGGCATGGCCAATGCAGCCGTCTCGGAAGACTTGAGGATGGCATTCTGCCTCTCCAGCGCTTCGATCCGGGTTTCGAGCTTGCTGGCGCTTGCTCCGTAACTGACCGTGATTACGTTGATTCCGACGATTCCGAGCAAGAGCACGGCGATCACTGCGATCCAGCGTCTTCCGGTGGCGGCGATCCGCACCGCGCCGGTTTCCGGCAGGTGTGTGACCGCGCGGGCGGTGCCGCGGATCAGCCGAAGTCGAGAAGGCTGGTTCCCGGCGGGCCGGCCTGTCGCTGGGCGGCGCCGGGGTACTGCCCGACGAGCCGGCCGACGGGCCGGAAGCACTGGAACGGTACGGGCGGGAGCGCCCATCAGCGGGCCTCCTCTCCCGCGGAGACCTTGATCGCTCCGCGCAGCCGGGCCGAGCGGGCCCGCGGATTGACCCCGATCTCGTCATCGTCGGCCGAGATCGGCTTGCGGGTCAGAATTTCGGCTTCGGGCTCATGCCCGCAGACGCAAACGGGGAGCTCGGGCGGGCAGGTGCAGCCTGTAGCGAGGTCGTTGAAGAAGCGCTTGATCCGGCGGTCTTCAAGTGAGTGGAAGGAGATGACCGCCATGCGACCGCCCGTTTCGAGGGTGTCCCAGGCGATCGGTAGAGCGGCATCGATCGCTTCCATTTCGCCGTTCACTGCGATTCGGAGTGCCTGGAAGCTGCGACGGGCGGGATGACCGGATCCGAAGCGGGCCGCGGCCGGCATTCCGGCCTTGATCGCATCAACAAGGTCGGATGTACTTTCGAGCGGCCGCCGGGCAACTATCTGGCGGCTTATGCCAACCGAGTACTTCTCTTCTCCCAGTTCGCGCAGCATCCGTGCGAGTTGCTGCGCGGACCAGGTGTTGAGGATCACTTCGGCGGTCAGGCTCTGGCGCGGATCCATCCGCATGTCGAGGGGCGCGTCATGTGAATAGGAGAAGCCACGCTCGGCGGCGTCAACCTGTAGTGAAGACATCCCGAGATCCATGTACAGCGCCGATGCCCTGATCCCTTCATTTTGCAGGGATTTCAGCGCCAGGCTGAACTCTTCCGTGATGAAGGCAGTCCGGCAGAGATCAAGGCTCTGGAACTCCTGAAAGCGGGCCCGGGCGACCGGGTCCCGGTCGATCGCAATCAGCGTGCCTTCCGGGCCGATCCGTTCGGCGACCAGCCGGGCATGCCCGCCGGCCCCGAAGGTGCAGTCGATCACTGTCTCTCCCGGCTGCGGCCCGATCAGGTCGACCAGCTCGCGCGCCAGCACCGGGATGTGCCCGGAGGGCCCCTGCCCGGGACGGTCTGGGATTTCGGGATGGGCGGCCATCTCTGCTCCGGTCGGGGCGGGCCGCAGGGCGGCGGTCACTCCTCGCCCCCGGCCAGGTTTTCAGCCACTTCGGCGAACTGACCGAGCAACTCGGCGTTCTTCTTCGCCCAGGCTTCGGTGTTCCAGACCTCGATGTATTGACCAGTCCCGACAACCGTGCAGGCACCTTCGAGTCCGGCCGCTGATTTGAGAAGTTCCGGGATGCGGATGCGGCCGGCCGCATCAAGTTCGCCTTCGTCGGCGCTTGCGTTGAGCATCCGCCTCAGGTCTCGGGCGTTGGCACCGAAGGGGCTGTGGGGCGCAACGTAACGGTCTTCCATCGCGTCAAATTCCGACGTCGCATAGAGCCATAGGCAGGCATCCGGACCCTTGGCAAGAACGTATCCGTCATCGAGGGCCGCGCGGAACTTGCGGGGAACCGTGAGGCGGTCCTTGGAATCGAGGCTGTGCTCGTGCTGGCCTCTGAACGCCACCGCTCCTCGTCCTTTCTTGCCTCGCCGTTGGTTGACCGGAAAAGAGTTGGGCCGGGGTGGTGAGAGCGGGAGGAGCTCCATCACCCCGGCCCGTTGGCTTCAACTCGAAAAGGACTGTAACCCACTTCGCCCCACTTTGCAACACAACTCCCCACCACCCTCCAAAATCTGCAACCGCTGTTGCAGCGGCATGCACTGCTCGGCAGCCCGGAATCTCGCATCCGGATACCGCAGGCTCTAGGCTGCCGCCATGTCGGAAGTGACTCACGCGAACGCTCTGAGGGGAGCCGAGTTCAGGAAGCTCCTGGGCAAACCGAAGACCTGGATCGTGATCGTGATCTGCTCGCTGGTGATGGCCGCCTGCGGTCTGATCATCGGACCGGTCTTCGCTCTTGGCCTGTTCGTGGTGACCTTCCTGGTCGGGATCGCAATCACCTTCTCCATGGCCGACAGCCGCGCCGCCCAGGGCTTCTACGAGGCTTACGCTGATTACCGTGGCCTCACCCTCTGGCCGGGAGGCAAGTCGCTCGGTGGTGAAACACCTCTGCTCAGAAAGGGCGACAAGCAGCGGGTAGAGGCGATGTTCGAGGGGATGCTCAGCCCGGAGATCGAGGGCAAGCTCGCCCTCTTCACGTTCATCGTGGAGAGCCGTGACAGCAAGGGCAACAAGACCGAAGTGAACTACCCGTTCACGATCGTGCTCTTCAATCTGCCGGAGGCCATCCAGAGCCTGCGGGAACTCAGGGTCCAGCGGAAGTCGGGGTTCAAGGCCCTGGAGAAGTTCGAGGACACTTTCCGCCGCGACCATGAACGGGTCACCCTGGAAAGTGAGGCGATGCGGGACCGCTACGAGATCTTCGTGGGCAAGCAGGAGGACCCGGTCTTTGTCCGCCGCCTCTTTTCCCCCAGCTTCATCGTCTGGCTGACTGAAAGCCCTCCGGAGAAGTTTGCCTTCGAGCTTGAGAATGGCTGGCTCTGCGCCTATGTACCGAAGCACCGCGACAGCATCGAGGGGTTCGACGAAATAATCGAGGTCGGAACCATTGTCACGGCCCGAATCAAGGAAGAGATTTTGCAAACATCTCCGGACACCGAAGGGGAGCGCAGCTAGATGAGCGAGGAAGAAATGAGCGAGAAAACCGAACCCGAAGCAACTGGCACATCAGAGCCCGGCCCGGAAGGCACGGGCGTCTTTGCGGGAACCACCTCGACCGGAACCGTCGAGGTTCACCACGCCAACCAGTTGCGTTCAGCCAAGTTCAAGGAGTTGCTGCGAAAGAAGTCGACCTGGGCCTGGCTGCTCGGTCTTTCGATTCTGGGTGGAGCCGTGTCCGGTGCTCTGATCGGTCCGGTAATCGGTTTGCTGGTTCTCGCCGGGGTTTTTCTGATCATCCTTCTGGTGATCTTCGGTATCGCTGACAGCCGAGCCGAGGATGCCTTCTACGACTCATACTGCTCGACTCATGGCCTGACCCGCAGCTCCAGCCCTTCGATCGGTGAGCTCACTCCCCTGCTCCGCAAGGGGGACAAGTCGAAAACCGATGAACTGTTCAGTGGCGAATTGGCTCCGGGCATCGACGGCGATCTGGTGCTCTACACCTACACCGAGGTTCACCGGGATTCGGACGGCGACGAAACCGAGACCAACTACCCCTTCACTTTCGTTCATGTCGAGATGCCGGATGTGGTCCCGCATCTGCCTTTGCTCAGGGTCCAGCGTGCAGGCTTCCGATTCCTGGATGGCCTCGAGGACAAGTTCGGTGGCTCGGAAAGGGTCAAGCTGGAGAGTGCCGCCTTCGATAAACGCTTCGAGGTCTTCGTCTCCAAGGGCCAGGACCAGGTCTGGGTCCGCCGGCTCTTCTCACCCAGTTTCATTGTTTGGCTCGCGGAAAACCCGGTGAAGAGTTTCGCGTTCGAACTTGAAAGCGGGCACCTCGTGGCCTACGTGTCGAAGCACATGGATGACACCGCCGGCCTGGAGCAGGTGACAGAAAACGGCACTTTCGTCGCCAGCCGTCTCATACAGGAAGCCGCCGAAACCTCAACCCGGGACTAACCCCGGATCCGCCTGGGTCGGCTGTCTCACCGGCCGGTCAGGCCGGCACCCCGAAGTCCCCCAGGGCTGGCCACCCCGAAGTCCCCCAGGGTGGCCACCCCGCCCGGAGGTGAATCGAAAAGCCCTGACCCGTTCAACAGGCAACGCGGCATCAGGCTTCATCCGAAACCTTGCCTCAAACCTGAACCCACCCTCCGGAACAACTCCCTCCGCTCCCGGGGAGACCGTTCCGGAAGGCTGGCGTTACCGAGCCTCAGTATCCGGTGTTGAGCAGGGAGTCGGCGTTTGCGGCCAATGCCGCGACTATCAGGAGCAGGACCGAAGGCACGAGGATCAGGGCGATGACCAGCTGGATCTTCGGGGCGGCGCGGGCTGCTTCCTCCTCTATCGCCCGCCGCTGATCCTGCCTCAGGGTTGCCGACTGACGGCGAAGCTGGTCGGCAAGGGGAGAGCCAAGGCGGCGGGACCTCTCAAGCGTCGAACAGAAGGCGGTGATCTCCGGGCCACCGACCCGTTGGCGAAGCGCATCCAGAGCCGCGGCCTGACCACTGCCCCACGCCATGTCATCTCCGGTACGAGCCATCTCGGCGGTCAGCGGTCCGCGTCCGGTTTCAGACAGCTCGACCAGACAACCTCCGAGCCCCCTCCCGGTCTGAACCGACACTGACAGAAGATCAAGCAGATCAGGCAGGGCCACCACCATTTGCCGGTGTCGCTTTTTGCCGGCCCGGGCAAGCAACAGGTCCGGCAGCATAAATAGCGCCGCTGCCGTTGCCGCCAGCACCAGCGGGGCCAGCCGCCCGGGCAGGATGCCGGTGAAAAGCGATCCGAAAAGCAACCCGAAAGCTGCCCCAAATCCCTTCAAGGCCATGACCGTGCGGGGAACCAGAACTTTCTCGAGACCCGCCAGGCGGATTCGCTCGCCAAGACCAAGCGGATCCCACTGTTCCCGCTGGCCGGCGGCCGCGAACGGGTCGGATCGGCCTTCTTCCCCGCCTTGCAACTTTCCATCGGGCCCGCCGAGTGGGCCTACCCGGTCATCTTCACCTCCCGGGTGGAGGAAATCCCGCAGTCCGAAGGCGCCGAGTGCCAGTGCCAGCAGCGCGATCAGTACCGGCGCAGCGCTCATGTGTTGCCGATCCGGGCCAGTCTTGAAATGAGAATGAAGCCGGCAATCTGGAGGACCAGGGAGAGACCGACCAGGATCAGAGCAGGAACCGAAGCCACGATCGAACCGAAGAAGCCGGGACGGATCAGTTCGGTGAAGAGTGACGCGCCCGCGGGCATCGCCACCACCAGATAGCCGGTGAACCGGGCCTGGGCTGTGGCCGAACGGGCATCTTCGGCCACCCTGTCCTGCTCTGCCGCGCCCTCGGCGAAGCGACGAAGCAGAGCCGCCAGATCACCGCCCGCCAGACGCTGACTGACCAGAGCTGCCGAGAATGCGTCAACCCGGGTCGACCCGAAACGGCCCGCCATGGACTGAATCGCCTCCGCGGTCGGTGCGCCTGCCTCCAGGTCGTATCGAAGGGTGTCGAACTCGCTTCTGACCGGGCCTTCAAGCGCCGTTCCGGCCGCGACCAGGGCGCCTCGAGGAGAATGACCGGCGCTCAGACAGTCAGCGATCGCGCGGGCAACCTCGGGCAGGGATTTTTCGACCGACCCGCGGTACCGTCGGCGGCCTCGGGAGATCAGCCAGCCTGCCACCAGGGGTGAAGCCACAGCCAGCACTATCCCCGCAATCGGCCCGGCCAGCCACCAGCCGCCAGCGACCGCAGCCAGTGCAAACAGCAAAGCCAGCCTGAAACGCTCGTCGGAAGTTGGCAGATACCCCTCCCGCCGCACCCGCCCAAGCGGCGCGACGATGCCCGTCAGCCAGGTCCAGAGGCTTCCGCTTCCGGCCGGACCCTCCACCTGCTCCTGCCTCGACCTTCCATAGCTTTGCCCGGCAAACTCCCATACCGCGGCGATCCCGAGCGCCGCCCCCGCAGCGGCGAGCAGAGCGGGAAGCAGCACGCCGCTCAAAGCTCGCTCACCTCCTCGATACCGGTCACTTTCCGGCCGCCGTCAGCAACCCGCGAGATATGAACCACGAGGTCGATCCCTCGCCTTAGCTGGGCCCCGATCACGTTCAGGGGGAGACCGACATCGGCCATCAGGGCAAGCACCTCGATTCGCGCAAGCGCGTCGGCTGCCGAGCTGGCGTGAACGGTCGAAAGAGCTCCGTCATGGCCGGTATTCAGAGCGGTCAGCAGGTCGAGTGCCTCCGGACCACGGACTTCGCCGATCAGGATCCGGTCCGGGCGCATGCGGAGCGCGTTGCGGAGCAGACCCCTGATCGTTACTTCGCCCCTTCCCTCGATACTGGCCGGTCGTGATTCCAGCCGGACCACATGCGGCTGGGCGAGGCAGAGCTCCGCAGCATCCTCGATCGTCACGATCCGCTCGTCGTCTTCGATGAACCCGGAAAGAGCATTCAGCAGGGTTGTCTTGCCCGAGCCGGTGCCACCGCTGATCAGGATGCTACGGCGCGCCGCGACCTGCTCACCGAGAAAATCGGCCTGATCCACGGTCAGGGTTCCCCACTCGATCAGGTTGCGGACCTGCGGCCGGTCACCCGGGAAACGCCGGATAGAAACCGCAGGACCGTCCACCGCCAAGGGCGGAATTACCACGTTGACCCTGGAACCGTCGGGCAGTCTCGCGTCCGCCATCGGGCTGAGTTCGTCGACCCTTCGACCCAGAGGAGCAAGGATCCGTTCGATCGTGTTCCGCAACTGATCTTCGTTCTCGAAGCTGATCCCGGCCTTCTCGATCCGGCCCCTCTTCTCGACATAGACGTTTTCGTGCCCGTTGACCATAACTTCCTCGATCTCCGGGTCCTCAAGCAGGATTTCGAGCGGGCCGAGCCCGGAGGCCTCGCGGACAATTCGATCGACCAGGTCTTCACGAGCCTCCCCGGAGAGCATCGCCGCCCGCTGGCTGACTGTTCGACGGATCGCTTCCTCGATGCTCTCACCTTCAGCGCCACTTCTTCGCTGCTCGATCAGCCCTGCGCGGATCTCTGCCGCAAGTTTCGCCGCGGCATCCATCTAGCGACTCGCCGCTGCCAGGACCGTGATCCGTCTGGCGAAGGTCTCCGCATCAACCAGCCGGATGGCCTGGCCGCGAGTGAGTTCGAGCGTGACCTCCGTCAGGCCAGGGCCAGCATCGCTCTGGCCGGCAGGACCCACTGCCAGCAGCCGAACCCTTCTGGCCGCAACCCTGGTGCTGCCTCCACCCCGATCATTGTCGGTTGTTACCAGCACGTCGACCCGGCCGGTTCCAGTCAGTACACCCGCTCCCGCCACCGAGATTTCAACCGCGTGACGACCCCGGACCGCGACCGGACCTTCCTGCTTCTCCGGCTCCGGCAGACGAAGCGAAGGGCCGGTCAGGTAGCTGCCGGCCGGCAGGGGCCCGACCGGTACCAGACCGACCGCATCTGCCGGATCCCCGAGGGCCGCGGTGGGAACGAAACGCACCGGGACCTGCCTCAGTTCGAAGCTGCTGCGCGCCACTCTTGGCGAGATCGGCTCACCCGGCGGGAGACTGCTGGTCAGAACCACAACCGGCCGGAGCTCACCGTAGCTCTCCGCAACCGACGATGAATAGCCACCAACCAGAGTCATGGCCAAAAGCCCGGCCCCGACGGCACCCAGAAGCATGACTATTGCCCGGCGTTTCCGGTTCAAGATCCACTCACCCCCCGACTCCGACAATTCCACCAGGTGAGGCAGGCACCCGGGTCACGCAAGGCAAGACGATCGTCGCTTTCGTCCCATCCCGACCCAGCTCCAGTTGGAACTGCCCTCCGTGTTCGCTCACGGCCGCACGGGTCACCGCAAGACCATGACCGTGCCGGTCGATTCCACGCAGGTGTGCCAGCACTTCAGACGGGCTGCTGCCGCGTGCGCGATCTTGTGCGGCTCTGCCGTTGTCACCGACTTCGATCCGAAGCCTCTGGCCGACGACCAGTGCCCGGACCAGAATTCGCGGTCCACCATGATCGATCGCGTTCACGATCACGTTCTCCAACGCAGCGGAAAGCGCCGCGGGATCTCCGGTGACCAATGCGTCGGGACCCGTCCAGCGAAACTCGATCCCACTGCCCGCCATTCGGGCGCGTGACTGCCACCTTCGAACACAGGCTTCAGTCATCACCCGACAGGCGATCGGCTCCGGCCTGAGCCGATCCGGTGTGCCACCGTTGATCTGACGGTCAACTTCCCCCAGGGCGCGGATCATCTGCCAGACCGGAAGCGAAGGTGTGAGCTTGCCCGGTCCGGCAGGCAGGGACAGGGCGATTGCCTGAAGCGGCCGACGGGCTTCGTGGAGCGCCCGGTTGGCAAGACTTCGCCGATGCGCGAACCATGCTTCCCGGGAAGCGACCACCAGAATCGCCGCGATCAAAGGCAGCAGAGCGAAGAGGTCCGTGCTCACGGTGCCACCAGCCGATAGCCGACACCCCAGCAGTTCACTACGAAACGCCCGCACTCCGGGTCAAGCTTTTTCCTGAGACGGCTGCAATGAGCCTCAAGGGTCCGGGTATGGCCGGTGGATCTGTATCCCCAGACTTCCTCCAGAAGCTCCTCCTTCGAGAAGACCCTGGTCGGCTCAGACGCGAGGACCTTGAGCAGACCGAATTCCTTGGCTGAAAGCCTCACCAGATCCCCGTTCACCCGCACGGTCCGTTCAATCTCGTTGACTTCTATTCCCTCGGCCCGCAGAACCGGGGACGAGCTTCGCCTGCGCCTCAGGACAGCTTCGATCCGGGCGAGTAGTTCCGAATAGGAGAACGGCTTCAGAACATAGTCGTCCGCTCCCTGACCGAGACCGCGAACCCGGTCCCTTTCGGTCCCACGGCCACTGACGATGATCACCCCGAGCGACAGGTCGGCCCGGTTGGTCATCCGGTCGGGATCACGCAGCTTCCGCAGGAGATCCAGTCCCGAACCGTCCGGCAAGTTGAGATCAAGCAGCAGCAGATCCGGCTTTCCATAAATGCAGAGCCTGAAGGCGTCCGCCGCGGTCGGCGCTGCGAGCACTTCAAAACAGTCAGCCGTCAGGTGATCACAGAGCAGCTCGAGGGTGGCCTCGTCGTCCTCGCAGACCAGGATCCTTGCGACTTCATCGCGGACGGAAGTCAAAGCTCGGCCTGACTGGATTCGGGAACTTCCGCTTCCCAGGAATCGATATCCCAATCCGAGGGGAGTTCCAGCACCGCGGCCGCCTGGGGGACCCGGACCCGATGCCCGGGGCCAACCTCACGGACCGCGATAAGAGGTTGACATTCCTCCCCGAGAAAGAGCAGGTCCAGCGGGAACCTCATCCCGAATGTGTGAACCGAGCGGCAGCGGGGGATCAACAAGCCCTCGGGAGAGCGGTGCCGGTCCAGCAAAGCAAGTCCGAGCAGCCGGGAGAGCGGATCGGCAGCGACCGGCACCTCGAAGCCATGAAGTCGCTTCCTTTCGAGACGGTGAAACCGCCTCGCCGGACGGGTGATGTCAGCTCTTGTGCTCATGCCTCGATAAGCACCGGGCACAAGAAACTCTCCCCTGCTGACCGGGGTTGGCTCTGCAACAAAGGTTTCGGGGTGCAACCGATGGTTCAGCCGGAGCGGTCCGAAGTCCCTAAACGGATCCTCAAGGCATGATGCCCGGGTACCCAAGGACCATGCCGCGGGTGCTCAAGGCTTCAACCGTGGAACGAAAGAAAACCCGCAGAGGAAACTACGAATCGGGCACTGACTATGTGCTCGAGTACGGCAATCTCCGATTCTCGTTCAATGAACGGGACTTCAGCCAGAGAGTCGAACAGGCCGCAGTGCGGCTCGGCTTCGTGACCCCTGGATTGACCTACGCCGAACTCCACGACCTGCTTCACCTCGCGGTGAGCGGTGAAATCGAAGAACCCAGCTCGGAGCTGGGTGTTCATGTCACCCACAACTGGGAAGACCTGACCGGACCCTCGAACCAGAGCTTCGTACATTGGCTTCGCCGGCTCGTTTTCCGCGGTGCCTGGCTCGACCAGCGGGTCAAGGAAGGTGAATTGGACATCGCCTTCGATGAACAACGACAGACTTTTGGCTATATCCAGCCCGATCGCAGCCCGGAAATGATCGAGCTTGCCAAAGAGCCGAGCTGGCGCCGCGTTGCCTTCCGTCGCTAGAGCTGCTTCAGCAGGTCCTCGTTGCTGCCTGAGCCCTTGATCAGCTCGGCCAGACGGTTTGCCGCCGGAACCGGTTCCATCCCGCCGAGTTCAGACCGAAGTCGGCGCAGGGCGTCGATCTGGTCCTTGTCCAATACCGATTCCTGACCCGAAACCGCACAGGCGGTGACATCCAGCGAAGGCTCCACCCCGGCTGCGGCCAAAGTGGCGTCAAGACGGATTGTCGCGTTCTCAGTGGTGTGGACCGCATCCATCACGTCCTGATCGCCAGGTGAGCCCCAAAGAGCAGTGGCGATGACCGTGACCGACCCGGTCCCTTCTTCTTCCAGCTCGCGACCGGCTCCGAAAAACGGCTTGACAGCACCAGGGTCACCGTATGCGTTGCCAAGCCTGGTCAGTGAATCGACGATGATCACCACATCGTTGCCGGCCTCCGCCTGACGCTTGACCTTGGCCAGGATCCGCTCCGCGGTCCTGACCTGTTCATGCGCACCGAGATCGGCCGGTGCGGCGGCGATTTCCACCTCGGGTACCTCGCGGCCCCACGCCGTCACCTCTTCGGGCCGCTCGTCGATCAGCAGCACGATGATTTCCGCATCATCACCCGCACCACGGGCGATTGCCTTGGCCAGCGACCTCAGGAAACTCGTACGGCCGGAACGTGGCTGGGCTTCAACCAGAACCCGCTGCCCGAAAGCCAACGGTGCCAGCAGGTCCACCGACCGGGCGAGAATGTCATCGGTATCTCCGCTCAGCGGCATTTGCCGGTGAGGGGCGATCGGTGTCAGTCTCTCGAATTGCGGGGCCCGCTCGTCAACCGGCGGCTCACCATTCACCTTCTCGACCCGGACCAGCGACGGTCTGCGCTCACCCCGGCGCGCGGGACGCAGAGGACCACTGACTTCATCGCCGGAACGGAGTTCACAGCGCCGGATCTGGGCCGGAGAAACGTAGATCCCGGCCGCAGGGCCATCGTCGGAACGGATGATGCCACTGCCCCGTGGCAGAACATCAAGCACCCCGGTGATTTCGGTCAGTTCGGCTTCCGGCTCGGAATCGCGATCCTCACGGGCTGGCCGATCCTTGCCTTCCTTTCGGCTTCCGTTCCCGGAACCACGGTCCTCACGGCTTTCACTACGGCTGCGATCACCCCGGTTCTCGCGGTCGCCACTACGACTGCGCTCTCCGCCGCGACCACGGTCACGACCGCCACGGCGTCGCCGCGAAGGCTTCTCGCCACGATCGTCGCCGGCGCCCGTTTCCTCCGGGTCGGGCGCACTTGCTCCGCCAAGTTTGTCAATCAGCTCTTCACGACGCAGAAGCCGGAACTTCTCGATCCCGGCTTCGCCGGCGAGCTTGTGCAGTTCGGCCAGTGACTTCGATTTCAGATCGGACATGCTCAGCCCTTGCGAGCAGCGACCAGGCCGCTCAACCACTCACCGAACTCGGGGCGGCTCTTCCAGTCCTCTTCGAACTTGGCGGCACCTTCGGTCGTCAGCGGATGGTTCAGCATCTGGCGGAGCACCTTGGCCGGCACGGTGGCAATGTCGCAGCCGAGCGAAGCGGCGATCACCATGTGTTCCGGGTGACGAATCGAGGCAGCCAGCACTTTCGATTCGAGGCTGCCCGAACGCAGTACGTCGCAGATCTCCTCGACGACCTTGGTTGAATCGACCGAAATATCATCGAGCCGGCCCATGAAGCAGGACACGAAAGTGGCACCTGCAGAAGCGGCAAGCAGAGCCTGATTTGGCGAGAAAACGAGGGTCATGTTGACCATTGCGCCATCATCGGTCAGGGCCCGGGTGGCCTTGAGCCCTTCCTCGCCAAAGGGGACCTTGACGGTGACGTGCTCGTGAAGCTCGCGCAGCGCCTGCCCTTCCTCGATCATGCCCGGAGCATCAGGCGAGACCACTTCAGCGGAAGTGGGACCCTGGACCAGGTCGGCAATCTTGCGAATGATGTCACCGGGCTCTCCGTCTTCCTTGGCGAGCAGGGAGGGATTGGTGGTGGCGCCACTCAGCACGCCCCAGGCGGCAATCTCCTCGACCTCGGAAACGGCACCGGTGTCAATGAAAAGTTCCATGGCCTAGAGACTAGTGAGTCCCGCCCGGGTTGAGGCCCTCGGCCTTCGCAGCTTCGAGCCAGTCGTCTATCTGGTGCTGTTTCTCAAGGTCACCCCAGCCGAGTCCGCGGGCCATTTCTGTCGCCAGTTCTTCGACCGATTCAGGTGTGGCGAGACTCGATGCCGCCGTCAACCCGAGCCGGGTGCGGCGAAGGAGGACGTCCGCGATCGACCTTGCCTGCTCGAACTCCATGGCGATCCGGACCTCGGCCATCAGGTCAGGCAGACCTTCCACAATCGGTTTCGCCATTTCCGGATCGTCCTGGGCGATTCGGATTACTCCCCGGGCTGCGTGGCCGTACCTGAACGCGAGTTGAGCGAGTGATCCCCGGCTGATTCCTTCCGGCGCTTCCAGTTCCGCCGGATCGATCTCCATGCCGAGCGGGATTTCGGAAGTCTGGCAGCGCGCTTCACGGCCGGCCCTTGCAACGATCCGGTCGACCGTGTCCTTCGCCATTCGCCTCCAGGTCGTCAACTTGCCACCGGTGATCGTCAACATCCCCGAAGATGTTTCGTAGAGCTCGGCCTGCCTGGATATGTCAACGGATTTTCGAGGATCTCCGGTACTGATCAGTGGACGTACGCCCGCGTAGGCACCGACAATGTCCGAATCGCTCAGGGAAAGACCCATGAACGCGTTCAGGGCATTGATCAGGTATTCGACGTCGTCCCCGGTCGGGGCAACCTCTTCTATTCCACCGTCGTGATCCACATCGGTCGTTCCGACCAGAGTCCGCCCATACCAGGGCAAGGCGAAAATCCGGCGGCCCTCGCCGGCGGGGACGATGCAGGCCGCCTTGCCCATGTCGACGTCGTCGGAAGAAAAGAGCAGATGGGCTCCCCGGCTCGGAGCGATCTTCGGGATGTCTTCTTCCCTCTGGATCTCGCCTGGGCGGATCTGATCCGCCCATACGCCGGTTGCGTTCACCACGTTGTCGGCCTCGACTGTGACCGTCTCCCCCGAAGCCACATCGGTGAAGTCGACCAGGCGGGCGATTCCGTTCTGCTCTCGAACCGAGGTGACCCGGGCCCCGTTCAACGAGACGGCCCCGAACCGCTGGGCTTCACCGAGCACCGTAAGGACCAGCCGGACATCATCGGTCTGACAGTCGTAGAACAGGTAGGCCGACTCCGGGTCGCGATCTGCGAGAGCCGGAACCAGGTCAAGGACTTCATCGCGATCGATCGTCCGGTGCCGGTCCGGCGACCATGACTCTTCCGCCTCGGCGGGACGCCGGCGCCAGCGTCGTTCACGCCGGGAGCGTGACCCCCCGGCCCCGGCCAGGACGTCGTAGGCGTTCAGGCCCAGCCCGAGGATTCGGTCCGGTTTGCTCTCGCCGAAAGTCGGCACAAGGAACGGAGTCGGGTAGACCAGGTGCGGCGCGAGTTCGACCATCAACTGGCGTTCCAGCAGAGCCTCCCTGACAAGTCCCACATCGAAGTTCTCCAGGTATCGAAGACCGCCGTGCACCATTTTCGATGAGCGCGACGAAGTGCCGATTCCGTAATCGCGGCTTTCCAGCAGGGCAACCGAGTAGCCGCGGGATGCCGCATCGAGCGCGACCCCTGCCCCGGTGATTCCACCACCGATCACCACGACTTCAAAATGTGATCCGGCGATTGCCTCCAGTGCCTCGGCGCGGCCTACCAACGTAACCGCCGCACAAGCAGGATCGTCCCGCCGCAGAGTCCTCCGGCAACCCCGAGTGCGATCAGGATCGCGACCAGCGGCGAGGGTTGCGGCCCTGCCTCGGATGCCGCCAGCACTGCGTCACTTGGTGCAACCGGAACCAGCGGGATCGATGTGTCGGCCGGGAACTCCGTTGCCGGCGGAATGCTGGCGTCGGCATCTGAACCGGAATCCGCACCGAAATCGTTCTGGTTGCCGGTCCCGCCGTCGGCACCGGTTCCGGGAACTGAACCGGTGTTCCCACCGCCGGTGCTTCCCGTGCCGGTTGACGGTGAAGCGAGCGAACCGGGTGGCGGCGTGTAGGTCGGTGCGGATGTGCCGCCCGGGTCAGAAGGCGCTGCCCCTCCGGAATTGTCGTCGCTTGTGCTGCCATCCTTGGCTCTTGGCGGGGCTGCAACCGGAAGTGGCAACCCGGCCAGCGCGGTCGTGCCGTCAGCGGTAACCCAGACCCGGGTCTGGTCGCTGGACTTCGAGTACCAGATACTGCCGTCGTCCTGCTGGTTTGAAATCAGGAAATCGCCGGCCGACTTGCCGTTGCTTCTGAGGTAGTTCATCCCCTTTCCCTGTGCGATCAAACCCTGAATCACCAGCCCCGTCGACTGGGAATTCACGGTCGAACCCGAGACGAAACCGCCAGAGTTCTTCTGGATGCCCCTCAGATAGTTGATCGCTTTGCTGGCAGACTTGTCCGAGGTGATCGCCATCAGGGCGGTGCCACTGGAATCGGCGTCGCTCTTCGACCCTTTCGAGATACCCCATCCGCCATCGGTGTTCTGGGCGCCATTCAGCCACTTCAGCGAGTACCGGGCATCCTTGGTTGAGCCGGCAGACCGGAATGCCAGGATTGAAAAGGCGGTGATGTTCACGTTGTTGCCGAACGATCCGTTGCCCCGATGGTTGCGCAGCGCCTCGATCAGGTTCCGCCCTTTGAAGTCACGCGGATTCTGACCGACCGTCTTGACCGCGAGGATGGTCAGGGCGATGTCGCTGGCATCCGTGATTTCCTTGCGATTGTTGATCAGGTAGCCGTACGGGGTCGCGTTCGTCTTGACATCAAGCGGGTTGATGCCGGCCGCGGCGAGGGCGAACATGCTCCTGGCCGTGATGTTGACTGAAGAGGTTCCCTCGGGAGATGAAGGGAAGCCTCCATCGGCGTTCTGCTGGCTCTGAAGCCACGCCGCGGCGTTTCCGGCCTTGGCTGGGTAGGCGGCTTCGGCTTTGCCTGGTTGGCCAGCCCCGCCGAAGCTGATCGCCAGCGCCGCGACCAGCAACAGCCCGATGCCGGACGTCCGCATCAGCGGGCTCCCGCTTTGGCTCCCTGAAGTTTCACCGGCCTCACGCCACTGGAAGCGTTCTTTGAAGCGCAGAAGGGCGCTGACCATCGCTGGCCCGGCAGCCAGAGCGAAGATCACGTTGCCGATCATGTGTGCGGTATCGAATGGAATTGCTCTTACCTCTAGTGCAAGGTATCGGTCGAGGGAAATCTCGCCGCCGAAGCTGACCATAGTCTGAAGGTTCATCCAGGCCCCGAATGCGAGTCCGGCCGCACCGCAGAATGCGGCCAGCCACCAGCGGTTCAACCGGCCCCGGGTCATTTTCCAGAGCAGGCCACCAGCCACCCCGCACATCCCCCAGGCCACCATCTGCCAGGGAGTCCAGATCCCCTGGCCCAGCCAGAAGTTTGAAACCAGGCCGCCGAGAGCCCCGACCGCGAAACCCGGCGCCGGCCCGAGCACGAAGCCGGCGATGATCACTATGTCGGTGGTCGCCACGACATTCGGGATCGGTGCCAGCACCAGCCGCCCGGCAACAGCCAGGGCCGCAAGCACAGCGACCAGCGCCACAATCTGTGAAGGGGGCCGGGTACGTTCGTACCAGAGCATCCCCGCGCCGAGTGCGGTGAACAGAACGACCAGGCTGATCAACTGCCAGCTCAACGTCCCGCTTCCGGAAGTTCCGCGAGGCCCTTCAGATATTCGATTCCCTGATCTACCGTGATCAGACCCGGCTGGTCAAGCACCCTCGCCGTCTCGGTAGCGAAATACCAGCCGCCGGAAAGTACCGTGGCTGCGTCAGCATCGGCGATCAGGTCGCCATCACCCAGCAGCACGACCCGGTCGGCGAAGGAGGCGGCGAATTCAACGTCGTGGGTGGAGATCAGCACCGCGGCCCCCTGCTCTGCGAGATGCCCGGCAAGTTCGACGAGCCTGCCTTTCAGCCCGCGGTCCATGCCGCGGGTCGGCTCGTCCAGACAGATCAGACCAGGGACCCCATCGCCTTCGATCCGTCCGGCCAGGGCGATCGCCAGGGCGAGCCTCTGCCGTTCACCGCCGGAGAGATCTCGCGGATCCCGGTCAGGGGATACCGCAAGCCCGACCGCAGCCAACGCGGCTTCACCCGAGGGCCCGGAGAGTTCGTCTCCGACCGTTTCCCGAACCAGGAAATCTCCGGGGTTCTGGGTGAGAAGCGCAACCCCGGCCGGGGCTTCGATCTTTCCCGAAACGGGCTCGAGCAAACCGGCTGCGGTCTTCATGAGAGTGGATTTTCCGGCGCCGTTGCGACCCATAAGGGCAACTTTCTCCCCGGCCCGAAGCTCAAGGTCCACCCCCCGGAGCACATCAACCGGGCCTTCCCCGGAATCGAGCTCGACCCAGAGCCGCGACGATTTCAGAACGGGTGGACTGTCTCCGCAGGAAACGGAGGATTCGCAGGCTTCCGGTTCCGGAAGGGGAGCCCCGGCCGCCCCTGGTTCCCTGCCCGGGATTCCAGGCTTCTCATCTGAGAGGTAGCGGAGAATCTGTCGTGCTTCCCTCACCCCGGCCGGTAACGGCTCGATCCCGGCTGCGGCAAACATCTGCGCTGACGGAGTCGCGAGTTCCGGGCGTCCGGCTACCGCCCAGTCAAGGAACTCCCGGGGCGGACCATCGAATTCGAGGCTTCCGGAGTCCATTGCCAGAACCCGGTCGGCTGCGGCGAGACAGCGTTCAAGCCGGTGTTCCGCCAGGAGTACGGCCACCCCCCACTCTTCGTTCAACCTGCGAAGCAGCCAGATCAACTCGTCCCCCGAGACGGGGTCGAGCTGGGAGGTCGGCTCGTCGAGCAGGATCAGCGGCGGACGGGTGACCAGGGCGACAGCGAGCGCTACCCGTTGGAGCTCCCCTCCGGACAGCGTTGTCACAGACCGTGAAAGCAGTTGGGGAATTCCAAGAGCCAGCGCGACTTCCTCGACGGCCCTGGCTCTTTCTGCGGGGTGATCCCCGCGGAAGCGCAGCGGCAGTTCCAGCTCGGCCGCCACTGTTGTTGAGACGACCTGGGTTTCCGGGTCCTGCGCCACGTAGCCGACCACATCCGCCAGTTCACCAGGACCGTTCTCCCTGATGTCCCTCCCGGCGACCATCGCCGTGCCGCTGATCACGCCTCCGTGAAAATGCGGGATCAGACCACAGCAGGCCCTGAGCAACGAGGTCTTGCCGGAACCGGAGCCACCGGCGAGCACGATGAACTCTCCGGGCTCCACCACCAGGCTTGCCTCCTGAAGGGCCGGCAAACTGGCACCGGAGTATCGGTAGGTGAGCTCGTTGACCTCGAGCGCGAACCGGGAGGTTCGCTGGCTGGCTGCCGGACTCATTTGCCTCTCCCGCGCCAGGTTGTGAAGCCACCACCGACAAGAGCGGCTGCCAGGAGAGGGGCCTCGTACCCGATCGCATATCCGATCTCGGGATAGGTTTCGAACCTGCCGGAGCCGAGAACCAGTTCGAACGCAGCGAACGCTGAAAGCAACGTGCCGGCCAGCCAGAAGCGGCGGTCATACCGGGACGGGACCTTTCGGAACCGGACCGGCCCGGGGTTCTGCCCGTAGCCGCGCAGCTCCAGAGTGGCGGCCACATCCACCGCCCGGTCGAGTGAGCCGGCCAGCAGCCGGTGCGCCATTGCCGCCCGGCCGACCGGCGTTGCTCCAGGCCCGCGCAGCGCAGCTGCCTCGCCGATTCGGGCGTAATCGGTCGCAGCCAGCGGCACGAGCCGGGAAATGAGGGTTGCGGTCAGAGCGGAGCGTCGGGCAACCCCGTGAACCGCCTGGAGGATCCGGTCGGGGTCGACACAGGCCGACCAGACTCCGATGACAACCATTGTCCCCAATGCGCGAAGTCCGATCACGCCGCCTGCCGCGATCGCTTCCGCTGTCACGTCGACTCGTCCCAGGACCGGCCAGTCACCTAGACGGGCAAGAACGGTGGCACCGCGGCTGGTCACAAGTGCGTTGACGATCACCATCGTCAGAGCCAGAAACGCCCCGAGCTTCAGGGAGAAGTTGACAGCCCGGCCGGCGCCGCAACCGTAGCCCGCGATCGCGGCGCCGATCGTGGCCGCCAAGAGCACCACGGGGTCGGATGAAAAGAAGCAGAGGACCAGGTAGGCCCCCAGGTACAAGGCCACGGGCCCGGGTGACGCCGACTGCATGGATTCCCGACGGGGGACAAAGGCGATCGGCGAGAGTTTCTTCATGTGACTCAGGAGGAAGGTAGTGACGAGACATGGCCGTCGCTCACCACGGCTGCGTATCTCCGTTCGAGATCTTCCGGGTTGAGAGCGGCGGCAGCCATCTGAACAGCATGGTCGGTGCCACCGGTAACCAGCCAGACCGGCGGGTCGTCTGCTCTGCGCATCGCGGCAACCAGTCCGGCCTCCGGGCCGTAGTCCTGGGCTTCGTCACCCTTCGTATCGAGTCCGATCAGGTCCCAGGCGGGGCCGCGTTCTTCGAGAGGCTGTGACACGGAAGGACCCCCGAACCGCACGAACACACCGCTCTTTCCAGGCCCTCGGAGAATCCTTCGCCCTTCCGGTGTCTCAAGGACTTCATTCCAGCTACCGACCCGAATGATCATGTTGCTGGCCTTCTGCTCCAGATCTACCCCGTCGCCGCGAAGCTGATTCTCGACCATGCGGCAAGCTGCCTGCTCTCCGAGGCAGTCAACCTCCACGCCCCAGTCCCGGCCGTCGTAACCGGTCGCAAAGGGAGCGGGATATGCACCAACCTGGGCACCCACTTCCATCGCGTCGGTCCAGTCCCGGTAATCCCACCAGACCAGGTCGCCGGCTCCAACCGAAAACTGGGCCGAACCCCGCTCCGCGACTACTCCGTTCACCGAGAAAAACCAGTCGTAGCTACGACCGCCCGAGCTCTCTCCGGAGATACCGTCCACGGACTGGACGTATTCACCGCCGTATTCGGTGTCGACTTTCGCCTTTTCGTCCAACAGCCTCATCGCTGTGGCCGACTCGTTCACCGGCACTTCCGGATCGTCAACCAGAACATGTGACCCGTAGTCGCGGGTCACGAGCAGCGCGGCATCACCGGCTTCTTCACCCGGACCGAGACCGCAGCCGGCCACGGCCAGACCGGCAACCAGGAAGACAGCCACGCCGACGGTCCGGGCAAACATGCCCCCGGACCGTCGGCTGGCTGCACAATCCATCGTTTGCGTCGCTACTTCTTGATCGTGACCTGAACCCGGTTCGACGGGATCAGGCTGCCCTGGCGGGCGACCAGCCTGGTGTTGGCGTTGATGGTGAGGGTGGTGTAGCCCTGCGCGTTGGTCAGAGCGCCCCTGGCACCCGAGACCTTCGCTCCTTCAACCACGGACCGTTTGCCCTTGCCGTCGTACTTGAACACGCGAACCTTGACTTTCGCGCCCTTGCGCACCTTGCCGGGAGCGTTCAGGGCGAGGGTGTCCGGGGTGGTGTCCTCGTATGACTTCGCCAGGTAAAGAAGGATGCTGTCGCCCCTCTTCACCTTCGTGAGTTCCGCACCGGTCATTGAGTCGGTGTAGTTCTTGCGAAGTACCCACCACTCCTTGTTCTTCGCGGCCACTCCGCCGATTCCGCAGATCGCGAAGCCGAAGTCTCCGTCGGACAGCTTCAACGGGCGCAGTGCCTTGTACTGGACCGAAGCCTGGTAGAGCAGGCCGAGCGCAGTCGGGCCGCTGACTGAGCGTGCCGGACCGGGCTTGCCACCCAGGCAATCGGAGTTGGGCTTGATCTTCGCGGTGCCCGTCTTCACGGTTCCGTCGAAGAGGATCTGCCCCTTCCAGGTGACAACACGCAGATTGGCCGGAACCTTGTCTGCGGCGACAGCCGGCTGGGCCAGGAGGCCGAGCAGCATTGCCAGCCCGAGCAGTAGCCCGAGGGCGGGTGAGGTGATTCGATTGGTCATTCGTTCCTTTTGTCCGGCGGCCTTACGCGAGGCCGCTATTTCGGTTGCGCCGAATGGCGCGAAGCCGGCAGGTCTTCGGACTCGGACGTTTTCATGTAGGCAGCCTTCCCAGACCTTGGTCCAGTGGCTCGGTGCCTTCAAGGACGTCCCTACCGCTGCGCGTCAGTTCCGGATTCGGACCGGATTCCCTGACCCCGCTGATGGGGTGCGACCGACTTCACAGGTAATGATAGAGCGTCCTGAACTGTCCGGACCTGTCAAGATTGCGAATCCGCTCATTCGCGACGGATCCCCTCACCATGGACTTCATTCACCAAGTCACAGAACAGTTGCCCCTTGCCCTCGGTCCCAGCTGGCTGGATCCGGATCAGCTGATCCGGACTTTCGGCATGCTCGGGGTGCTGGTCATCGTCTTCGTCGAGTCGGGCCTGATGGTCGGATTCTTCCTGCCGGGCGATTCCCTGCTTTTCACTGCCGGACTCCTTTCTGCCAGTGACGTACTGCCTCCGATCTGGGTGCTACTTATCACTATCCCGATTGCCGCAATCGCCGGTGACCAGTGCGGCTACTGGATCGGACGCCGCTTTGGCCCGCCTCTTTTCAACCGGCCTGACAGTCGGCTGTTCAAGCGGGAGTATGTGGATCAGACAGCCGCCTTCTTCGAGAAGCACGGTCCTCGGGCAATCATCCTCGCCCGCTTTGTCCCGATCGTCCGCGCCTTTGTCCCGGTGATGGCCGGCACCTCGAAGATGCATTACCGGACCTTCCTCACCTACGACATCGTCGGGGGAATCCTCTGGGGTGCAGGCGTTACTACTCTCGGCTACTTCCTCGGCCAGATCGAGTTCGTCAAGAACAACATCGAGTTAATGCTTATCGCGATCGTCCTGGTCTCGGTCGCCCCTGTCCTGTTCGAGATCCGCAAGGCCAGGAAGTCGGCGGAATCCCACCAGAAGCCCGAACCGTTCGAGAATCCGATCGACGAAGAGGGCGAACCGATCCACCAGGAAACCCAGGTCTGAGTTAGCGGCCTTGCCTCCGGGCAGCTTTTAGCCTAATCTCTGGTGCTGGAGGCAGGGGGTTAAATGAACGGTTTCCGAATGGTCTGGTCAGGGTTCGTGGTGCTGATGTCAGCGCTGGCGATAGCGCCTGCCGCAATGGCCCATCAGAGTCCCGCCGGTTGTACTGGTTCGGCCCCGCGGGTCGAATTCTCCAATCCCCCCGCAGCAGGTGAGGTGTTTCGTGAAGCCGACGGGCACGAATTCACTGTTGCGGTCTCCAATGACGCCGAGGGGGCCTGTGACGCCACCCTGGAGTACGTCCGGGCCTCGATTGCCGCCGGCGACGGCACATCGAGTGAAGTTCTCACCCTCGCAGTCAACCTGGAAGTACCTGCCGGTACCACCCGCTATCTGCTTCCCGCCACCATTGCGAACCTGACCGACTTCGATGACAGCGTCTTCAGGTTCGACATTCGCCTGACCTGGCGCGCGCGGGTGCATTCGGGCGCTCAGGATGGGTTCAGCGAGGGGCAGGACGAGATTTCGGTCAACCTGACCCGTCCGAGAGCGAAGCTCGATGTCAGCGCTGACGCTGTGGTCGGATTCGCACCTTTGACAGTGAATTTCACCTACCGGCTGACCAACATCAGCTCCGCGTCTCCGGTCGATCCGTTCTCTGCCCCGTCCTTGCTGCCTGGCACGCCGGGAACCCGTGAAGTCGTTACGGACAGCGGTTGTGGGCCCGTCACATATGTATCGGGCGACCTGCCTGGCAGCGACCTGGTTTCGCTCGACCCGGCCGGAAGCGGCAGCACAGTGCCGGAGACCTGGGTCTTCACCTGCACAAGGATTTTCGGGCAACCCGGGGTGTTCTCGGGGGTCGCGAATGCCACTGGCCTCAGTAGCGTGGACGGGCTCCCCTGGCCGGCGTTGAGTTCAACGACGGACATCACCGTTCTCAGTCCTGACTTGGTGGTCGACAAGACCCACGATGGCAATTTCATCGCCGGCGACAACGGCACCTACACCTTGCGGGTCTCCAATAGCGGCAACCACCACACAACCGGCAATGTGACTTTGATGGACCAACTTCCGGCCGGCCTCACAGCCACCGCAATGGCCGGTGCCGGTTGGCAATGTGATCTCGAGCTGCTTTCCTGCGTTCGTTCTGACCCGCTGGATTCAGGCAGCTCCTACCCCGATGTGACTCTGAGCGTCAGAGTTTCGGAAAGCCCCCCTGGCGATGTGATCAACACAGCTACGGTCAGCGGAGGTGGAGAACCACCGGGGGTCACTGGAAACAACTTTGATCAGGATCCGACCCGGATCCGGACCCCCGGCAAGCCACAGGCCCTGCCCGACAACCGGTTCAAGATCCGTTCAGTCGAGACCAGGCCGGGTGGCAAGGTTCTGATCCGGGTCAGGACCAGAGCTTCCGGGCGCATCGTGGCTGATGATGCCCACAAGAAGCCGGACCTTCTTCAACGCTCCAGCCGGAAGACGGCCAAGTCCGGAGTCTTTTCACTCACCGTCAAGGCGAATCGCCGTCTGAATCGCCGTCTGATCCGCAACGGCAAACCGGCCGCCGTTCAACTCAAGATCACTTTTACCCCCCATGGCGGTTTGAGTTCCAGCCGCTCCCGCAAGGTGACATTCCGCCTCTGACCGGGTGATATTTCGCGACTAGCTCGCGAATATCCGGTCCAGAGCACCGATCGCGCTGGCCAGGACCTCGCGGTCTTCCCAACCGGCTATGCGCCTCGCGTCCGAGCCTCCGGTGAAGGTCAACAGAAATGGCCGGCCGGTCACAGGTACCCAGTTCACCCATGCGCCCCAGCGGCCGGGGAGAGCCGGATCAATCCACTGGAAGCCTTCGGTTTCCTGGTCCCAGAATGGTTCCTCGAAAGCCAGCCAGAGCTTGTCGAACAATCCGGCTCCGAGGCTTCGGATAGCGAACGTGATCCGGTCCGGCAGCCCGGGCGAGAAATCGATGCTCCCTGCCTTGAGAACCCCGATCGGCACGGTGACGATCGCCGCCTCTGCTTCAACATCCTCACCGGCGGCCGAAATGGTCACTCTGCCGGCGTCCTGTGACACCCGGTCAACATGAAACCCATGACGTATCTCCGACCCACGGGACAATCCTTCGATCAGCTTGGTGTAGGGACCCCCGACGAGTGCGTCACCGCCACCAAACCAGCCCCCTTCCCAGGTGGCGAGCGCCGCGAGTTGGCCGGGATCGGCTCCGTACTCCTGTGCGATCTCGAATTGAAGGGTCCAATCCAGCCCGGGGCCTCTCCTTCGTGGCAGCAGGTCATCAACGGTCATTTGGCGGGCCCCGGGAATCCCCGGGTCGAATGCTCCGATTGATTCCCGGAACCGGCGTTCACCCTCAACTGCGAGACGTTGCTGACCGGGCACGGGAAAGTCCAGTTGATAGTGAAAGTCCCGAATCGGCACTTCGTTTTCCTCGGCGAGCCCGGTTAGCGGGTTGCCTTGCCGGCCATGTATCCACGAAGCGCCAAGTTCGACGTCCGACCCGGCTAGCTCGCCGGATCGCACCCGGCCCCCGACCCGGTCCGAAGATTCCAGCAGCAGCGGCTCGAGCCCCGCAGACGTCAGTTCCCCGGCGCAGGCGAGCCCACAGGCGCCGGCACCGATCACCGCGACCCGGGCTCCCCCCGGTAGCTCATCCACGGCCCGGCCGGCGGCTGTTCGTCCGGCTTCGATCGCCCCGTGAACCGTGGCCGGATCGATCCTGGATGTGGCTTCACCGGCGAATGCGACGCGCTCAAATGGCTCGGCCAGCATTGCTCGAACCCCGGAACCGTAGGGGGTAGCGGCGAGGTAGGAATATGAGCAGCGGGCCAGCGGGTCCCGGGACCAGTTTGTCCGCAGGTAGTCAACGGGACGCGGAACCTTGGATTCCGGCAGACCGTCGAGAATGTCCTGTCCACCGTCACTTCCCCCACAGGCGGTCGCGAAGCCACCGAGGCCGACGAATGCAGCGCCGGCAATCGCCGCCCGGCCCAGTTCCCGCCTGGTCATTTCGTCCTTCACAAGGCAATCCTCCCCCATCCCGCTCCCGAAACCCGGCTGAACGGAAAAACCCGCCTTTCGGCGGGTTTTGGCAGGTACCGCTACGGGGATTCGAACCCCGGTTTCCGGACTGAGAATCCGGCGTCCTAGACCCCTGGACGATAGCGGCGCGTGGCGCGCATTCTAACAATTGAAGCGCTCCCCGGCAGTGAGCAGTCTGCCAATACCGGAGCGCCCCTTCCGCACTCCAGCCGATAGAGTTTCGCCTCCGCGCGGCTGTGGCGGAACTGGTAGACGCGCAGGCTTCAGGTGCCTGTGTCCGCAAGGACGTGGAGGTTCGACTCCTCTCAGCCGCATCAAATGAAGCAGCTGATCTCCGAACCCCGGACCCCTCAGGGCCCCGGGGTTCGGCTTTCTGCCTCAGAGCTCAGCAGCGATCGTTTGTGGTGCCGTCCAGGGAAACACCGAGGGTGTAGGTCCAGCGCCTCTTGGCAAACACCCATCCGGAATTGCCGTACCGGGTCTGGGTGCAATGAAGTATTGACGGGGGGCAATACGGTCCCGAACAGGGTGCCAGGGTGATCGTGTAGGGAACTGTGATCTCCCCGTACACCCTGTAGTAATTGCGGGCCGGCACGCGGAAGGTATACCCGCCAAATTCGTTCGCATACCCGGATTTCTGGTATGCCCAGTAGCTCCCGTTCCAGCGCTGAACGGTCATCAGAGCCCACTTCCAGTTCGTGCTGCCTGTGATCCATGCGTGGCCTCGCCTGCCTCGCCGGCTCCGGGTAGCCGCAGGAGCAGCCGGGGTTCCCGGATCACCCTTGGCCACGCCAGAAGTGGTGGAGCGGCCAATGGCCGGCACCGCTGATCCAACCTCGGCCACCAGACCTTCCCGGGCCTGAACTCCGGCCGCTGAAGCCGACGAAGCTCCGGCCATCGAAACGGCTACCACTCCGATAACAGCTACAAGTCGATACATCCCTGATCTACCCTCCCCCGGCATCGTCCTCCGAAGTACTTTCGGTACCTGTTCCTGGACCCATGCTAACCGACTTCGGTGGTCGCAGCGACCTGATTTCGAGCTGAACTCGGGCCGAAGACGCCGCGCCGTCAGCCGCGATTCCCGGCAAGGCGGGGAACCGTAGAATCAGCCGTCTGACGATGAGAATCTTTTCCTGGAATGTAAACGGCATCCGGGCCGTAATCCGCAAGGGCGATTTCGGCTCCTTCGTCGAGAAGTACGAGCCGGACATCCTCTGCCTCCAGGAGACCAAGGCCGAGCAGGGCCAGGCCGAGATCGATCTGCCCGGTCACGAGGAATACTGGAATTCGGCAGAAAAGAAGGGGTATTCCGGTACCGCGATCTTCACCAGCACCAAGCCGATCGGGGTGCTGAACGATTTCGCCGCCGAGATTTCGGACGAGTACAACCTCCACAACGACTCCTATGGGGATCCTCGCGCGGAAGGCAGAGTGATTACTGCCGAATACGATCATTTTTTTCTGGTCACCACCTACGTCCCCAACGCCAAGCGTGATCTTTCCCGGCTCAAGTTGAGAGACCGCCAATGGGACCCCGCCCTGCTTCACCACATGAAAATGCTGGACGCGAAAAAGCCGGTACTGGTCTGCGGCGACATGAACGTCGCCCACACCGAGGATGACCTGGCGAACCCGAAAGCAAACAGGGGTGAGCACGGATTCACCGACGAAGAACGCCAGGGCTTCCAGAACTTTCTCGATGCCGGCTTTGCTGACACCTTCCGTCTATTCAATGAAGGCAACGGCCACTACTCCTGGTGGTCGTACATGTCGAAAGCCCGTGAAAGAAACGCCGGTTGGAGAATCGACTATTTTCTCGCCTCCGAACGGCTCCGGAACGCAATCACCAGCGCCGGGATCCACAACGACGTATTCGGATCGGACCACTGCCCGGTGAGCGTTGAAATCGACGAAACGAAGCTGGCGAAACTCTAGCCTGGCCTGGCACCTGCCGAATCAGCCAGGGTTCCCGGCTGCACGAGAAAGGGCGGCCCGAAGGCCGCCCTTTTTCGTTGAAACCGAGACAGTCCCCGGTCCTACCTGACCCGCACCCTGCGGACCTGGGAGACGTTGTTAGCGTTGCTGGACCTGACCGTGAACCTCACCGCAACCCGGCTATTCCGGTTGCCGCGGATCCGTACGTTGATCCTGGCGTTCCTGGTGGCACCGGGGGCGATCTGGCCAATCCGGACGTTGCCACCGCGATTTGTTCTTACAACCACGTTCCTGGCGATCGCAGTACCAGGGTTCCTGACGGTGATCCGGAAGTTACCCTGCCGACCGTTCCTGACGGCGTTCGGGCCGCTAATTTTGAGTCCGTTCAGCCTCGCTCTACCGGCCTGACCGTTGCAGTTACGGGTGCTCTGGGGCGCCTCGATCGTAGTTGTCGGCCCAATCTCGGCTCCGGTCGAAGCGTCACGCTGGCCGAGCTGGAAGACGGCGTTGGTGACCTGGCTACCGTTGGCACAACGGGCCTGGACGTAATTCGCATCCAAGCCCCGGGTGTTGATACCGATGTCTGGACGGTTCAGAGGCTCACCCGGGAAGTTCAAATTGAAGTTGGCAACAGCCGAGTCGTAGCTCAGAACCGGAACAGCGATGTCCAGGACCCTGCCATTCAGGGTGCCAGTCATCAGAATGCCGACGCCGGTGCCCTTCGAGAAACCGTAAATCTTGAGGATCGGCTGCCCGCTGTTGTTCCTGCCGCCATTGAAGGCAACGAGAACCGGATCGGCGAGGGCATTGGCCACGAAGCGAGCCAGCAGGATCGTCGCGGTGCCGGTGCCGACAACGGCATTGGCGCAGCTATTAACGACGACTGCGGGGGTACCCAGCGGGGACTGCGCGTTCAGCTTGCTGTCAGGGCAGATGTTTCTGTTCGGATTGAAGGTCATTCCGGCCGGGAACGTGACCTTGACGTTCTTCAGCGGCTCGGCCATGATCTGACCGGCACCCGGGGTGACGACAACGTTGAGCCCGAGGTTCGAGGAGACGTTTGACTCCTTGAAAAGGCTTCCGGACCTGGCGGTAATGCTGGATTCAACCGAAGCGGTCTCGCCGGCGGCCTGTGCAGTCGCCGAAATGGCGCTGAACGGGACCAGCAGCGCGACAACTGCGATCAGAATTTTTTTTGGCGTGGCTCATGTGGTTCCTCAATGTTGGGGTTTGGCGAGATCGGACGAAATACCGCTAAGAAAGCTGTCTCGTCACATATAGATACCAATCTCTCCGCCTGGGTTTCGCCGTTTTACGAAACCTTAAGCGGTTGTCTTGCAGCGACTGGCACCACGCAACTCCGGGACATGCGTTCCGGTTAGCGCCGGACACGTACTCTAGTCGAGAACCTGACCTGCGTCTTTGAGGCCCGGACCTTGAGCACGACCCTCGCCCTGCGGCCGGCGGCGGCCGTGATCCGGGGCCTGACAACCATGGTCCTGCTGGTGCGGGGAGCAATGTTTGCCCGCTTGAACCTGCCTCTGGCCGCACCGGAAACCATGATCCTGACTCTGCGGGCAGTTGCTGTTCCACGGTTGGCCACCCTCACCCGATAGGTGATCCTTCTGTGACGCTTCCCTGACTTCCACCCCTTCAGGGAAACCCTGGAGAGCCGGGCTCTGCCCTTTATTCCGCGACAGGGGTCGTTGAAAGCGGCCGCTGACACCAGGGTGTCCGGACCGATGTCAGCGCCAGTGGCCGGATCCCGCTCACCGAGAATGAAATCTCCGCCAGTCGTCCAGAGATTGTCGGAGCACCTGGCCTGGACATACCTTCGATCCAGGCCTCTGACCATGCGAATTCCACCGGGCGAGTTGACGTCTTCAACCGGCATTCCATTCCCCGGCAAATCGAAGACGAAGTTGCCTACACCCGAGTCGTAGCTGAGGACACCGATCGGCACATCCTGGATTCCACGTCGTGTCAGCGAGCCTTCCATGAGCAGTCCGGCACCGGTTCCTTTGGAGTAGCCGTAGATCTTCAACTTCGGGTTGCCGTGCCTGTCCCGTCCGGCGTTGAAGATCACCATCTGGGGGTCGGACAGAACTGCCGTTTTCTGCTTCGCCAGATATATGACCGCGCTACCAGTGCCAATCACCGACCTCGGACAAAGGTCAACGACCAGCGCGACCCCGAGACCAAGGTTTGTGTTCTGGCCGATCTTTGAATCCGGGCAGGCCGGTGTGACCCTGTTGCGAGGGTTATAGGTCATGTCGGTGTCAAACTTGATCGTCGCCCGCTTCATCGGAAGCACAGTGCTTTGAGTCTCGGGGACCACCACGTTGACCTCCAGCCGGGAGTTCACCGGGACAGGAAGCTCCCTGTAGAGCTTGCCTCCGAACGGGACCATCGATGTCTGGATCGAGATCGACTCACCCGCGGCCGATGCCTGGGGTGTGACGAACAGAAGCCCCGCCAGAAACAACCCGGCAATTGCCGAGGCCAGGAGACAAAGAACCCGACCCGAGGCTCTTCTGCTCCGTGGCGCCTTCAGTTTCTGATGCTGTCGTTCCTGGGTGAGAACCATGGGATTCTTCTACCCGCTTTCTCGAACCCCAATCATCTTCGCAAGGCCTCCGTTTGGTGAATGGATCGCGAATTTCAGCGAGCGCCTGGCCTTGCCGGCCCGGTCGAACCTCACCTTGAGACGAACCGTTCTGGTTTGGCCCGGAGCCAGTGTGCCAAGCCTGGCTTGCCCCTTCCCGCCACCGGTCGCCCTCAAAACCGCTTGTCGCAGGCTTGCCGTCCCTGTGTTCCTGAAACGGAGTGTGTAGGTATTGGAGCCTCCTGCCCTGAAGCCACGGTTGCCAGCCAACCGGACCAACTTGATCTTCGGCCGACCTGCAAGTCCTTTGCATGGGAGAGAATCAGAATTTGAACCAACACTGGTCACGGGTGATGTGAGCTCCCCGCTTGAATCTGATCGGGTCGCGAAATCGAAAACACCGGTGGCCTCCCAAACGCCTTTGGAGCAGACCGCCCTGAGAAAGCCGGGATCCTGGCCGTTCACTTCCAGGGTGCCGCCGGGCGACTGGATGTCTTCGACGGCAAGGGTGTCGCCGGGTATACCGAGGGTGAAATCCGCAATCGAGGAATCAAAGGGCATCACACCGATCGCGATGTTCAACTCTCCGCTCTTTGCGAGAGAGCCTGACATGAGCAATCCCGCCCCTGCTGCTTTCGAGTACCCGTAGATCGTGATCTTCGGCCTGCCTTGACTGTCAGCCTCGCCGTTGAAGATCACCAGTTCGGGGTCATCAAGGATCCCGGACTTGTTTTGAGCCAGATGGATCCGCGCGGTGCCCGTGCCGACAACCGAACGCGGACACAGGTCGATGATCCGGGCCACACCAAGTCCCAGATTGGTGCTCTGGCCGATTTTTTCCGCGCCGCATACCGGAGTTACTTGCGGGTTCGGGTAAAACGACATGTCTTCAGGAAAGGTCACCCGCGAGTTGATCATGGGAGTGACCGAGTCCTGGGCTTCAGGCACCTTGACCTTGATGTGGAGGCGCGCGCTGACCGGCCTTGGTACTTCCCGGTAAAGACTCCCTGAAAGGACCTTGGCATCCATTGAGAGCTCGACCGACTCATCACCTGCTAACGCGTCGGCCGGACTTCCGAGAACCGCCACCAACAGCAGCACTCCGAAAATGTTCTTGATTGTCTTCATCGTTGAATCAGTCGGGTAAAGAAAAGGGCGGCCCGAGGGCCGCCCTTTTCGCAATGCATTCGGACCGGGCTCTACTTGACAGATACCTTGGTCTTGCCAGTCGCCTTCACGTTCCCTGCCTTGGCAGTGAACTTGATGGTCGCCTTGCCGCCCTTGCGGCCCGAGACCTTGGTCTTCACCGTGATGGTCTTGGAAGCACCAGGGTTGATGTTGCCACCCTTGCCCTTGCCACCACCGGTTGCGGTGACAGTGACGCCCTTGGCGACACCGGTACCGGTGTTCTTGACGGTGACCTTGAAGGAGCCCTTGGCGCCGCTCTTGACGGACTTCGGGCCCTTGACCTTCACGCCACCGAGCTTCGCCTTGCCGGCTGAGCCCTTGCATTTCTGGGTGGTCTGCGGGGCCTTCACGGTTACGGCTGCGCCGATATCGGCGCCAGTTGCGGCATCACGCTGGCCGAGTACGAACTCCGCGCTGGTGAGCAGCTTGCCGGAAGCCGGGCAGATCGCCTCGACATAGTTCGGGTCCTTACCAGCGGTGCTGACTCCGATGTCCGGGCGGTCAAGACCGGTTCCCGGAATGTCGAACTGGTAGTACTGGACCGCTGAGTCGTAGCTAATAACCGGAATCGCGACATCGAGAATGCCGTTCTTGAGCTCACCGGTCATCAGAATGCCGACGCCGGTGCCCTTCGAGAACCCGTAGATCTTGATCATCGGGTTGCCGGACTTGGAGACGCCAGCGTTGAAGATGACCAGAATCGGATCCTTCAGGAGGTTCGCCTTGAACCGGGCCAGGTAGATGGCCGAGGTGCCAGTGCCGACAACGGAGTCGGCGCAGGCGTTAACGATCGCGGTCGGAGTGCCAAGCGGTGACTGTGCGTTGAGCTTGTCGTTACCGCAGGTCGGGGTGACCTTTGAGTTCGGGTTGAAGGACAGCCCGTCCGGGAAGCGGATCAGGGTGTTCTTCATCGGGGTGACAGTCGTCTCGGCATCGGGGACGACTACATCCGCCCGAATCGTGAGATTGGCCGAGGTCGGATAGGCCTGGTACAGCGAACCCTTCTGCGGTGAAATAGTAGTTGAGGCCGTCACCGTTTCATTCCCTGCCTGAGCGGTGCTGACCATGAGCAGCGACATCACGGCCGCTACAGCGATGGCAAAAACTTTCTTCATTTGTCTCTCTCTCCTGTGGTTTCCGTTGCGGAACAGAGTCCGCGGTCCAACTCCTTAGAACGACCGCAGCTTACATGAATTCAACCCACTGATAGCCCGGAAGTTGCGAAGGCCAGACAACATTCCGGCAATCTCATTGGCGCCCATTTAAGAAAACGGACGAAGACATTTGGAATCCTGGCGAGAGAAGGAACCCGCCGTGATCCGCTCAGGGCTCGCGGAAAACGTGCTGATATTGCGTGGCCGGCTGCGACGGATCTCCCAGCGGCGTGAACGGGGCCTGCTGGCTGCAGCCAGGGGCGGGGACGTTGTTGGTTTGTGACTGGCCCTTCATCAGGAACTCGGAGAGCTGTCCGTAGACCTCTTCCTGATATGCCGGGCTGAATCCGTAACGCAGGTTGAGACCAAACTGGGATTGCTGGACCGGGGTAAGCGCGGCCCAGGGCTGCAGGCTCCCGTTCAAACTTGAACTGCAATTGGCGCTGTTGAAGACCTGCATTCCTCCGGTCGCGAAGCTCGCGTTCTGACCCGCTGCGGTGTACGGGTTGCTGCGGGCCGATGAATTGCCTGTTGGGAATGCCGCGTATGACTCCGGGCCGAGCCTGATGCCGGCCCGCACGTAATTGACCTGCACGCCGGCTCCGTAGTTGCCGGAGGCGTTGGTCGCGGCAGCCGCGTTGCCGATGGTTGCCGCAAGTTCCTTGCGGTACAGGCTGGCAGACTGGAGGAAGGGATTGAATTCGGCGAAGTAGTCCGGCACCCTTGCGAGCAGGGTCGGGGCGTCGTCATCGAGGAAAGCCCTCAGCGAGGGGAACGCCTCGGGCGCCTTGCGGATCACCGGTTTCAGGTTTGTGTAGAGGCGCTTGCTGACCGGAGCGAGTCGGGCCGACGCCTTGAAAGTCGGTGAAAGCTGCTCGGCGACCGGCACGAGTTTGCGTACCACCGGGGTGGCGAATTCCGAGAAGTCCCCGAGCCGATCCTGGGTTGCCGCGGATTCCCGGGCGAAGGTCGGGAAGACGCGGAAGAAGTCCTTTAGCTCCTCGTCACGATCGGCAAGTGTGGTGAAAACAGTGTTGGTGTTGCGGATCATGCCACTAAGTTCACCTTGTCTCTTGCTGATTGCGTCGAACACGACTCCGGTGTTCTTGATCAGCTTCGACACCTCTTCGTCCTGATCGTTGAGGATCTGGAGGACGTCATCGAGTGAAAGCAGGGTTCCGGGGAGCACCCCGATGGTCTGGTTCAGCGTCGCGCCACGACCGCTCATGGCAATCGAGTTGTCAATGGCACCCTGCATGAATGCCTGTCTGGTCTTCTCGTCGAAGGTGCGGAATATCTCATCCAGCTGGACGGATTTGGCAACCTGGGCCGGTGGCAGCTGACCGCCGTCCTGCAGCATTCCGTCACGTTTGTCCCCGGGCGTGAGCTCGATATATGCCTCCCCGAGAAGGCTTTTGGCTCTGAGGATCGCCCTTGTGTCTTCCGGGATCGGGGCGTATTCCGGCTCGATGTCGAGCGTAATGATCGCCGAGCCCTCTTCGCTTCCTTCACCAAGGTCGATGGACTTGACGCGCCCGACTTCGATACCGGAGATGTCGACCTGTGACTGCTCGGCGAGCTGACCCACCTGAGTGAGTGGCAACTTCACTTCATAGCCGCGTGCGGCCAGCGGTGTCGGACCACCGAATGCGACCCATACGAAAAGCAGCAGCCCGAAACACGAGAGTGCGAAGCCCGCGATGGCGATTAGCTGTGCTACTGATGGCGCCTGTTTATTCATCAGCAGATCGAGCTCGGGGGAGAAAGTTGGTTGAGCCGGTAGGCAGGCTCAAGCTGCGGAAGGCCTGTCCTGACCTGCTCGGCCTGGGTGGCGGTATTGCAGGAGATCATGCTGACACCGCGACGGACGGGACCGTCACCGTCCTGGAAGCCGACAGAAGCGTTGAAGTTGTGGTTCATCCAGGGTGCGTAGAAGAGGAAGCCCTCCGCGTCGCCGTCAGGGTTGTAGGCGAGAATGTTGAAGAGAGTGTTGAGCTCCGTGAATGTGCCCTGAAGCTGCGGAGTGGCTTTCGCACCGGCCTTTGAGGTTCCTTCGAGTTCCTTGAAGACCGGCTGGACATCCCGACTGAAGGGCCGGATGTTGTCGCGCACAGTCGCGGTGGTGTCATTGGCCAGTCGCTGAACCGATCGCAGTGAGCCCTTCAGGTTTCTGGCGCCCGGAATCAGACCCAGCAGGGTCGGCCGGGTCAATTGTGAAAGTTGATCGGACTTCGCGAGATTGATCCGTCCTGATTCGAGGGTCGACGGGAATTCACGCAGTGCTTCCCGAAGGGCAGCCTCCTGAGCGGCGTAGTTGCCAAGTGACTTCTTCGAGTTGGAGACGAAGTCCGCCACTACCTCGCTGTTGTTGCCCAGTTCTGTGGCCACCTTGCTGAAGGAGTTGACTCCTTGCGCGATGAACTTGCGTCGTTTCTCCAGCTCGCCGTTCAGCCTCGCCGTATAGGTGGTGAAAGGTCCGAATCGACGGAGTGCCTGCGACAGCTCGGGACCACGACCGTTCAGACCCTCTCCGGCGCCGTTCAGAAGCAGCACCAGATAGTCCTGCGTGTCGCGGTCAAGAGAAGCGAGGATCTGATCCATCTGGACGTTGGAAAGTCCCTGCGAAACCGGGAAGACCGTCCCTTCGGGTGGCGTCGGGCCTTTGGTTCCGGGGTCGATCTCGACCACCATGTCGCTGAGCCCGGTTTTCGGTCTGAGCAGGAACTCGGCGTCCTCGTGGATGAGTTCCTTGTATTCCGGCTCGATGTCCAGCCGCACACGAGCGATGCCATCAACCAGGGTTGCTGCGCCAACCTTGCCAACGTTGATACCGGCAATCACCGCCGCCTGGCCCTGCCCGGGTGTGACAGCCTGCGCCGTTTCCAGCTCGACATTGATCGAATAGAACTCCTGACCAAGCCCGGGGATCCAGGAAGGCAACGCCGCCTTCTGGTTGGAAAGGATGAAAAGCAGAACCGCCAGAGCAACCACGATCAACCCGGTGATCGCCAGGAAATCCTTGAAATGTGTCTTTATCGCGCGTTTCACGGGTAGGCCACCGGACTTGGAGCTCCCGGGCCGGCCATCGGCCCGTTGAGGTCGGGGAGTTGCTGCTCGCCACAGGGCTGGTTGCTCACGATAGGCGGAACACCGGGCGCCAGCGGTGTCGTGCCGAGCGGGGCGGTTTCCATACGCCCGTAGAGCTGACTGAACTCGGGTGAGGTTTCGGCCGGGTCGGACATGCTGACCGTGACCGGTCCGCCACCGCCCTGGATCCGGGCATAGGCGCCGTTTCCATCGAACATGTTGGAACCTCCGGCTGCACTCACAGCCGCGAAGAAGACTTCACTGGAGGCTTTCTGACCATTGCTGAAGGCACCGTCGCTGATTACCTGGTCACCGGTCGGACTGACTGTGTTGGCTATGCAGAGACCGAAGTTCCGGAGCTGAGGCAAGAGTTTGAGCGTGGCCGCCGCCGACTTCGCAGCATCAGGGGTGGATCGGACGATGATCTTCGCCAGACCGCCCAGTTCACGATCGGTCAGGAGGGGCTGCAACTGCCGCAGGAATGGCCTGGTTACGCGAATCGTGCGTGGCAGTTCGTTGAGACCCGGGGTTGACGCGATCGCGAATCCTCGCAGGGCAGGCAGACTGGCGTTGAGGCTGGTCAGAGCACTCCGCGCCACAACCAGTGTCGGACCAAGCCTCTGGATGGTGAGACTGAGATTCTCCGATTCGGCCGCCAGAGCTCCGGTGAAGGTAGCGAAGTTGGTGACAAAGCCCTGGATGTCATCGCCTCTGTCATCAACCGCTCCGGTCACCCGCGAAAGGCCCCGGATCAGGTTGCCCAGATCGTTTTCCTGCTTGCCCAGATAGGCGGCGCTTACCACGGCGGTACCTCGCGACGCGGTTTCACCCCGGCGGTACGCGAGGTTCAGTGCCTCGCCGGCCGTAAGGCCCTGGACGAAAGGCTCGAAAGTCAGGTCCTGCTCCGCGGTGGGCTCCGAGTTGAGACCCGTGCCAAGGCTTTCGAGCAGACGCTGGATATTGGCCCGCTCCGGACTCTGCAGGGTTCTCAACACATCACCGACCTGCACGCTGGTTCCGGTCCGGCTGACCGGGATCACCCCGTTATCGGGCATCTCCCCGGACTCCGGAGTGCCGGGATCCAGGTCAATGAACCAGTTGCCTTCGAGGAAAAGTCGCGGGCGGATCTGCGCCGATGCATCTTCGCGGACCGGTCTGCCTTCATCGTCAACGGTGAAGGTGACGATCGTGTTGTCACCCTTCTGTTCCATCTCGGTGACCTTGCCCACATTGACGCCGGCGATCCGGACCGGGGACTTGATCGCGATGTTGACTGCGTTGCTGAAAGTGGCCTTTACTTCATAGCCGGGGCTTGTGAACGGAATCGTCTTCGTGAAAGCCAGGTACAGCCCGATCAGCACGATGACCACAGCGACCAGGCCGAAGAAAAGCGGACCTGGCCCGCCCCACTGGCGGAAGAACTGCTGGTTGTAGCGGCTTGGTTTGCGGTGGTCGGCGCTCATTTGGTCTTCCAGTTCAGCTGAGCTTCGGACTGTTCCGCGGTGACGATCCCGGAGTTGCCGGGGTAGTTGCCGATCTGTGGTGCCAGGGTCCAGTTTCCTTGCGTGTTCCACGATGCCGGAGCGTTGCCCGGTTCACATTCCCGCGGGCTCTGGCCGGGCGCGGCGGTGTTCGGGTAGGGGTTCGAGTGGAGGAAGTTGAGTCCCGAAGTCGAGAAGGTTCCACCACCACTGGCGACCGAGGCGGCAGGACCACCTTCAGCGTTGACGCCGACCGGCGGCAGGACGCTGACCGCACGCACCCAGTGACCGTCAGAGTTATGCGGACTGGTCGAACTCGCCACGTTTCTGAGCAACAGGGCAAGGTAGTTGCAGACGTTCTGGGACGGAGTCACCTGGCGCAGCAACGGTGTGAGGATCTTCTGGGTCTGGATCAGCGTGTTCAGGCCATCGTTTACCTGGGTGTCATCACCGAACCGGCGCAGCGACCGTGCGGTAGGCGCCAGTTCGTCATAGAGGTCGGGTGAAGAGCGCAACACAGGAATACCAACGTCGAACGAACTCGCAACCACCGGAGCACTCTCGGCCAGCGCCTCTGCGCCGGGGCGCAGAGCCTTCATGAAGCGGGCCGAGCTGTACAGGAAGGGCCTGATCCGCGGACCGTTCCTGATCACGGCCAGCTCCGCCTGGACACCTTCGGTAATCGAGTCCTGGATGTAGGGCCGGGCCACTTCAGCTAGCGCAGTGAAAGTCGTGTCGAGCTGAACGAACATATCGGCCTGGGTTTCGGCTACCGGCGCTACTTCTGCTGCCGCCTGGGCCAGGCCTCTGACGAAGCCGCGCAGTCCGGTCTTCTCCGAGGCGAGGTTCCTTGCGACCGGCTCGGCCACCTTGAGAAGCGGGGGAAGCTGACCGAGGATCTCGTTGATGTCCACTCCACGGGCAGCGAAAGCTCCGCCGTATTCGGCAAGGTTCTTCTGAATCGCCCGCCGTACTGGCTCCTGGAACATGTTGAACCACTGGTCCATGTCAACCGGTTCGTCGGCCTGGGATTCGGGCAAGGTCCCGCCCGGCTTCAACCCTTCACTCGAGCTGCCCGGGGTCAAAAGCAGGTACTTGAGACCCATCGCGGAGCGCTGTCTCACCAGAACAGTCGAGTCCTTCGGGATCGGCTGGACACTCTTGTCGAGCTTCAGGGACGCGACTGCGATTGAGCGGCCGTCATCGAGCTGCTTCGCATTGACGCTGTCAACGACCCCGACCCGCACTCCGGCGATCCTCACTTCGTTGCCGGAAACCAGAGAGGCAGCGGAAGGAAGCTCGGCCTTGAACTGATAGGTCGGGACGAAGGGGAGCCCCTTGTTGGCGTTGTACGAGAAGAAGATGCTGACCACAGCGATCACAGCGGTGATCGCCCCGACCAGAACCGGGCTCGCGGAGATTCTTGATCGGCGGCGACGATTCATGGTCCGAGCAGGTAGTCGAGCATTTTCATGCGTCCCGAGCGGGTAGAGCGACCGGAAACGTCACCGCTGAACCCGTCGAAATCAGCTGGGGCCACCGCGCCTGAGTCACCCGTGGCACCAAGTGAATCGGTATCGGCAGGGTCAACCGGCCCGGTCGGGCCGGTAGCTCCGGTCGGGCCGGTGAATCCGGTCACACCGGTTTCACCGGTCGGTGCCAGGGTTTCACCGGTTGCTCCGGTCGGGCCCGTGGCAAGTTCATCGAGTGCCCCGAACTCGCCGAGCGCCTCGCTGAGCGCCGAGGTGGTTCCCCCGCCGCTGTCCCACTGCGTGCTGCAGTCTCCAACCCGGAAGGAACGATAAGTAGTGCAGCCCGAAACGATCAGGTTCGTGCGCTGGTAATGGCCGAACTGGTCGTACCCGTTGAACAGTGACGAGCTGTTGTAGAAGAAGGTCATCAGGTTGTCAAAGCCACCGCCCTGACGGGTGCTCTTGAGGAAAAAGCTCAAGTTCGAAGCAGGCGAGTAGGCATTGCGGGAAAGGTTGCCGAGTTTGCGGACAATCGGCTGCGATGCGACCAGGTCCGGTCCTGCGGTACGCGTTGCGCTGCCGAGGCTGGTGATAGAGATCCGGCCCGCATCGGCGAAGTCGCCCAGCTTCGTCTGAACCTCGCTGATGTCGGCCGCGGCCGGGCGCAGAACCTGCATAACCGGGATCGCATTGTCGGCGAACTCACCGACAGCGTTGAAGTCGGCTCGCAGCTGGCGCAGGGTTTCCGGCAGGTTGCGGATGTTCTGCTGAAGATCCTCTCCGCGTTCCGCCGTAGCGGCTGCCGTGTAGCCCGCATTGCGAAGGAAATTGACCAGGTTCTTCCTCTTGGCCGCGAGCGCGGTCATGTTCTTCGAACCATCCTTCGCCAATTGAGCGAGCTTCTTGTTCTCGGAGGCCAGAATCGCCAGGACTTTGTTGACTTCCATCAAAGTCGGATTTGCCCGCTCGATCGTTTCCTCAAGATCCTCACCACGGGTCGCCAGACCGGCGCCAAGCTCATTGAGGATGATCCGGAATCGCTGCGCATACGGCAGGCGGTAGATGTTGTTGATCAGATCGAGGTCGACCGACTTTGCATTGTTCTGGATCGGCAGCAGGTACTGACCTGCTCCTGGTTCGCCGTCAGGGATCTGTTCGAGCGGGGGTGGCGGCTCACTCCCGACGGGACGCGGCTGAGTTACCTGGCAATCGAGGAATTTCTCGCCGATCAGCGACTGCGGGCGGATTATGCAGGAGGCATCTTCACGCCAGTCCTGGAACCCCTCGTCATTGATCTTCATGACCACAATTGCCTTGCCGGGAATATCGGTTCCGGTCTCTTCACCGGGCCGCGACACGTCAACGGAACTGACGCTGCCGACGTTGGCGCCCGCGACGCGGACGTCGATGCCGGACACGGCGAAGGCACCGTTGTCGAAGACCGCTCTCACCTGATAGGCGTCACTGTCGTCGTTGCAGCTCCGTACAAACAGGACGACTGCAACGACAGCAAGTACCAAGAGCAGGATCTGGATGATCTTCTTCAGCATCACGGCACCTGTGAGGGGTCGCATTTGCCGGTCAGATTGCCGTTGTCGAGGAAGGGATTCGATCCCGCGATCGGAGTCGCGCCGCCGCCCGGACAACGCTGCAGGCCGGTGACGACTTCGAGGCCACCGTATTGAGTGGTATCGGCCGGCTGGATCGCGGAACCGTTTAGCTGGAAGACGCCGGTCGACGTCGGGGTCACCTTGGCGTAGGGACCCTGCGCGTCATACGGCGAGGTCAATGACCCGATCTTGGCGAAAGCACTGAAAATATCCGGTGAATAGGCACGGGCTTCTGCGGCTTCTTCCTGATTCGCGTCGAGGGCCCTCACGACGGCGTCTACCGCCGGTTCGGCTTTCGGATGGAGCGGAATCAGGCGAGAGAGCAGATCCGAGGTGTCGTTGTCGGGGCCAGGACGGCCCGCTGCGGTCGCGAGGTTGTTGAAGACGGGCCGGGCCCGGACCAGCACCGGCCTCAGATCCCTCTTGAGGTAGTTGGCCAGTCCGGCGTCGGCGGCACGACCAGAGGCTCTGATCATCGGTTCGACGTCGTCGAGCGCCACTCGCAGGTTCGCGAAGGTCGTGTTGCCCTGGCGGAGGGTCGGTGGCAGTTCCTGCAGGGCGAGGGCGAGCGACTCGTTGTTGTCAGCGATCGCCCCCAGCGCCTTGTTCGAGTTGCTGACCAGTTCAGTCAGTTGCGGAGAGACTTCTGCGAGTTTCGTGACGAAGGAGGACGTGTTGGACACGAACTGATCGAGATGGGTGTCCTGGTCGGCCAGTTCCGCCATCAGCCTCTGGGTGCTCGAGAAGGCGGTTCCGCTGTACTTGAAAGTCTTGTTCGCACCTTCGGCACCTTCGCCGGCATAGATCGCAGCGATGCCCTGGATCCAGTTGGACCAGCCCTTCCTGGTTGTTTCGTCGAAGGTGTCGAAGAACTGATCCAGCTCGACAGCTGTCGTGGTGACGCCCTCACCGAACGAACTTCCCTCGGGCACTACCGGCGCATTGTCAGGACCAGGTGAAATCGAGATGTAGTGGTTGTGCAGAGATGAAAGCGAGCTCTTGCGAATCACGGCGGCAGTGCCCTCATGGAGCTCACGGTCGATTTCAACCTCCATCTCGACCCGCATGTCATCGGTCAGTTCGACCGATGTGATCGAACCGACCGGCGAGCCACCGATCATCACGTGGTTGCCGTTCACGATGCCGCTCGCGCTCTGGAAGTCGAATTTGTACTTGTAGCCGGAGTCGCTGCTGAAGATCAGCGAGGCGACGAAAACTACGGCAACCACAAGTGCGCCCAGAGTCACAACTCTGAGCACCGTAGAACTTCGACCACGATTCACGCGGCTTGGATTTGCTTGATTGGCAGTCGTCAATCTGAGCTACCCGATGGTTCTCCCCACCAAAGAAGCCTCCTTCCTGCGCGCATGCTACCTGAGCGACCGGCGTGAACGCCGTACGTCAGGAACCGGTCCAGCCACCAGCGAGGCACGGGCCGGGAGCGCAGGGATTTGTGACCGCTCCCCCATTGCGCAGGAAGGCGTCGATCATCTCAACTGCGGAATCCGAAATCCGGGGAAATTCATGAGGATCGACACCGTTGGCGGGCGCGGTATTGGTGATCGGTGGCGGGTCCGTTCCGTCCAGTCCGCCCGGACCGGAACCGGGCCTCAGGGGGCCGCTGTCCCAATACGCCACGGCGGAGCCGTAATGGGGATACGAGGTGATCTGGTCTATCCCCCAATCGCCGTCAACTCCCGGCCAGCGGCTGTCAGTGACCAAAGGCATGACCGCCTTCGCTCCGACCGTGCGGGCCTCAACGTTGGTCTGCCAGTTGGTGACCAGATGGTCGCCAAATGCGGTGTCGAAGAGAACCTGATGTTCGGGCGTGTCCGGAAGCGGATTGGTCGTGATGCGATGGGCGTAACCGTTTGGTTCGCCCCTGTCCCAAAGCATCTGGACCAGACTGAGCGAAAGCTGACGCTCGAGCTCGTTCGTGTAGTAGGGATTGAAAAAGTTCCCGTACATGTTCCCCCAGGCACCGGATCGAGTCAGCAGCACCGAGTAGTTCATGCCCGCCACGCCGAGGGCACCACGATCAAAGTCGGGTGCGAGAGCCATCAGGGCCCCGCCCATGATTCCACCCTGGCTTATCCCCCGATACCAGGCTCTCACCTTGTTTCCGGTGACGATCGTCTGATCGAGTGGGCTGTTGGCAGGGACAGTCATGTCCCCGTCGCCACCCGGCACATCATCCGGATCAGGGGCATCGGGGTCTACACGGAAGGCGGCTTTGGAAACGAGGCCGCGCGGATGGATCATCAGCCGGGCCAGGTACAGCTCGTTCAGGAGACCCTGCTGGAGACGATCAGCGACGTTGGGGAACCCGGAAAGGTCCCCGAGCGCCTGAGAGACAGAAAGGATGTCACCGGTTGACATGCCGATCTCATCGGTGCCACATACAACGAACCCCCGCGCCGCCATACGACGCTGGGCCAAGGCGTTGATCTCACCCGAGATAGAACCCATCAGCCCGTGCCCGTAAACCATCGCGCGACCGCGTTCCGCGGCATTCGGCAGGTCCTCGGGGTCGACCGCACCGGGATTCGTTACTGCTTCGGGAACTATGCACTCGAAATTCGCGTCATAGGTCCCGTTCTGCTGAGGTACCCCGTCTGCGTTCAGCTTCATCGTCGCTCCGGCCGCACATTGGTTGGCCAGGGAGGGATGCTGCAGGAAGCAGGGAACCTCGAATGATCCTTCGATCCGGCGGGCGATTCCGGAACTGGTGCCGGTCGTATTTACGTCGCTCACGGTGAAAGCAGGAGCCTGCCCCTGGATTTCCCGATCGTCGAGATCGGTGTCACCGAGGGAAGCGAACGCCTTGTCCCTCATCGAAAGTGCCCGTTCGCTGTTGTTCTCGTCACTCGCGGTAGTGAAATCCCAGGTCAGATAAAGATCCGACCTCTTGATGCCCGCCGCACGCAATCTCTTGAAAATGTCTTCGAAATGCGACCGGCGCCCGTTGATGCGGGAACTCGTGGAAGGCAGGAAGTCCCGGTAGTAACGGAAGCCGGATGGCGCGCCGAGCACAGCGCCGTTGGCGTCCTTGAGGTTGCGCATTACGACGATGTAACGGCTGGCCGGCTTGAAGTTGACCATCGGGTGAATCATCAGGTTGGTCCCGGCGGCGGTGGAAGCATTCGAATCCAGCTCCACCCAGATCGGATGCCGCTCCCTTGTCCTTGCGTCGAGAACCGCCACCGGAGCTTCCGCTTCCGCATAACGCGCGGGGTCAGCGAGCCCAACCGGATTGGTCTGGAGCAAGGCCGCGGGATTGTCAAGGCCCGGGACCCGGACCGTGATTACCTGACCCTGGCTGAAACCGTCACTTTCAAGATATGGAGCCGGGTCGATGTGTGCGCCCGACTGGTTGGCGGGCATTGCCTGCCTCGTGAAATTGATCCGCCTGCCCGTCTCGGTGGTGGTATCTGCCAGCGTGTAGAAATCGCTCGGGAACGGGTTCATGCATATCGCCGGATCCTGGGCCGCGATGAAGTCACAGATCTCGGCCCGGGAAAGGTCGACTGGCTGGGGCCTGCAGTCCGTGGTGGTCCGCTTCATTGACCGGACCTTGCTCTTCACCGGCCCGGCGTTTATCCGCAGATCCCTGTCCTGACAGGAAAACGCCTCTGCTTTGCCCGCATCGGTCAGCTTTAGCTTCACAACCTTCCATTGACCAGCCCGGCGGAACTTCGGCCGGGCGAACCGGGTCAACGGCCGGAACTGACCATTGCGTTCGAAAGTGGCGGAATAGGCCCGAACCCTGATCCTCCCCTTCTTCGCAGCACGGACCTTGACTTTGAGGTAGCCCCGGTGGACCATCGGGTTCTGACGTGCATCCGAGATTGTCACCGCGACCTTCGGTTTCGGCTTTGGTTTCGGCTTGGCGCTGGCCGCCGGCACCATCGCAACGAACGCAAGGGCGATCGCCGCCAGCGCGACCATGACCTTGGAGGTGTTTCGCTTGAGGTTCAGCATTTCCCTGGGCCGACCGTCCATGTCAGCCGGTTGAACCTACCAACCCGGGCAGTCGGTGGAAGGTGCGCTCTGCTCACCTCGATTGGCCCAACGCCTAATTAATCAGCGATCGAAGAAACGGCAGCGGGTCGATCGGGCTGCCGCCGGTCTGCCAGGGACCAATCCAGTATTCGAAGTGAAGGTGACAGCCATAGGAACGGCCTGTGTTACCCACCCGGCCAACCTGGGCACCGGCGGCCACGATCTGTCCGACCCTCAACGGCGAACGGCGGATCATGTGCATATAGACGAAATAGGTCCTGGTCCCCAGATTCCGGAGGACTACGTAGTTCCCGCCCCCGTCATCCCACTGGTTGTAGATAACCCGTGACCGCCGGATCGCCACAAGCCTTGTCCCGCAGGAGGCGGAGACATCCTGCCCCTGGTGGCTGTGGCCGACACGCCCCGCTCCGAACTTCGATCCGCTGCTGCCGAAACTAAACGCTCCTCGCACCGGAAACACTTCAACCGGTATCAGGCTAACCGGGAGGATCGGCAGCTCGCGTGGAGACCGGTTCGACCGGTTGCCGGTGCCATCAATCACGTAGATGTGACCGTCTATCGCCTTGCCGGGCACTACAACCCGAAGGGCGTTCGGCCGGCGGGCCTTGAACCGGGTCCGGATCTGGCCTGTCTTCGAACGGAAGACAATCACCCGGACCCGGTCCAGGTTGCTGCCGGCAATTCGGATCAGCGCGCCCCTGGTTGCCTTGCCGATGGAAACGCACTGGTCCACGCACCGGATCTGCTTGATCTGGGGCAGGCCGGGTACGCCGATCCCGCCACCGGTCACGGCCGAGCTGCCGGCGTCCGCTTCACCGTGACCGTCCCCGTCGTCACTCTGCTCCAGAACCGGAACCGGATGGACCGGCGAGTGATCGAGCGAAGCGGTCCCGGGCCCATCGAGCACCCGTGCATTTGCCGTGGCTGGAAGAAGAACGATGAGCGTAAGTGCCAGGAAGCCTGTGAAAACCAGAAACCATCCTGCGGGAGTGATGGTTCTCCGCCGGCCCCTGCGCGTGGGAGTTCCTCGCATCTTCGACACCATACATGAGTTCTAGACGATGATTGCGTGAGCTGCTGCACATAATGTTGCAGAACATGGCGCCTGTTCGCGTGATGTTTCAGGGCTGCCGGGGCAGGTCTGTCCCACGGGACGGTGCCCCTGAACTAACCTTGTCCTGACGTACAACCGACCCGAAGGTCGCCCGGGGATAGCCTGACTTCCGCTTTCCCTCGAAATCAATCTTGCCACCAGGAGGAACTCTCCAGATGACTGCGATTCGCCAGAAGAACGTAACTGCTGCCCAGTGGTCGGCCAACGGAAGTGATGTTGCCCCCGCGGACCTGACCAAGGAGGAGAACGTCGTTTTCGGCAGCAATGTCTTCTCGATCAAGACTCAGAAGGAACGACTTCCTGCTGATGTCTTCGCCCGGCTGCAGGGCACCCTTGAGAAAGGCGAGGCACTTGACGTCGAACTGGCTGACGCAGTCGCCGACGCGATGAAGGACTGGGCGCTTGAAAACGGCGCCACCCATTACACCCATGTCTTCCAGCCCCTCACCGGACTCACCGCGGAAAAGCACGACTCCTTCTTCCGCCCGACCGACGACGGCGGGTCAATTGCGAAGTTCAAGGGATCCGAGTTGATCCAGGGCGAGCCGGATGCCTCTTCGTTCCCGACCGGCGGCATCCGCGCCACCTTCGAGGCTCGCGGGTATACCGCCTGGGACCCGACCAGCCCCGCCTTCCTGCTTGACAACCCGAACGGAACCCTGCTTTGCATTCCGACTGCTTTCGCCTCCTGGACCGGTGAAGCGCTGGATGCCAAGATCCCGCTGCTGCGCTCGATGGACGCACTGTCGCGTTCCGCTGTCAGGGCTCTGAAGCTGCTTGGTGACGAGGAAGCCTCCAGGGTCGTGACCACTGTTGGGCCGGAGCAGGAGTACTTCTTGATCGACGAACAGTACTTCTACGCCCGCCCCGACCTGCTGCTCACTGGCCGCACCCTGTTCGGCGCCCAGCCGGCCAAGGGACACGAGCTGGATGACCACTACTTTGGTGCGATCCCGGAGCGTGTGCTCGCATACATGATGGACTGCGAGGCCGAACTGGCCAAGCTTGGAGTGCCGATCACGACCCGTCATAACGAGGTCGCTCCGGCCCAGTATGAAGTCGCACCCATGTTCGAGAATTCGAACGTAGGCTCGGACCATCAGCAGCTGCTGATGCAGATCCTTCAGAACAAGGCCCGCAAATACGGACTGGTCTGCCTGCTTCACGAGAAGCCCTTCGCCGGAGTCAACGGCTCCGGCAAACACAACAACTGGTCCATGGGCACCGACACCGGCCACAACCTGCTTGATCCCGGGGACACTCCTTCCGAGAACCTGAGCTTCCTGTTCTTCTGCGCCGCGGTTATCCAGGCTGTGGACAAGCATCAGGGTCTGATGCGGGCGACAGTCGCAAACATCGGGCAGGATCACAGGCTCGGTGCCAACGAAGCTCCGCCCGCGATCATCTCGGTCTTTCTCGGGGGCGAACTGGAAAAGGTCTTCGAGACGATGGCCGCCGGCGAAGGCGACCCGCACACTCCGGAAGAGGTACTCGACCTGGGTGCCGAAGTTCTGCCGGACCTGCCGATGGATGGCGGCGACCGCAACCGCACCTCGCCTTTCGCCTTCACCGGCAACAAGTTCGAATTCCGGGCGCTTGGTTCCAGCATGTCACTCGCCTTCACGAACACCGTGCTCAACACCATCGTCGCCGAAGCGATTGATGACCTGTCGGCCAAGCTTGAGGCCGCCGAGGGTGATCTGACCGCCAGGGTGATCAAGGTAGTGACCGAGTCCTACATCGAGAACCGCCGGATCATTTTTGGAGGTGACGGCTACTCGGACGAATGGCAGCAGGAGGCCGAAAAGCGTGGGCTGAAGAACCTCCGGACCACTCCCGACGCGCTTCCCGAAGTCATCGCCCCGTCAACGATCGAAGTCTTCGGCAGCTACAACGTTCTTTCCGAGCGTGAACTCGAGGCCCGCTTCGAGGTCTGGGTCGAGCAGTACGCAATGAACGCGAACATCGAGGCAGAAACCGCGGCCACGATCGCCCGGACTCTGATCATCCCGGCAGTCGCCAAGCATCTGGTTCTTCTGGATGATGCCGATGCCGAGCTGCTCGAGAAGGAAAGCCGCGGGCTGTTCAACGAGCTGGTTGAAAGGACGATCGCTCTCGAAGACGCCAATGGATACCCGGACGGTCTCGAGGAAGAAGGCATGGAACTGGCCATTTACGCTCGCGACCGGCAACTTGCCGCGATGCATGAGGTCCGGGTGATCGCCGACCGCCTCGAACGGATCGTCGCCGACAATTACTGGCCACTCCCGAAGTATTCAGAGATGATGTTCATCAAGTAGCTCCTGCTCGGGAACCATCATCTGGAAGGGCCCCGGATCTCCGGGGCCCTTTCCTTTGCAGTCAGTGCTGGCCACCACCGCCCTGGCGTCTGATCTTTTCCATCTCCGCCTGAATCTTGTCCTCGGGGATGCCGGCATCCTTGTAAACCGTCCACCAGTGCGGGATCACTCCGAAGATCCCCCAGGCAACGATCGGAATCGCCGGCCAGAAGAAGCCGTCAGCACCGGCCATGAACCAGATCACGACCATAAGCGCGCTGACAGCCACATAAATCGCGAGGTGAGAGAGGAAGTCCCGCTTCGCCTCCAGGCGGTTTATCGCCTGCTGCCTGAGTTCCGGTCCGGGTTCGGTTGAGTCCAAAGTAATCCTCCGTTTGGCCGGATCCCTGGTGTGGCCGGCATTCCAGCCAGATCCTAACCTCAGGTGGAGTCCGCAGCGGGTGCTGTCGGTCAGGAACGGACTACGACTGTCGTCCCCATGCGCGCGAACCTGTAAACCAGCGGGGCCTCCGGGGCGGGAACCCTTACGCAGCCATGCGATGCCGGATAGGGCGGGACATCCGGGTACTCGTGAAAAGCGATTCCATTGTTGAAGTAGGAGGCGTACGGGAGCCAGGTGCTGAACGGGACTGACCAAGACTGCAGTTCCTTGCGAAACACCTCAAACCGGCCGGTCGGGGTCTCGTTGCCAGGTCCCCCGGCCGAGATATGGATGGTGCGAACTGCTCGCCCGTTCCGGGCCAGCAGCAGAACCCCCTTGCCAACCCGAACTTCCATCAGGCGGTTCGGCCGTCTGGCACTGGGCCTGGGTCGCTTCGCTTTGGCGAGTGACGCACGAGTCAGGGGGCCGGCCACCCCGTCACGGTCCAGGCCCTCCCAGGATTGAAAAGCCATCACTGCCTGCTCGGTCTGGTAGCCGAGCTCACCGTCCACACCACTCTGAGGCAGATAGCCGAGATCGGCCAGTTGTTGCTGGAGAACTCTCGTGCCTGTAGAGCGAGGGCCGGTGCTCTCGCCCCTGCCGGGAAGTTGTGGCTTCCGCTTCGGTTCCGCGAAATCCGCCCGGTCCTTCGAGGCGACGGTGATGCCTCCTGACTGAACCCTGACTTTCTGCACATTTCCCAGTGAAGTGAGGGTGTAGGTGACCTGCGCCACTCTCCCCTCCACTGCTTCCTTCTCCCGGCGGTTCCGAGCTGCCGGGTTCGGGGGAATGTCACCCAGGAATTCGTCGGAAAGCTTGACGGTCGCTTCGCCGTCACCTGTGACTCTTACATCTTTCACCGTGGTGCCCTTCGGGATGAAGGTACGGTCGGCAGGTGCGTTCAGCAGTGCCCTCGTCGCAGCCAGAGGTGCTTCGTGAGCGGGAACCTCGTGCTCGACCGGGTCGAATTGCTCGCCCTCGGTGGCGAAGACCCTCACCTGTTCGGTCATCTCGGCGCCAGAGCCGTCACTCGACGCGCTTGAGGGGAGCTGCTCGTCGCTTGAGGAGCCACAGCCGGCCAGGACGCAGAGGCAGATGAAGGCAGGTATCAGGGTCAACTTTCCGGAGGACACGCCCACACCCTAGAGCGGCGGGAACCCGGCTGGCAGAATCGGATGAGGGAATCCCCGGCCTTGCGTTCCCGGGTCGGTACAGAAACGCGTCTCCCTCTAGGATCGGTGCCATGAGGATGAGAGCAGCAGTGCTTGAGGAATTCGGTCAACCGCTGGTCGTTCAGGAAGTCGAACTGGCCGAGCCGAAAGCCGGCGAGGTGCTGGTCCGGCTTGAGGCCTGCGGGGTCTGTCACACAGACATGTACACCGCCTCCGGCGCCGATCCATCCGGATACTCTCCCTGTGTGCTCGGTCATGAAGGCGGGGGCATCGTGGAAAAGGTCGGCCAGGGAGTCACTTCGGTAGCCCCGGGCGACAAGGTCGTCACGCTCTTTTCACCCCAATGCCGTGAATGCGAGCATTGTCTTGACCCCCGCACCAACCTCTGTATGGCGATCCGGGCGGAGCAGAACCTCGGTCATCTCCCCGATGGCAGCACCCGCCTTTCCCGCGACGGCGAGGAGATTCGCCACTTCATGGGCACTTCCACCTTCGCCGAATACACGGTGATGCCGGAGATCGCCCTGGCGAAGATCAACCCGGAGGCCCCGCTTGAACATGCCTGCCTTTTCGCCTGTGGACTCTCGACCGGGCTCGGTGCGGCCATGTACACCGCAAAGGTCGAGGAAGGAACTACGTGTGTGGTGTTCGGAGCAGGCATGGTCGGCCTCGGAGCCGTCGCCGGCGCCCGCCTCCAGGGTGCCGAGCGGATCATCTGCGTCGATCTTTCAGATGAACGGCTCGACCTCGCCAGAGGCCAGGGCGCTACGGACGTCTACAAGGCCGACGAAAACACCGTCCAGTGGATTCTTGATGAAACCGGGGGCATGGGAGCCGACTACACATTCGAGGCAACGGGGCTCGTCAATGTCATGCAGGAGGCGGTTGAATCGGCTCGCATGGGCTGGGGCCTCTGCACCGTGGCCGGCGTGGCCGGCAAGGGCGAAACGCTGGACATCGTCCCCCGGCTGTTGATAACCGGCCGTCGTGTCGCCGGATCTTCCTTCGGCGGCGTCAAGGGTCGGGACCAGGTTCCCGAACTGATCGACCGGTACCTGGCCGGTGATATCGACGTCGAACCTTTCCTCTCCCACCGGATCACCCTGGATGAAGTCAACAAGGGCTTTGACCTGATGGAAGAACACAATGGCATCCGCAGCGTGATCGAGTTCAACTGATGCACAACCTTCCCGATTCCCGAAAGGCCTATTCATGATCATCCAGCGAGTCGAATCATCTCAGTGGCTCTCCAACGCCTACCTGGTCTGTGACGAACCCGGCGGCTCCGGCGTTCTGATCGATGGCAACGGTGTCATCGAACCTCTGCTGGAGCGGGTTGATCGGGAAGGAATCACGCTTACCCACATTCTGCTCACCCATGAGCACTGGGATCACGTGGTTGATCTACGCGAGGTCGCCGACGATTACGGGATACCGATCGTGGCCAGCCAGACCACGGCTGACCTGGTCGATTTCAAGGTGGACGAGATTGTCGCTGATGGCGACGAAACGATCTCCGGGGACCTGACTTTCAAATGGATCGCCACTCCCGGTCACGCTGACGGCCACATGGCCCTGTTGATCAACGACACTGATGTGATCACCGCAGATGTGATCTTCAAAGGGACTGTGGGAGGAACCGTTGCCCCGGGGGAAACGGGATTCCCGGAACTCAAGAGTTCGATCATGGACCGGCTGATGACCCTGGCCCCGGAAACCCGGATCCACCCGGGCCATCGCGAGCCATCCACGGTCGGCGAGGAATGGGAAAACAACCCATTTATCCGGGTCTGGCGTGGTATTGACCCGGAAGGAAGCGAGCCCTGTGAGGTCAACAACTTCGGCGAAGCAACCCTGATCCTCTGGGCCCCGGACTACGACGGCACCAACAAGGCCTGGGTTCGCATGCCCGACGGCGAAGACAGGATCACCGGCGGTTCCCAGATCCTCAGTCGCGGCTGAGTGAAAAGCAGAGCTGGGCGCGGGCTGTTCGGGTCGCAGCTACCCGATTGGCATAGCTGCGACCCGGCAATCTCAGTCCTGGCAGAGCGCGTATACCGACACGTTGCCGCTCTGATTCGAGGCCGACGGGTTGTAGACGGCGATCCGCCAGCGATCCAGGGGTGTCCCGCCGATCTGGGTACTTGACGGGTATGACTGGTAAGCCTGAGTCGTCCCCGGGCCACCGGCAAAGCCACCCGAAACCACGGTCTTTGAGCCCGGGCAGTCCGCCCAGAGCGCGAAGCTGGCCCCGGGTGGGAGGTTGCTGTATGGCGTCACAACCTCAACCAGTTCCAGATCCCCGGCTCCGGCCGGACCTGTCACTCCCGTAGGACCGGTCATTCCGATCGGACCGGCGATCCCCGTCACCCCGGTCGCTCCGGTGGCCCCGTCCAGCCCGTCGTCACCAGCAGCTCCGGTCACACCGGTTGCCCCGGTGGCTCCGGACGCGCCAGCCGGTCCGGTTGAACCGGTGGCGCCGGCCACACCTTGAGGACCAATCGGCCCGGTCGAACCGTCCCGGCCATCGGTCCCGTCCCTCCCGGCAACACCGGCCGGGCCGACCGGACCAACCGCCCCTCGCGGTCCCTGGGGTCCTTGTGGCCCGCGCCTGCCCGAGAGCCTTCGGACCAGTTTCCGGTTCAGGTGTGCGTAGCGGATCGCGCCCCTGCGGATCTTCACCCTGGTGACCGCCCGGTTGGCGATCTTTCCTGTCCTCACCGCGCCGTCTTTGAGCTGCCTGGGGCCAACGCTCTGGCCCGGCAGGGAATTGGTCGCGTAGGCGACCCCGCCAAGAGCGAGGAAGAGAGCCAGCGTCGACACTACGTTCGCGTAGGTCAGCCTGGGTATCAGCCTGAAACCTGATCGCCGGTTGCTGTGGTGCTTCGTTTCTGAAGGCATGCACCGACTCTAGACGCTCTGGCCGGCCTGCCCCCTGGCTATTCGCCGCAGTCTCTCGCCGGACCCTGTCCGCTCCACAGTGCATGCCTGAAGTCTGTAGGACTCAGGGCCGGAAGCGACGGAATGCTCCGGCGAAAGCACCGGCTTCAGCGAGACCGCCAAGCCCGAGCAGGGCTCCGATACCCATTACGGTCAGAGCACCGTCAGAGATACCGCCCCCGGCGGAGGGATCTTCGGCAGGTGAAGCTTCCTCTTCCCCGGTCGAAGGCGCCTCGGCGGGCGGGACTACCGTGGCGATCTGGCTCGGATCGACCAACTGGCCACTGACCGTGTCAAGCCCGTCATCAGCCGGCTGCTCTTGCTCTTGCTTCTTCGGTTGATTGACCGGAGGCGGACTGCCGGTGGAGGGGCTGCCCGTGCCGCTGCCACCGGCAGCGCCATCGCTTTCGTTCCCGCCAATGTCATCCGTGTAGCCAGGGATGTAATTGCCGGAATCGTCCGTGTTGAGGTCGGAACCGCCCCCGCTTTCCTTCGGCTTCTCCTGCTTCTTCTCCGGTGCCTTGCCGACCGTGACCGTGACCGAGTCCGCGACCTGCGCCGTTCCCGGCGCTGACGCGAAGACGGCTACCGTGTAAGTGCCTTCGTCACGGAACTCGAACTCGAAGGTTCCCGCCTTCACCGAGGTGCCGGTCTGTTTGCTGTCACCGTTTACCAGCCAGGAAAGAGTCACTGTTGTGCCAGCCGGGTTGTCAACTGTCGCTTTGAAACGCCCGGCGTTTCCGGCTTTGAGTTTGAGCGGTCCCCCGGGGCTGATGCTGACTTTCAGGGCTGCGATCGACTTCGAAACCTGGACTTGCGGGTTGAGGTCGGTGTAGACGGAAACCTGGCCGTTCTGGTCCCGCATCGCCGTCTGTCCGTCGGCGTTGATGAAGAAGAGAGGGAGCGTCTTGTCGAAGGAACTGTCCGCGACCTGGGACCGGTTCACGCTGATGTCGCCAAGGCCGTCCGACCGGGAAACGATCGGATCCTTTTCGAGACTGCCAAGAATGAAGGCATTGTCTGTCTGCTCCTGGGCAACAAGCAGAACCTTGCGGATCGGCCACCCCTTGATGTCCTGCTGGCCCGGCACGGCTATCGCCGGAGCACCGAGTTCGCTTTCGAGATCGACCTTCACGGTGTTGCTGAACGTGGTTCCAACCACATCGACCACTCCGGGATCGGCGGCCGCGTTAGCCATCGAGGAACCAGCCAGGAGCGCGGCCACGACCACCGAGAGCCCCGAAATCCACCTGGCGAGCGTGGACTTCATCAGGGAACCGTCGTGTAGTCGTAGGCGATCGAAAAGAAGCCGAAGCGATCCGGCCTTGGATCCTGGCCCTCGAAGTCCGGTCTGTAGGCCGGGTAGAATCCGGCGAACACACCGGTTGCTTCGGCCGGGATGAAGCCCGGGATTTTTTCGTAGCTGACGCGGAATTCGTTGCCACCGAGCGGGGTCACATTGTGCGACTGGGCCCGGGAAGGAAGCAGCTTGACCATGACCGCCCGCTGATTCGGGAAGGCGGTTCCGTCGGTTCCGTTGACGTGGAAAATCAGGCGGGAATCCCTGTCACCGTTGATCTCGACCTCGGGGTCGGCGACGGTGAAGTTGATCGTGTTCCGGCAGAACCTGAAGCCGACCGTGCCGCTGGCCTTGATCAGCGAATTCTCGGGGCTTCCAACCGTTTCCGGGACGGTCCACCCTGAAGAAAACGGGAAGTTGAACGAGTAGACGAGGTTATCCGGGCCGGAGGGCGCGTCTGTGGTGGCACCTCCTTCAGCGTAGACACCGTCGCCACGTCCGACTCCGGAAGCAACGTAATCGATGAAGGTATCGCGGACGTACCACTTGATCGTGGCGGCGGTGGTGACTTTGTCGGCACCGGCCGGTTCGGTCTTGACCGGGGGGATTTCGGGGACTTCCCCGGTCGGGCCGTCACCTTCGGTGAGCTTGTACAGCGAGTAGAGGTTGAAATAGCCCCAGGCAGTCCCCGCTCTCAGCTTTCCGGGCGCAGTGTCCAGTTTGCGGTTGATAACCCTCGCGCCAGCCACGGTGAGGCGGGCGATGCCGACCCGGGAAAGTTCACCTTCGCGGGCATTGAAAGAGCGCTTGCCACCCTTGACTTTGAACATGGCTATGAAACTGCGACCAACCCTGGCGCGCAACAAGGCGGGCTTACCGGCCGGCGCGAAAACCTGAAGCCTGCGGATCGGGAACGAGCGCTTCCCGCGTGAAAGCCTGATACCGCCTTTCAGAGTTACTTTCGCGGTGCTCTTCCCGTACTTCGCCGCGGCAACATTGAAGGTTGGCCTGCCGGTAAGACCGCTTGCCGGCTTGATCAGTGACTGGCTGAGGCCGCTGCGCCTCCATGCCCGCCGGGTGGCCCGGGACGGGGCCAGTGAGAGCTGCCCGGCCAACTCTGCTTTCGGTCCATTCGAACCCGTCGATTCACAGGGTTTCAGCGTAGCTGCTCCGGCCGCGACCGGACTGGCCAGCGATCCGATGATCGCAGCAAGCACAACGACAGCGAGGGCAAGCCCCGAAAGGGCCGCCCTCGCTGCGGTGAAGACCGCCGGTTCGTAGCCAGTGGACTTCAGGTTCAGGCTCCGATCGTCACGGTTATCGGATCGAGAGCCGTACCGGCCCGGTAGGTGGCGAACGGCGCTGCGCTGGCACTCATGGAGACCGGAATATCGGTGTAGGTGAGCGTGCCGCCTTCACCGATCGTCGGAGTCACTGCGCTCAGGTCGAGCGTGGCCAGGTCCACCCTTTGCGGAGCTTGCCATGGGCCGTTGGCTCCGAACATTCCGTTGCCGTTGATGTTCTGGCTGATCGTCGCCACGATACGCGAGTTGGCGCCGTCTATGACGATCGTGGGGTCGGCAATCGAGGCCCAGAAAAAATGCTCCGTATTGCAGAACAGTGCTGTGCCGGTGCCGTTGATTATGGCTTGGTCATCCGAGCTGGATCCAGGGCTGTTGGCGGCGTATTGTCCAGCCGAGACCGGAAACGAGAATCCGCGGGTCGGAGACATGGGCGGGTTGGTCCTCCCTGCGCCGTCCAGTGCCTGAAGCGCCTTTTCGGACTTGCCTGCGGCGGCCATCGTCCCGAATATGTATCCGCGGAAGCTTGCCCTCAGACCCCAGTCAATGCTGGTCGGCCTGGCAGTGGCGGTTGCCCCGGTGAGGACCGGCAATGCCGATTCGGCCGGCCAGGAACCCACAGACCTGGAGTCAACCGCAACACCGCACTGTTCGTGATACTGATCGACGAACGTCGTGTTGAACTGGATGCCGAGTCCACCGATGCGTCCGCGAGGGGCTTTCCTGAGTTTCAGGGCTTTCCGGACCTTGGCCGCAGCTGCCTTGGTGAAGGTGAGCTTTCCGCCCGATAGCGATGCCACGCCCTTGGCAGTGTCAACCTCGGGACTTCCGGTTGCCTTGAAAACGTTGAGCTGCTTGCCGCCCAGTTTTCCGCTCAGCACGACGCGGCTCTTGTAGAAGGACAGGCCGATTCCGGTGACGGCGATCCGCCGCTTGCCGTTGGAGAACCTGATCCCTCCGGCGACGCTGGCACCAACCGTTGCGTCATAGGTCGCGCTGGAAACGCTGCCTGTCACCCTGGCGCCCTTCTTGCCGATTCTCTTGGTGACCGTGGCCGGTCCGACAGCCGAGACCTTGCCGGCTTTGCCGGAGGAAACCGTAATGGCGACAGACCCGGTGGTCACATCGGCGGCGCTCGCCGAACCGTGGAACTGGGACATGGAAAAAGCGAACACCGCGAAGAAGGCTGCGAGCCCTGCGATCAGGCTGCGGTGGCGATTCAGACGATTGGACATGTGTGGCGATGCTCCTTGGAAAGAGGGATTTGAGGAAGTTAGGTTCACCTTAGAAATCCAGACTAACACGATTGGTATTAGCCTTGCCTAATGACGTTCCAGCCACTCGACATGAAGCGCCGAACGGCCCTCGCGCTTCACGAGTTCTGCCTCGACGCCCCAGACTTCGCTGATCAATTGACTCGTTAACACCTCCTCCGGGGTCCCGGTTGCGATCGTCGCCCCGTGAGACATGACCACGACCCGGTCGGCGATCGCTGCTGCCAGGGCAAGGTCGTGGACGATCAGCAAAACGCCCATCCCGTCGGAAACCAGTTCCCGCAACATTTTCGAGATCGCTGCCGTGGCTCCCAGGTCGAGCTGGGCGGTTGGTTCATCGGCAACCAGAACCGGCGCGCCCTGGGCCAGCGCGATGGCGATCTGCACCCGCTGCATTTCCCCGCCGGAAAGCGTGCTGAGGTCACGATCTTCGAAACCTTCCATCCGGGCACGGGCGATCGATTCGGCCACCGCTTCCCGGTCGGCGGCGGTTAGGCCCTGCAATGGTTTGAGGTGAGTAGAACGTCCGATACGAACCGCAGATTCGACGGTCACCCCGCTCGGAACCTGTGCTCTCTGCGGAACATAGGCCCTGACCTCCGCGAGTCGACGACCCTTGAGCGAGGAGAGCGGCAGACCCTTCCAGCGAACCACTCCCCGGTCCGGACGCCGCAAACCGCAGAAGGCCCGGGCGAAGGTGGACTTGCCGGCGCCGTTGGGACCGACCACGGCGACCAGCTCGCCGCGTTCCAGCTCAAGGCTGGCGGATTCGAGTATCACTTCACCGGCGATCTCAACCCCGACATCACGTACCTTGAGCAAAGGAGCGTCAGGATCGAAGTCCGGTGGCTTTCGTCCGAAACTCATCAGACAGCCTTCCTCAAGAGCCAGAGAAACAGAGGGACACCAAGCAGGACCAGGAAGGGCCCGACCGGCATTTCAACCGGCGCAGCTATGGTCCGGGCGAGAGTGTCGCCGGCGGCGAGGAGGGCGGCGCCGGCAAGGGCCGAAACCGGCATCACGAAGACGTGGCTCTTGGTGCCGCCAAGCAGCCTGATCAGGTGCGGAATGACCAGCCCGAGAAAAGCAAGCAGACCGGCAATTGACGCTGCGGCCGAAGCGAGGATCGCCGCGGCCAGCGCAGCGATCAGACGGATCACCCTTGGTCGGGAACCGAGTGAAGCGGCAACGTCATCACCCAGCATCAACCGGTCGAGCGGCCGGACCATAAAGGCCGCAAGGACGAATCCAGTCACGAAGTAGGGCCAGACCCGCTCCAGGTTCTCCCAACCTGAAGTGGTAAGCCCGCCGACCAGAAAGAAGACGCCATTCGGAACCCGGTCCGGATATGCGGCCATCAACGCGGCAGTACCTGCGGCGAAAAGCGAGGCAATCGCGATCCCGGCCAGGATCACGCGGGTGATGTTCCCGCCACCCCGGCCCGTGAACCCGATCATGAAGACCATCCCGGCCGCGACCAGCCCGAAGAAAAGCGCACTGACCGGCAAAAGCGCGATGCTTCCCGGGAACAGAAGAATGATCAACATCGCCCCGAAACCGGCGCCGCCCGTCACCCCGATCACATCGGGTGATGCCAGCGGATTGTTCAGAGCCCCCTGAAGGCAGGTCCCGGCCACGCCGAGGGCGGCCCCGACGACAATCGCCTCGATCGTCCTGGGCAGACGGAGGATCTCGACGATCTGGCTGGTCGTTTCGGGGACCGGACGGCCGAGCAGGGTGTCGATCACCTCCGAAAGGGGGATGTCAACCGCGCCCAGCGCCAGCGACGCGCAGGTCGCCGCAACCAGGGCCAGGAACATCCCGGTAGCTACGGCGATTCTCCTTGTGGCGGTCAGATCATTCCCCCTGATCCGGTCGGCAGGCCGAGACCGGCCGGATCACCAGTTCTTCAGAAACTTGCTGCGGATCATCCGGACGGTGGCACCGAGATCGGTACCTGCCTGGAGCAGGGTGTTGTCGATCGAAGGGTAGATCTGTTTCTTTTCACCGGCTGGCGTGACCTTCCACGCTTCGTTGTTCAGGATGAAGTCGGTCACCTGACCGAGATCCTCGATGCTTCCATGGGGTACGACGATGATGCGCTCCGGCTGCTCGGAGATGACGGTCTCATCCGAGAGTCGAGCGAAACCGCCGCTGGCCGAGGCCCCGCCGGTAACGAGGCGACCACCTGCCATCTGGACCAGGCGCCCGCCCCAGCTGTTTTGAAGGAAGGCCATGGCGGTGTTGCCGATCCCCAGGACGACCAGAACTTTCTCCTTCGACCCGCTGACACCACGGGTCGCGGAACGCAACTGGGCGCTTATCCGGGCGTTGAGTTTCCGGGCCTGCTTCTGGCGGCCAAGGATTCTGCCGATCGCCGTAACGGTTGGCTTGACAGCATTCGGAGAGAGGGGATCGGCGTTGATTACCCTGATGCCGAGACTCCGCATTGCGCCGGTGCCCTTTTCCCATTGTTTTGATGTGAATACGATGTCCGGCCGAAGGCTGGCCAGCTGCTCGAGATTCGGGCCGTTGGGATGACTGAGCTGCATCGACGGAATCCCGCGGAAAAGCTTCTTCTGGCGCGGTGTCGTTCCCAAGGTGTTGCCAACCCGGATCGGCTTCACCCCGAGCTGGATCATGGTCTGGGCGGCAAAGGGACTTATCGCGACGATCCTTTTGTTTCGTGCCGCGTCCGCCTGGGGTGAGGCCAGGGCCAGGAGCATGAACGCAGCCAGGAGAACCGTGACGATCCGGGGGATCCGGCTGATTCTGGGCCTGGGACTTGTTGCGGCGTCGTTCATTGAGGGCTGGACTCCTTCGAGGGGTAGGCAAGTAACCTTTGAACACAGCGCGGAGGCAAAGGTCTTGGACCTGCCGGGATCCCGGCGCCGAGGTGAAGATAGGGTACCCTAACTCACCCTTCGCCGTCCCCCTGAACTTCCCTCAACCTGAACCGAAAGCGAGAAAGTGGTGTCGACCGAGACCAAGAACGATCGTGACCTCAAAGCAGTGATTGGTGTGCATGATGCCGCCGCCGACACTGAAATCCCCGATGTCGCCCCGATCGCCTTCGGCGGTACCCGGCGCAGCGCCGCAGAAGAGTCAAGGACCATCCTTGCCAATGCGACTCACGGCACCCTTGGCACGCTAAGCGATGACGGCACTCCCTGGGCCTCGCTGGTCACCTTCGGAGTCATGGACGACGGCAGCCCCGTCTTCTGTCTCTCCACCCTCGCCGAGCACGCCCGCAACCTCGAGCAACGGCGCCAGGCCTCGCTGATGGTCAGCGACCGATTTCACAGCGGTGAGATCCTGGCCGGTGGCCGGGTCACTCTGGCCGGCAAGGTCAAGCGTTCCGACGAACACCCGGACGGGGCTTCAGCCCGCGCGGCTCACCTCGAGGCGGTGCCTTCAGCCGCGATGTACGCCGACTTCAATGACTTCTCTTTCTGGATCCTCGAAGTTGACCGGGTGCGATGGGTCGGCGGCTACGGCCGGATGGACTCGGCCTCGGCCGACGACTACAGATCGGCAGAGCCGGACCCGGTCCAGCCGCAGGTACCTGACGCGGTCGCTCACCTCAACGCCGATCATCCGGATGCCCTGCTGATCATGGCCAAGGCTTTCACCAAATACACCGACGCAACCGAGGCAAAGTGCACTCTCGCCGACCGGTACGGCCTCGACCTGCAGCTGGAGACACCCGAGGGCGAGAAGGCAGCCCGGGTCAGCTTCGCTGACCGGATCGACAAGCCGGGCGGCCTCCGCGCAGCGACGGTAGACCTTGCCCGGCGCTCACGCGAAAAACTCGCTTCCTAAAGCTCGGCTTCAATCGCCTCGATCACTTCCGGATCATCCGGAGCGGTCGGGGCGGGGAACTTCCTGACCAGCCGGCCCTCGCGGTCGATCAGGTATTTGGCGAAGTTCCATTCAGGCTGTTCTGACTGGGCGGCAAGCTCGGTGAAAAGCGGGTTGGCACCTTCCCCGATAACCGTCGTCTTCTCGAACATCGGGAACTCGACCCCGTAGTTGAGCTGGCAGAACTCGGCGATCTCGTCGGACGACCCTGGCTCCTGCTCCATGAAGTCATTCGCCGGAAAGCCCAGAACCGTGAAACCCTGGTCCTTCCTCCCGGCGTAGATGGCCTGCAGGGCCTCGAACTGAGGCGTGAGTCCGCACTTGCTCGCCGTGTTGACCACTAGCGTGACCTCGCCGAGGTATTCCTCCAGGTCCTGTCTACTTCCATCCAGCCGGTTCATGTTTCCAGTCAAGAGCACGGGACGTTCGCTATCACTCATGGGCCAGATGCTACCCACCATCGTCGGCATCTCCAAAGTGATGCCCGGGGGTGCAGGCAACCACGCAATGCCGGCCTTCGAAGCCGGCCTGCTACTCCCCGGAAGGCAAGGTGCCGGCCAAGGCGTCAGACTTACCGAAGCTGATCAAGCCGAAGAAGGAGCGCTGAGGCTCTCGGGCCTGGGCATCAAAGGGAGAGAATGTGATTGTTCGACTGCTGACCGCGGTGTCCGCCTGCGCGCTTTTTCTGGCGCTTCCCGTTTACGCCGGAGCAGATGTGGATCTGACTCCGATGGAGGGAACCCCGCTCACCAACACCGGCGGGGGCGGCCCGATGGAATCCGCCGACTTCAATTCGGATGGATTCGATGACCTGGCTATCTCCTCCGGCCAACCCGTCGGCGGCGGAATCCGGATCAGATTGTCGAACGGAGATGGAGGCTGGACCGAAGGCCACACCCTGGAGCAAGGGAAGGCGACAGGATCTGTCACCTCGGACGACTTCGACCTGGACGGCAAGCCTGATCTGCTGGTTCACATTCCCCATCAGACCGACCGTTACGGCCTGAGCGGATCCTTCCGGATCTATCTGGGCGATGGCGATGGCACCTTCACGGCCGGTCAGACCTTGACCCTCCCAGGCGACAAGATCCTCGCGATGCCATCAACCAGTCAGGCATTCAAGCTGAACGACCTGAACGGCGATGGCTTCAAGGACCTCTTCCTCGGACTGCTGCGGGGCCAGCTCGGGATCGCATTGGGACAAGCCGACGGTACGTTCAGCCCGGTCCAGACGATCACCAGCTTCCCCGAGATCCCCACCGGTGACTTTGAAGGATTCAGCTCAATCAACACCGCGGACTTCAACGGGGATGGAATCCGTGACTTTGTGTTCGGGCTGGCAGGAAACCTGATCGGGGAATCCACCGAGGAAAACAGCGGCTTCTATGTCATGTACGGAAACTCGGCGAGCGGATCCAGTTTCGAAACACCTCAACACATCCCCATGTTCAGCCCGTTCGGAATCGCCCTCAGTCTCATCCCCGGTGACTTCGACCGCGACGGATTCGATGACCTGATTCTGCAGACCGGTGAATCCGACGGGACCGCATCGCGCTTCTGGCTCTACCCGGGAAGCCAGTCCGGTTTCGCAACTGTCCCCGTGAGAATCGCCGATTCTTCCGAAACGTCTGTCGGGCTGGCTGGTGATGATTTCAGCGCCGATGGCTTCCTCGACCTTGCCTGGGTTGAGCGGTCAAGCTCCGGGACCCAGGCGAACGCCAGCACCCTGAGGGTCGCAACAGGCGGCACCGGCGCGCTCTGGACAACCCAGCCGAGGACTTTCGGGCTGAACCTGGCCGCCGGCCAGGGATTCGCGGAAAGCACCGAAATCGGCGACTTCGATGGAGACGGATATCCCGATCTGGCAGTCAATTTCAACTCTGGCAACTGCGCTGCGAGCAGTTGTGGTGTCGTCGTGCTCCTGAACCGACCCGTTCCCGTCTCCAGCCGCGCCAGCTTCGATTTCGGCAGCAGCCAGGCCGGGAGCCCCATCACCCTTCCTTTCACGATCACCAACACCGGCGGTGCCCCCGCCCGGCTTGGCGAAGTGACCGTGACTGGCAGCCAGCCAGGCAAGTTCAGCCTGAACGGAAGCTGCGGCCTGGTCGCACCGGGCTCAGCCTGCTCGCAGGAGATCAGTTTCGACCGCTCGACCGTCGGCACCTGGACCAGTGAGATCAGGATCACCTTCCGCGGCGCGTCCGAACCAATCAACCTGACGATGACAGGTACGGTCGCCGATCCGGTCGTATCGCCCACCCCCCAGCCTGATCCCACCCCCCAGCCTGATCCGGCCCCTGGCTACAGCGGTTCGATGAAACTGAGCGGCCCGAAAAAAGTGAAGGCCGGAAAGAAGTTCAGGATCACGGCAGTGGTAGCGAATATCGGCACCAGTCCCATTGCCGGGAGCGTGATCAGCTGGAAGGCCACCCAGGGCAAGGCCGTCAAGGCAATGGGCCAGGTCAGACTGCCGGAAATTGCCACCGGCGGCAAAGTCTCCAGACCAATTCGGGTTGCGATCAAGAAGGCCAAGTTGCGGGCGAAGAAACCGCTCAAGATCACCGCGGCCCTGGTTCACCAACGCAAGACGATCGCCAGCGGCGGAACTTCGATTCGCCTGAAGTAGCCACAGATAGTCTCCCGGCATGAGTCTGCCCAGGATTCCCCGCGACCCTGAAAACGACTACAGCCGGGAGGCAGCTCGACACCGGCGCGACCTTGCCTCCGAACAGACCGGAGCCCGGCTGGATCATGTCGGGCAATACTCTTTCGACCCTTCGGTGCTGCCGGGCAACATCGAGAATTTCATCGGGGTCGCCCAGGTCCCGATCGGGCTGGCCGGCCCCCTGCTGATCGACGGCGAATACGCCAAGGGGGAGTTCTACGTGCCGATGGCGACCACAGAGGGCACCCTCGTCGCGTCATACAGCCGGGGCATGAAGATGGTTGCCGAGGCAGGCGGTGTCAGGACCACGGTCGTCGATGACCGTATGCAGCGCGCTCCCGCCTTCATTTTCGATTCGGCACGGGAGGCCCGGGACTTCGTGACCTGGCTCGATGAACACGAGCCAGAAGTGAGAAAAGCCGCCGAATCGACAACTTCAACCGGCAAACTGATCGAGATCGAGCGTTACCACGCCAGCCGGTTCGTTTACACCCGTTTCAACTTCACGACCGGCGATGCGGCGGGGCAGAACATGGTCAGCAAAGCAACCTGGGCTGCCTGCGAATGGATAAGGGCAAACTGCTCCCCGCTGCGGGACTACATGCTGGACGCGCAACTCTCGACCGACAAGAAGCACTCGCAGATCAACACCCTGAAGACCCGGGGAAAGCGGGTGATCGCCGAGGTCCAGATCCCGAGCAACATCCTTGAGAAGCACATGCGGGTGACTTCCCGCCAGGTCTTCCAGGCACGCCAGATCTCGAATCAGGGCGCAATGCTCTCCGGGAGTTCAGCCAACACACCGCATCCGGCCAACGGAATCGCGTCGGTGTTCATCGCGACCGGCCAGGATGAGGCGAACGTGGCCGAGGCACAGGCCGCAATCGGCTATACGGAGCTGCGCGGCGAAGATTCCGACTACTACTATTCGATCACCCTGCCGGCCCTGATCGTCGCGACATACGGCGGCGGAACTGCCCTGCCAACCCAGAGCGAATGCCTCGATCTGCTTGGCTGCAAGGGTTCCGGCAAAGTGAACAAGCTGGCCGAGATCATCGCCGCAACGGTGCTTTGCGGGGACCTCTCACTTGGTTCTGCGGTGGTCGCAGATGAATGGGTAGGGGCTCACGACGAACTGGGTCGCAACCGCTGATCCCAACCGGCGGACTACCGATCCGGGTCCGGTTTCAGATCCCGCTCGGCAGCTTCGATCTCGTCCGCGAGCTGCCGGTTCTCTTCTTCGGATAGACCGGCTTCGATGCGGGGGAAAAGCTCTCGTTCCTCAAAGCGGACATGGGCCTTCAGCAGCCCGGCCGCTTCGACCAGTTCCTCCGGCGTTGCCTCTCCCGACGAAATCATCTTCGCGGCCCGGCGCAGCCGGAGGTGGTCGGCGAGCATCCGGGCGACTTCAGGGTCACCGTCCGGCCCGGACAGCCCCGAACCGGGCAGAAGAACCTCCTCTTCGATCCGGAAATGATCCGCACCTTCACGGTTCCAGAAATCATTGAACCTCTGTGCACTGTCACCTTCCCCGGCCTGATCACTAATCACCTTGGCCAGGTAGAGCGCGTGATGATGCTCCCGTGAAAGAGAGACCAATGCCTCGGATCGCTTCATTCCGTACCGATTCTATTGCCGTGGGCAGGCTTGGCTTCAGGAAAGTTGGATGGGGTCTGGATCAAATCACGGGCAAGAAACCAGGTCATGCCCAAAGCCAGCAACAGCAATGGCGCCAAAATTGCGAGATCGACCGGACTGCTGTTTCGGACCAGCACAACGGTCAGTTCAAATGCGGCCAGCACCACGAGCATCACAGCGATTCCGCGATGGAACCGGCCGGCCTCTGAATGGGGCCAGGGATCGAGGGGCTTTGTGATCTCCCTGCCGTGGGCCGAGTCCGTGCAGTCGACCTTTGCCGGACAGGCATTGCAGACCACCGCCTTTGCCCGGTACCTGACCAGGCGCTTCTCCCGATCGAACTCGGAGGGCCAAAGCTGCTCACCCTGGTGACAGACCCAATGGTCGTGCTGGGAGTCGTAGTCGAAGCCGGAGGTTCGAAAGGCCTGAGAGCGATTGTGGGTGTGTCGCGAAAGCCATTCCAGAACCAGGGCTCCTCCGATCAGGAGGAGCCCGTATGCCGCGCCTAAAAGGACTTCAGCGGTCATGTCCCCGGGGTCGGCTCGGCACCCGGCTCGATCACCGGCGGCTCGTCTTCCATGCTGGTGCCGGACACAACCGTGAACAGGTCGGCATCCGAGTCACCATCCTCGTCGCTGCCTTCCCTGCGGCGAGCCAATGAATACTTGACTCCGAGGAAGGTCATCCAGAGCACCGGAATCGCTCCGAAGATGATGAACACGATGTCGCCCGGCAGGCGCAGCCACTCGAGCATTTCAGTCGTCTTGTCGGTCAGGAAATCGAGTTGTCTGGCTTCGAAGTAGCCGTCACTTACCGATTTGTACAGCTGCATGATTCCCAGCGGCAGCAAGGTTGCGAAACACATCCAGGCGAGACCGATATTGGTCCCCCAGAAACTGACTTTGGCCCACTTCTCCGGCCATTTGTCCGAAGGAATCACATATCTCAGGCAGAACAGGGCAAGCCCGATCGCCAGCATTCCGTAAACACCCATCATCGCCGCATGGGCATGGTTGGCGGTCAAGGCCGTTCCGATCTCGAAGTAGGAAACGATCGGCAGGTTCACCAGGAAGCCGAACACCCCGGCCCCGAGGAAGTTCCAGAACCCGACCGCAACCAGGAACATCACCGCCCAGCGATGCGGGAAAGCGCTTTTGGATTTTGATTCCTGATTGGCGCCCAGCTGCAGGAACGACCATGCCTCGACCGTGAGGAAGGTCAGCGGCACCACTTCGATCGCCGAGAAAAACGCTCCCAGTGCCATGTGCTCGGCCGGTGTGCCGGAGAAGTACAGGTGGTGCATTGTGCCGACCACTCCACCGACCGAGTAGAGACCGATGTCGAGCAGGATGACCATCAGCGCCACCTTTTCCCGCACCACTCCGAGCAGCACGAACATGTAGGCGACCATCACCGTGGTAAAGATCTCGAGGAAATCCTCTACCCAGAGGTGGACCACCCAGAAGCGCCAGAATTCCGTGATGGTGAAGTCATCTGCGGTGCGGGCCAGCAAGCCAACCGCGTAGAACGCCGGGATTGCGCAAGCCGCCAGAAAAAAGAGCCACGGCATGTTGCCCGGGTGTTCCTTTCTCAACCGGGAACGCATGACCCGGAAGAGCATGTAGACCCAGACGACCAGTCCGACAATCAGCAGGATCTGCCAGATCCGGGCGAGGTCAAGGTACTCGAATCCCTGGAGACCGAACCAGTTCGTGGCAGCGTCGGCCAGTACCCCGTGTATGCCGAGATAGGACCCGATCAGGGTTCCGAACACGACTATTGCCAGGGCGATCAACAGGAAGTAGGCAAGCTTGCCCTGACCCTTTGGCTCTTTTCTCGCGATCATCGGTGCGAGGAAGATCCCGGCCGCGACAAACGATGTCGAAACCCAGAAAATCGAGAGCTGGACATGCCATGTCCGCAACAGGTTGTAGGGCAGGATCGCCGCCAGGTCAAACCCGAAGAAGCTGGTCAGTTCAGCCCGGTAATGCTGGACTGCCGCACCGACAAAGCATTGGATCAGAAAAAGCGCCGCCATCACGAAGAAGAACCAGGCGGTTGCCTTCTGCCCCGGTGTCAAGGTGACTTTGGACGGGTCACGGAAGGCAACCACCGTCTGCTGGCGCCCATGCCAGCCCAGGTCTCTGTAGCGGCCGAAAGCACCGAAGAGCAGCCCGATACCACCAAGCAGGGCGATCAGCGAAATGGCTGACCAGACCAGCGCGTCAGCAGTTGGCTTGTTGTCAACCCTTGGTTCCGGCGGCCAGTTGTTCGTGTACGAGTAGTCCTTACCCGGCCGTTCCGCGGCTGTCGCCCATGACGCCCATGCGAAGAAAGCGGTCAGGTTGCGCAGATCCTCGGGATCGGTGATCGCTTTCTTGCGCAAGCCGTTCTCGGTGTTGTCGGCAGAGAAAACACGCGTGTAGTAGGGGATCAGCTTCTCGAAGGCATCTACCTGCGTCTGGCTGAAGGTGAGCTCGCCGCTTTCCTCGTCAAATTGATTGTCCCGGAACTGGTCAATCGTCTCCTGACGTGCCACGTCGGCGTTAGGCATCGGATCGGGGTCAGCGTCCTCGATCTCCAGCCCGTCTTCGTCAACCGGCGGGCCGCCGTTCTCGGCGATTGCAATATTGGAAGAGCGGCGCAGATAGTCGGCTGTGTAATCCGGGCCGAGATAGGCACCGTGGCCGAAGATCGAGCCGTACTCCATGAGACCGTTGTGCAGAAACACCTGCTGGCCATCAGAGATGTCGTCGCCATCGAAAAGCAACTGCCCTTCCGGATCGAGAACCTTGATCGGGACCGGCGCACCCTCCTGATAGGTGCGGTAGGCAAGGATGCCGAGCACCGTAAAACCGAGCAGCATGACGATGATGACAGCCTGCAACCAGCCTTTGCTGAGCAGGAACCCTCGACGATCAGACTTCTCCTCCACGGATCTCCTTCCGCAGTTCGCTTTTCAGGGCGAATCTGGACTGGGGCGAGCAACGGTCTGAGTTCTAGATGGCCCGCCGCAGTTTCGCAATGGGTGGTAACTACGGAACTTTGACCGGCTCCAATCGATCATTGTGTTGACATGATCTTCTGTCAGTTGATTAGGCTGGAGCAATGAACGTTGCTGCTACTGCCCTTCGACGTCCGCCGATGGTCGATCAGAACCGGCTTTCACAAATCTGGCAGATATCCCACTCGCAGAACCGGATTTTCGACGAGGCCCGAGCGAGGTACGGTGACACTTTCGGCCTTGAACCGGCCCGCGGCAAGTGGTTCTTCTTTGCCGATCCCGAAGATGTGAAGCAGATATTCACCGGCTCGCCTGCCGCTCTGCATGCCGGCAAGGGCAACGAGATCCTCGCCACCGCACTCGGCGACCATTCCGTCCTGCTACTCGATGAAGGCGAACACATGAGGCAGCGCAAATTGCTGCTGCCCTCATTTCACGGCGAGAAGCTGATCAGTCAGAGCTCCACAATGGAGCGGATCGCCGGGGAGGTAGTTGCGAAGATCCCGAAAGGCGAAAACTTCGTGGTACGGGACATGAGCCAGGAGATCGCCCTGGAGGTCATCCTTGAGGTGGTGCTCGGTACCGCCTCGACCGGGACCCAGCACGACCTGCTCGGCGAGGCCACCCGCAATCTGCTCGAGTGGATATCCAAGGGCTTCCGCCTGGCCGTCTCGACGGTGCTTGGCCCCCGCAGCCGTCCGATCAAGCGGATGTACAGGCCGGCCCTTGCCCCGCTTGACCAGGGTCTCTACGAGTTGATAGCCGAACGGAGGCAGGCCCCCGATCTCGAACAACGGAGCGACATTCTTTCCATGCTCCTGCTTGCGCTCGACGACGAAGGCCGGCCCATGACCGATGTGGAGATCCGCGACGAGCTTGTCACCCTGATCGTCGCCGGGCATGAAACCACCGCTACCGCCCTCGCCTGGGCGCTTGAACGCCTGACCCGGGTGCCGGGCGGGACCGAGCGGCTTCATGAGGAATCGCTGACTGACGAGACCGGGTACTCGCGCTGCGTCGCGCAGGAAGCGCTGCGACTCAGGCCGGTCCTCGACTTTGTGCTGCGCCGGGTCATGGAGCCGATCGAAGTCGGCGGTTACGAGTTCGAGCCGGGTGATGTTCTTGCGCCAAGCATCTATCTGGTCCACCGCCGGGAGGACCTTTACCCCGATCCGCTGACCTTCAAGCCGGACCGTTGGGATGGCGTGAAGCCGGGCACCTACACCTGGTTCCCCTTCGGCGGAGGCGTTCGCAGGTGCATCGGAATGCAGTTCGCGATGGCCGAGATGGAGATCGTTATGCGCGCCGTCGCCCGGGCCGGGGTTCTGCTTCCGGTCGGCCCAGAAGAGGCGACGGTCGCACGATTCATCACTTCGTCGCCCGAACGGGGCGGCCAGGTGCGGTTCGCTTTCTGACCGGCATCCAGCCCCATGAAAATCTTTCGCCCGCCCCCCGGACTGGTCGGGGACGGGCGAAGTCTGTCAGCCGGACCGGCCGGCCTGAAACTGCTGTTCCGGCTACTTTCCCGGCTGCGGGACTATCCGGATGTACGGCTTGGGTTCTTCCCACTCGCCGAAGATCTCTTTCGCCTGCTCGTTGTTGACCGAGCCGGAGATGATCACATCTTCGCCGTTCTTCCAGTTGGCCGGAGTGGCGACCTTGTGGTTGGCTGTCAACTGGAGTGAATCGATCACGCGCAGGACTTCATCGAAGTTCCGGCCGGTGGTCATCGGGTAGACCAGGATCAGCTTGATCTTCTTGTCGGGACCGATGACGAAGACGTTGCGGACCGTCTGGTTGTCGGCCGGGGTCCGGTCACCAGCGTCGCCTTCAACTTCGGCGGCAAGCATGCCGTAAGCCTTCGAGACCTCGAAACTGGCGTCGGAGATCAGGGGATAGTTCGGGGCCGTGCCCTGGGTCTCCTCGATGTCCTTCGCCCAGTCGACGTGCCTGTCTAGCGGATCGACCGAAAGGCCGATGATCTTGACTCCACGCTCATCGAAGGCCGGCTTGGCATTCGCCATGTAGCCGAGTTCGGTGGTGCAGACCGGCGTGAAGTCCTTCGGGTGTGAGAAGAGAACCGCCCAGGAATCGCCGATCCAGTCGTGGAAGTTGATCTTTCCTTCGGTGGTATCGGCTTCGAAATTCGGTGCTTCCTGTCCTAGCTGAAGGGCCATTGCTGCTCCTTGTGGTGTCGCTGTGAATCAGCCGCCCGGGTCAAACCGCCGTGGCGGGGGTCACGTTTAATTGGTTGATGGAACAACTATAGACCATATACCTGATCGGGATACAGGTATTTGATTCAGATCGCGCTGCCCGCTCCGTTGAGGAAGGTGATCAGAGCCTCGGCCCCGTTGCGCTGGGAGGGTCCCCCAGCCAGGCCGCCAAGCATCCCCTCGCCGGTCATCAACATCAGCTTGAACTTGTCTCCGTCCGTGGTTTTCAGCTTCACTTCAATCGAGCTGGCGTCCATGATCAGCGAGGTTGGCGAGCTGCCCATCCCCCCGCCACCGCCGTAACTGCCCTTGGTGATCGCTTCCTTCCGGATGAAGACCGGATCCTCGCCAGACAACTTGCCCTTGCGGTCGAGCGGCTGGATGACCAGCCGGCTTCCGGTGACTCCGAGCGCGCTGACAGTCTGCTTGAACATGCTGCGCTGCCAGTTCACAGCGGCCACACCGAGCAGCTCTTCGCCCGGGTCGATTAGTGAACGAAGGTGGTCGCCGTGAATTCTCTCGAAATCGTTCTTCCGTTCCTTCTCCGGCTTGCCTGTTGCCTTCGGTTTGAGTTCCATTTCAGCTCCTGATCACGTATGAGGTGTACTTGCTGATCGGTTCGTCGGGACCTGTCCCGCTGAACTCGTAGATGTCACAGAATGCGAACTTCGACCCGCTTTCCATCTCGTAGCTTCCATCCACAGCGGCCGCGTCCTCGTGGACGATGATCCTGTCCAGCACCACTTTCCGGGCTTTCTTGCCGGCCATTGAGCCGAACCAGTCCCGCATCCCTTCCCGACCTCCAATTGTCACTTCGCCGACCAGGGTCCATTCGACATCCTCGGTCACGTATTCAAGGGTCGCTTCGACATCTCCGTTGATGAAGGCGAGATTGAAGTCACGCAACCAGGCTCTTCTCGACGACCTTTCGCAGTCCGCGTTTATGACGACCTCCGTCCCTCCGATCGGTATCCCCCGCTCCACTTCGTTCATGCGTTTAACCTAACCGCCACCTTGATTGAACTCATCCTCCTGGCTTCAGCTACAGCAGTCGCGACCGGCCTGGGGGCGATTCCCGTGATGTTGCTGGGGGACCGGGCCCAGTCAATGGTCCCGCTCCTCCTCGGGATCGCGGGCGGAGTGATGGCGGTAGCTTCGATTATGGGCTTGATCATCCCGGCCTTCGACCGGGGCACTCCCTTCGAGGTGCTGGGCGGGCTTGCGATCGGTGTGGCCTTTCTCTCCCTGGCCCGTCGCTTCCTCAGCCAGATGCCCCGTGACTTCAGCCAGGCAGGCGGCAGGACCGGCCTGCTTGTCTTTCTTGTTCTGTTGGTCCACAGCCTGCCGGAGGGATTCGCGGTCGGCACCGCATATGAGGCCGATCCGGCCCAGCTCGGGATTTTCGTGGTTATCGCAATCGCAATCCAGAACATTCCCGAGGGCACCAGTGTCGCCATCCCCCTGGCTGCGTCAGGGGCCTCCGGCAATCGTCAGTTCTGGATGGCGGTTGCGAGCTCGGTGCCCCAGCCGATCGGTGCGGTGATCGCTTTTCTGCTCGTCCAGGAAATCTCGGCTCTCCTGCCCGTCTCTTTCGGCTTCGCGGCCGGTGCGATGCTCGCCCTGACCCTGGTCGAGATCGTCCCCGATGCCTGGCGTGGCGATCGGCGCCAGACCGTCATCGGCCTGGGCTGCTCAATCCCGGCCATGATCGCCCTCAGTCTGTTGCTGGGGGTTTGAACGGACGGCACTTCCTGAACCTGACAGGGCCGGTCCGCCGGACGGATGGTTCTCCCCCCGGCGGGTCCGGTCGCAAAATCAGCCGTTCAGCCTTCAGCCGCTCAGCCGGCGCATTCGGTCAAACCGTAGTCCGATGCCAGCCTGTTCGCCTGGGCGAAAGGATCGGCGTTTCCGGCCAGTGAGGCAGGGTCGGCCTTCGCCTCGTCGAGCCCCTCCTGGGCGGCATCGAGAATCGCGTTGACCTGTTCAACCTCATCTTCCGGCACGTCAAGCGCTTCGATGTCGCTCACTTGCTGTTCGACTTCGGGAATCAATGTCCCGGTCACGAAAGATTCGATATCGGCCTCGGTAGGTTGCTGCCCACCCGAGAAGGCTTCGTTTTCCGCAGCTTCGATCTTCGCATTGCTCTCGGCACAGATCGCGTTCGCCTGGGCCACAAAATCAGCCTTGGTGATCGAATCCGACGAAGAATCACCAGACGAGCTGTCATCAGATCCGCAACCCGCCACGCCAAGCGCGACGACCAGCAGGATCGAACAAGCCCCTGCTTTCAATAACTTCATGCTCCCCCTTCGGTTGACTGGTCTCGATTCAACCTATCCGCAATGGCCGATGCGGAACAGATCTGGAGTCAGCAACCCACCTCTGACCATGCTCGTCCGAAACACCGGAACCACGGTCCAATCGGGGCGATTGGTCCAAATTCGGGCTCATCTCGCTCAGCTCCTTGATTTGGACAATTTTGTTCGCGCTACGTTCCTCACTACGCGCAGAAGTCGGGCAAATGAAGCCGAAGAAACCGAGCGCTGCAGTCGATAGCGCAGGGGTCATTCTACTCCCTCGGCCCGACGTAAATCACATGGCTACTTGACCTGTCCCTAGGATGATCCGAAGTCGAAGACGGGGAGAACGAATCTTGTCCAGAGTCAAGCTGCCTATTGCTGTTGCGGCTTCCATGGTTGCCATCTCAGGCTGTGGATCGGGTGATTCTGACCCAGACCAGAATCCTTCGGCGCGGGAGACCGAGACCTCGGCAACTTCCGAACCGACTGGCCCCGAAGGGACCTTGACCGCGACATCCTTTGGTTCGGTGGAGCAAGGCACGGAGATCAACGAGGTGGTCGACCTCTGGGGTGATCCTGACCAACGGAACCGCTACCCAGGTTGCGAGATCGATCCCAACTCGTCTCCCGTGATCGTCCATACCTGGAACGTCGCGGATGGTGACGTTGGAACAACTTTCGACGCGAACACCGAGCGGCTTGATTCCTACCGAACGTCGAGCCGACGATTCCCGACAAGCAGTGGGGTGAGAATCGGAGACAAGTTCGCCGTCGTGAAAGGCACTGAAGGGTCGACGCTTCAGGCTCTGAGCCTAGGACTGGAAAGCACGGAGCGAGACGGATTCTGGTTGACGGGAGATATAGGGTGCGCGGCCCAGCTGTTCACAATCGCCGGCGGAAAGATCACCACGATCTCGGGGGGCTACCTCCCGCCGTGCGAATGATTCGGAAAACAGCACGTGACGACCCCCAAGAAAAGACCCGCTGAAGCTCAGGATCAAGAGCTAGACGAGTTGTGGCAATCGCTTCGGCAAGGTGCTGCCAATGTCGCCGGGGTGACCTACCAATTGGCACTGACGGCTTTGGTTTTGGTCGAACCAATTCTCGGGAAAGTAGTTGTCGAAGCTACACCTGAGGGATTTGAGGACATTGATTGCAGGTTCTCTGACGGCCAGCGGGTTTTTATCCAAGCGAAAGAGAGGACCAAAGGGGATGCGACCCTTGGTGTAAGCGCAATCAAGACAGCCATCGAACATGCGTCCGGCTTTTTGACGAAGGACTCGGCAGCAAGTTTCGCTCTCATTGCTGACGCTCGATTGCCAGCTTCGATCAAGAGTGGAGAACCACTCACAGGGAATGAAGGCCTGAAAGATGTTGACGCCGATCTTCTCGCTAGGTCCTTTGTTCTCAGAATGGAGTGGCATTCTGTCTCTTCAACCGCCGAGACGGCGATTCTTCGCGACTACGAAGTCGAAGGCGTTGTTGCTTCCCTGACTCTTGATCGTCTCTTCCGGCAGATTTCCCAAGCAGCCTCTGAGCAGCGATTCACCGCGTACGGCACAGCGATCAAACAAACGCGATCTTCCGTGGACCTAATCGTGAACGAAATAGCCGCCGCGATTGATCTGGACGCGCTCACGGAGGCGGAGCGCGCTGGAGTCATCTCGAGCGTGGATTTCAGTCGTCCGCTTGATACTGATGGCGAGCCATATCTCTGGGGAATCGATGCCCAGCCAGGACACATCGCAGCAGGACTGGACTTTCTCAGAGTTGGGGAACTAAAGAAGGTCTTTGAATACTTGGATGAGGACCGCTTCGCACTCATTTCGGGGGCTTCCGGAGCGGGCAAGTCGACTCTGTTGTGGAGAGCAGCCTACGAGCTTGCTGGAGCCTTTTCACTTGTCCGCCTCAGGCGTATCAATGCTGAACAGCTTCAGGTCCTTGAGCGCTACCTTCGGTTCAGATCACCGACTGAGAGCAGGCCGCTGCTTGTGTGCGTAGACGACCTAGGCAGGCCCAGCATCGGTGACTGGAACGAGGCGGTAGATCTGATGATGGAGATGCCAAACGTCTTCGTCTTGGCAAGTTCTCGCAATGAAGATCTGTCGACAGACATGCGCAGGGGACGAGCGCGACCGTTAGAGCCGGAACTCGATCATCAACTCGCCGAGGAGATAGCGCTTCAGGCTCGCGCCCGCGACATCCCTCTTGCGATGGAAGTCGATGAAGCATTGGATATGGCAGAAGGCTTGCTGATGGAGTTCATTGGCTTGCTGCTGCGGGGCGACCGCCTCAAAGACGTGGTTTCAGCTCAGGTCCAAGACCGGAAGGACAAGGGCCTCGCGCTCGAGATAGAGGTCCTCAGGTATGTCACTTGTGCGCATCAATTGGGTGCTTCGATAGAACCGGAGTCACTCGAGGCGCTTCTGGGTCAGTCACTAACGGCATCGCCGGCGCTCGGGAGGCTCAGGAGCGAGTTTCTCGTTCTCGAAGATGAATCGGGATCTTGGACTGGTCTCCACGAACTTCGGTCATCCCACGTGACTCAGTCAATTCACGAGGATCCCCCACCCGCCTTGCCAGCCACCGTGTCAAGGATTGTGGAGGTCCTTGATCCTCCGACGGTGATCGATCGCATCCTCCTCAATGCGGCCCGATCGACAATCGACCTAGCTCCCGCAGCGGCCGTGCTAAAGCATCGAATCTCTTCACGATCAGCTAGAGATGCGTCTAGTTGCGTCGGGGGATTGCTAAACGTGGACGGCTTCATCTATGCACGGGATTGCTTGATCTGGCTTGAGGAGCAGGACCTCGATATTCCAGAAGATGCTCTGATCATCTCGTTCGCGGCCAGGTATGTAGACCCGAAGATCGGAAATGGCATGCCTCCCCCGATCAAGCGCACGGCAGAAGAGCTTCCGCCTATGCGCCCCTCCTTGGCGCGTGAAGCTAGCGACGGCATCGACCCCATGCGACTTGTGGAACTTGCTGGTAGCTCTCCGATCGGTGACGTTCTGGAGCTGTGTGAGGCACTCGCCGCGAGCGCCTGGCCTCGGGAATGCTCCACTGAGGAAGGCGCCGAGATACTCGCTCAGTTCCAAAGTTCCACTGACCTTCCAGCGTGGACGAAGCTGCTATCCGCAGTAACAGCCATCATGGCGCCAGATTCTCCACCTGCTCTCGCCGCCATCAATGAACGAATCGACCAACTGGCATCACACTTCAGGGACGTGATCCGGGTTGAGGTCTCTGGAAGAAAGGGTCAGATCTCGGTCTTCGACTTGGGCAAAGGCAAGCAACGACACGTCGAGATCTTGGAAGTGGCTTATCGCCTCCTGCCTGAGATCGACACCATTCGAATGGTCACGGTCGCCGTCGATAGCAAGGTCAGTTCTCGTCCCGACGCAATCTCCGAGATACGAAGAGAAAGCATCGTGCATCCCCTAGAAGGTCGTCGCCGACTCCAGGGCTTCAAGCGTGGACTAGACCTGAACTCGGTCGCTGACGATTGGAGCGAAAGGCTTCGAAAGCAAGAGTTGGCGTCGGCCAAACTACGTTCGCTCTTCGAGCAAGTCCCCCAACGGCTATTGGATCGCAACGACAATTCTCGTAGGCGGGAAGATTGGAAAACCTCGGCCGCTGAGACTGCAGAGCTGGTCGGTTCACTTCCAGCGCCACCGGTCCCAATGGCAGAAGTCACATCACAGGTGCGAGATGTGGCGAAGCAAGTTCTGAATGCTCTGAGCACGGCGCTTCTTCAACTCGCAAATGAGCTTGAGGATCTTGAACAGCATCGCCTTGTGGGCATCGGCAGCCAGATACGGGCAGCTATCGCGGACCTCGAGCATTCGAGAAGTGATGATCACCTAGCCGAATGGCCGATCGCCGAGAGACTCCGACAAGAAGTCGAAGCCGTCGAGGCTGCATCTATTCAGGCGGCGGATCTGCTTCTGGCTCTCTCCGAGAATCCAGATCTCGTGGTTCGGAAGGATGGTCGCAAATGGACCGAGGCCGGCCAGGAAGTAGTTGCGTCCGCTCGAGAGTTCGTAGAGTCCAGAGACAGGGCTCTTCTCGAAGAGACACTCTCCAAGATTCCGCATGATCTCGTGGCGCTACCAACGGACGCCCCGGTAAACCATCGGTTGTCCGAAAACCACTGGCTAATAGTGGTGGATGTGGGAGACTGGGCGGACCTCGTGCTCCGCGCAATCCCCGAGATGGGCGAACAAGCTCGACAGTTGCTTTCCCATAGAACGTGGGCCCTTCCAGCTCTTGATGACACTCTCGTTCCTATCAATGGAATTGTGATCGGAACCCAGGAGACTTTCCCACTCGAGCTTTCTGTTGCGGAGAGAATTGCCGAGGTAAGTGGTCGTGACTACGTCTCCGGGCCGAAGTTATCGCGCACGGTCGGCACGATTCAATTGTTGGTTGAAGCCGATCGCAACGCCGCGTTCGCTCGACTTAGGGGCGAAGAGTTTGACAACGCGCCGGAGCTAGCCGCGGCCGAATCATCGCTTGACGAGGCGAGACAAAGCGTGGCCAGTTTAGAGATCCCTGACGTGATGAACCAAGCCTTCGAGATGCTGCTCGGATTCGTAGAAGCACAACGGACGTCGGCGCCACCGGTTTCAATTTCTTTGGGAGAAGACCAGCTTGCTAAGACTGGGTTCATGAATACCGATGCCCTAATGAACGACGTCTTGATCACCGGGACGATTCAGCTCTCGATCGAG
>WPCI01330818.1_pt1 | contig 78619 bp, 66 predicted proteins | sample 5399871 | NCBI WGS metagenome assembly WPCI01 (sample SAMN12869469, study PRJNA574797) | sludge metagenome | isolation source: wastewater treatment of pH7 | place: China:Beijing | collected 2019-05-20 | reverse complement strand
TGATTATTAAGCCGCTGCCTATCACCATATCGCCCTGATAAAAAACCGCATATTGGCCAGGTGTTGGATCTCGAACGATACCATCAAAGAGGATATCATACCCCGAATTAAGCGCTTTTGAAATAGTAGCCTGATAAAAAGCTGACTGATAACGTATCTTTACATCAAATCGGGCCGGAAGTTGAGGTTCCCTTCCCAAGATCCAATTAACATTTTCAACTCGAATTATCTGTTTTCCTAAACTGTCGCGAGTCCCTACAATGATTACATTCTTGTTGACGTCTTTCTCCAAAACATACAGTGGATCCGGATGACTCAGCTTTATGCCTTTTCTTTGCCCAATTGTGTAATTAACCAATCCATTGTGTTCACCGATCACCTGCCCATTAACATTTAGGATGGCGCCCTTCTCAAAAAGATCAGGCGCATACCGTTTTAAGAACTCCTCCTGACTCTGACCTTCTAAAAAACAAAGGTCTTGCGATTCTTCTGTAGTTCTAATTTTGAAATTATAACTACGCGCAATCTCTCTTGTTTCAGATTTTGTCAGATCGCCCAGTGGAAAAAGTACATTTGCTAACTGCTCTTGTGATAAGCTCGCTAACACATAGGATTGATCTTTCAACAAATCCTTCGCGCGGTAAAGCTCAATCAACCCATCAGGTCTTTTTGCGATTCGTGCATAATGCCCGCTCGCCAGTTTTTCAGCACCATTTCTCTTTGCAATGTCTAAAAATAGCCCCCATTTAATCAATCGATTGCAAACAAAACACGGGTTTGGCGTTTCTCCCTTCTTGTGAGCATTGATAAAATAATCAACCACCGCGCGCCTAAACTCAGTGGTTGCATCAATTACCTGAAATGGGATATTGAGAAGCGCTGCAACTTGGCTTGCATGCTCAAGTGATTGATCCACTAGGGTTACATTATGATTATCTTTTGATGCTTGATCCCATAAGCGTAGGTGAACTCCAGTAACCTGCCAACCCTGCTTAACCAACAATGCTGCAGCAACTGAGCTATCCACCCCGCCGCTCATCCCAACATATACATGCTTAGATGCTTTACTATTCATGTTACTCATATTTTCTCAAATGTTACCATACCGTTGAACATTTTTAGCCAAATAAAGAGTTAAACGGTAAAGTAAGGCAGAAACAAAGACTGATATAATAATTTTGCATCAAATGCTTTCTTATAGGAGATCATCATGACTCAATCGATCATTTTTGGGACAGATGGCTGGCGCGGCGCAATTGCAGAAGATTATACTTTCGCCAATGTCCGTAGATGCAGCCAGGGCTTTGCAGATTACTTATTGCAGCATGGTAACCAAGGTAAATGGGTTGTCATCGGATATGATAAGCGTTTTCTTTCTGAATATTTCGCACGCGCTGCCGCTGAGGTGCTTGTCGGCAATGGATTAAAAGTTTATCTTACGGATACTGCAACGCCGACACCGGTGATTGCATTTGCCGTGGTTGATAAAAAAGCTGTCGGCGCCATCAATATAACTGCTTCGCACAACCCGCCTGTCGATAACGGCTTTAAGGTGAGAAATGAATTTGGCGGTGCAATTGATCCGCAAGGGTTGAAAGAAATTGAACAGCTAATCCCGGACTCTGAAGAAGAAGTCAAGAAAAAACCATTTTCTGAAGCTGAAACCAGCGGTATGGTGGTTATTTTCGACGCTTCTGAGAACTACATTAATCACATCTATCAGCTTATTGATCTGCAACCGATTCGTGATGCAGGTTTGACAATTATTGTTGATGCAATGTGGGGAAATGGCGCCGGGTGGTTTACCCGCCTTCTCTCTGGTGGAAAAACAAAGGTTATTGAAATTCACAACACACGTAACCCAATTTACCCTGAAATGAAACGTCCAGAGCCAATTCAGCCGAATATTGATGTTGGTTTGAAAACAACTGTCGAATATCACGGTGATGTTTTGCTGATAACAGATGGCGATGCAGACCGCGCTGGCATCGGCGATGAAAATGGGGTTTTTGTCAACCAATTACAGGTTTACGCATTACTGGCGTACTACCTTCTTGAGGTGCGCGGTCAACGCGGACCGATCGTTAAAACCCTCTCCACTACCAGCATGCTCGATAAGCTCGGGAAGATTTACAACGTTCCGGTATTCGAAACAGGTGTCGGCTTCAAATATGTCGCTCCGAAAATGCTTGAAACTGACGCGATGATCGGCGGTGAGGAATCAGGCGGCTATGCATTTCGTGGTAACGTTCCAGAAAGAGATGGCATCCTGGCTGGCTTGTATTTTCTTGATTTCATGGTGCGTTTGAGTAAAAAGCCTTCAGAATTGCTCGCATTGTTATTTGAGAAAGTTGGCGCGCATTATTACGACCGCATTGATTCAGCATTTACAGGCGATCGTACAAAACGAGAAGAAATGATCATAAACGCCAATCCCCAAACAATCGGCGGTTTGAAGGTTACTGAACTTAATTCGCTGGATGGTTTCAAGTTCTGCCTTGAAGATGGTGGCTGGCTTTTAATCCGCTTTTCAGGTACTGAACCGATTATGCGGGTTTATTGCGAAACGACACATAAAGATAAAGTCCAGGCGATCCTTCAAGACGGCCTGAAAATTGCGGGGTTGCGCTGATCGTGGAGTTCGTTGATTCACATTGCCATCTGAATTTTCAATCATTCGAGAAGGATATCAACGCTGTACTTGACCGCGCGGCTGATTCCGGCGTCAATCACATCATCGTTCCAGGTTTAGACTTGAAAACAAGTCGAGAAGCGCTCGAATTGGCAACTCGGTTCGAACCTGTTTACGCCGCGATTGGTGTACACCCTGATGAGGCGGATAATTTCCGCGAACAAGATTCTTATGCCTTTGAAGAACTATTACGCCATCCAAAAGTTGTCGCTGTCGGAGAAGTAGGTTTGGATTACTATCACAAGCAGGATAATAAAGAAAAACAATGGCATACTCTTCAATTTTTCATAGACTTGAGCCGAATGTATCATCTCCCTCTTATCTTGCATAGCCGAGATTCCCTCTCCGACCTGATGATGATCCTCTTTGATAGTTCCTCGACAGCACCAGCGGTTGAATTATGCGGTGTCTTCCACGCATTCGAAGGGAATCTTACAGATGCAGCCAAAGTAATCAAAAATGGTTTTTTCATCGGCGCTGGCGGACCGATTACCTATAAGAATGCAAGTACAAAGCATGAAGTCTTTAGTAAAATTAACCTAAATCATATTGTGCTGGAAACTGATGGCCCCTTTTTATCGCCGCAGCGTGTTAGAGGCACTCGGAATGAGCCTGCAAACATACCCATTATTGCGGAACGTCTCGCGGAATTACAACAATGTGATATAAAGGTAATTGCTGACCGCACAACAGGCAACGCTAAGAAAATCTTCAATTGGAATAATTAACTTGGTCTCTTTGATTGCCACTTTACCTGATATCCAAAAAGGACTTGATTCTGTCGAACAATTCATGCTGCGACAGGTTGATGATTATCATCCCGACCTGAAAACCGCAACCAGCTTAATTCTCTCTTCAGGCGGTAAAAGGATCAGACCTCGCCTTAGCTTGTTGGTTGGCAGTATGTTAAACGCCGACTTTGACCGTTTAGTGACGCTTGCAACTGCAATTGAGATGCTTCACACTGCCACGCTCGTGCATGACGACCTCATTGATGGTTCATTAATTCGCCGAGGTATTGCCACATTAAATTCCAAATGGTCACCAGCAGCTACTGTACTTACTGGTGATTTTTTATTTGCGTCTGCTTCAGAAATAGCCTCACAGACAAACTCAGTAAAAGTAATGCAGATTTTTGCAAGAACCCTCATGACCATCGTAAATGGCGAAGTTGAACAGCTCTTTTCCGCAAGGAATATTTCCACAATTGAAGAATACCACCGCCGTATTTATGCTAAAACCGCTTCTTTATTTGAGACTTCAACCCAAACCGCAGCGGTTATTAGCAACGTCGAGAATCACCAGGTAGAAAAGCTCAGAAAATTTGGCTATGAACTTGGCATGGCGTTTCAAATCGTGGATGATATCTTGGATTACATTGGTGATGCATCTACTGTCGGTAAACCTGTTGGCGGCGACCTGCGTCAAGGGTTGATCACATTACCAGTAATTTACTTTGCCCAATTATATCCATCAGACACAATAGTACGTAAGTTAGGCAATTTAAGTCAGCCACTGAATAGTGAAGAAACTGAATTCTTAATTTCTGCCATTGCTAATAGCGATGCCATCCACCATTCACAAGATGATGCGGCAAAATTTGCACGCAGAGCTGAGAATTGTCTTATGGAGTTTCCGTCGTCGCCTGAAAAAGATGAGTTGTTATCAATTACCAGATACATCATCGAAAGAGATAAATAATCATGTGCGATAAAACAAAAAAGCCGCCCAAAGCGGCTTTTGCAGTGCGCTGGGTGGGAGTTGAACCCACACGCCTTGCGGCACATGGCCCTCAACCATGCCTGTCTGCCAATTCCAGCACCAGCGCAATTGCTGGGTTATTATAACCGTCAATTGTGTTGTGTCAAGCAAGAATAATAGCAATTTCAAGAAGCGGAGCTGAATTATGTCAATTGTTTTAGATGCAATGGGAAGTGACAACCATCCTCTGCCTGAGCTCCAGGCAGCCTCACAATTAGCGCAGATAGGCGAAAAAGTCATCCTTGTTGGTAAAAAAGATTTTATTCTGCAGAAGAGCCGTGAGATCGGCGTAGATTACTCCGCGTTCGAAATTGTCGATGCACCTGACATTGTCGATATGGACGACAAACCGGTGGAATCCTTCAAGTCAAAACCAAACAATTCCATGGCGATTGGCATGGGTTTGGTTAAAGATAAGAAAGCTGAAGCGTTTGTAACTGCTGGGAACACTGGTGCAGCATATTTCAATGCGGTGATGACACTGAAAAAAATGACTAACATTTCCCGTCCGGCATTGTCAGTAATCATCCCAGTTAAGAACGGCAAATGTGTATTTATGGACACAGGCGCCAACGCTGATTGCCGGCCGGACTTTTTACTTGAATTCGCTGTCATGGGCAGCGTTTATTCGGGCATCGTCTTTGGCATTAAGGAGCCTCGGGTTGCAATTCTTTCAAACGGTGAAGAATCTAATAAGGGCAATCAACTCGTAAAAGATGCATACCCATTGCTCCAAAAAAGCAGTTTGAATTTTGTCGGCAGTGTTGAACCCAAAGAAATTTATTTTGGTAATGTGAACTGCGTTGTTACAGATGGTTTTTCAGGTAATGTCTTTCTTAAAGCCAGTGAATCAGTCGGGAAGTTAATTACCGAAACCCTGAAAACAAGCATAGAATCCAGTTTTCGTAACAAGCTTGGTTATCTTTTCATAAAACCAGCTTTTATTAATTTGAAGAAAATGATGGATCCATCAGAAACAGGCGCTGCCATTCTGCTTGGCGTGAATGGGCTGGTTTTTATTGGACATGGCCGTTCAGATGCGCGAGCTCTTGTATCTGCTGTTCAACTTGCCCGTCGTACGGTGAACGCGAATATGTTGGATGTTCTGCAAGCCGAAATAAATGCTCGCCTGGTCCAAAACCAATCATAAACATATCGAGGAATTTATGAAAATTATCGCTAATGAAAAATTAATTAAACGTAATGGAAGAATTGGTACTATCACTTCACTGGTAAGTATCGTCGTACTCGGTATCGGTATGTTTTTATCTTTCCGTGACAAAGACGGCTCCTTGCTGATATTTACATTTGGATCATTAATTTTGGGTTTCTTGTTATTCCAGGTCGGTAATTATTACATGGCTCGCTGGGGAAAATCACCGCGTCCGGATGAAAAATTAACAGCCGCATTAAAAGGGTTGGACGACAAATACTCTCTCTACCATTACGCCACGCCAATATCCCATCTTCTTGTCGGTCCGGCTGGAGTACTTAGCCTTCTGCCTTATCAGCAATTGGGCACAATTTCGTATGATGAAACAAAGAACAAATGGAAACAAAAAGGTGGCAGTTTCTTTATGAAAACCTTCGGCAACGAAGGCCTTGGTCACCCCGAGCGTGACGTGAAGTTTGCACTTGAGGATGTTACGAAATATTTCAATAAACTCGGAGATGATGCCGACCTGGGTAGATTTTCACCTGAAGTTATTATGGTGTTTACAAATGACAAGGTCGTTCTCGAAGCTGATGGAGCAACGGTGCCTGCGATGACAGCCGAAAAATTAAAAGACTATATCCGCAAAAAAGCAAAAACAACAGCCATGCCGGAAGAAATTTATCGGAAATTGGAAGAAAAATTGGTTATTTAGCTTTACCCGTTCGAGCGGGAGCGTCAGGTTTTCTCTCCCGCTTATAAGTTGCTTCTTTCTGCATCGTTTTTTTAGGTGCAGGATTTTCAAGAATTTTTGCAACCTCTTCGTGAGTTAAATCTCGGTATTCTCCGGGCTTTAAATTCCCCAATCTGAGGCTTCCAATCCGGGTTCTCATTAATTTCACAATGAAAAGGCCGGTGGTTTTAGCCATTTCTCTGATTTGCCGTTTGTGCCCTTCTTTGAGCACAACATTTACCCAGGCGCCTTTACCTGACAAAGTTTCGATTTTCACATAAGCGGGTTTGGTTCTAAAGCCATCCTCCAACACAACCCCGCGCCGCCAGATCTCAAGCTGTTTTTCATCGGGATGCGTCGAGAGCAGCACCTTATATTCTTTTTCATGAGAATACCTGGGATGAGTTAACCGATTAACAAGAAAACCATCATTGGTTAACAAAACCAACCCTTCGCTTTCATAATCCAAACGCCCCACGACGGCAAGCTCATCTCCATTTTCTACCATACGAAAAACAGTGCGGCGAGGGTCATCCAAAGCATTATCGCACAATACAAAACGCGGTTTATTGAGCATGACGTAGCGATTGGGTTTGATTTGCGGTAAGGGTTTGCCATCCACTTCGATCTTGTCACGAGTTTGGTCGGCTTTTTGTCCCAATGTTACTTTAATGCCGTTTACTGTAATTCGTCCTTGAAGGATCATCTCTTCGCAAGAACGCCTTGATCCAAAACCAGCTTGTGCTAATATCTTCTGTACGCGTTCTTCGCTCATGCTAATCCTTTAATAACCCGTTACCTGGTTTATTTTCAATTTCCTGTGAGATCTCATATGGAGGAAGTTGATCCAGCGAGTTCATACCAAAATGTTGTAAAAATTCTACCGTAGTGGAGAAAAGAATCGGCCTGCCAGGGCTCTCTGCCCTACCAACTTCTTGAACCAACCCTCGTGATAAAAGGCTTCTGATAACACCATCACTGCTCACACCGCGTATGGCTTCGATACCAGGCCTTGTAATTGGCTGTCTGTATGCAATAATCGCCATCGTTTCAACAGCAGCGCGGCTCAGGCGCGAGGTAACCTCAAGCCCGAGAAATTTTTCGATGTCAGAAGAAAAATCAGCATTCGTAGTAAATTGGTATTTTCCACCATAATGCTGGATGTTAATTCCCCTTCCTTCATATAGAAGGATAATTTCTTGCAGATGCTTTTCAACTTCTTTTACCGATAAATCGAGTGTTTCTGCGATCTGCGTCACTGTCACTGGTGTAGATGCCACAAATAGAATTGCTTCAATTCGCGCTTGTGTATTTTGAATTCCATTTTCGGTTCGATTATCAGACATGCTATAATTACCCAGTTAACAATTTTGACCTATTATAATCGTTTAACCCGATTACTCATGCCACGAAAAACAGCCCAAATCGTCTTCTATTTTTTAATTCTCATCGTTTTTACAGGATGCAGGACTGGTTTTCAGCAGGATAATATTGTCGTTGAAGTATTTGATTCAGGCAGTTCCATACAAATCGAAACAGTGGCTGGCACGAACGTGGCCCAAGTATTATCAGCCAATAACATCCAGCTCGGGGCTCTGGACCGGGTAGAGCCGCCTGTCTCACATCTATTATCTGGCGGTGAACGGATTACACTTTATCGCGTACGAGAAGAATTCACGGTTGTGGATTACGAAATTCCCTTTGAGCAGCAGATATTGAAAAACGAATCCATGCCAGAAGGACAATCCATCCTCCTTCAAGCTGGCAGTAATGGTAAAGCGCAAACTACTTACCGCCTTTTGTTCGAGAATGAGGTTGAAGTTTCGCATACCATTGTAAAAACTGAGATCATCTATGAAGCAACGCCTGAAAAGTTAATGATTGGTGTGAAATCCTCATATAAACCAGTTGAAATTGAAGGCGTGATAGCCTATATTACATACTCAAATGCTTGGATTATGGAAACAACAAGCGCAAACCGAAAAATGGTGGCTTCAACAGGTGACCTCGACGGCCGCGTTTTCGTACTTTCTCCCGATCGAAAATGGCTTCTTTATTCAAGGTCAATTGTCGAAGAATCTAACGATACAATTAATAGCCTCTGGCTTCTTGATATCACCGCTGAAGAACCACAGCCGATTGACACATCCATCCGTAACGTGATGTATTTCGCAGATTGGGTGCCTGGTGAAAGCTATACAATCGCCTACTCCACCGTTAATCCGAACGAAACACATAGGGGATGGCGAGCCAATAATGACCTGATTCTATGGCGCTTTGATGGCGAGGGTAATGAGATAGACAAAAAGACCCTGATCCCAGCCAATTCTGATGGTTTACCAGATCAGTGGAGCACCATTTTCAGTTGGTCATCTGATGGAAGCAAACTGGCATACGCTCGCCCTGATTCAATTGGCACGGTTGACTTGGCCAATGGTGAGTTAATTGAACTCCTGGAATTTGAGCCAATAAGCGCTGAATCCGGATTAATGTGGATTCCAACTATCAGTTGGTCACCTGATAACAATACCCTTTTCACTACACTGAATGTTGCTCAATCCCCTTCAGCCCCGGTATTTGAGCTTGCGGCATTTTTACTGGAGTTTGACCAAACCCTGCGCATGGTGCCAAACTGTGGTTGGCACTGTTTGCCATCGGTTTCAACCAAAGACAAGCAAGAAAACTATCTTGTTGGCTTTCTTTCCGCGAACCAAACCGAAGACAACGAAAGCCTCAGCTATAACCTCAGTGTGATGGATAGAGACGGTTCTAACCGCAAACGTCTTTTTCCGTCAGAGGGTTTGCAGGGTTTAGAACCTCAAAACATCCAGTGGTCGCCTTCTTCAGAAATCCGCACAATAGCCTTCCTTGCCCAAGGTAATTTGATTCTCGTTGATATTCAGCGTGGTAATATCAAACAATTGACGGGTGATGGAATGATTTCAAAAATTACATGGAGATAGAATGATGAACGTACTGATTACCGGCGCGGCAGGGTTTTTAGGTTCGCACTTGTGTGAATTTCTTCTAAAAGAAGGACATTCAGTTATCGGGATGGACAATTTTGTAACAGGCGCGCCTGAAAACATCGCTCACCTTGCAGGCAATGACCGATTTTCTTTTATCAAACATGATGTTTCTGAGTACATTTTCATCCCCGCCAAAGTTGACGCAGTGCTGCATTTTGCCTCGCCTGCCAGCCCCAACCCCGCCTCGCCTTACAGTTATCCAAGCTTGCCAATCCAAACGATGAAAGCCGGCGCGCTCGGTACTCACAATACTCTTGGCGTAGCAAAATCTTGCGGCGCTCGTTTCTTGCTTGCCTCAACAAGCGAGATCTATGGCGACCCACTCGAACACCCGCAGAAAGAAACCTATTGGGGTCACGCCGACCCAATTGGTTTTCGCTCAGTTTACGATGAAGCCAAGCGGTTTGCCGAAGCACTTACCATGGCGTACCACCGTTTTCATGGGCTCGACACACGCATTGTGCGAATTTTCAATACCTACGGGCCACGCATGCGCCTGGATGACGGCCGCGTAGTTCCTAACTTCATCCTTCAGGCCTTAAAAAAAGAGCCCTTAACCATTTATGGCGATGGCAGCCAAACCCGAAGTTTTTGTTTTGTCAGCGATTTAATTTCTGGTATTTATAAACTGCTCTTATCGGATGAACACCTTCCTGTAAACATTGGGAACCCGGCGGAAATATCCATACTCGATTTTGCATCAGTAATTAATGAGTTAACAGGAAACGACGCCGGAATTATCTTCAAGAAGGATAAACGCCTTGGCGACGACCCGCAACGCAGACAGCCTGATATTACTCGAGCCAAGAACATCCTCGGATGGTCTCCACAAACCGACTTAAGAGATGGGCTTAATGCGACGATCGAATACTTTAGGTCCAAGTTAGTGGAACTATGAACTTTTTACGAGATCCAAAGGAAAGAGGAAAATTCATCCGTTTCGCCATTGTCGGTGCGATTGGATCTGTAATTGATTTTGGCGTATTCAATCTTTTGGCTACTTTTCTTGGTGTTGTTGCAGTAATTGCCAGCATTGTTTCTTTTACATTGGCAGTAATCAACAATTTCATTCTCAATCGATTCTGGACTTACCCGGAAACCCGTATTGTTCCATTTGTAAAACAGCTAACCCAGTTTGCAATCGTCAGCCTCGCCGGCTTAGCCATCAGAACGCCGCTTTTTGCTGTTACTGAAAAGGTGTTCATTTCTTGGGCCGAAAAATGGTTGCCCAATCTTCTCACTCCAACAATTATTGGGCATAACGTTGCGCTCGCCTTTGTAATTCTGGTTGTACTGATGTGGAATTTCTTTATCAACCGCCTTTGGACTTTTAAACAACCTGCTGTAAAAATTGTAGAGGAAATTTATGAATCACCGTCAAAGACTTGAAGCCTGTATTTCTGGCAACGAGGTTGACCGACCGCCAGTTGCTTTATGGCGGCATTTCCCGGTTGACGATAGCAACGCGGTGGAATTGTCAAAATCCATCGTCACTTTTCAAAACACATACGATTTTGACTTTATCAAAGTCACTCCTTCTTCATCATTTTGTGTCAGTGACTATGGCGTAGTTGATGCCTGGTGTGGCAACCCCGAAGGAACACGAGATTATATTTCTTATCCTATCTCCAACCCAACTGATTGGAGTCGTCTAAGCCCTTTGCCGCTCACCCGTGGTGAACTCGGTAAACAATTAGAATGTCTGGCAAGGGTTATCGAACAACGTGATCCTCATACGCCGGTTATCCAGACGGTTTTCAATCCTCTGTCACAAGCTAAAAACCTTATCGGTAAAGAGAATTTGATTGTACATATTCGTAAATATCCCAATGAGGTTTTAACCGCACTTGATGTGCTGACGGACAACACACTTAGGTTCGTTGATGCCTGTATCAACCTTGGGGTTGATGGCATTTTTTTTGCTGTCCAACACGCACAATCATCTTTGCTCGCAGATGATGAAATACGCCAGTTCATGCTGCCCTTTGACGAGAGGGTTGTAAACGCGGCCTCCTCTTTATGGCTGAATGTCCTTCACCTTCATGGCACAAATATCAATTTTGATTTAATTCCAAAAGATGGTTTTTCTGTTGTTAATTGGCACGATCTTGAAACACAACCCTCTTTACCCGAAGGTAAAAAACGCATTTCAGGGGCGGTTTGCGGCGGAATGAGACAATGGGAAACGCTTGTGTATGGCACTCCTGAAATCGTCAATAAAGAAGCACGCCAGGCAATCCAAGCCACACAAGGAAAACGATTCATCTTAGGCACCGGCTGCGTGTTACCGATCATCGCACCGCGATCAAACATCATGGCCGCCAGACTGGCTGTGGAATCATGAGTCAACCCCGAATTATCGCCGGTAGCGCGCGCGGTATTCGCCTCGAAAGCGTGCCCGGAGACTCGACCAGACCTATTACAGACAGAGTGAAAGAAGCTCTCTTCAATATTCTTGGGGCAGATATTCAGCAGGCAAAGTTCCTGGATCTTTTTGGCGGTACCGGAAGTGTGGGGATAGAAGCACTCAGCCGAGGAGCAGCTGCCTGCAAGTTCCTCGAAATCAATGATAAAGCGATCAACACAATCAGAGAGAACCTGCGCAAAACCCATACACTGGAAATGGGCAGTGTAGAAAAGAAAGACGCTTTAAGATTTTTATCATTGCCCTCAACGGAACGTTTTGACTACATTTTCATTGCTCCTCCCCAATATAAAGGCATCTGGCTTGAAGCAATAAATAATCTTAATGAAAATATGGGGTTGCTCAGCGATGATGGCTGGGTGATTGTTCAAATTCACCCGGTTGAATATGAGAGCATTAATTTATTGAATTTAGTTGAGTTCAACCAACGGAAATATGGTTCAACGCTGCTTGTTTTTTACGAACGACGATCCTGACCTATTCCCAATGCCATTGAGCCAGGCGCTTACCATCTTCTGAATAGGTATACTCTCCGTGAAACAGTTTTCCGGTTGCTTCTTTTTGCTGAATTTTTGAGATTAATTCAGGGATATCCTCAACCACTTTTAGCGCCCCTAATTGATCAATTTCAATCCAGTGTAAAGTTCCTTCATCAGATGTGGAGGGTGTACCGTTAATCTTGTCTCCGGAGAACACAAAGAGTAAGATGCCTGTATTCTCAAGTACATCGATCATAATCGTTCCCGCCAGTTTAAGGTTCTCGCAGGTTAACCCTGCCTCTTCTAACAGTTCACGGCGCGCAGCGACCAGAATATCTTCTCCCCTCTCGATATGCCCACCAATGCCATTGAAATGGTCAGGGAATATCTTCTTATCAGAACTGCCTAGTTGCAGGAGTACCTGGTGATTTTTAATTAATAATATGATCGACCGTGGAACTACCTGATATCGTCCCTGCAGAATTCTTTGCGGATTTATTGTCATTTTGCAAAAACTGGTTTAACTCAGGAACATTGGGATTCCCATGAAATCACGGATCTTAGGGACGTAATGCTCAATATCATAAAAAGCAGGTACATCCACTCGCTTCTGCCCGGCCAAAACCATATTTAGCGGTACCGTGGTGTATTTGCCACCGTGAAGAGCAACCAATTTTCCGGTTTCATGGCGGCGGATTAACTGAACCGCGAGGTTGCCGAATGACATTGCCACCATCCGATCAAGTGAGTCTGGCGCGCCTGATCTCATCATGTATCCCAATTGCTGATACATCACGTTCTGTCCTGTTATCTTTTTAATCTGTGCGGCGGTTTCTTCGCCAACCCCGCCTAACTTCCGATGACCATATGCGTCTGCTTCACCGGTCTCAATGATATTACCGCCTTCCATGATTGCCCCTTCGCTTATCGTCATCATCGAGTAATTAGAGGTGTTATTGCGTTTGTCCTCCAGCAGAAAATCAGCTAATTTATTGATGTCAAACGGAACTTCGGAGATAATTGCCCGATCAACATAACTTAAATAAGCTGTGATAAGGCTGGTTTCGCCTGAGTTACGACCAAAAAGCTCTATTACACCAATGCGCTCATGAGAGCCTACACTCGTGCGCATATTGGTAATAATGTCTACACTGCGCGTTACCGCGGTTGAAAAGCCAATACAATAATCTGTGCCGAAAACATCATTGTCCATAGTTTTTGGAATACCGACAATTGGAAAACCTTCCTTGTGAAGTCGCACAGAAAAACTTAGTGTATCGTCACCACCAATCGAAACAAGAGTATCAATCCCAAGATGAGCAAGAACCCGCAGGATGTGGTCAGTGTAATCAGTTGTCCCATCTGCATCAATAACTTTACCGAGTTTTGAGTTTCTTAAGAAATCTGGAATATCTGCCGCTTTTACCTTTTGTGGGTTTGTGCGTGATGTATGGAGAAAAGTACCACCTGAGCGGTCAACAGTTCTGACATCATCCCGGTACAAATTGCGAACATAATAATCGTGGGTAGAAGGTTCATCGAGATTGTAATTTAGCAGTCCACCCCAGCCACGCCTAATTCCAACCATCTTATAACCTGCGTCAAAAGCATTCATTGCAACTGATTTGATGGCTGGGTTCAATCCAGGTACATCACCACCACCGGTTAGAATTCCAATAGTTTTCGACATGATAACTCCCACATACTAATTTGTTTTCAGGTTTAGAGGATATTCATATCCTTTATCTTCCTTGTATTGTTCTTGAGCCTGTCAGTGCGTTTGTAGAACAAACGAGCGAACAATATCAGCTATTCATTGCTCCAAAACCCTCTAAGTATAGCATATTGGAAACAAAATTTTAAATTGCGGTTAATAATAAATGCTTATCTAAAGAATGGATGTCGAGCGAGGATTATGCTGTGTTCTATGGTACCTGTCTAAGCATTCATGAGTTTGTCCTGCCAAATTTCTCCAAACTTAATACCCACCACCTTGACCAATAAATAAAGATGAGAATCATAAAAGGTTGAACCACAAAGAGGACGATTCTTGACAAAACAATCGATAATCCAGGTAATAAGCTGCCGGAAAAGAGCCAAACCATTATAAAAAGCAGGCAGGGAAGAAAATACGTAATAAATTTTGCTTTTCCCTGCCAGCGTTCGTTAAAAAGGCAAAGTGCAAGAATCAACCCGGGAGTATAGAGAATTGTATTCTCTATCGGAATATTTCGAGCCATCCATGGAAGCAGTAAAAACAATAATGCGAAATTCCAGGTTAACCGCCGGTTCCCTTGTCCTTTCACAACAATCCATTCAAAAGCTAAAAGCAACAGTATGGCGACTGATTTTGCCAAGAGTAAACGATCGACCATCTGGTTTTCGATTGAAGAGACAGAAACCATTGGATTAAACCCAACATAATCAGTCAATATGCTCACATACGAGAATAACCAATCAGGAATTAACAATACAGAGAAGCCGATTAACAGAACAAATGAACCCAAAAACCACCAGATGATCCTCGTCCGTCGCTGAAAAGCAGCCCACACCAAAACCAGAAGAGCCCCTAAACCAAAGAGCATCGGGTGAATGGTGGAAAAGGCTAGCAACAACCCGCCAGCTTCATCATGCTTTTGATGAATTAAAGTTGCAGAAATGACAAAAAGTAGAAAAGCCACAATCAAGATACTTCCCTCAATTATCGCATTCACAGTAGGCCACGATAAAAGCATAAGGACCATGAATAGTGAAACTGTGGCGATTCTTCTTTTCCAGTTCACCCATTGCACCAATAAAAGGACAATGATGATAACCATTGTCTCAAGCAGTGCCAACCATAAGGCACGTGCAATTTCAAAATCGCCAATCAGGCTCACCGGTGAGTAGAAGATGATGGCATACAAAGGTGCGACGTACCGATAAACTTCACCCTCACTTGGGTTTAACACCGTGCTGATTGTGTTGTTAATCATGCTCACAGAAAGGTCAGAATATGGATTGATACCATCTTTGATATACAGGCGCGTCGCATACCAATGCGGAAAGAGATCATACCCCCCCGGATTTGCTTTTACGATCGTCAAATTGCCAAAAACTAAAAGCGAAAACAAGACAATGAAAATGCCGATAATCAAGAGGAGACGTTTGGTTGTAAAAAATTTCACCATCGTTCACCGTTGAGTGTGATTTTTAATAATAATATTTTTCTCATCCAAAAAGTTCCGTAGTTTTTACAACCGCTTGTGGTATACGCGATGGGTTTTATAAAACTCGCCTCCGGCCATCGTCATATCCTTCCTCATTTGAACCGCAGTTTCAGCCACCTGAGTGAGCTCGTAGTGTTCAAACCCAAAATCTGTTATTGTTTTTTCCATCTCAGAATACAGCAACGCATTTCCACCCCGGCCATGATATTCAGGCAGTACACCGGCGCCATTCATTGAAACCCAATTGGTAGTTTTCATTGAGATCAATAGATCAATCAGGCAAAATAGGTTTAGTTTACCGTCATGCCGCTGCATTGCTTTTGAAATATCCGGGAAGGCAACAAAGAATCCTACAATTTTATTTTCATACTTTATGAGTTTAACCAATCTTGGATTCACGATATCAAGGAGCGTTGAAATGACGAGATCCACTTCGCCTTTGGTCATCGGATAATATTCCCAGTTGTTCACAAAAGTTTGATTATAGGCATGGCCAATTTCCTCAGCTACTTTTCTAATCTGCCTCTTATTCTGAAAATTCAGAATGCTGAACTTGCCTCTCTCGATAACCCGGCGAGAAACTTCCGCCATTTTGACTGGAAATGCGAATTTATCTGCCTGAATATAACAAGAAGCAAAATCGACCTCCTTTTCAAATCCCTCTGCCTCCAGTAATTTGGGATAATACGCATAGTTGTAATTCATCATTGTCATCATTTGATGGTGTTCAAATCCATCCACCAAAATACCATAACCATCAAACACAAACAATCCCTTTGGACCAACTAGCTCGTTCATGCCTTTTGTTCTGCAATAATCAATTGCAGCCTCAATCAATGCATGTGAAACTTCTTGATTATCTATGCAATCAAAGAAATAAAACTGACCTTTTTTAACCTGATGGTATTCATTGAATAAATTGTTTACAAACACAGCAATTCGCCCTACTACCTTACCGTCAGAAAGCGCAATATAAAATTCGCCATCAGAATGCTCATAGAATGGGTGTTTTTTCTTGTTCATCATGGTTTTTACATCATTACGAAATGGCGGGCAATACTGAGGGCATCCCTTGTAGAGGTCATATTGAAACTGAACAAAAGCATTTACCTCGCTTTTAGACTCCAAGTTCACCTGCTGAATCGTTATCATTTTTGCCTCGAAAACATGATTTTGAGCTAAAGCTTATTGAGTATACAATATTCCATCCCAACAATCGTATCAGAATTTTCGGCGATGCTTTTTAATTGGTAAAAAACGCGACTATCAGATATGATTGAGAAGAGCAAAAAATAAAACCCGGAGGTTCAAGGTGGATAAGTTTCTCATAAATGGGGGGATCCCGTTAAAAGGAGAGGTCACTCCAAGTGGGAATAAGAATGCAACTCTCCCGTTGTTAGCAGCCTGTTTACTAACCGAAGAGCCGGTAATCTTGCACAACATACCTGACATACAGGATGTTCGAACGATGGGGAAACTAATAGAGAGTCTTGGGGTAAAAATCACGGACCTTGGGAACCACACCTGGCAGGTTCAGGCAAGCGGTATCAACCCTACTGAGTTAGACCCCGATCTTTGCCGCAAGATTCGCGCTTCAATATTGTTAGCGGGACCAATGGTAGCGAAGTATGGTACTTTGCAGCTTCCTCCACCTGGCGGTGATGTCATTGGTCGCCGCCGAGTTGATACACACTTGTTAGCCTTGGAGAAACTTGGCGCGACTATTTCTTATGACCGTGCTTTTGAATTTTCTGCTAATGGACTTCATGGTGCAGACATCCTGTTGGATGAAACCAGTGTAACCGCTACTGAAAATGCCATTATGGCTTGTGTGCTGGCAAAAGGGCAATCCACGATTCACAACGCAGCGAGTGAGCCGCACGTGCAGGAGTTGTGTCATTTACTCAACAAAATGGGCGCGCACATTGAAAACATAGGTTCAAACACCTTAAATATTGAGGGTGTCAACAATCTGCATGGCGCAGAATTTGAAATTGGGCCTGATTATCTTGAGGTGATCAGCTTTGTCGGTGCTGCCGTGGTGACACGTGGAGAAATTACCATCAAGAACGCAGGCGTCAAATATCTGGATATGATTAAACTCGTCTTTGCCCGACTTGGGATTGAGTGGCAAGAGCGAGCCAATGATATTTTCGTGCCTGCAGAACAAAGATTAACCATCGAATCAGATCTCGGCGGCGCAATCCCAACCATCAATGTCATGCCCTGGCCGGCATTTCCAACCGATTTGATGAGTATAGCCATCGTTGTCGCCACTCAATCAAAAGGAACGATTCTCTTTCACGATTGGATGTATCCTTCTCGCATGTTCTTCACCGATAAACTGGTTGGTATGGGTGCACAAATCGTTTTATGCGATCCGCATCGCTGTATCGTTCAAGGACCAACCCCTCTATCTGGTGAGAAGATGGAAAGCCCGGATATCCGCGCTGGAATGTCATTGGTGCTTGCTTCACTCTCGGCAAAAGGCCAATCTATCATTAGAAATGTGGCTCAAATCGATAGAGGATACGAAAGAGTCGATGAAAAACTACGCCAATTAGGTGCAGACATCATCAGAACACGTGAAGATTGATCTGGGTAACTGAAAAGAGCGCTTCAACGCGCTCTTTTTACTTTATTGCGGTGGTAGATCAAGAAGTTTTTCGCTTGTAATCCACAAACCGATAACCGACACCACGCTCCGTCAGGATATAGATCGGGTTTGCCGGGTCTTTTTCAAGTTTTTGGCGCAGGTAATTAACATATAACCGCACATAATGCGGTTCGTCCCGGTATTCATACCCCCATACTTTCGTGAGTAATTGATCGTAGGTTAACACCCAACCGGCATTTTGTACCAAATGGTAGAGCAAGCGATATTCGGTCGGGCGAAGCTTGATCAGTACACCATCCAGCCAAACCTCTCTACGGCCAAAATCAATGTGCAGGTGAGAGTCAACTTCAATGACACCATCGACAGACGTCGTTCCCTGATCAAACCTGCGCAGAACCGCCCGCACCCTGCTTACCAACTCGCGCGGACTAAATGGTTTGGTTACATAATCATCCGCTCCAAGTTCAAGCCCATGCACTTTATCGTCTTCTTCGCCTTTGGCAGTCAACATTACCACAGGTACCTGGCTTGTTTCTCTAATTAATTTCAGTACTTCAAATCCATCAAGATCGGGCATCATTACGTCCAAAATTACCAAATCTGGCATGCGTTCGCGAATCAGTTGAATCGCCGACATGCCGCGGCTTGCTTCAATAACTCTAAATCCGTCGTGTTCAAGATTCAAGCGGATGAAGCGCGACATACGCTCTTCATCATCAACGACCAAAATAAGTTTGTTCTTATAGCTGTCTTCTGTCATTGGTGCACATCCTCTTTATTGCGTTGTAATTGGTTGACCAAAACTACAGGCGATTGAGCATAATTATTTGTTGCTGCTTTGTTTTTACGTTTTATTCACACTCGATATGATCCAACCACTATTATATAAAAATACGCAAATCTGTTTTTGTGGGAAACCTCAACGATAACCGGCAATGATTACGCTAATGTTATCCGGGCCACCGTTACGGTTCGCTGCATCTACCAATTTTTTACTGGCAAGTATTGCATCATGCTCACTTTTGATGATTTCACACATGTTTTGGTTACCAACCACACCCCATAATCCATCAGTGCACAGTAGTAATTTCGCCGCATCTGGAAATTCCATCGTTTGAATATCAGCCTGAAAAGGCTGCGGTTGTCCAATTGCACGCAGCAGAACATTTTTCTGCGGATGAACTTCTGCCTCTGAGGGGGAAATCTCATCAAGATCCATCAACCTTTGGACGAGCGAGTGATCTCTTGTTACTTGGTTTAATTTGCCCTCATCAAAGGCTATATAAATCCGACTGTCTCCGACATTAGCCACTGTCAGTTGATTGCCGATTAACAAAGCGATTACAACCGTTGTCCCACCGCCCGGAGCGTTTTGTAGCACTGCCTCCTGTGCATCAGCGATCGAATTATTTATTTGCTTCACAATCTCGGCTGCTTCCAAGCTGGTGCCATGCTGATATGCCTGATTATTGAGAAATCCAATTAAATTGCGCGCGACAACACGGCAGGTAACTGCAGAAGCAACTTCTCCATTTCGATGTCCGCCCATCCCATCCGCAAGAATAAACAATCCCACTTCTGTACTTCCCTTACCATCTGCAAAAATGCTCGTGTTGTAATAAACTGAGTCTTCGTTGTGGGTTCTTTGCCGACCAACTGATTGGGCACAACCAACATTAAATTGTCTGGGGTAGGTAGTTTGCTGGTAATGGTCGACAGAACGAATAGCCTCTTGACCTGGCAACTGTTTGTTTTTCTTATTACCCTCTGACCGGTTGGTTTTTTCTTTTCGGAAAAGTTTTGCAATCATCTTAATCCTGATGTTTAGGCCTTGATACACACATCCAATTACTCTGCTTTTTTGAGGTAGTGTTCTGATAAACCGTCAGCGTGGTGCACTATTCTTTGATTGCTACCAGATAATCAGCAGAAGCCCAGCCACTACGAGCCTGATCATACGGAGCTTCAAGCTGCCACCAAAGCATTTCATCATTTTCCATTGGTCCACCGATAACAAAAAATACTTCAGATTCGTTGGCCAGAAAAACAACATCCGTCGATGTGCCTGGAGCAGAGCGAATTCGAAGACCAGCTCCGCCTGTTCCTTCAATTTTTACATAGGAACCAATAGTAATTCCGTCAATTTCAATATTTGGCGGTACCGTGCTTGTCGGTGTAACAACCAGCAAACTTGAATCCACCGTTGGAATAGAAGGCGCCGTGATCACTGTAATGTTGGCTTTGGGTACAGTTTCCGTTTTTTCACGGAATAATAGTCCAGCCATGAGAAGATATAGATAAAGCAAAAAAACAAATGAGACCAATACTGCGCCGAGAAGAACTTTTTTAGTAAACATAATTTAAGTATTCGCTGTTATTATGCGGGAAAGATAAAGAATGCCAAGCCAAATATAACATAAACCGCAAGGAGAGCTGCCCCTTCAAGATAATTCGACTCGCCGTCAGCAGCCACAAAATAGCTGATAAACACGGTAGATAACAACGCAGCAAGTTCAAAAGTATTAAATACCAAATTTAATGGGTTTCCCATAAGTAAACTGATAAAAACAAGCAATGGGGCAACGAGCAATGCAATCTGAGTGCTCGAAGAAACAGCTATTTCCATGCTCAATTCCATTTTGTTCTTGATGGCGACAGTTACTGAAACTAAATGCTCAGCCACGTTGCCAATAAGTGGAACGAGAATGATACCAAGGAAAAATTCAGAAATCCCGGTGCCAGCAACCACGGCTTCAACGCTGCCCACCAGAATCTCACTCAATATCACAATGCCAGCTGTTGCTAAAGCTAAAACGATGATTGATTTTTTAACACTCCAATCGTGGTGTTCAGTTGGATGTGCTTCAAAAAGCGTACCCTCAGGGGCGCTATGTTGTTTAAACGAAAATATCAATCCCAGAACGTATAACCCAATCATCACCCCTGCAACACATAAACTTAATATTTCAACTTTTTCATCAACACCAGAAGCTGTGGAATGGCTAAACAAAGATGGGATCACCAAACCCAAAACTGCAATCGATAAGAGAATTGTTGTGTTTACAGTGTGACGGCGATCAAATTTCTGAATCCCATTTTTTAGTCCGCCAAGAAATATCGATAACCCCATCACAAAAAGCAGATTGCCAATAATTGAGCCAGTAATCGACGCCTTTACGAGTTCAAGTAAACCTTTATTGATGGCAAAAAGCGTGATGATTAATTCTGCAGCGTTGCCTAATGTAGCGTTAATCAAACCGCCAATTTTGGGACCAGCATGAAAAGCCAAACCTTCTGTGCCCTCACCAATCAGCCCAGCGAGGGGGATAATGCCCACTGCTGATAAACCAAAAACAAGCGACGGCGTCCAATGCAAAAATTCGGCAATTACGGCTAGCGGTAAGGCGACCAATAATAGGGTCAGTGGTTTACGTTTGATGTAATTGAGTAGTGTTTTCATATTTATTGATTATATCGAAGGAAATCGAAAACAGGCAGCATGTTATAATCTTTTTATGGTTGAAATACCGGCACAAAATACGATCCTCGGTAATCGTTATCTCCTCATCCGCCAGGTCGGTAAAGGTGGAATGGCAATTGTTTATAAGGCATATGACCAGATGCTCGAACGGCCTGTGGCGATTAAATTGCTTAAACAGGATTTTTCCGACGATGCGGGTTTCCGTGAGCGTTTTAAGCATGAGGCAAAAGCCGCAGCCAATCTTTCTCACCCCAACATCGTAACCGTTCATGATTTCGGCATTGATTCAACCGGTGTCTATATCGTAATGGAATACATCGATGGTACCGATCTAAAAACCTGTATTCGTGATCGAGGACACTATCCCACTCACGAGGGTCTTCAGTTGATGATTCAAGCCTGCGCTGGCTTGGGCTATGCGCATCGGGCTGGAATTGTGCATTGCGATGTAAAACCTCATAATATGCTTGTAACCCCTGATAACCGTTTGAAAATTACTGATTTTGGGATTGCGCGAGCCCTTTCAACCGTAGAAGCTGAAGAAACCCAGGGTGTCGTGTGGGGTTCTCCGCAATACTTCTCGCCGGAACAAGCCAGCGGGCAGGTGCCAACGCCTGCCTCAGATGTTTATTCGCTTGGGGTGGTGATGTACGAGAGCTTCACTGGGCATCTGCCTTTCGAGGCAAACACAGCGGAAGAGTTAATCCATCTGCATCAATCACAATTGCCTATTTCTCCTCACCATTATGTGCCAGAAATTCCAGCCGAACTCGAGAAAATATTACTGAAGGTCTTATCTAAAGAACCTTCTGCCCGCTACCGCACGGCTGACCAATTAGGTCTTGTGCTCTCGCTGCTCAATGAGAAACCCGACCCGATAGAAACACCTCTCATTACCACCGAACAGCCAACCGCATCAACCAGTCAAAACAATTACTATACGACACCAATTCAGGTCCCCTATCAAGCCCCTCGTAAGAACATCGCCGGAAAGATGGATTGGAAGCTTCTTTTCCTGCAATTACTGTCCATTCTGCTTGTTGGTGGCCTAGTTCCGTTTTGGCTTTTCATTTTATTCAAAATTAACACATTTCTCAGGTAATGCTCATGAAAAAACTAATCGCAGCCTCCATCCTATCAGCGAACTTCTCTAATCTGGAGCGTGATATTAAAGAATGCGAGAATGCCGGCACCGATTGGATTCACATCGATGTAATGGATAATCATTTTGTTCCAAACCTTACGATGGGTGCGTTTATTGTGGAAGCCTGCCGTAAAATCACCTCCCTGCCGTTGGATTGCCACCTGATGGTTGAAAAACCTGAATCACTGGTGAGGGCATTTGCCGATGCAGGTGCTGATATTCTCACCATTCATCCTGAAAACAACTCTAACGCGCACCGTACTCTTGAGTATATCCAAAGTTTGGGGTGCAAACCGGGTCTTGCTTTGAACCCCGGCACTCACCCGATGACTATTTCAAGTCTCTTGCCTTTCGCAGAGCTGATTTTAGTGATGACGGTAAACCCAGGTTTCTCAGGGCAAAAGTTTATTCCACAAATGATTGATAAAATTGCCACGGTTTCAGAAATGATCTCAAAGACCAATGAAGAAATTATTTTAGAAGTCGATGGTGGGGTTAATGCGCTTCTCATCCCCGAACTTTCTAAAGCTGGTGCCAATGCATTTGTGAGCGCCTCATCCATCTTCAATCACCCTGAAGGCATCAGAGTAGGTGTCAATGCGCTAAGAGATGCCCTCGTTAAATAAAAACACGGCTGATGCCGTATCTTTATTGATTGTGTCTGAGAAAGCGGTACTTAATTGGGCTTTACCAAAGTACGAATGCATCTTGCACAAAGCGTCTTTTGTACTTTTTGCCCATTTTCTACGATCGTAATTTTTTGAAGATTTGGTTTAAAAGTACGGTTGGTTGCACGTAATGAGAAGCTCCGGTTATGACCAAAAGTCGTTCCTTTTCCACATGATTCACACTTCGCCATTCGAAAATCCTTTCAATACATCACTTCATTTTTAGGTACAATGATAATTGATCACTGATTACCACAGCGGAGAATTCTATCATATACCGTATCTTTTTACAAGAAACAATGTTATAAACCAAGGATATAAACGATGAAAAAACAATTCAATCCTTTAGGTAGTATCTATATCGGCCATCGGGCAATTGCGACTATTGCCAGTCAATCGGCATTGGAATCTTACGGTGTTGTAGGGCTTGCAACAAAAAACCTTGCTACTGGTCTTACCCAGCTACTCGTTAGAGATCCTGTTTTAGGCGTGGATATAAGCCAGGGAGATAAATCAATCGTGATAGACCTCTATATCATTGTCGAATACGGCACTCGTATCAAATCAGTTACCGACAATGTTGCTGAGCTGGTTAAATACCAGATAGAACACACTACTCGTATCCCAGTTGATAAGGTTAACGTTCATGTTCGCGGCTTAAGAATAAGCAACCCTGATTAATGGGAGCAACGCGTGAGCAATACACAAAAAATAGATTTGGAACAAGGTATTATGACCGGCCATATTGATTCAACAACTACAATCGACGGGCGCAAGTTTAAAGAATACATGGCAGCCTCTCTCAAATGGTTGAAGGCTAACCAACAATACGTTAACTCATTAAACGTTTTTCCAGTTCCTGATGGAGACACTGGCACAAATATGCTGCTCACCTTCCAGGCTGCTTACAATGAGATAGAACTTATTGATGAATCCAATATAGGAAAAGTTGCCAAGAATTTTGCCCAGGGAGCATTAATGGGCGCCAGAGGAAATTCAGGCGTAATTCTCTCGCAAATTCTTCGCGGTTTCGCAAGAGTGCTCGACAGTCTCCCAGAGATGGATGCACAGTTGTTTTCTCAAGCCTTGAATGAGAGCCGAAATACAGCCTACAAAGGCGTCGTAAGGCCCGTAGAAGGCACAATACTTACTGTAATCAAAGACACTTCCATTGCGGTCAATAACTCCCTTAATCACACACCCGGTTTATTCGATCTTCTCGAGATTGCGGTTAAAGCTGCAGACGAGTCAGTAAAATACACCCCTGAATTACTGCCGATTTTAAAAACCGCTGGCGTGGTTGATTCAGGTGGAAAAGGGCTATTCTTCCTTCTTGAAGGGATATTACGCTACCTTAAAGGACAATCGCTTGACGAAAGCGCCATCATTGTGAAAGACCTCTCTTTGATGACTTTTGCCGAGACGATGGATGACGTTGAAGAAGGACAGGATGTTGAAGTAATCATTGATTTTACGCCTGAAACACCTCTTGATCTTGAATCGTTCTACGAAAGCCTCGCTACAATGGGTACTTCAATTCAGGTTGGTGAAGGTGATGGCCTGTACCGAATGCATATCCATACCGAAACGGCAAAGCAGGACGAACCTGAAGCCATGATCCGCAAAATGGGCGAGATTCATAAAATCTACAAGGAAGACCTTGTTGAGCAGATGAAACGCATTGAAGCTAAAAAAGAAGAAATCAGCTTCATTGATTTCGTGCCAGGTTCGATTGCTATTATTGCAGTATCTCCTGGGAATGGACTTTCTCAGATTTTCGCCAGCCAAGGCGCATGCGCAATCATATCTGGTGGGCAGACTATGAACCCAAGTACACAGGAGATTCTTAAATCTTTTGAGGATTTGCCAACCGATAAAGTCATTATCCTTCCTAACAACAAAAACATCATTCTCGCAGCAAACACAGCGAAAACATTAAGCGTGAAACAAGTCGAAGTAATTCCGACAAAAAATATCCCCCAAGGCATTTCCGCAATTCTGCGCTGGAACCCTGATGGTGATTTTCGACAAATCGTTGACGACATGAACGATGCTCTTGACGAGGCTGATTGTGGCGAAATTACAATTGCCACACGCAATGTAACATTGAACGGTGTAGAAGTTGAAAAGGGAAAGACTATCGGTTTGTTGAACGGAACTCTCGTTGTCGCCGGGGATACCATCAGCGAAACCCTTTTAGCCTTTCTTACTAAAACAAATCTCGACCAAAGGGAACGCATTACCTTGTTTTATGGCTCAGATCTAACTCAAAAAGAGGCGGAAGATTTGGCAGCTCAGGTTGAAAACCAGTTTCCCGGTTTTGATATTGAAGTGCACAAAGGCGGCCAACCCCATTACCCATTAATCATCTCCATCGAGTAACGAATGGGTTCAAGCCTCATCCTCACAGATAATTCAGCGCAATTTACCAGACCCAATTTTCCTGGCTTTAAGCACCTCAATCTGCTGGAAGAATCAATTGAATTCGAAAACGGAGTTTATTCAAATTTCCGCGAGCTTCACGTCTCAGGTTTTCCGAAAAAAGCCTCAGCGTCAACCCCTGTCCGTGTAGTTGCCCCATCGATTCCTGCGATCACTAATCAGATTACGACACTCGTTCGGCAATGTGACGACCTCTTCATCATGCTCATCTCGAGCGAACTCAATCAGAATTTCACTTTATGCGAAGAAATCGTCGAGAACATTCATGGACGCGCTGCAATCCATCTGATTGACACAAAAGCCTTTTCCATTGGACAGGGGCAGATTATCCAATTTGCAGCTGAGCTCATTCACGCGGAGAAAAGCGGTAGTATGATCGATGAAAAAATCAGACAGGAAATTCCCCATATTTATTCCTTGTTGACCACACCTAACTTCTCTTACCTGCAAAAATCGGGCTTCATTGATATAGGTCAATCTGTTAGCGGAGAAATGCTTTCGTTCATGCCGATTTTCAACCTTGATGGTGGGCGTTTAATTCCTGTAGAAAAAGTTAAGAACATACGCAGTGTAATTGATTATTTCATCGAGTTTCTCGATGAATTCGAGGATTTAAAAAGCGTTGCGGTCATTCAACCCTATCCAGCCTACACGAATGAAACTAAACTAATTCGCCAGCACGTGGATGAATTCTTTCCAGAGGCACAGTATTCGGAACACAGCATCAATCCGTATCTCGCTTCGTTGATTGGACCACAGGGTTTTTCAATTGTTGTAAAAGAAAACAGTCAACCCTAATTGCCGCATTTTTTCTCTTAGATTGCATATTCTCTGTTGAATACTGTAAAATAACCCCATGTACAAATCTCTACAAAAACTTCACAAAATTCTGCTGCTCGAAGGGCAAAACAATTATGCCGATAAGGCAGTTATCGGTGGTCTGGCAAAATACTACCCAACCTGGTGGGCAGAAGCGGATAGCGAAAATATTCCAGACTCAATCACCGTAGAAATTAAGGCATTCTTTGAAACCTACGCTGCAATGCTCCCTGCTGATCGTGAGCGTGCGATTCGAGCGATTGTGTCAAAAATATCTTCATCAGTAGATCAAAACATTGTCTCATCGGCTCCCCAAGCTGAGCCTTTTACACAAACTGCGGTTAGACCTTATTCAAAAGTTTCAAGCCCAGTAAAAAATTCAAACTCTGAGCTTACCAAACCATCTTATCCGAAGTCATCGGGGTTGAACGCACCAGTTAAAATCCTACAAGGTGTAGGCGAAGTAAAAAGTGGTTTATTTGCCTCTCTTGGTGTTCAGAACATTGAAGATCTGTTGTATTATTTTCCACGCCGATACGTGGATTATTCGACCCTTAAAACGATCAACCGCCTTGACTATGGTGATGAACTGACAATTATCGTTACAGTGCAAAGTTCTTTAACCACGCCGATTCATCGCAAAAAACAGGCGCGAGTTGAGGTTGTCGTAAGCGATGGCACTGGCTTTCTACGATTGGTCTTCTTCCGTTCACTTAAATATATTCAAAGCTTTGAAAAGAACTTCAAGAATGGAAATCAGTTGGTTGTTTCTGGTAAGGTGACAATGTATCTTGGCAGAATGCAAATGAATGATCCCGCCTTTGAACCACTTGACCAGACACACCTCAATACCAACCGCATAACGCCGGTTTATCCACTCACGGCGGGGCTTACACAAAAAGAGGTGCGCACAGCAGTAAATTCTGCGATTCGCTTCAATTCTTCCAAAATCCAGGATCCGTTCTCTGATGAAATGAGGAAAAACGCCGACCTTATTGATCTACCCACAGCTTTAAAGCAGGTGCATTACCCTGATACTTTTCAATTGCTTAAAATAGCGCAGGAGCGTCTGGCCTTTGATGAAATTTTTTATTTGCAGCTTGGCGTTCAACAGCAAAAAATTGCCTGGAACCAGGTTTCTTCAAATTTGTATGAAATTAGTGATGAACAAATACGCATCATCACAGATCCTCTTCCTTTTACACTGACCAATGCACAAATAAAAGTAATTGATGAAATTCGTGCCGATCTTGCTTCCGGACACCCAATGAACCGCCTCATACAAGGAGATGTCGGCTCAGGGAAAACAATTGTTTCAGCGCTTGCATCAGCCGCTGTGAACATTCATGGAGGTCAAACCGCCTTTATGGCGCCAACCAGTATTCTCGCGGAGCAGCATTATCAATCGCTTCGAACGTTGTTAGCAAACCCCGAAAGCAACAACTTTCCGCTCAAAGAAAGCGAAATACGATTACTCACCGGTGACACCTCTGCCCAAGATCGTGAAGCGATTAATACAGGCTGCCTCGATGGAACGATTAAATTACTCATTGGTACACACGCTCTCATCGAAGACCCCGTGCAGTTTCAGAACCTGCAATTGGCGATTATTGATGAACAACATCGTTTTGGTACTGGTCAGCGTTCAGCGCTGCGGCAAAAAGGTGAGAATCCCCACCTTCTTGTCATGAGTGCAACCCCCATCCCTCGCTCTCTCGCCCTTACCCTCTTTGGAGATCTCGATATATCGATCATAGACGAAATGCCCGCAGGCAGGATTCCAGTGAATACACGCATTGTTCATCCGATTAATCGAGAGGAAGCACATGCGTTAATCAGGAAAGAAATTGATACAGGTCATCAAGCCTTTATCGTTTACCCATTGATTGAAAAATCTGAGGATGAAGACCAAAAAGCCGCTGTAGACGAACACGCTTACCTGCAAAAAGAGGTTTTTTCAGATCTTAAACTCGGTTTGCTGCATGGAAAAATGCCCTCCGACCAAAAAGAAGCGGTTATGGAAGACTTTCGTTCGGGTGAATACAATATTCTCGTTTCAACTACAGTGATTGAAGTCGGTGTGGATATTCCCAACGCAACTGTCATGCTCATCGAAGGGGCAAATCGATTTGGCCTCGCCCAGCTTCATCAATTACGCGGCCGTGTTGGTCGCGGAGGAGACCCCGCGTTTTGCCTGCTCATCCCCGAAACAGAAGATTCAATTGAAAATGAACGGCTCACTGTGATGGTGGATACCACGAATGGCTTTTTATTAGCAGAGAAAGACCTCGAACAACGTGGACCGGGTGATTTCATCGGTTACCGACAATCTGGATATGTAGACCTGCAGATGGCGAGCCTTTCAGATATCCGCTTGATTGAAAAAGCCCGGCGCTTTGCTCAAGAAGTATTAATCGATGACCCGCTTTTAGAGAAAGCTGAGAATTTTCTCATAAAGGGTAAACTTTCTACACTATGGAAATCCATTCCAAGTGATATTAGTTAGGAGAAGAAGAAAATGATTAAAGCTGTTTTTCCAGGTTCTTTTGACCCAATACATAATGGTCATATTGACATCGCATTGCGTGCTTCGAAGCTTGTAGATGAACTTGTAATCGCAGTCTACGACAAACCGTTGAAAAACTTCCTCTTTAGCCCTGAAGAGCGAATTGGGATGGTACAGAATGTTTTTCACCAACACAAAAAAATCAATGTTCTCGGTTATAGCGGTATTACGGTTCACTTCTGCCAGGAAATAGGCGCACAGGTAATGATACGCGGTCTTAGGGTATTTTCTGACTTCGAATACGAATTCCGCATGGCGCTTGCCAACCATCGGCTTAAGCCAGAAATTGAAGTGATGGCGCTTATTACCAGTGAAAAACACACCTTCCTTTCCTCATCCACCGTTCGCGAAATCGCCTCGCTTGGTGGAGATGTCTCCACGATGGTGCCCGATTTTGTAAAAAATTTGCTCGACCAAAAGTTTATACTGCCAGGCAGTGACCAAAAGGTAATTCCAAGCCAATCCGTGCGCGATTAATTTCGAATTTCATATACATTATTAAGTATTTTCGCTATAATTGGTGTTAGGAGTGTGGGTATGGACATTTTGCATTTGGTTGATCGTTTAGAAGAATTATTTAATGAAAGTAAACCTATCTGGTTCACGCATAATGTGGTTGTCGATGAAGACCGGATGCTCGATCTAATCGACCAGATGCGCGTTGCCATTCCTGAGGAAATTAAAAAGGCTCAGCAATTACTGTCGCAGCGCGACCGCATTTTGGCGCAGGCACAAGAAGAAGCCAGCCGAACCATCGCTCTGGCTCGTGAAAAGGCAGAAAAGTTGGTCGATAACGATCCGATTACCCAGGCTGCTCAAATCAAAGCTGAACAAATCATTGCCCAAGCTCGTTACGAGAGCGAGCAAACCCGCAAAGAAACGGACAGCTACATCATAAACTCATTTAAAAATGTTCAATCCGAACTTGAAAAAGTGACCCACCAAATAAACAATGGTATTGACGCACTTAATAAAGAATTGCCTGAATCATCTAAAGAGCGATAGTTTCCTTTAAACCAAATCAAAAGCGGTGGAGAGAACCTTCCACCGCTTTTGATTTGTTATTCACTTTTCTTTTGTCTTCTCTTTTTATTCCGCTCTAAAGTCTTGTTGGTTTTGTCTTGTTCAACATGCAAAGCAACCTTGATAACTTCATCCATATGCTTAACAAATTTTATTTTCAAGTCGTCGCGAACTTTCTTGGGAACTTCAACCAGGTCTTTTGCGTTTTTCTCGGGCAGTAGAATCGTTTTTAACCCACTGCGATGAGCCGCAAGAATCTTTTCTCGAACCCCGCCTATCGGCAGGATGTTTCCGCGTAAGGTAATTTCACCCGTCATGCCGACTTCTTTGAAAACTTTACGTTCAGAAAAAGCAGAGAATAATGCAGTGGCGATGGTAATGCCAGCGCTTGGACCATCTTTTGGGATGGAACCTTCGGGGATGTGGACGTGTACATCAACATTTTCAAAAATGTCCGGGTCCAGCTTTAACAAGCCTGATTTTGATTTTAAATAAGACATAGCCGCCTGAGCAGATTCTTGCATCACATCGCCAATTTGTCCTGTAATTTGCAAGTTTCCTTTACCATCAAGAATCAACACCTCAACTGGCATAATTTCGCCGCCATTTTCGGTCCATGCAATTGCGGTAGCCACTCCGATTTCATCCTGACGTTCGGCTTCAGTCATGAAAAACTGGGGTGGTCCAAGATACTTTTCAATCATCGTTGAGGTGATTAGAGCAGGCACTTTCTTCTTTTCCGATTTTAGTCTGGCAATTTTACGACAAAGCTTGCCGATTTCCCTTTCCAAATTCCTCACGCCTGCCTCATAGGTATACTCTCGAATCAAACGCCCCAATGCGTCATCTTCGATCTCAATCTCACCTTCGTCAAAACCGCTTTCTTCTAACTGCCGTGGAATCAGAAAGCGTTTCGAAATTTCAACTTTCTCTTCTTCGATATATCCTGGAAATTCAAGGATTTCCATCCGGTCTAAAAGTGCTGGGGGAATACTGCCCAAACTATTAGCGGTGGTAATGAACATTACTTTCGATAAATCATAGGAAAGTTCAAGATAATGGTCAGAAAATGCATAATTCTGTTCTGGGTCGAGTACTTCAAGCAGTGCGGAGGAAGGATCGCCACGAAAATCTGCGCCTAACTTGTCAATTTCATCCAGCATAAACAGTGGATTAATTGAGCCTGCTCGTTTCATCGTATGGATGATGCGCCCTGGAAGAGCACCAATATACGTCCGCCGGTGTCCGCGAATTTCAGCTTCATCACGCACACCACCAAGTGAAAGGCGCACAAATTTTCTGCCTAACGCATCGGCAATGGATCGACCTAATGAGGTTTTACCTGTACCAGGAGGACCAACAAAACAGAGAATTGGTTGTCGTTCTTTTTTCGGTTTTAGGCTTCTTACAGCAATGTATTCAAGAATTCTATCTTTTGCTTTGCCCAAGCCATAATGGTTTTCTTCCAGAATTTTGGCTGCCCTTCTGACATCAAGATGGTCTTTAGTGGTTTCTACCCAAGGTAAATCTAATAACCAATCCAGATAAGTACGAATCATTCCTACTTCAGGCGACATAGGCGGCATTTGTGAAAGTCGTTCAATCTCCTTATATGCAACCTTTTTCGCCTCATCGGGCATTTGTTTTTCATCCACTTTCGCTTTTATTTCATTGAGTTCTCGTGACCAAATGTCCCCTTCGCCGAGTTCAGTCTGAATCGCCCTTAATTGCTCCCTCAGGTAGAATTCTCGTTGAGACCGATCTACTTCGCTTTGAACACGGTTTTGAATTTCGTCCTCCAGCTGCAGCACATCCAACTCTTGGGCTAACAGCCAATTGACCCGTTTCAGACGTTCTTTAGGATCAAGAATTTCGATTAACTTCATCCTCTCTTCGAAAGGCAGAGAGATGGCAGTAGCGACCATATCAGCAAGCCATCCAGGCTCAGATACATTGATTGAAAACAGATGCGCCTCATCAGGCAGGCTGCGATCCATTTGAACACAACGCTCAAAGAGATCGCGAGTTGTTCGCATAAGCGCCTCGGTTTGCCTGTCTACAGATGTTTTTTCTTTGATCACCGTCCCTTGTGCCCACATGATGCCGTCAAATACGGTAATTTTTTTGACTTTTATTCTTCGTCTTCCTTGTACCAACGCAGAAGCATTGCTGTCTTGCAAGCTTAGCAGCCTGCCTACAGCAACTTCAATTCCAATCTCCAAAAAATCTCCTGCAGTTGGTTTTTCAATCTCGCCATCTTTTAAGATCAGTGAAATCATTGTGCCGCCAACCTCCTGCACGTGATGAATTGCATCCATGTTTGTGCCAGGGGTTATGAAAATCGGCGACACCATGCGAGGAAACACAACGATATCCCGCATAATTAACACCGGACAATAGATTTGCCCATTTTCATCGGGGTCAGCATCACTTATTTGATAGAGTTCGTCAGTTCTTTGGTACAAAGATGCATTGATTTCTTCGGGGTTTTCCTGTCTCTTTTTCCAGTCTTCTCTCATAACATCCTTAATTCTATTAAGATGGATTTGTTTTTAAAAGTTCTCTTGCAGCAGCGACTACAAAAATACTGCCTGTGATTACAATCGCCATATCTTTGCCAGCTTTTTCGAATGCGACGGCCAAACCTTCTTCGATGGATTGGGTCAGAATCGCATTCTTGCCGAATTGATTGGCTAATTCTACCAAAAGTTCAGGTTCCATTGCTCTTGGATGCACACTCTTAGTTGCAATTACCATTTTTACCCTGGGCAGCAAATGGTTAAACATGCCGCGAACATATTTATCTTCAGAAGAGCCAAAAATTAAGATGATTGGTGTGCCATTCAGATAATCATCAATTGCCAAGCGTAAGCGCAGTGCAGAGTCTTGATTATGCGCTGAATCAACCAGGATTAACGGATCCTTATGGACAACTTCGAATCTTCCTGGCCATTTTACAGTTGAAAAACCCTCATGAATCGCTGCTCGGCTGATTCTTGTTCCCTTCGCCCGTAATACTTCAACAGCAGCGTAGGCGGTGGCTGCGTTTTCCACTTGATGAAGTCCCAGCAGTGGGATCGAAAAATGCTCCGGCTCCCATTCACCTCTGCCGCCTGATGAGATGTAGTCATTAATCAAATCCTGTTCTTCCGCCGCCCAAACAATAAAGCTCTGCCCAGCCAAGGAGTGAGCATGCTCACTGTAAAAATAATCTCGGCCAATTTCGGTTAACGGCGCATTACGTTCCTTACTGATGTTTTCAATGACCTCGCGTGCTTCTTTCCATTGCGGTGCTAAGACGATTGGGACTCCCGGTTTTATGATTCCACCTTTTTCAGCAGCAATTTGAGTGATGGAATCACCCAAAACATTCATATGGTCGAATGACAGCGAGGTAATAACAGATACTTCAGGTTCAACAATATTCGTGGCATCCAACCTTCCGCCAAGCCCAACTTCAATGACGGCAAAATCAACTTTCTTTTCTTCAAAAGCCATAAAACCCAGCGCAGTAGTGATTTCAAACGTAGTTATTTCTTCGACCTGTTGCACAAAAGGTTTGATCCTGTCAACAAGCTGAACCAACATTTCATGCGATATGGGTTCGCCATTCACCTGTATCCTCTCGGTAAAATCTTGCAAGTGCGGAGAAGTGTAAAAACCTGTCAAATAACCGGCTGTGCGTAAGATGTTGGCGATCATGGCAGCGGTTGATCCCTTACCTTTGGTTCCGGCAACATGCACAATTGGATATTGCCGCTGCGGGTCTCCCAGTAATCGCATCAATTTCCGCATCCTATCCAGATTGAATTTGTCTGCTGAATAGCGTAATTGCCGTGTCAGGCTGTAATCTACAAAGCTATAAAGATAATCGAGTGCTTGTTGGTATTTCTCTTCGATATTTAGCATATGATTATTTACCATTCTATATTATATTTACGCAGGCATTGTAATCTTACGAGAACCTAATGACAAGAGAAACCTCATTTCCAATCAACAATAAAGCCCAGGTAGGCCTTCTGTCAGTGAAAATCAACCTCCCTGGGTGTTCTTCCCTTAAAGAGAAGCGCAGCCGTTTGCAGCCAATGCTTCTTCGGCTGAGAAAATATTTCAATGCAGGTATAGCAGAAACTGCATTACATGACTTGCATCAATCATCTTGGATTTCCTGCGTGATCGTTTCCACTGAATGGCGCTACATTCAGCTAACATGCGAAGAAATTATCAGGTACATCAAAACTCATTTCCCCGATGAAATAATTGAAGAACGCTGCCTTGAACAAAGGTAGATTCTTATTGGAGCGTACAGGTAGATGCAAGAAACCATTCAAATCACAAAAAAACTAAGACGAGTTTTATCCAATGTTCAAAAACCTGGCCGCTATACCGGCGGAGAATTGAACCAGGTATGCAAAGACTGGAAAAGTGTTCCTGCTCATGTTGCGCTTGTTTTTCCAGATATTTATGACATTGGGTTGCCTAACCTTGGCGTGATGGTTTTATACGAAATCATAAATAACCGGAGTGATGCTTTATGTGAACGAGCTTACCTCCCATGGCTGGATATGGAACAAGTCATGCGTGAGAACGACATTCCTTTATTCTCGCTCGAATCCAAAACTCCGCTCACACAATTTGACATTATTGGATTCACAATTCCATATGAAACCTTATACACGAATGTACTGAATGCCCTTGACCTTGCGAAAATACCCATTCACGCATCTGATCGCGACGAATCAATGCCGATCATAATTGCTGGCGGACATTCGACCTACAATCCGGAGCCGATGGCGCTGTTTATTGATGCATTTGTCATCGGTGAGGGTGAAGAAGTTGCTCAAGATATAATCGAAAGCGTCCTGAATTCCAAAGCAAACGGGCACCCAAGAGCAGAAGTTCTGCGGAAATTGGCCGAGATTCCCGGGGTTTATGTTCCTTCGCTTTACCAGCCTGAATATCACACCGATAATACCTTTAAAGAAATACTCCCGCTTGAAAGTACAACGCCTAAAGAAGTGTACAAACGGTTTTGCAGCCAACTTCCTCCGCCGCCAAACAAGTTCCTTGTGCCCTCAATCGATGTAGTGCACAATCGTATCGCGCTTGAGATAATGCGCGGTTGTACCCGTGGCTGCCGCTTCTGCCATGCGGGTGTGGTCACCAGACCAGTGAGAGAAAGAAAGGTTGAGGATATCCTTAAATCCATTGAGACCGCGCTCGATAATACCGGATATGAAGAAATCGCGCTTCTTTCTCTTTCTTCCAGCGACTATACGCAAATCGCGGAATTAATGAACTCAATTAATACTCGTTTTGAAGGTAAAAACCTCAAAGTATCCTTGCCCTCACTTCGTATTGAATCCTTCTCGGTAGATATTATGGAAAAGCTGAAAGGGGTTCGTCAGGGCGGCTTCACACTCGCTCCAGAAGCAGCCACCGATCACATGAGAAATATCATTAATAAGCCGATTCAAACCGAGCAGCTCCTTGAAACCGTTCGTGAAATTTATTCTCGCGGCTGGCAATCGATCAAGCTTTATTTTATGATTGGTCAGCCCGGTGAAACCTTGGAAGATGTTCAGGCGATTGCTGACCTTTGCAAACAGGTCATTAATGAAGGTAGAAAAATAATTGGTAAGCGCGCTTCACTGCACGCAGGTATCAGCACATTTGTGCCTAAACCGCACACGCCATTTCAATGGGCGTCACTTGAACCTTTACTCTCGGTCCTCGAAAAGCAAAACCTGCTCAAAGACCAACTGCGCCAGCCAGGAATGAAAATGTCATGGTCTAATCCTCGCGAGACGATACTGGAAGCAGTGCTTTCACGCGGCGATCGAAAAATTGCGGCTGTGATTGAGACCGCCTGGAAGAACGGCGCGAAGTTTGACGCCTGGCAAGATCAGTTTAATTACAATGCCTGGATGGACGCATTTGACGCACACGGTATAAAACCGGCGTTTTACTCCGAACGCCAGCGTGATCTGGAAGAAGTTTTTCCATGGGATCACATCCACACAGGGGTTACCAAGAAATACCTTAAAAAGGAATTTATCAAATCGCAATCTGAAGAGCTCACCACAGATTGCCGCGGTCAATGCCATGGATGCGGCATATTAACTGAGTTTCGCGATTTTCGCCAAATGAACATCTCCGACAAATGGTCATGTCCGGAGTGTGTCTGATGCAGAGATTTCGCATTCTCTATTCCAAGGGCGAAGAACTGCGCTACACTGGTAACCTCGACATGCACAAGGTATGGGAGCGAACCTTCCGTAGAGCGGATTTTAAATTAGCTTATTCACAGGGTTTCCATCCTCAACCAAAAATCCATCAAGCCTGTCCACTGCCGTTAGGCTTCAGCAGTAATTATGAACTCTTGGATTTTTGGCTGGAATCAGAGGAAGAGCTCGGTTGTATAAAAGAAAAGTTGAATCAGAAGATACAGCCAGGAATTACGATCTTGGAAATAAGTATCGTTCCGCTTGAATCCAAACCCCTGCAAACCCTTGTTAGATCGTCTGCATATTCTGTGCTTGTCGAGAGTGATGAGTCCTCTTCTGCCATCGCGGATCGAGTGCACAGCTTACAACAACAGGAGCAATGCATCCGAACGAGACGCAGCAAAGAATATGATCTTTTACCGCTGATTGAAAAAATTTCGGTTTCAACCTCACTGCCTGTTATTATTGATATGACTCTCGCGGCACGCGCAGGCGCGACAGGCAGGCCAGAAGAAGTGCTTGATGCCTTGGGTATTGATCTGGCTGATACTGATGTTGTACGAACAGGCTTAATCTTTGAAGATCAGTAAGAATTCCGACCTGCCTGTTTTCCAGGTCTTTGAATGCATCAATTCGGAGTGCCGGCTTCGCATCCCCAGTGACCTTTCAACGCACAACTTGACCGCCTGCCCTTTTTGCGGTTCAGCGATGGAAAAGTGTGGACAACCGTATTCCAACTATCATCGCCCTCAGAAAGAAGCTTCAGAAGCACCGATTCGATTGGATTTGCTTTTGGACAATCTCAGAAGTAGTGAAAACGTGGGCTCTATCATACGCAGCGCCAACGGGGCCAGTGTTCAGCACGTATATTGCTGCGGCACCACACCTACACCTGAGCACGCCAAAGTCAGAAAATCAAGCCTGGGAGCAGAAGAGCTCACCTCCTGGAGCTACCATCGCAACGCCTTCAACCTCGCAACTGAATTAACAGAATCAGGATGCACCTTATTATCACTCGAGTACACACGCACCTCTTATTCGCTCTTCGAATTTAAACTCCCACATGTCAACAACCAACACATTACACTGATTGTTGGAAACGAAATTTCAGGCATAGACCCTGGGCTGCTCAGTTTGTGTCAACGAACTCTGCACATCCCGATGTTAGGTCAAAAAACATCATTGAACGTGGCAGTTGCCGCCGCAATTGCCATGTACTATATTTTGCAGCCCGGCGATTGACTCATCTCATTGAGATGTGGTTTGATATAATTCACAAAAAATAACGGTGATATATGCCAATTTACGAATATCGTTGTGAAGACTGTGGGGTGAAGTTTGAAGCATTACGTTCAATGCGGGATGCCGATAATTCGCTCGTGTGCAGCAAATGTCAATCCGTTAGAACGGTGCGCGTATTATCTACATGCAACTCGAAGATTAACGGCGGCTCAGCCAGATCCGGCAGCAGCTGCGGCGGGTGTTCTGGCGGATCCTGTGGTAATTGTGGAAAATAATTCTCATATCAGGAGAATCGAATGAACTTCTACGCCAATAAATCGGTGTTGATCACCGGAGGCTCTAGCGGAATTGGTCTGGCGCTTTCCACATTGCTCGTGGGTACATGCGGTTCATTAACAATTCTTTCAAGGCAAAAAGAGCGTCTTGCTGAAGCTTCTGACCAGCTCCAACAACTCCCCGGCAGCCATGCAACTCAAATCTCCACCCTTCAAGCCGATATAACCAAACGGGATGAAATCAGCCTGGTGCTCGATGATTATCTACGAGAATACGGAACCCCTGATATCGTGATCAACTGCGCTGGCGCTGCCCACCCTGGCACCTTTACATCTCTCGACCCTGAGATCTTTGATTGGTTGATGAATGTTAATTATTTTGGCACAGTCAATGTCCTCAAGAGCCTGGTTCCTGGTATGAAATCGAGAAAATCAGGCATCATCGTCAATATTTCTTCGATAGCAGGCTTCTTAGGTATTTATGGATATACCGCTTACAGTGCCTCCAAATTTGCAATTACCGGCTTTTCAGATGCCTTGCGTTCAGAATTAAAACCTTACAGAATTCAGTTATCTATCGTTTTCCCTCCTGACACGAAAACACCTCAGCTCGACTACGAAGACCAGTTCAAACCTTATATCACCCAACAGCTTTCCAGTACTGCCAATTTGATGAGCGCCGAAAATGTCGCGAAAGAGATTTTAAAAAAGGTAGCAAAAAGAAAGTATATGATATTGCCAGGTTCAGAAGGAAAACTTCTTTTCACAGCCAAGAACCTTCTCGGAAAGTCTTTGTACCCTGTCATGGACCTCCTGGTTAACGACGCGATTCGTAAGCTTAAACTGGGCGAGTAGCCGCTCTTTCAAAAAGCGCCATAAAGGCTCGGTAATCGGCCTATGATATACTAAGCCTAATCAATTGAAAACTTTACATATGAGGAATTACGATGAAAAAAGACTTTCTCGCGGTATCAGATTATTCTCCGGCTGAACTTCAAGACCTGCTCGACCTCGCAGTGGAGCTGAAAAAGGAATACTTCGCCAAAGGCAACCAGCCCTTATTCAAAGGCAAAGTCTTGGCGATGATTTTTCAAAAACCAAGCCTGCGAACTCGCATGAGTTTTGATATGGCGATGCGCCACATGGGTGGAGACGCATTATATCTTTCTCCCGCCGAAATCGGTTTAGGTAAAAGAGAATCGATTGCCGATATCGCCAGAGTCATTTCTGGATATGTCAGCGCGATTATGGCCAGGGTTTTTGAGCATGAGCATGTACTCGAACTAGCACACTGGTCTTCAATTCCGGTGATCAACGGACTCAGCGACTACAACCATCCCTGCCAGGCGATGGCCGATGCGTTAACCATTATTGAAAAGTTCGGCTCGCTTAAAGGGCTCAATGTCACTTATGTTGGTGATGGCAACAATGTTGCAGTGTCTCTGCTTCATATTTGCGCCAAGTTAGGCGCAAACTTCACTCTTGCCAGCCCTGAAGGATACGATATGATCCCCTCTGCAGTCGAACTTGGAGCGAAGATGGCTGCAGAATCCGGCAGCAGCATTAAGTTCATCCGCGACCCTCATGAAGCAGTAAAGAATGCCCATGTCATCTACACTGACACATGGACGAGTATGGGGCAGGAAGCGGAGACTGAGAAACGAATGGCAGTCTTCCCTCCGTTCCAAGTGAACCAACAACTAGTCAACGAAGCCAACAAAGATGTGATTGTGATGCACTGTCTCCCCGCTCATCGTGGCCAGGAGCTTACCGACGATGTTGCCGACGGTCCCCATTCAGTCATTTTCCCTCAGGCACATAACCGGTTGCATGCACAAAAAGCTGTACTCTATAGGCTGTTGCTTCCATAAAATGTTAAATCGCTTGACTCTGTGTATTTGAAATCTGAAATAAACAATTTCATACAGCATCAGTATAAGCAAAACAGACACCTTCTCGAAACAGGTGTCTGTTTTTACAATTCTAATCAGCTCTACTTGAAAACAAAGCACAATACCTGCGCATGAACGATAATGAATGTACTATAATTATTTTGGTAATCAAAAAAATCCAAATCAGGTGATAAATGGTTCGTTTTGCAAAAATTGTTTGTACATTAGGGCCGAGTTCCTCCTCAAAGACGATGATTCGCAAGCTGATTATGGCTGGGATGAATGTTGCCCGTTTGAATTTCTCTCACGGCACCCATGATTCTCACCTCGAATTGATACACTTAATTCGAGAATGTGCATCAGAAACTTGCAAGCCTGTCGCCATTCTTCAAGACTTACAAGGGCCAAAACTGCGTGTCGGAGATCTACCTGCCGGTCAGGTACAACTAAATGCTGGTAAGAGCGTAAAGCTGTTTACCGCCGGAGATCACCCTGCAGATTATCTGGGTGACGACCTTGCCTTGCCACTTGAGGTACCCAACCTGACGCGTGCTGTTAAAGCTGGCAACCGGATATTGTTGGATGATGGCAAACTTGAACTCCAGGTTGTAAATGTTTCCAACGAAATTGTAGAAACCCGTGTCATCCTTGGTGGTATTTTAAAATCGCACAAAGGGGTAAACCTACCCGGCACGGACCTCGGAATTGCAAGGTTCACTGAAAAAGACCGCCTTGATCTGGCTTTTGGGTTGGAACATGGCGTAGATCTGATCGCGATATCGTTTGTTGAGTCTGAAAAGGATATCTCATTTGTCCGGGATTTAATTGCAAAAACATATCCTTTGCAAAGCGCCATCCCCATCATTGCTAAATTAGAGCGTCCCGCAGCAATTAAGAATCTTCACCAAATCATCCACAGTGCAGATGGCGTGATGGTGGCACGTGGCGATTTAGGCGTTGAAACCTCTCCCGCTCTGGTTCCGAGTGTGCAAAAAGAAATCATCCGCATGGCGAACCGCCACGCCAAACTGGTCATCACCGCAACGCAGATGCTGGAATCCATGATCTCCAACCCGCGCCCAACCAGGGCTGAGGCCTCTGACGTTGCCAATGCCATATATGACGGCACAGATGCCGTCATGCTTTCAGCAGAGAGCGCCTCAGGAGCATTTCCGCTTGAAAGTGTTCGAATGATGGCATCTATCATTCAAGAAGCAGAAAAACACATGGAAGAATGGAGCCATGTTAAAGGCTTTCCTGAAGCCGCACTTAAAAACGACGCATTGGCTATTTCAATGGCGGCAAAAACCCTGGCACACGACCAGGATGTTTCAAATATTGCTGTTTTCACACAAAGCGGCAGAACGGCGCTCTACATGTCGAAAACCCGCCCAAGAACGCCGATTATCGCTTTTACACCTGTATCGACCACTTATTCCTTAATGAATCTTTATTGGGGTGTAATACCCATACTGGTGCCTTTTGTAAACAGCCTGGAAGAAATGGTGCGCAGCGTTGATAACTATTTAATCAACCGTAAGAAATTGAAAGTTGGAGAACAGGTCATCCTTGTTTCAGGTTTTCCTGTCGGTGCCATGCGCCCACCCAATCTTGCATTATTACACGCGGTTGGTGAAGAAGTTTGACAAAAATAACACCTGGGTATTATGCAGCATAAAAAACAATAAGGGCTGCAAGTTAATCATTAAACAAAGAGATTTCGTCAAAAGAACTAAACGAAATCTCTTTTCTATTCCACTAAAACATCGACTGGTTTAAATCCTCCAGCGACTGCGCTGTAGGACGCAGTTTTGAAGTTGGGGTGCGATTTAACGGTGTGTCAGGTAAGTTATATTTCGAAAACAAAGTAGGGACGTTCGGGTTGACATAAATCAACCCCGTAATTAACCAGTTATTTTCAGCTGCTTCCTCTAAAGTGCGCAGTGCCTGGTGTTTGTCAGTGGGATTATATTCATTTTCCAGTTTTTTTAACATCACCGTGCTACCATCGTACATGGTTACTTCTCTTGTGGTGCCACTTTCAAAATCCTCAACAGTGATTTCATCTCTCGCGAGCACAAGCGTGATTTCATGCAGCGGTTCTTCATGAGATTTGCCGAACGAATAGGAGTGAAATGAATTTTCATGATTATGAAATGTGACACAGGGACTGATAATGTCGATCACAGCTATCCCCTGATGAGCAATTGCCGCCTTAATGATTTCTTTAACCTGCTTGGGATCGCCTGCGAAGGAACGCGCAACAAAGGTCGCATCAGAAATCAAAGCTTCCATAGCCAAATCCACAGGCGTAAACGGATTTACACCCTGCCTTTTCAGTTCTAACCCTTTCTCAGCAGTGGCTGAAAACTGGCCTTTCGTGAGTCCATAGACTCCGTTATTTTCGATAATGTACACAAGCGGTAAATTGCGCCGAATGAGGTGTTTAAATTGACCAAAACCTATGCTGGCGGTATCGCCATCACCGCTGACGCCAATGGCTTCGAGTGTTTTATCAGCGAAGAGCGCACCAGTAGCAAGTGAAGGCATCCTACCATGCAGCCCATTAAAGCAAAATGAACGTCCCAAGAAATAGGTAGGACTTTTGCTTGAACAACCGATACCGCTAAATTTCACCATGTTTTCAGGGACGATATTCATCTCGTAACAAGCGGCAACGATTTGTGCGGCAATGCCATTATGACCACACCCCTGGCAAAGTGTGGAGGGCGCACCACGATATTCAGCTCGAGATAGCCCAACGAGATTAGTGTTTTGGCTGGCTTGGTGTTCAGTTGCGGTCATATCAGTCTTCCTCTCTGGCAAGTATCTGTTCTTTGATCCATTTAGCTGGCAACGGTAAACCATCCATATGGGCAATTTTTCTCAATTTATTAGCGACGTCAGGATAATCCATTGTGAGCAGTTGCGTGAGTTGTCCATCTCGGTTTAGCTCAACAACATAAATCACCTGGTGACTCTCGATGAATTTCTTCACTTCTTCAGAGAAAGGCAGCGCACGAACTCTCAAATAATCGCTTCGGACATTTTCTGCTTTCAGCAGATCACGTGCTTCTTCCACCGCAGGGTCAGCAGATCCCGAAGATATGATCCCGAAGGCTGCATTCTCTTGTGTTGAAATCACAGGCTTTGGCAGAGATTCTCGCGCGAGTTCGATCTTACGCGAAATCCTCTCAAAATTCCTTACCCAAACTTCCCCATCCTCTGAGTAGCCTGAATATTCGTCGTGGCTGGTACCGCGAACAAAATGCCCGCTGCGATGATGTTTATTTCCAAGAACAGTTCGGTAAGGGATACCATCGCCATCAACATCCAGGTAGCGACCCCACTTACCATCGTGGTTATCCAGCATGTCCTGTAAATCTTTTTCCCATAAGATCTTTCCGCGATCAATCGGAAGTTCGGGGTAATCAAAATTTTTCGTCATCCATTGATTCATCCCAAAATCGAGGTCAGATAAAACGATGACCGGAGTTTGAAACCTCTCTGAAATATCAAATGCCTTCCAGCCAAATTCGAAGCATTCATTTACAGATCCTGGAATGAGCAGCAGCATTTGCGTATCGCCATGGCTGATAAAATTCGCCATCGTCAGATCGCCCTGTGAAGTACGGGTCGGCATGCCGGTACTCGGTCCTACACGTTGAACATCCCAAACCACCACAGGTACCTCAGCATAATATGCCAGCCCGATGAACTCGGTCATCAACGAAAGCCCCGGCCCTGATGTAGAGGTCATGGCACGCAGCCCTCCCCATCCCGCGCCAATCGCCATGCCAATAGCTGCCAGCTCATCCTCAGATTGGACAACTGCAAAAGTGTCTTTGCCTGTTTCAGGATCTTTGCGAAGTTTTGGTAAATACTCCTGCAGGGTTTCAGCAAGGCTTGTAGCAGGTGTGATCGGGTACCAGGCGAGAAACTGTACACCGCCATAGATAGACCCCAATGCCGCAGCCGTGTTGCCGTCTGTTAGAATATGGCCTTCAGTTCCATTCATCGACTCGACACTGTATTGGTCGATCTTTTGCAGGTTGTCCTGTGCCCATTTGAATGCATGTTCAACAACACAATAATTAATATCAACTGCCCTTTCGCTTGCCTTGAAATGAAATTCAAGGGCTTGATGAATAACCTTCATTTCAATATTTAACAAAGAAGCCAAGACCCCAACATAAACCATATTGGCTGAATAATCACGGTATTTCGCAGCTATTTCAGACTCTGTCAAAATTTGTTTTACGGGCATCTTATAAACGACAATATCATGCCGGTTCTCAACAACCTGAAAATCGTCTGGAACCAGCAATACTCCACCTGAAACAAGGCTGTCGATATCTTTTGCAAGGGTTGCGGGATTCATTGCCACAACAATATCGTCTTCTTTTACTCTTCCCAGGTAACCCTTGCTGCTTAGCCTTAAGGTAAACCACGTCGGTTGTCCCTGAATATTGGATGGGAATATGTTTTTACCTGAAACCGGAATACCCATTCGGAAAAGCGACCTCATGAGGGTGATATTTGCAGTCGCACTCCCAGATCCGTTGACCGTACAAAAGGTGATGCAAAAATCGTTTACAATCATTTTCGAATTGTCCATTCTCTGCGCAACTCCGTATGTTGAAATTATTCAAACGATAACCGTGGTACTACTTTTTCCCGTTGTTTTAGTAGATCCATATGCTCTATCAAGAGTGCTAACGCCTGAGTAAAATTGCGGTTTTTTACTTGTTCGATGATTCGCATATGGTAATGCCAAACTCTCAGCAAGTAATCATGATCCGGATAATATTCAAAGTCATGGAAATGATAAAGATCCCAATAGGTCTCTAATAATCCTTGCAGGAATGGATTTTCAATATTGGCAAATATTTTCATATGAAAATCACGATGTTCTTCATTCGGAAGTTGAATTGGCGAGCCTTCAATTTTGGTTAATGCCGACTGGACTAAATTTTCAAGTGAATTAAGTTCAGCCAGAGAAAGGCTCTGCGCCGCTTCAACAAAGTAAGCAGATTCAAGGTGTTTTCTCAAACCTGCAAAATGTTGAAAATTCGTCACATCATCCATGACTGCATAATCTAAACCGGGTTTTATTGCCTGATAAAATGAGAAGTTATTTTTATGGATTCCTGTTTTAGGTTTTACTTCCACAATCCCAAGCACACGGGCAACTTCTAATTGCTCACGCAGCGTGGCGATACTGATCTGTAATTCTTTACTTAATTCGTTGAGCGGAGGGATTCTTGAACCTGAACTATCTGGAATATTCACCAGATAATTGAGCAATTGAGACAGACCATTCACAGTTTTTGCCATGATTATTAATCTGTTTCTTCAGATGATTACATTATAACATATGCTTCAAGTACCTGAAGTGACGATATTTCAGTCTTTCTCTCGGTCATTCATCTGATGATTGGACAGGTTCAGGGGTTTAACTTGATGCGCAGAAAGCTTTCTTTGTATTCGTGCTTTCCAGTAAGTGGATTCACTGCAAAGGAAGTTTTATACTTTTCTCTCAATTGGCTTTCGGTGTATGTAAGTTGAGACTGATGACAGGAAATCGCTTCTATCTTACGATCAAAAAACCCGGGTAGAAACATTTCGAAGTTGGGCTGTCTGGTTAACGTCAGCCAAACTTCCTCAATCTTGTGCGCTTTTAAGTCCGACTGATCTCCATTGATGCGATGTCCGGGGTTACCGACTGCGGGAAACACAGCATCCAGCACCGACTGTCCTGCAGCTCTGTGGTCTGGATGGTTTATTCGATTCTCGCCCGGAAAAAGGTTCATCGGATCAGAGGTTACCACTATATCGGGTTTTGCAATTCGGATTTCTTTGATGATTTCTCCCCGCAAATTCAGATCAGGCACAAGGTCGCCATCAAGAAAATTTAGAAATTTAATATTTCTAACCCCTAACCGGGCAGCCGCGAGAATTTGTTCACGAACCCTGATGTCTGCCACAGACGCGAGGCTTGCGTTTTCGTCTCGTGTACCCCGCTGACCCTTCGTCAATAGGGTATAAGACACCTCGTGCCCTATAGAACACCAATGGGCAATCGTCGCCCCGCAGAAGAATTCAGGATCATCAGGGTGAGCGAGTATAACTTGAATTTTTTTCCGCGTAACCCACTCTTCAGAGTTTGGATCGTTTGTCATGGATTAATGTTGGTTGCAGTTTTCACAACCGCCCTTCCCATGCTTGGCTACAAAAGAAGCTGCAGCTTTATTAAGGATTTCACTTTCTTCGACCAGTTGGATGTCATCATTTAAATATTCGCGTTTCCCTTTTTCCGGTAGTTCAACTGCAACCACACTTCTTATGGGGAAGACTTCAATGACTTTTCCTTCGCCATCAGGCGTGATAACCCGTTTATTCTTTTTGGGCAACAGTTTTCTGGCTTCAACATAGTTCTCGTATTCATAAATCAAACAACAACGCAGCCTGCCGCACATACCGGTTATTTCGGTCGGCGTCAGAGAAATGCCCTGTTCTTTTGCCATCTTGATAGAAATTGACGAGAATTCAGTGATGAATTTACTGCAACATCGTGTTTCCAGGCCGCAGGCGCCGATGCCGCCCATAATTTTGGCAACATCTCTTGGGCCAATCTGGCGCAGGTCAACATGCGCCGGCGCAAATAGATGCTGCATATCTGCCCTTAACGATTTCAACTCAGCTTTATCTTCGGTATCACTGCTAAACAGTATATTCAAGCGTGTTCCATCAAAACTATATTCGCTGACTACTATTTTTATACCCTGCAGCCGTAGTTCCTTGGCTCTGGCTTTACATTGTTCGGTTACTGAAGCTTCTTTGTTTTGCCAAGATTGACGCTGCATAAGGTCTTTAGGTGTGGCTAATCGGTTCAAAGGTTTCCATGAGCCTTCACCATCTTTCTCAGGAGAAGCATTTAGAACAATTACCTCTCCGAGCTGCCACCCCCTACTAGTTTCAACCACAACCACATCCCCTTTTTTAATACCTTCAATCTTGCTGGCATCAAAATTATAAATTTTGCCAACCTTGGTGAACCTCACTCCGACGATGATTGGATCGCTAGGATCTTCCATCATATACACTCCTCATTGTTATCTATTCTGGCTTTTCTGATAACGCAGCAATACTCACCTGGGCAGCAATCGCTTCGGCGACGCTTGAAAGCGCAGCCGCTGCGGCGGAATCAGGATGATGCGTTGTAATTGGTTTGCCCGTATCGCCGCCGACTCTCACCGCAGGTTCTATGGGAATTTGCCCCAAGAAAGGTACACCTAACCTATCCGCCATACTTTTCCCGCCACCCGTGCCAAATAGATCCATCGTTGTCCCATCTGGTAAGGCCAGGTAACTCATATTTTCAACCACGCCAAGAACCGGCACATTCATCTCTTTAAACATTTGCAACCCACGCTCAGCGTCCTCAACAGAAACCTGTTGCGGTAAAGTGACAATTACACCGCCGCTTAATGGAATGTGCTGCATCAGGCTTAATTGGGCATCCCCAGTTCCTGGTGGTAAATCGACTATCAAATAATCCAGCTCTCCCCAATCCACATCACCCAGAAATTGCCTGATTGCGCTATGCAGCATGGGTCCACGCCAGATAAGCGGCTGACCGCGGCGTACCATAAAGCCGATTGACATCAGCTTTACCCCGTACGCCTCAGCCGGAACCAGACACTCTTTCTTCGGCGGAGGCAGCGACTCTACACCCATCATGGTCGGAATATTTGGTCCGTAAATATCGGCATCCAGCAGCCCAACCCGCGCGCCTTTCATTGCCAGCACGACTGCAACATTTACTGCCACGGTCGATTTACCAACACCCCCCTTACCGGAGGCGATGGCGACAACGTTCTTCACCGGCAATTTCAAAGCTTCTCGGTCTTTCCCATCAGAAGGAACACGGGCAGTCATATTGACATTAACGGTCTTTACCCCTGCGATTGATAAAACAGCCGCCCGTACCTCGTTTTCAATTTTCGTTTTTAATGGGCAGGCCGGTGTGGTTAAAATCACTGTCAACTCAACAGCATCATCGTTTATTTTGATATTCTCAACCATTTTCAAAGTTATGAGGTCTTTGTGCAGTTCGGGTTCAATAACTTTGCTCAATGCGGCTATGATCAGATCATCAGTAATCATTTTTCCTCTTCGATTTCACTTTTTCAGATATCCAGCAACTTCATCACAGGCATCGTTGAACAAGCGAATCAGATCCTCATCTGTGGATTTGTATCGCTTTACTGAAAGGCGCGCACAGTGGGTACACCCTCTCATCGCGCGGAAAGAATCTGCATTACACGCGGTACAGCCTCCCAGGCGAATCATCATCAAACTGAAGGCAATTAGTTCAACTTCCTCAGCCTGAGGAGAAGACAAGCGGTCAATCAATTCTCCCCATTTCTCGCCGCGAAGAGCGCCTAATGTGGGAAGGACCCTCAACGGAAACAATATTTCAGTATCTGAGTTCATTAATTATCCTCAAATTACACCGCGTGCACTTTCGCCGCTCTCGCTGCTTCTTCCACTGCATAATTGGTTGGACGAATTTTAGCATAGTATTCCAGGGGTTTGCCGAGCTTCTCTTTATCGTAAATATGGCTGTCTCCACGTACCAGAGAGGCAATGGTAAAGTCGTGATCCATTTTAATCGCATCAAAGGGGCAAAACTCAGCGCACGAACCGCAATTCATGCATTTGTCAGTATCGATATAAAACTCTGCTGACTCAGCAATTGGTTTGCCAGTTTCTGCGTCCTTCTTACGTGTAATCCAAATGCATTGGGTGGGGCATACTTTTGCACAAATACCGCATGCGGTGCAGCGATATTTCTTCTCTCCGGTTTCATTGAGTGTATAGAGTAAGAATGGAATCACCCTGAATTCTTCAGGGATGAACACCGACTCTTCAGGGTATTGAACCGTGAACAACCCTTCTGCAGCAATCGTCCCACGTTTTGAAGCAAGCTGTTTGTTGCCGAACTTTTCGGCCGTAAAGGTGGAGATGAAATGTTTTAGTGTTACTCCCAACCCTTTTATGATTCCTATTCCGTTCATTTCTCCTCCTCTCCTACCTATCTACTTCACCAAGAACAATATCAACCGAGCCTAGTACGGTCACTGCATCAGCAATTTTTCCACCGATGCACATTCTCTCGAGGCTTGTGATATTAATCATAGATGGCGCGCGAACATGATAGCGTTTAGGGTTTGTTTTTCCATCAGAGACCAGGTAGAAACCGAGCTCACCACGCGGACCTTCAACCCTGCCGTAAGACTCTCCTGCAGGTACACGCACTGAATATTGCACTTTTCCTGCCATAACCGGACCACCTTCAGGGATCTGTTCGACGACCTGCTTTAAAATCCTTAAGCTCTGGCGAATTTCATCAAGCCGTACAAGATAGCGGTCGTAGACATCGCCATGGTTGCGGTGACAAACCTCAAAATCAAAGCGATCATAAATCCCATAAGGATCAGCCCTCCTGACGTCATAAGGAACCCCTGAGGCGCGCAGAATCGGACCAGAGGCTGAAAACGCGATGGCATCTTCAGCAGTCAAAACACCAACCCCCTCGCAACGTGAGCGCAATACTTCATTTTCGGTCAAATATCGATCCAGATCGTCGATCTTCCTTGGAAGGCGATCTTCAACCAATTGTTTTACTTTTTGAAAATCTGCATTTGTGATATCCCTGACCACCCCGCCAAAGCGGAAATAATTGCACATCATGCGTGATCCTGAAACCGATTCAAAAATATCAAGGATCAACTCTCGTTCTTCAAGCGCATAAAGTGATGGGGTAAAAAAGGCGCCAAGGTCGTTGAGCAAGAACCCGATGGACATTGTGTGGCTGGCTATGCGTGTTAGTTCCGCCATCATCACACGTATGTATTCTGCCCTTTCAGGCGGTTTTACTCCCAACAACTTCTCCACCGCCAAAGCGTAACCAAAGTTGTTGCTCATGGAGGAAAGGTAATCCAGTCGGTCAGTATAGGGCATGTTTTGCAGATACGTATTGCGTTCGCCGATTTTTTCGTGATTTCGGTGCATATAGCCCAATACTGGTTTGAGTGCGAGAACTGTCTCGCCCTCAAGTACTGCCACCATGCGAAAGACGCCGTGTGTGGATGGGTGCTGCGGCCCAATGTTGACAATCATACGATCAGATTTTATATCTTCTGATTCTGCAGTTAATTTGGAGGTTAGTGCAGTGTAAAAGGATTGATCTAAATCAGGTTTCCAGTCATTGGGATCAAAATTTTTTGGATACTGTACATTATCTTGAAAGATGTTTGTTTCTTCGGAATGTGCCGCTCTGCCCTCCGGCCAGCGGCTCTTAAACGGTTTGATAGGTTCTTCATAAAAAGGTTCCTGCCAATCCTTTCTTAATGGGAACCCTTCAAACCCTTCCCAAAGCAGCAACCGTCTTAAATCATCATGTCCCGAAAATTTTACGCCAAACATATCCCAAACTTCACGTTCTTGAAAATCAGCACCCGGATACAGAGTTGATAGGCTTGGCACTTCGGGGGTTATCCTGGTGACGAATACCTTAAGTTCCAATATTTTTCCGCCAATTGTTTTATACAAATGATAGACAACCTCAATCAGGTCGTCAGGAAAATCATCGACAGCAGTGATTGAAGTGAGATAATCAAACCCGAGCTCATTTTTAAGGTATGTAACAACTTCTATCAGCGCGTTGGCAGAAACAACCAAACCCTCATACCCCTGCCTCTCATCGGCATGGACTGCTGTTTTGAATCGGGCAATCAACTCAATACTGACTTTATCATGTGTACTTTTATCGCTCATGATTGGTCTACCTCCGATTCAGTATTTTCTTGAAGGTTTTCTTCTGGACGATGGGTTTCGGCAAATATCATTTCAACCTTGCGCGGATCGTAAATATCCGGGCCTAACACGGGTATTGGAATCTCTACAAGTGGCTTTTTATCATACCAACTTGTATGTTTCAACTCCTCTTTTTTGACTTTTTCCTGTAGCGTTATCAAACCATGCAGTAAGGCTTGAGGTGTTGGCGGACAGCCAGCAACGTAGACATCCACCGGAATATAGGTGTCAATTCCGGGAACAACGTTGTAGCCTTCCTTAAACGGTCCGCCGCCAGAGGCACATGCACCCATAGCCAATACGTACTTCGGCAGCGACATTTGATTGTACAATCTGACGATGTTCGGCAACATCTTCTTCGTTACCGTACCGGCAACAATCATCACATCTGCCTGTCTCGGGCTTGCCCGCATCACTTCCATGCCAAAACGCGAAAAATCGTAACGGCTGGCTGCAGTACAAATCATCTCGATTGCGCAGCACGCCAGACCAAACATCATTGGCCAAAGCGAATTGCTGCGACCCCAGTTGTAAATCCGGTCTAAAGTCGTAATCGTGACTTGCTGTCTCAACTCAGCAGGAATTTCGACATCAGGCTTGTTCAACCCACTTTTTTCGTCCATTTGACCCTCACCAATTGAATTATTACCATTTTATACTTGATAAGATACCTGTCAAGCGTATAATATGTATAAATATATTTTTACTAATTTAGGCGAGATTGAACACTCAGCAAAAAATTAAACATTTCCTTGAGATCCATAAGAGCGCTACGGTAAATCAACTCAGCGTGGCGTTGGGGCTTACCAGAGCAGATATCAACTACCATGTCCGCAAGTTATGTAATCAAAATGAATTGGAGATTCTTCCCGAAAGATATCAGGCTGGCGCCGGCAAACCCGCACGCAAATTTACGCTTGTCAAAGCTGCCCCTGCACAACTATCCAGTTTAATCTACAAAACCTTGAACGCGCACCTCTTTAGCGTATCGAACCGCTATCCAATTAATTATGATCCCGCTTCCATCATAAGCCAAGGAATCTTAAGCGAATTACTCGTCATTACAAAAGCTGAAGGAGTCTCACCAACCATTAAATTAAATAAACTGATAGCAATGCTATCAGTTTATGGGATTCAAATCCGTTGGCAAGCTGGTAAGCAAGGACCGCAGCTTCAAGTGGTAAAAGAATCATTGTCTTCAATTATTAAAGACAGCCTGGTGGTTGAACAAATTTTAGAGATCCTCATCAGCGAGATTGAACGCCAGATCTCATAAAACACCAACACAGCCGCAAATTGGATGTATCTACTCTACCGTAACAGATTTTGCGAGGTTTCGCGGTTGGTCGACATCCAAACCCCTCATAGCAGCCACGTGATAAGCCAGTAACTGCAAGGGGATCGAGGTTACAACCGGGCTGAGCATCCAGGGAGCATCGGGAACCCACAAAACGTGGTCAGCCAGTGAGGCAACTCTTGTATCCCCTTCTGTTGCGACCGCAATCACGTAACCTCCGCGGGCTTTTGCCTGCTCAATTTGTGAAATCATCTTGTCGTGCCAGGGATCATCGATCGCAATCGCCAAGATCACCATTTTCTCATCAATCAGGGCAATCGGACCGTGTTTCATTTCACCAGCCGGGTAGGCTTCAGCGTGGATGTAGGAAATTTCCTTAATCTTCAGCGCACCTTCAAAAGCAATCGGCATATTAATGCCCCGGCCAAGGTAAAGCATATCTTTGCTGTCTTTGATCACATGAGCAGCTTCTTTTATTTCACCTTCTCGGTCAAGGCAGCGGCCAACCAGGTCAGGGATCAAGCGTAAATCGCTCACCAGCCTCAATCTTTCTCTTTCTGGCAACACCCCTCGCAAATCACCCAGCAAAATGGCAAGCATGTAAAGATCAACCAGCGGCGCGGTGAAGGCCTTGGTTGAAGCAACCCCGATTTCCGGGCCGGTTTGCATGGAAATTGATCCGTCTGCAATCCGCATCGCCTGAGAACCTATAGCATTCACAATCGACCAATTTGTGGCGCCCTTTTTACGGGCTTCTTCCATCGCCGCCAGCGTATCCGCCGTTTCACCCGATTGGCTGATCGAAATAACCACCGTATTTTTATCCACAATCGGATCAGCGTAGCGAAACTCAGATGCAATTTCCATTGTAGCTGGAATTTTTGCAATGTTCTCAATTAAGGTCTTCCCTACCATGCCCGCATGAGAGGCTGTGCCGCAACCAGTCAAGACAATTCGCTGGATGTCCCTCGCCTTTTCCTGGTCAAGGTTCAGTTCAGGGAGGCGAATCCGTCCGGCTCTGAAATCTACCCGGCCAGCCAGTGTATTGGTTAAGGACTGAACTTGCTCGAAAATTTCTTTCTGCATAAAATGGCGATATTCGCCCTTTTCTGCTGAAACCTGATCCCAGGCGATGAGAGTAGTTTGCGCTTTGATCGGAGTTCCATCAAGAGTCGAGATCGCAACACTCTCCCGTTTCACCACTGCCAACTGACTGGACTCAAGGAAGATCATTTTTCGGGTGTGCTCAAGGATGGCTGGCGTATCTGATGCTATGAAATTTTCGCCTTCGCCTAAACCAATCGCCACTCCGCCGGCGTTACCAATTCGCGCCGCGATAATCTTATCGGGCTCGCGAGAGGAAAAAACAACGATCCCATGCGCACCTTTGAGTAAAAGCAATGCCTTTCGAACTGCACTTTCCAGATCAGCCGATATTGCATAAAACTTTTCAACCAAATGTACTATCGTTTCTGTATCAGTATCTGATTGAAACAAAACCCCTTCTGCGGTTAATTCTTCTTTTAACTCAATGAAGTTCTCTACAATCCCATTGTGGACGACAACCACTTCACCGCTATTGCTGAGATGCGGATGGGCATTTCTGGCACTTGGTTCGCCATGAGTCGCCCAGCGGGTATGCCCAATTCCCATCGTCCCGCTGATGGGGTTTTCTGAAATCTCATTCAACAAATTGATCAGTTTACCGGCGTTGCGCCGCACTTCGATAGCCCCATTCGACAATACAGCCAAGCCGGCAGAATCGTATCCCCGATATTCAAGTTTTTCGAGTCCTTTTAAAATAATTGGTGTCGCGTTTTTCTCACCTATGTAACCGACAATTCCACACATTCCATCCTCCAAAGATTGGCAACCATCCGTGTATCTGTGTTGCGTATTTTACAAGTGAGAAGTGCAGACCGTGTCGATCTGAAGGGCTTCCGCTGATCATTCGATTTTCCCGACAGAGCCGGTTAGCCTTGCCTTGCGGCAAAGAACCCTCATCCTCGTCATCCGATATTTATCCGGACCATGCGCTTATCTTCCACTTGTTGCTCTTCAAGCTGTCAAATGAAAATTATACCTTAATCATATCTCATCCCAGTTTTCAGCTCACCAAAACGAATTTTTTGCAGAAGCTGAGGTTCTCTGTTCTGGTATTTTGTTTAGACTCGTTGAATTGTCAAAACCTTGGTTTGCACTCAACCTACACGCTAATCGTTCTTGACATTTTTCCGACTGCTTTATAGAATGCTTATATAAAGATTCGGTGGATTTTTCATTCCAAAACAAGTTGTGGTCAGATAAAAAATAAAACCCACACACACCCCAGGAGGAATAATGAACGCACCAAAAGAATTGAGATATGCAAGTTCCGATGAATGGTTGTTAGTTTCTGGTGGCAGCGCTACCATTGGTGTTTCTGATTATGCCCAAGATCAACTTTCTGATGTGGTTTTCTTTGAAGTAAGCGTTTCAGTTGGCGACGTTGTCAACAAGAATTCCATCATTGCCACAATTGAATCCGTTAAAGCCGCTGCAGATGTAAAAACACCAGTTTCCGGAAAAATAATTGAAATTAACGAGGAGTTAGCCAACGCCCCTGAGGTCATTAACTCGGACCCTTACGGCAGTGCTTGGATTCTAAAAATTGAACTTACCGACCCCAGCCAGGCGGAAGCATTGATGGATGCTGATGCCTATACCGCTTTTTGCGAGACGCGAGGAAGTTAAATGTTTATCCCTCATTCAGAGGATGAAAAGAAGACGATGCTGAAAAGCATCGGGGTTAATAGTCTTGATGATCTGTTTTCCGATGTCCCGGAAAAATATCGCTTCCCCTCCTTAGCCTTACCTGCAGGTGTCACTGAAATGGAAGCGCTCGCAGAACTCGGCGAATATGCTTCTGCAAATGAAACCGTAAACGACCTTGTTTGTTTCCTTGGCGCCGGTGCATATAATCATTATTCGCCTGCCGTCGTCGATTCGATTCTCAGACGCGGCGAATTCTACACAGCTTACACTCCGTATCAACCTGAAATTTCTCAAGGAACCTTGCAGGCAATTTTCGAATTTCAATCGTTGGTTGCCAACTTAACCGGCATGGATGTCAGCAATGCATCGCATTATGATGGCGCCACCGCTGCAGCTGAATCCGCGATCATGGCGTACCATAACTTCAGAGGCAAACGTCCGAAAATTGTCCTCTCCGCGGCGTTGAACCCGCAATACCGTGAGGTAATTTGCTCCTATCTGTGCGGCTACGAAGACATGGAAATCATCACAGGTGAGAGTGCATCTCAGTTTGCTGACAAACCTGATGACCTAATTCACCTCATCGATACAGATACAGCATTGGTCATCGTCCAATATCCCGATTTCTTCGGCAGAATACAGAATTTCAGAAAATTGGTTGAACATGCACATCAGCTCGGCGCCATGGTAGCATTTTCTGTAAATCCAATCGCGCTTGGAATCCTCACACCTCCTGGCGAACTTGGCGCGGACATCGTGATTGGCGAAGGACAACCGCTCGGTATTCCTCTCTCCTACGGTGGCCCATATTTGGGTTTCTTGGCCACTCGTAAAGAATTTGTTCGTAAGCTCTCAGGCAGACTGGTGGGCGAAACAATTGATGCCAGCGGTAAACGCGGATATGTACTAACCCTTACAGCACGCGAGCAGCATATCCGGCGAGAAAAATCAACTTCCAACATCTGCACCAACCAGGGATTAATGGCTTTGGCCGCAACCATTTATATGAGCCTCCTCGGTAAACACGGCATGCAGCAAGTTTCTGACCTGTGTTACCAAAAATCTCACTACGCGGCCAGTGTCATCGGTAAACTTCCTGGGTTTGACTTGCCTTCAAAAGATGCTTTCTTTCATGAGTTCGTAATTAAATGCCCCAAAAATGTGGCGGAAATCAATAGGGATTTACTCGACCTCGGCTTCTTGGGCGGGTACGACCTTTCGGTTTCTTACCCCGATTTGGAAAATCACATGCTGGTGGCAGTAACAGAAATGTTGACAAAGGAAGATATTGATGCCTTCGCCGCAGCCCTTATGGAGGTGACGCATGACTGAACCCACCATTTTCGAATTATCCTCACCAGGCAGGGTTGGTTTTCGGTATCCGGCATCTGACGTGCCGCGCACTGAATTGCCCCAAGACTTTCGCCGCTCTGATTTACCTTTCCCTGAATTAGGCGAATTGGATGTTGTTCGTCATTTTACGCACCTCTCTACGCTCAACTACAGCATCGATAAAGGCTTTTACCCGCTCGGTTCCTGCACGATGAAGTACAACCCAAAAATCAACGAAGCGCTCGCCCGTCTACCCGGTTTTGCGGGTACACATCCACTACAGCCCATTGAGACCGTGCAGGGCAACCTGGCACTGATGTACCAACTGCAAGAACATCTTAAAGAAATAAGCGGTTTTGCTGCTGTTACCCTTCAGCCTGCAGCAGGCGCTCAGGGCGAATTTGTAGGCGTAAAAATCATCAAAGCTTACCACCAGTCCAGATCGGATGATAAAAGAACTCGTATTATCGTCCCCGACTCAGCCCATGGCACCAACCCTGCCACTTCTGCAATGATTGGCTATGAAGTCGTCCCTTTGCCGTCAGATGCGCGCGGAAACGTTGACCTTGAAAGTCTGCGATCCATCTGCGACGACACCATCGCCGGGCTGATGCTCACCAACCCCAACACTCTGGGCTTGTTCGATGAAAACGTCGTCGCCGTGAACGAAATCGTTCACAAAGCCGGTGGACTCGTCTATGGAGACGGCGCCAATCTGAACGCTTTACTTGGTATCGCGCGTCCGGGCGACCTTGGCTTTGATGTTATGCATTTCAACCTTCATAAAACATTTTCAACCCCTCACGGAGGCGGAGGCCCTGGCTCCGGCCCGGTTGCCGTAACTGCTCAATTGGCTGAATTTCTCCCTGCGCCAGTGGTTGAAATAATCGAAGAAGCCACCGACGACCTCGCTCCGCTGTACGGCTTGATCAACCCGGCAAAGACGATTGGCCGAGTTAAATCTTTCAATGGCCAGTTCGGTATGCTGATTCGTGCATATACTTATATCCGCATGCATGGGCCGGAAGGTTTGCGAAAAATCGCTGAATACGCCGTTCTAAATGCCAACTACTTGCTTTCTCTGATGCGTGATAAGTACACACTGCCTTACAAACGTGCCTGTATGCATGAATTTGTAGTTGAAGGAGTTTGGGAAGATGCACCTGGAGTGCATGCGCTCGATATCGCCAAGCGCTTGATGGATTATGGGTTCCACCCGCCAACAAATTATTTTCCGCTCATCGTGCATGAAGCATTGATGATAGAACCCACAGAATCGGAGAGCAAACAAACTTTGGATGCTTTTGCCGATGCCATGTTGAAGATTGCTGAAGAGGCGCACACCAATCCTGAGCTGCTCAAAGAAGCGCCGCATACAACACCCATCGGCAGACTGGACGAGGTCAAGGCTGCCAAAGAATTGGTTCTTTGCTGCTGGCTGCCGCAAGCAGAGTAATCACTCACTCGCTCATAAAAAACTCCCTTTTCTTTACGCAAAAGGGAGTTTTGTTTTACACTGTCTTTACTATTAATTTACAGAAGTTTTTCTCTGATCAACACCATCACACTTTCAAGTGCTTCAGGTATTTTGGCTGCGTCTTTGCCTCCAGCCTGTGCCAAACCTGGCTTCCCTCCACCGTTCCCACCGACAATTTCTGCGGCATGTCGAACAATATCACCTGCGTGCAGTCCCCGCTTCACTAAATCATCTGTCACAGCGCAGATAATCATCGGCTTTTCATTCACAATCGAACCAATTACAACGATCCCTGACGGAAACCTGTTTCTAAAAATATCCGCCATTTGGCGCATACTCTCGAGATCAGCGCCTTTCAGAAAAACCGAAAGCACTGGAGTGTCCTGTATCCGAGTGACGTGCGTCAACATTTCATCAAACTCGGCTTTTGCCCACTTCTGCCGTACGTCATGCAGTTCGTTTCGTAGAGATTCCAGTCCATCTTGCAGCAGAGAAATTTTGGTTACTACTTCTTCTACCGATGAATTGGTCAGTTTGGCTGCCCGCCTTAATAAACGGTTTCTTCCCCGAATCAATTCATAAGCGCCATGCCCTGTCACTGCTTCGATGCGTCTGATCCCGGCTGCTGCGCTGCCTTCGCTGGTGATGATAAAAGTGCCAATCTCGCCCGTATTTTCCACGTGCGTTCCGCCACAAAGCTCGTAAGAAAGCTGGTGGTCCTCGTCAATTGTGATGGTGCGAACTCTTTCACCGTATTTCTCGCCAAACAGCGCCATCGCTCCCTCAGCCATCGCTTCTTTGAGTGTTTTCTCTCTTACTTTTAACTTATGCGAAGCTAAAATGTCATGATTTACGCCGCCTTCAATCTCATCCAGTTGTTCCTGAGTTAAGGCATCTGGATGGGTAAAGTCGAAACGCAGTCGGTCTGGCGCAACCAACGACCCTGCTTGTCTGGCATGCGCTCCTAATACCTCATGTAGTTTTGCGTGCAGTAGATGGGTTGCAGTGTGGTTACGCATTATGTCCATACGGCGCTGTTGGTCCACCCGTAAATAAGCGAGCGCGCCCTGGTTGACCGTTCCACGCACCACTTCGCCAATATGAATGATAATCCCCGCCGCCGGACGCTGCACGTCGGTCACCTTTATTTCCCAGCTATTGTCAACGGCTTCAATTTTGCCTGTGTCGCTCACCTGCCCGCCAGCAGCGATGTAAAAACCGGTGCGCGGTAAAATCACCTCAACCTGATTGCCGCTTGCTACACGATCAAGCTCTTCACCTTCGTGAAAAAGCCCAACGATGCTGGTTTCAGTATCTAACAGATGATACGGATCATACTCTACACCGCCCTGCGGTAACAACCCTTGACCAGTTAGTTTATGTAACGCTTCGCGATACACTTCAACCTGGTCACTACCCATAACACCCATTGCTTTATTGGCGCCGGAGTTTAAGCGATGTTCTTCCATTGCCAGTGCGAACCCAGCGTCATCCACATCCATTTTAACTTCCCGGGCGATATCCCGCGTAATTTCAAGCGGCAATCCATGGGTGGCGTAGAGGTCAAAAGCTTTATCTCCGTCAAGAACGCTCTTTCCACTGGCTTTGAGCTCTGCAAGCAGCTCATCGAGATGGTTTATTCCGCCTTCCACTGTCTTTTGAAAACGCTTTTCTTCACGGGTTAGGTTATCCAGAATTGTATTACGGTGTTTCTCCAACTCAGGGTATGCACTGCCGTATTGGTCAATCACCACACTGGCAATCTGTGCCATAAAGGGTTCGTCAAGCCCGATTTTTGACCCAAACCGCGCTGCCCGTCTGATGATCATACGGCAAACATAGTTTCTGCCAATATTCCCAGGGATGACTCCATCGGCAATTAGAAAGGCAGCCGCCCTGGTATGATCGGCAATTACGCGATAAGGTGTGAAATTCGCATCCATTTCGTCAATTGTTGTTCCACTGATTTCACGAATCCGAGATAACATCGGGGTAAACAAATCTGTCCGATAATTTGAATTGACGTTTTGTAGAATTGAAACGATGCGTTCAAAACCCAGTCCCGTATCCACATGCCGGGCAGGCAACTGGTCAAAGCGGTCTTTATCAACCCGATTGTACTGAATGAACACCAGGTTCCATATTTCCAAGAACCTTGAGCAGTCGCCATTAACTTGGCAAACATGCCCCGGTACATGCTGCATGTTACAAGCTGCTTCTCCGCGGTCGATGTGAATTTCACTGCATGGTCCACACGGTCCGGTATCCGCCATTTCCCAAAAGTTATCTTTGCGTCCGTAATACATAATACGCTTGGTATCCATGCCGGGCTGGCTTCGCCAAATTTCTGCTGCCTCATCATCAGCCGGAAGATTGCCGACATCATCCCTAAAAACCGTTGTGTACAATTTGCCAGGGTCAATTCCCCACTTTGTTGTGAGCAACTCCCAAGCCCATTCAATGGCTTCTTTTTTGTAATAATCGCCAAAAGACCAGTTTCCTAACATTTCAAAAAAAGTGTGATGAGAATCATCACGCCCTACATCGTCCAAATCATTGTGCTTACCGGCTACACGCATACATTTCTGTGAATCGACCGCGCGGGTGTATTCCCGTTTATCGAGACCTAGGAAAACCTCTTTAAATTGCACCATGCCTGCATTGGTAAAGAGTAATGTCTGATCCCCGCCTGGCACCAGTGAGGAAGATTGCACCACAGTGTGCCCTCTCTCCTGGAAAAAGTCGAGGAAGGACTGTCTGATTTCTGAGCCGGTCATTATTTTCATTTTGATTCACCTGTACCAACGCTAGATTAATGGCTGTATTATATTCTATTTATATCTAAATATAAAAAACCGCAGACGTATGTTGGTCCGCGGTTTACATCGATGGTTCACGGCTATCGTGATACAGCCAGTTTTACCAGTTTTCCGTTTTTGTCTAATGTGACACGCGCGTATTGTTTGTGAGTCCGTTCAGAAAGCTTCACCTGCTTGCTGAAACTTACCACGACACGGCCAGACTGCATTGCAGTTTTCTTGCCGTTTTGTCGTAGGAATTGTTGGTTTCTAACACGCACTTCAGCATTTTCAATTCCAGGAAGGTAATCTCTGACCATTGATTTCGCCTGAGCAATCATTTTAGGGGTAATCAATTCGGATTTTTGGTCAAAGGTTGCCACATCACTGATTGTTTTTACAACCGGGTGAGAGAGTTCTCTGGGGGTTACTTTTGTCTTCGAGATCGTTTCATCATAAGAAACCATCGGATCTCCATAGAGGACAAACGAAATCAACGTTTTTTGGTCTTCACCATCCAAATAGCCCTGACGGCGGTTCATTTCCCGCACAAACTCAACTTTTGCTTTCAATAAAGCAGTACCAATCGGCAGACCTTCTTTCAAATGCTTTAATACAAGATACCCGAGTAGGTCAGCGCCAATCAAGGGTGTATTTACCGACCCGTATGAAATTGTTGTTGAGCCAATCATCGCCAACACGCCTTTGCCAATCATGGACAATGCGTTGGATTGCATTTCAGTTTTGCTGAAGATGTGACCGCCATAACAGGCTTCACAAAAAACAATTCGCGGTGCATTTGTAATGCGTTCCAAATCGTTCGGCTTTAACGCCACGGGATAATCCGGTCCGCTCTCATTTTCAACCGGATCCTTCTGCCCGTACCATTCACTGCCATCTTCAATGCCATGCACATTGAAATATCCGATTTGAGCATTTGAAAGCAATTTAACATCAAAACTCTTGGTCCGGCCATTTGGCGTGATATACAGGTTACGCCCCTCGCCTACAGGTCTAAATGCCGCCAGTGACGATCGTCTCCATACTGAGGCCGAATAACCAATATTTACATGATTGTCAGACAGGCTGCGGCTCCAGAAAAACACAAGTTTAAGCAGCGCATCAATTAAAGACCCAGTTGAAGCTGTTTCGGTGTGGTAACCGTTTGTATTGCGTAAATGTTCAAGCAATAAACCGACGTCTGTGCCTTTTTCGCCAGGAAGCCGACCAACTGGCCAATCAGTAACAAAATAATTTGTATCAAGCGCGCCATATGGGCTGTCAGAAGGCACGTTAAGATCTGCATCCTCGGTTGGGTTTGGCAGTCGATGGAAAGGAATGACTTCATCTCCGCCAACGATTAACACCGCACCGATACGTTCGCCAGTACGAGCAAGCGCTTTATCAAGGTCAACAAGTGCCAATTTAATTTGCCACGGATCGAGCCGATCTACCGGAGTGATGTTGTATTTGCCGCAAATCGCCAAATCATCAGGCAAGAAAACAAGAGTGGACCAGCCTATCCTTTTTTGTATTGAGGAAGAAAGCGTTTTCATTTCATCAAGTACTAAGTTAGCACCAGAGCTGCCAAACTGCTTTTTTAAACCTGCCCGCATTGAAAGCAGAACATATACTGGGAAACGCTCGTCAGTTTGGGTTAATACCGGTTTTGAAAGGTCAAGCGCCACTTTTTTAAGCGACTCTTCAACCTCAACAAAAAACTGCGATTTTTGTTTCTTGGTTTCGTGCTGCAATTTCGGGTGTTGCGGATAGGGTTCTTCTGTGGTGGGAATCACCTTGTAACCATCAAAAGAGGATACTTCAGAGCGCACATGCGTAGAACTTGATTCAGTTCTGCTGTTTGGTACGCCAGCAGCCAGATGATTCAAACCAAGTTTTCCCGCCACCTCAGCCGGGATTGGCATATCAAACTCAATTTGCATGTCGCCCGGGTATAAAGGCATGTACGCGAAACCTGGACCCCATATCCTGTTTGGAACTTGGGCTGCAGGATCATTAGCAGCACAGAGATGCAACAGTTTGATGGCTTCATCAGTTTCACCCTGCTCCATCAATTGATTCGCCAGAAGCAGACTGATTTGCAGATTGTCTGGCCAGCGCGTATGATATAAGCGAGCCAGGTTGAGCAATGCGGTTTTCTCGCCCATCTTATCGGTAACTAATAAGTGATAAAAGCAGACCAGTACATTGCTCTCTGTGTATTGAATAATTTCTTGCAATATTTTCTGGGCATCATCCACTTTGTTTTCTGTCAGTGCGCTGCGAAGTCTGGCGATTTGAAATCCCCATTCAGGTACCTTGGCCATAAATTTAGCCTTACTGCCAAGGCTCTTCTTAATTCCGCTAACCAGCGGCAGAAGTTCAGGTGCGCATTGCACAAAGACATCTTCGCCAAGAGAAGCCGCATCGTCAAATTCTGGGTCTGCTCGTAAAATCTTTTCGAGTACAGGTGCAGCATGGGTAAATCGTTTTTCACCAGCAAGTGCAGCGGCGTATAAAAGATTAATCTCCAAATCGCCTGGGAAAACAGTCATCCATGAAAGCGCTGCCTGGCGCGTAAAACGGTAAGAATTGACTGCCAAACCAGCTTTGAGCATCTCAAGCATGCGCTGGCGGTTGATTAGCATGGGCTTGTTGTCGTTTTTCATATTGTTTGAAATCATAGCTGCGAGCTCACTTCCTGTGATTGATGCACCAGGTTCAATGCAAGAACCGCGCCCAGTTGGCGATGAATATTTATGTTACGCGGTTCAATCTGAGTTGCTCTCCGTAACATTTTTTCTGCGCCATGGTAATCCTTGGCTTCTTTTAGGATTGCTGCGCAGGCAGTATAGAGTTCTACATCAGCTGGAGCTTTATTAATCCCTTGTTCCAACACTTTTTTGGCATTTACGAAATCGCGCTGGTTTGAATACACATTTGATAGTTGCAGGTAACCTTCACTTAGTTTGGGATCGACTGCGATAGCCCGGCTAAAGTAATTGACAGCCTGATCAAGATTGCCTACTTTTGCCTGTATCTTACCCAACAACATTTGCAATCCTGATTCTGCCGGATGGATCTCCAATGCCCTGCGCGCCACAATTTCTGCCTGTTTCAGGTTGCCACATTGATTTTCAGCTTCAGCCAACAGCTTAAGCAAATCTGGGTTTTCAGGGTATTTGTCGCTATATGTTGCGATCAAGTCTCTGGCCGCAGCGACACCTTTAATTTCTTTCAATAATTTCGCATGCTCTACCATGGTCTGTAAAGAGACAGCCTCAAGAGAAATAACTTTTTCCAACAATACCATTGCTTTATTTCTATCACCTTGATTTAGCAAAATACGCGCCATAAACACATAGTTGTCAGGGTTATTCGGTTCCAGTGAAATTGCCAGGTTACCCTGTTCCAATGCATTTTCAAGCTCGCCCCGCGCCAGAAGGGTTTTACCAGCTTGCAGTCGAGCACCTACTGAATGAGGCTCTAACTGTACTGCTTTCTCTGCTGACTCCATTGCCAGGTCTAGTTCGCCGATCATCAGATGCGCTTCAGATATCGATTGCCATAAAGGAGCCTGCCCAGGCTGGCTGGCCGCAGCGATCAATAAATGCTTTAAGGCTTCAGGAGCTTTGTCGGTTCTCAATAAGGCGTCACCTAATTTTTGCTGAAGTTCAATGCTTTCCTGGTTGATCAGAACAGCTTGTTCCAAGTGAGTGACCGTATTTGCAAGGTTGCCTAATATCTGCCAAAGACCAGCGGCTTCTTCATGCCATTGGAGTTCGTTGGACCAAATTGAGAGCGCTTCTTCAATATTCCTGAGCGCTTCTGAATTATCTCCAGCTCGAGCGAAACAATCTGACTGAAATTTGAATGCAAGCGGTTGATTTGGACAAGCAAGAATTGATTTTTCAAGGTATTCAGCGGCCTTTAGTGGTTCCTCTTCGACGTGGCAGCATGCCAACTCGAAAAGAACGCTGGGGTTATCCATGAACTTTTTTGAAATTTGAATCGCCGTATTAACCTGCCCAATTTGTCTCAAGCCAGCCATCAAGGCAGCCACACCATCACCCTCAGGCTTTTCCAGCGCAAGCGCTCGAATAGTCTCCCGCGTCGGTTCAATAGCCAGCTTATAACGTAAACTCCAGCGCTGAATATCTTGCCCACCCAGTTCAGGGAACTGATTCGTGATTTCTGTTACATCCAGTGGTGGTTGGAGCAACTGCTCTTCAGCTCGATGCAGAACAACATTCAATCCTTCGCTTCGTTGGTTGAATTCCAACGCCTGAGTGTGAACCTGAAGCTGAAGTGCTTTTAACGCAGTATTTTGTGGAGCGAGTTGCATACCCATGTTCGCAAACTGAACCGCTTCCCCCCATCGATTTACCGCAGCCAGGCTCTTTATCAAATTTCTAAGTAACCCGATTCTCAATACAAAAGGAGTTTCTTCTGCATGAGCAAAGAGGCTTTTCACCATTTCAAGTTGGATCTCAGCATCATGCAGGTTGCCTTTCGCAGCCAATATTCGAACCCAGGCAATTATCTGTGGATTGTTGACATTCAGCGGTTTTGTTGTGTCGAGTACGATGTCTATGTCTTCATCGAAAGCGTCAGAATCTAGTTTTTGTTCTATCTTCAGCAGCTCAAAATGATGCATCATCTGCGAATTATTTTCAGGGACCAAATGATTCAACAATTGTATATAGGTTTCGTTGTTATTGGAGGCAAGCGTTAACTCTATACCATAGATTCTTGCTTCAAGATTGTCAGGCTCTTGCTCCACCCAATTTACAACTCTTTCCAACAGCGTATTTGCCCCGCCATGAACCATTTCCATTTGGGTTTGTAAGACTATTTCTGGACGATCTGATTCAATCAGGACTTTCCATTCAGTTGGAAGGAAAATTTCTTCAAAAGTAATCTCAGGCTTCACAATTTTCTGGTAATTCTCGAGAAACTGGTTGTTACAGATGCCTGAATGGTTAAATTCGATTTCGGTTCGCAGCAATTCGATAAAAGAATCATCCAAATTCAAGAGATCAAGCCTGCTAAGCGCTTTTTCATGCTCCCGGCGGATTCGATACAACCCGGTAAGATATAAACCAGCCTTGTTGCTGCCTTGGTTGGCGGCTTTTTCGAGGCAGGTTATGGTGCTCTCCGCATTGCCCAAGGTGGAAAAAACCACCGCAGCTTTAATCAAATCGCGTTCATCTTCAGTGTCATTGATCAATGCTAATATTCGATTTTCGATTTCTTTGCATTCTTCATCTGAAGCATCAGGAAGTGTCTTTTGAGATTCGATCAGTCTTAAACCCAAGTTGTTCGGGTACTTTTCGATTGCTTCACTTAATTTCACATAATATTCTTTTTTCGCATTCAGGTCATCCAACAGACCAAGCAGCCAAATATAGTTTTCCGCACAATCTGGCGCTAATTCCAAAGCATTAATTCCCAGCTTGACCGCCGTAGCTTTGTCACCTGTTATTTGGCTGAACTCCGTCTTGATACGCAGCAGGCCGTACCACTCCGGTTCTATTGACATGGCTTGCTCCAGCGCAGCCAATGCTACTTCCTGGTCATTGGTGCGTATGGCACTTTGCGCAAAACCGGTAAAAAGTCGTGCTGCAGGCAAGCCTTGTCCGCCCTGACTCAACTCCATAATCTCATTGAAGGCATCACGTGCGGATGTAAATTTGCCATCCTCCAGCAGCCTCTCTGCATCGAGTAGTTTCGCTTTCAGGTTTTCAGGTTCCTGTAACAGAACATTGTTCAGCAGTTCGCGTGTAAATCGTTCGCCATGGTTTTCCAACTTTTCTGCCGGCATCAATAAGCGATAATCTGGCCGCATCAAACCCTCAGCGTACGCTAATGCCCATCCCGTTTCTTGGTTCAGCTGGTTCTTAATCGATTGCAGCAGCGGGAGGCCATCTTCAATTTTGCCCTGCCAGATGAGCTTCGCGCCATATTCACCTCTAAAGCGATAATCTTCAGCGTGCCGCACCATAAAGACAGACAATGCTGACTCTACCCCATCCATGCCGAGGTGTTCCATCGCCTTAATCAAAAGCCAATCCACATTGGCGTCAGTTTCATTCACTGAGAGATCTTGCAAATAAGGCAAAGCCTCAGTAATCATGCCTGAATCCATCAGTTTTGTAGCATAGATTTTTTGCAGCATTGTATTTTCCGCATTGGCTGCGATTCCTTCACGGTAAACCGTCAACGCAGCGTCTTGGTTTCCATCAATCCAGAGGATGTTTCCCAACTCAATCCAGGGTCTCGGCTCGCCATCAGAAACTGCAGCCGCTTTGCGTAATTGCTCAACAGCAATTTCGTTCTGGCCAGTCTTATAGTTGGCTATCCCAGAAAGGGTTAATCCCATCACGTTATCAGAATGCCTCTCGAGCAAAACCGCGCTGGCTTTTAAGGCTTGGTCAGGGCGTTCGGTTTGCAAAGCGATTTCACCGAAGTTAACGAGGTCAGCTTCATCCACTATGTTGTCAGCAAAAGCTAATTGTTCATAGATCGAATATGCAGACTCGTTGTCATTTGATTTAATATACGCTTCCCCTAATTGACGTTTAATAGTTGGGGAATCAGATTCAAGAACAGCCAAGGTCTCAAGGGAATTCACTGTGGAAGAATAATCCAGTACAGATTCTGCAGCAGCAGCCGCAATTTTATTTACCATTATGTTGTTTGGGTTATGCACCAGGATCCGTTTTGCCAGTCTCAGTGCATCATGATTTGCACCCGAGTTATGCAGTGTTTGAAGCAACTCCAGCGGATTCCAGCCGTGAATTTGCTCGGGGCCATCAACCAGAATCCTGTCAAACTCAGTATCCGAAAGCTGATTCAATCGCTCACTCAACTCTACGCGGGCCATAGCATCATTTTCGCCAAGCCCAACGTCTTTTACTTGCCTGATAATTTGGCTGGAAGCTGGCATATCTTGGGCAGAAATTTCCAGGTGTTCGGATTTATAGACAAGCTCTCTAAGGACATCTGGATCAGTAAGTTCCTCGGCGGAAAAGAGGTCAGTAATATTGTTCGCAGTGGTCTCATGTTGAGAAACCCCTGCTTTTTTCACTTTACCTTTTTTTAATAATGCAGCAAGAATACTGATTGATTGGTCGTTCAATCCCTCTGCCAGACTATTATTTCCTGAAAGTAGTGCGATATCAGCAATTGCCTGAATTTCCAAAGCCTGCTGCATTGAGTTGAATGGGTTTTGCCAATAATCCCGGGTTGTTTTTGGTTCCTCCTCAGGAAGAGGATATTTTTTCAGGAGTTTTTCCGCTACACTTTCTGTTAATGAATTTCCGGCTGCCACTTTGAGTTTGCTCAACAAGTTCACTTGTATTTGTGGGTTTAAGGGATAGCTGCATTGGCTTAATAGTTCTGCTTTATCAGCATCTGATATTGGCATGCATAAAACACAATGATTTAGAATGCCCACACTAATTTCAGGCTGTGTGGTTTTGGTTAGATTGATAATAAATTCATCTTTTTCTTCAATCAGGTTAACCACAATCGCAAAAATTGTTCCCCAGAATGCTAGAAACGTATCATCATCCGAGGGCTTCATGCGAAAAATAATATCCTGGAAAATGTTGATCCAGCTCTTATCGTTTTTATACTTTTCGATGATTGCAAGAGCGATCAGGCTTGCATCTTCAGCAGCGTTGATAGGCTCAGAAGAAAGCAGATAATCTTCGAACCCAAACATCATTTTCTCAAGGTTTTCACGAGAAGCCTGACGCGTATTCAGCAGCGAAAAATCAAAATCACGGTCAAACAGCAGCACCGCAAGCGTCCCGGGGGTTAAGGGCTGGCGCTGAAGCGTTAACATTTCTGCCAATGCAGGCTGACCTAAAAACTTCTGAAACCCACCCCAAATCAGCGCATCCTGACGCAAGGCTTTGAAATTGATGACGATATCATCATCATCTGTGAGCTTATTCACCCTGGCTATGACATCGTTATATCGCATCGAGTCTCCTCTTCCAAGAACCGCCCTTGAATCACCTTTGTTGGGTTAGATCCGAGTGATCAGCAGGTACGCAGCGCCAATCAATAACACACCCAAAAACACCAGAAAGACTCCGACTCCTGCAGTGGTTTTTACCAATTGGTCAAGCGCTTCAATAAGAGAACGCGCATTACCAACCAATCCCGAAATTTCATCAGTGATCCCTTTTTGTGCTAATTTGGTTGTCTGAGCAGCAATTGTGCGGATCTCTTTGCCATTTAGTTTTCCAATTAATGTCCACACACCAAGCCCCAAAATGACCACGCCGCAAACAAGGAGCACACTTGCCATGGTCAGAATAAAATCACTTAGAGTCATTGAAAGCATAGTACCCTCCAGATTAGAATATCTGAAGGGATTGATGCAACTATTATGCCAACACTAATTGGCTATGCGATTGTTATATCTTTGGGTAAGTCTGCCAGGTTAATAGTCATTCCATCACAAAAAAGCATGGCGCGTTCAATAGCATTAGATAATTCGCGAATATTACCCGGCCAGGAATAATTCTTCAGCGCTTTCATGGCTGCCTCGGAAATTTCGACAACGTTAGCGCCTTGTTTTGCGTTGTTTTCTCTGATAAAGAAACCCACCAGCTCCGGAATGTCCTCTACGCGTTCTTTTAAAGGCGGCATGTCCAAATCCACCACCTTCAGCCGATAATAAAGGTCTTCGCGAAATTCGCTGTTTTTGATCATTTCCTTCAAGTCGCGGTTAGAAGCGGCAATCACCTGCACATCGACTTTAATCACCGCCGTGCCGCCAACTCTGCGAAATGATTGTGTTTCAATGGCTGTTAACAGCTTTGCCTGAATATCAGTTGCCATCGATGCAATTTCATTCAAGAAAAGCACACCGCCATCAGCAATCTCCATTAACCCGGGTTTTTTCCGATCTGCGCTGGTGAATGCACCGGCTTCATGCCCAAACAACTCAGATTCAAGCATCGTGTTTTGAATCGCAGCACAATTTATGGAGATAAATGGTTTATTCGCCCGTGGGCCGATGGAATGGATGTATTTTGCGATGACGTCTTTGCCAGTACCAGTCTCTCCGGTAATCAATACCGAAACCTGCTTTTCAGAAGCCACTACCGCCTGCTTGATAGCGGTTTTGACCGTATCGTTTTCTCCAACCACAAAATTGCTCTTCTTAGCCTGAGCACCACGATAATGCTCAAGCTCTCTGCGCATCGCGACAATTTCGCTTGCTCTTTGCAGCGATTTTTCAAGCAGGTTCAAATCCAAGGGTTTTTGCAAAAAATCAGTGGCACCGTTTTTCATCGCATCAACCGCCTTTTCAATATCTCCAAAGCCGGTAATCACGATTATTGGCGGTCGAAGCGGCATCAATGCGGTTTCATAGAGCAAGTTCAATCCATATTCGCCATTTAATTGAATATCCAAAAGCACGATATCTCCCTCGCCTTTGTTTACTCGCTCGCGAGCCTCTCCCAGCGTTCCCGCTTCGATCACTTCATATCCTTTTAATTTCAGCATCGCGCCGACATTTGCGCGCGCATTTTCTTCATCATCAACAATTAGGACGGAAAGGCTCATATTGTTATTCTCCAGTGTCTGCTGGTAATTGTACAGTGAAAACCGTTCCACCGGGGAACGAATCGACTTTAATACTGCCTTTATGTGCATTTACAATTTGTTTGGTGATGGACAACCCAAGCCCTGTTCCGAGCTTTCTTGTGGTCACAAAAGGCTCAAAGATCCTGTTTTTAATATCATTCGGTATGCCTGGACCGTTATCTGAAATGCTGATCTCCACCTTTGGTGCGCCATTGAATTCTTGAATGCTGGAAACTTTAATAGAAAGCGTATCTCCAGATTCGGTCATAGCTTCAAGTGCGTTAGAAATCAGGTTAGTAAAAACGTTTTCAAGCGAGCGCGTGTCGCCAACCATCTTACCGACTCTCTCATCCACATGAAGAATGGCTTTCACACTGGCTCGTGCCAATCGCGGCTGCCAGCGATCAATAATCCGTTTTAAAAATGGTTCGACCTCAAAAGGTTCCAATTTCAATTCCAACGGTCGTGAAAAAGCGAGGAAGGATTCCATCATGTGATCCAGCCGAGTGCAGTCACCCTGCATGCGATTTATCACCGCCTGGCTGGATTCGTCCCCTTCCAGACTGGCAGCCAATAATTGCAAACCAGTCGAGATATTGTTAATCGGGTTTCTTACATCATGTGCAAAGGCAGCGGTGTAATCACCCAATACCGCTCGATGTTCGAGTTGTTGGGTAACCGCTCTGCTCTGTTCGTGCTCACTGATATCAACCATAAAAACTTCGATAACCGCAACATCTTCGCCCTGCATCACCGGGATCACTCGTAATAATACAGGGAAAGGCTGACCATTGCGCCGGTTTAATGACGCCCGACCAATATTCAAAGTTTCTTTACCACGCTGAGCATCTACCAGCGCTTGCAACAGACGATCTGAACCAATGAGGATGTTCTCATACGTCTGACCCTTAACTTCCCAGGCGGCATATCCGAGCATAAATTCAGCAGCAGGGTTAACCTCCCTGATAATCAGGGAGTCATCCAGAACAATCACTGCTTCGTTCATACTTTCAAAAACCTGATTCCTCATTCTGATGAGTCTTTGCGCTTTTTCAATGCGTTCATTCAAGTTATAGACCAGTACTTGTTGTTGAAAAAGTGATAGCAGCATTGCTGCCAGTAATTCCAAACCATCCAGGCTCAAACTTACAGGGATTCCACCTTTGCCTGCAGCGACCAGCAGCCCAAACGCAGCCCCACCTTCCAGCATTGGTGCTGAAGCCACATACTCGTTATTTGTGACCCTGGCTTCGCGATGCAGCTCAGTAAGAATTCGAGAGCCCCTAACCCAAATGGTTGGTGTTTCCAATTTCACCAGATCGGTTGAAGGCAGCCTTGTGGGAAACTCATCACTTAACCCTGATACGGCAATTCTTTTTAACTGCGGCAAGGTTGAATCTGCTTGATACAGACAAACAGTTTCACAACCAAGAATTTCTCGGATGATATCCACCCCGCGGTAGATTTTTTCAGTAATTTCTTGTAATCCAGCGAGCTTTACAAACTCATTCAGGTGCCTGAAGGTTTCTCCTAATTGTAATTTACCCTCCTGGAGGTCCATCGTTGCCGGCATGATGCGAATGACCACCCACTTGCCTGAGGTGTCAATAAAGTCAAACCTGACTCTTATCTTGAGAGGAGACATCCCCTTACGTTTCAACAGCGTCTCGCGAAGTTCACCGGAGAAAACTGTAGCATAATCAAGGTCCGGAAAAAGATGGTTAACATCTTTCTCGTAAATATCTCGCTGTGATGTAGCAGCAAGGGTCATTAACCGACTGTTGATATATAAAAAGCTCCGAGTCTCGTGATCAATCAACGCGACCGGGCTTTCATCGAAATTCAATAAAGAGGCGATTTCTTTAAAACCAGGCTCTTTTTTACCCTTAATGGCATCGGAGAATCTATCAGTGAATGATCTCATCTTCCCTTGGTAGTCACTTTGCGTAAATGCGCCGGCAGCACGCCTTCAATTGCTCTGTATTTGGCTACCGTACGCCTTGCCACATCGAATCCTTTCTCGTTTAAGAGGCCAACCAGTTCAGTGTCGCTGTAAGCTTTTGGTTCATCTTCAATGATTTCTTTGAGAACACTGCGCACATTTAAACTGCGATCAAAAAAAGAGGAAAGTGGAACAATCTTCTTGTTTGGTAATTGAACAGCTTTGTTGGCAACAGCCCTTGAAATCGTTGATTCGTGAACTTCAAGCTCGCGTGAAAGCTGGGCTCTGGTAACCGGCTTTAAATATTTTTCGCCACGCGTGATGTAGTTTCTTTGTAAGCTTGCAACTCTTGTCATCAGCCTTTCCATGGTGTGATTACGTTGTTGTAAACATTTTACAAATAAAGAGGCTTTTTCCAGATCTTTCCTCAACTCTGGTTTGGAATTCTCATCTGCCTGTCGAATGGCTTGCTTGAAAAGTGGATTGACCTGCAGCGTCCCACTTAAAGGCATGATGATTTCAACAACCAATGGATTCTCAGGGTCTTCGTTGAGGAAGCTGATGAGAATATCGGGTTGATGATACACCTGGGTTACAGGTGCGGCAGGCAGACGTGTGTCACCCCAATGAGACCGTGCCGGAAATGGATTCAGGTTTTCGCTGATAAAACGTGCTGCAGCAACAATCTTTTTCTGCGAGACGCCATAACGGTGAGCCAACTCGGCGTACTGATGGTGACTGAGATCTTCCATCCCGTCTTTGATCAAGTCTTCGGCTAAATCGGGTATCTCAACAGTCTCGCGTAGTACGTGCAGCTGAATCAGCAATGCTTCGGTGGTAGAGCTTGAACCAACACCGACAGGATCTGCCATTTGGATAACACTTTGAACTTTCTCAATAACAGATAACGGAAAATGTGTATAGCGCGCAACTTCTATAAGACTCGTGGTGAGCAAGCCGTCTTCATCCAAATGAGTTAAGAGAAAAGCGGCCAACCCCCTTTCTTCAGCGCGCAAATCAGGCGCCACCTGACGCAGCACATACGTGGGAAGTTCCTCTGCTGCCGGCATAAAGGGTTCATCTTCAACTTCCAAATCAAAATAGTCTTTCTTCGCATAAAAATCTTCGCGTGGAGACAAGAAAACAACCGGTTCATCAACATTTGGATTTCCGGGAATACTGCACACCGGACAATTAGCAGTACCGCTCAGTTTCCGATGGCACTTTGGACAGCGCCGTTCTTCAATAAGTTCCAGGGCTGGGTTGCCAGCTAGCTCAGAATCAATTTGCTGCCGAAGTTCTTCAGCGGTTAAGGTAAGCAGTGTCATCGTTTGCGCAAGATGAGCAGTGGTGAGTGGTTTTTGAGATAAACGTTGTACTTGTTGCATAAGAAGCCCCTAACCTAAAAATAGTATATCCGATACTGGTATTATGTGCAAGTTCTATGCCAGCACTTTTTGTAATGATAGAATAGAAATGAGGCTATGATGAGCGACTTAACCATAATCGGTGGTGGGTTGGCAGGCTGTGAAGCCGCCTGGCAGGCAGCAAAACAGGGAGTTTCAGTGACCTTACATGAAATGCGCCCCTCAGTACAAACACCGGTACACCACACCCATTTCCTTTCAGAACTGGTCTGTTCCAACTCTCTCGGTGCAAGTGATAAAATTCGCCCCACAGGGTTACTGCAAAATGAGCTTCAACGCTTGGGCTCGTTTGTTCTGCAATGCGCACACGAAACTGCACTACCTGCTGGCGGCGCTTTGGCAGTCGATCGCATCAGGTTTGCCCAACTGGTCACCGAAAGATTGGAATCCACGCCAGATATCACCATTTTGCGTCAAGAAGTCACTCAAATCCCAGCCGAGACAACCATCATCGCGACCGGCCCGCTCACATCTTCGGCTATGGCAGCCAGCATATCCAACTTGAGTGGTTCCGATTTCCTCTTCTTTTACGATGCTCTCGCCCCAATTGTCACATTTGACAGCATCAACCTTGAAAAAGCTTTTTGGGGTTCGCGCTACAGTCATAGTGAAGACCAAGCAGGTGATTATTTAAATTGTCCATTTTCAGAAGAAGAATACTTCCACTTCATACGAGAACTGACGTCAGCCCACCGAATACCCATAAAACCTTTTGAGGAACAAATCGATAATGGCGTAAAAGCCAATATCCTCCCCTTTTTCGAATCCTGTCTACCGATAGAAGTCCTCGCATCAAGACACCCTGAAGCCCTGGGGTATGGTCCTTTACGACCGGTGGGAATTGACAGCCCGCAAACCGGCACCAAACCATACGCAGTGCTTCAGCTCAGGCAAGATAATGTAGCCAAAACTCTTTTCAATCTGGTAGGTTTTCAGACCAACCTTACACATAGCGAGCAAGATAGAGTGTTTCGCCTTATTCCCGGATTGGAAGAGGCAGAATTTGTGCGTTATGGGCAGATGCACCGAAACACCTATATCAATGCGCCTGAAATGCTCTTGGCGACCACACAATTCAAACAACGAGAAAACCTTTTCTTTGCCGGTCAAGTCGCTGGAATCGAAGGCTACGCTGGCAATATTGCCTCGGGTTACCTTGCAGGGATCAATGCCGGCCGCTTCATTCATGGGCAATCCTTACTTGTTTTCCCGCAAGAGACGATGATCGGCGCCATTCATCATTACATCACCCATGCTGATGCGCAAAGCTTTCAACCAATTAAAGCCAATTTCGGTCTTCTCCCTGAACCTGAGCAAAAAATTCAGAAAAAAAGAGATAAAAAAGCTAATTTGGCAAACCGGGCTTTACGCGCTTTAAATGATTTTATGTATGAAAACAATATAGGAACCGTGCCATGAAAAAAGGATTAACGCAGTTCATACTTTTCTGCTTCATTCTGCTCTTCTTTGGAGTTATCGCTGTTTGGTTTTTACAGAAACCCAAAGAAATATCAACCTATGATGCAGCACGCGCCTACAACGACATTCTCTTCCAAACATCACTCGGTCCGCGTTTGCCTGGTTCTCAAGCACACCTCGACACCATCGAATATGTTGTCAGTGAATTGACCAAAGCAGGCTGGCAGGTAGAATTGCAGCAAAACGAACGGCTCGGGCATCCACTTACAAACATAATTGCCCGCAGCGGTATGGGTAAGCAGTGGGTCATCCTCGGAGCCCACTATGACAGCCGCATTTCAGCTGATCAAGACCCTGATCTCAATATGCGTCACCTCCCTGTGACAGGTGCTAATGATGGCGCTTCAGGGGTAGCTGTCTTGCTCGAGTTGGCAAGGTCGCTTCCCCAAGACCTTGATCGGGAGGTGTGGTTGGTCTTTTTTGACCTCGAAGACCAGGGCAATCAGGAAGGCTGGGAATGGATTCTCGGGTCACGCGCTTTCGCCGATTCACTCGAGGGAAAGCCGGATGCAGTGGTGATTATCGATATGATCGGCGACGCAGACCTTAACCTTTACCGAGAAGCCAATTCAGATCCACAATTGACCGACCAAATCTGGGGTTTGGCAGATGAGTTGGGCTATAGTTCCATCTTCATTAATTCGGTTAAATTTTCCATCCTCGATGATCACCTCCCATTCATCGAAAAAGGCATCCCCGCGATTGATATCATCGATTTTGATTACCCTTACTGGCACACAGTTCAAGATACTGCAGATAAAGTATCCGCACAAAGTCTCGAGGTTATCGGGCGTGTGCTGCACACCTGGTTAACCCGGTAAGTGGATAAGCAGAAAAATAATAATCACATACAATTATCTAAAACGAAAAGGGAATCCCAAAATAATATGAATAAACCTCAACCTTTTATGCCGCCCGCCGAGAGAATTTCAACTTTTGAACCGTATTTTTTCGCCTCATTGGGTAAGAAAATAAACCAGCTTAAGCAAAACGGTATGGATGTGATTCGCATTGATATGGGATCACCCGATCTGCCGCCGGCTGACTTCATCGTCGAAGAGCTCGTAACCCAAAGCCGCCGCTCAGACACGCATGGTTACTCACAAACAGGAGGAACCGCTGCTTTCAAGCAGGCAATTGCTGATTATTATCAAGAGCGCTTCGAGGTCAGTCTAAATCCAGCTAAGGAAGTGCTTGGATTAATTGGTTCGAAAGAAGGGCTTTTCAATCTCAGCCAAGTCATTCTCAACCCTGGAGACATTGCCCTGGTGCCTGACCCCGGTTACCCTGTTTACAGCGCCAGCGGTCTTATCGCTGGCGGTGAGGTGGTTTACTTCCCTCTATTGGCAGAAAACAACTACCTGCCCCAGCTTGACAAAATCCCTGCCGCTGTACTTGAAAAAGCGAAGATTCTCTGGCTTAACTACCCCAACAACCCAACTGGTGCCGTGGCTGACCTTGAGTTTTTTGAAAAAGTGATTGCATTTGCCCGAAAAAACAATATTCTGGTAGCCCATGATGCCCCATATGTAGATATCTGTTTCGACGGCTATATTGCACCCAGTATTCTTCAAGTTTCAGGCGCAAGAGAAGTCGCCGTTGAGTTTAATTCCTTCTCAAAAACATACAATATGGCAGGCTGGCGCCTGGGAATGGCGATGGGCAACAGCGATGTAATTGATTATCTGTTCAATTATAAAAGTCAAATGGACACATCCACCTTTAATCCGATATTTTCTGCTGGCATTAAAGCGCTTACCGGCGATCAAACTTGGGTTAAAGAACGTAACCAAGTGTATTTTGAACGAAGAAATTTGGTTGTGGATGGTTTACAAAAAGCCGGCTTCGAATTGGAATCGCCCAAAGCGGCGATTTACGTCTGGTCGCAGCTTCCTGATGGTGAAACTGACTCAATGAGTTTCTGCGCCAGAATGCTTGAAGAGACAGGCGTCAGCACCACACCCGGCATCGTTTATGGTCAGCACGGAGAAGGCTACCTGCGTGTCTCGCTGGGTACCGCGACAGAGCGCATCAGGGACGCCATGAAACGTTTGGTTGACTGGAAAAGGTAATAAACTTTGGCATACAAAACACATCCTACCAATCGCCCCGCTGAGAGAGCTTTCCTCGTCGGGGTTGAGATCCGTAATGAGAAAAACACAATTTCTCTCGAAGATTCTTTGGGAGAGTTAGCCCTGCTCGCTCAAACCGTAAATCTTGAAATTGTGGGTGAAACTACCCAGAAATTGGACACTCCAAACCCAAGCACATTAGTTGGAACCGGGAAAGTAGAAGAAATTGCCATATTAGCAGAAGAAACACTGGCAGATATCATCATTTTTGATACCGAACTCTCTCCCAGGCATCAGCGCGACCTTGAAGAAAAACTCGGTGCAAAACTTCGTGTTTTAGATAGGACAGCCCTCATCCTGGATATCTTTGCCCAGCACGCCACCACACGTGAGGGCATTTTGCAGGTAACACTGGCGCAATATGAGTACCGCTTACCGCGGTTGACGCGTGCCTGGACGCACCTCGCCAGACAGGCAGGCGGCGGCGGAGGCAGAACCGGGTCGGTTGGCGGGGTTGGTTTGCGCGGACCAGGTGAAACGCAGTTGGAAGTCGACCGGCGTGAAATCCGAAAAAAGATCTCTGCCTTGAAAAAAGAATTGGAAAAGGTGCGCGCCCATCGACAGCGCTACCGTGCTCAGCGCAAGCGCTCCCGCATTCCCCTTATCAGCTTGGTGGGCTACACCAATGCCGGTAAATCTACCCTCATCAATCAATTGACTCATGCAGATGTACTTGTGGCAGATCAGCTTTTCGCCACATTAGACCCTACAACACGCCGCATTGAACTTCCCGGAGGACATCAGGCATTAATTACAGACACGGTCGGGTTCATTCAGAAACTCCCAACCCAATTGATAGCTGCTTTCCAGGCAACTTTGGAGGAAATCAGCGAAGCTGATTTATTGGTGCACGTCGTCGACATCACTCACCCAAACGCGATCGAGCAAGCCAATTCAGTGATTGATACGCTAAAAAACATTGGCGCTGAACATATCCCCACTGTCACCGTTTTGAATAAGATCGATCGGTTGCCGCAGCCCGAATTGACAAATGAACTATTGGAAAACGAAAGCGCGGTCGGTATTTCGGCATTAAAGGGGATAAATATGGATGAACTACTGCGCGTGATCGAAGGTGAACTTTTTGAAAACTTTACGCAGGTCACTGTGGAAATCCCTTACACCGAAGGTCAGTTGATTTCATTGTTCCACGAGCAGGGACAGGTGGTTTTAATTGAACATAAACGTAAGGGCGTCTTCATCCAGGGGCACATCCCCGGCCGCCTATTAGCCCGCTATCAACCATATCAAAACATCTCTTCTGATAAATCCGAAGAGATGGAAGAGTTGGAAGAATTCGAAGAACGTGATGAATAAAAAACGGGCCTCTGCCCGTTTTTTATTACTTCTTTTTTGTGTCGCTTTTTACTTGAATTACTTCGCGACCTTGGTACTGTCCGCAGTTCGGGCATACCACGTGCGGAAGCCGCATCTCGCCGCAGTTGCTGCATTGTACAAGATTCACGGGTTCAAGCGCGTCATGCGCGCGGCGGCGGTCTCTCCTGCCTTTTGATAATTTTCTCTTTGGAAGCGGAACCATTTATTTACTCCTGTCAAAAATTCCTTACCCGTCACGATTTGACAGGCCGAGTGATTATACATAAAACA
>WPCI01438501.1_pt1 | contig 79066 bp, 84 predicted proteins | sample 5399871 | NCBI WGS metagenome assembly WPCI01 (sample SAMN12869469, study PRJNA574797) | sludge metagenome | isolation source: wastewater treatment of pH7 | place: China:Beijing | collected 2019-05-20 | reverse complement strand
CGCCCCCACCCTGGTCGGTGGCACCACCGGCTACATGCTTGGCAACGTAGTCAGTGATCTCGTCCTGGAGAACGGCAACCTCAACGCAGGAGCAGCAATGAGCTTCCTGATGCTGCTCGCGGCCGGGCTCTTTTCACTCGTCGCGTATCAGCTTTCCAGAATCAAACAGGGGGCAAAGTGAACTACGACGCAGCAATCATCGGCGGCGGCCACAACGGGCTCGTCGCCGCGTACTACCTTGCCCGCGAGGGCCTGGAGACAGTCGTTCTCGAACGTCGTGACATCGTCGGTGGCTGTTGTGTCACCGAAGAATTCGCCCCCGGCTACAAGGCCTCCACCGGTGCCTACGTGCTGAGCATGCTGCGGGAAGAGATCTGGTCCGACATGAAGCTGGTCGAACGCGGAATCGTGGTTGACCCGGCCGGACCCTCGCTTCATCTTTTCGCCGACGGCACCCGCCTCCAGCTTTCCGATGACACCACCGAGGCCCAGGCCGCGATCCGGGTCTTCTCCGAACACGACGCCGATGCCTACCCCGCCTTCGAGGAGCATCTGGCCAAACTGGCCGGTCTGGTCACGCCACTGATCGACACCACTCCCCCTTCTCCCCGGCCGACCAGTACCGCCGACCTGGCTTCACTTCTGAAGGTCGGCAAACTCGCCGCGAGCAACCGGGACCTGATCAACGAGGCTCTCTTTCTTTTCACTACATCGGTCACCCAGTTTCTAGAGGAGCGGTTCGAGAACGATTACGTAAAGGCAGCGATCGGCTGGCATGCGATCAATGATTCGATCGCCGGCCCCTCCAGTCCCGGCTCCGCCTACATCCTGCTTCACGACCACGCCGGAGAGGACACCGAGGCCGGTGCCCGTTCCTGGGGATTCGTGAAGGGCGGGATCGGGCGGGTCACCGAAGCGATGGCCGACGCTGCCCGAGAGGCGGGAGCTGAAATCAGAACCGGGGCCGAGGTCAGGGAAGTCGTGGTCGAGGACGGCCGTGCCGCCGGTGTCAGGCTGGTCGACGGAGATGTGATCCGGGCCGAAAGGGTTCTCTCCAATGCCGATCCGAAGACGACTTTCCTCGGGCTTGCTCCGGAAGGCTCGCTGCCGGACTCATTCACCGCTTCGGTCCGGGCGTACCGCTGCCAGGGCACCAGCATGAAAATAAACCTCGCCGTGAACCGGCTCCCCGTCGCGACCAACATGCAGGGCGAAGGAGTTCAGCCCTACCACCAGGGAATCATGGAGGTGAACCAGCCACTGGCCGACATGGACCGCGCCCAGGCCGAGGCGCGAGCCGGCAGACCAGCCGATGATCCCCATGTCGAGATGTGCATCCCGACCGTCCACGATCCCTCGCTCGCCCCCGAAGGCCACCACGTACTGACCATCGATGTGAACTCCCAGCCCTACGATCTGCACGAAGGCTCCTGGGAGGATCTCGCCGAAGGAGTCGCCGACCGGGCGATAGCCAAGCTGGAGACCTACTTCCCCGGCCTGACCGAATCGATTCTCCACCGACAGGTGCTCAGCCCGCTCGGGCTGGAAAGGCTGCTCGGCATCCACGGCGGCCACGCTCTCCACGGTGACATGGCCTTCGATCAACTCTTCACCCTGCGCCCGGTTCGAGGCTGGTCCGAATACCGGACCCCGATCGATGGTCTCTGGCTCTGCGGGGCCGGCACCCATCCCGGCGGAGGCGTGACTGGCGCCAACGGGCGCAACTGCGCCCGTGAAGTGCTCCGGGACGCGAGGGGTCGCCCCGTAAAGCGCCTGCTCGGACGCAGGGGGTGACCACTTGGCCCCGGAGACCGCAGCCAGGGAACTCAGGGAGGCAACCGCGCTCCTCTCGGAGCTGGTTTCGATCTATTCACCGTCGGGTGGCGAGGGCCAGATTGTCGAGCGGGTCGAGCAGGTCTGCCGCCGGGACGGGCTGAGTGTCCGCCGGGTTCCGGCTGAGGTCGGCCGGGACAGCCTCGTGCTTGGCGCCTGCCGGGAGCCGGTGCTGGCGATCGCCGCCCATCTGGACACGATCTCCCCGACCTGGCCGGAAGCCAATGTGCCGCGGGTCGAGAACGGCGTCCTCCACGGCCTCGGATCGGTCGATGACAAGGGCGGGGTCGCGGCCTGTCTGCTCGCGGCCCGGTGGATGACCCGAGAAGGGATCGATCTCGACGGCCTTCCTGTGGTCTTCGCCTTCCCGGTCGACGAGGAGTCCGGTGGCAGCGGCTCGAGATCACTGGCGATTGACCTCTCGCCGAGGTTCGCGATAGCACTTGAAGGCTCGGAGCTGAATGCCGGCACAGTCGAATGCGGTGACCTCGAAGCGCTGGTCCACGTTCACGGCGTAAGCGCCCACGGTTCGATGGCCGAGCTCGGCGAGAACGCGGCCCATGCGGCCGCGAATCTGGTCAGCTCGCTGGGGGATCTCGGCCTGGACACATTCAGCCACCCGGTGCTCGGCAAGCCGCTGGCCAGCGTGACCGGGATCGAAACCGGGGACGGTATGAACGTGATCCCCGATACCTGCACCCTGCGCCTGCGGATCCGCATGGTCCCGGGCCAGGACCTTGGCATCACGATTTCCGATGTAGAAGCCTTCGCCGCCCGGTTCGGTGGCGATGTCCAGATGGTCGAGGGCACGGTTCCCTATGAGCTGCCGGAGGACTCTCCGCTCCGGCTGGCGGTCGACTCAGCGTCCCAGAGCGTGGTCGGCCGCCGGCCCGAGACCATCGGGGTTCCCGCCTGGACCGACGCCCACAACTTCGTCGACTTCGGCGGCTCCGAAGCAATGGTCTTCGGTCCCGGCTCGATCGAATCGGCCCACACCCCGGCCGAACACATAGAACTCGACCAGGTCGTTCAGTGCGCGAAGATCTTCATGCAGCTGCTTGGCCGAGAGAATCTTGCCGCGATGGCAGCCGCCCCTCCACGACCCGATCCCGCTCGCTACCGAAAGAAACAAGGATGACTACCCATCCCGTGCTCAGCCAGCTTGGACCCGAAGCTCTCGATCCGGAGCAGATTGTTTCCGGCAGTCCCGAGGTCACCGAACTGACGTTGTTCGAATCAGAAGACGGCGAAACCTCCGGCCTCTGGCAGATCACCCCCGGCGTGGTGACCGACACCGAGGTTGAAGAGTCCTTCATGGTGATCACCGGCAAAGGCCGGATCACCTTCGAAGACGGCAACCAGCTCGAACTCCGCCCCGGAGTCACACACCACTTCGAAGGTGGCGAAAACACCACCTGGACGATCGAAGAGACCCTTCTCAAGACCTACTGGATCAGGTAGGTACAGCTCAGACCGGGACCGAGACGGCAGCACGAGCCATTGCGGCGACGGCCCTTTCCATCTGCCAGTCCTCCATGGCGGCGGAGATCTGGGAGCGGATGCGGGCCGTTCCTTCCGGGACCACCGGATAGCCGAAGCCGGTCACGAAGACTCCGTCCTTCAGCATCACCCGGGAAATCTCGATCGCCCGGGTGGTCTCACCGACCAGGACGGGGACGATCGCGCTCTCGCCCGGGATCGGGTCGAACCCGGCATCGGTGAGCAGACCGCGGTAGGTGGCGGTGTTCTGGCGAAGTCGAGCAACCAGATGCGGGTTGTCGCGAAGTTCGATCAGGGCCTGGCGGGCGCTGGCGGCGACCGTGGGTGGCAGGCCGTTCGAGAAGAGCTGCGGGCGGGAGCGCTGCTCCAAAACCCGGCAGAGTTCGCTGGAGCCGGCCACGAAGCCGCCGGCCCCGCCGCCAAGGGCTTTGCCGAGGGTGCCGGTGATGATGTCCACCCGGCCGTGGAGTCCGAAGTGCTCGGCGGTTCCCCTTCCGGTCTCACCCATGACCCCGAGCCCATGCGAATCGTCGAGGATCAGGACGGCATCATGCTCTTCACAGAGATCGACCAGACGGGGCAGGTTCGCGAGGTCCCCTTCCATGCTGAAAACCCCGTCGGTTACGACCAGCTTCCGGGCCACACCGGCGCGTTCGGCCAGGGCTGCCTCGAGGGCCGCCATGTCCGAATGGGGGTAGATCGACTTGCCACCAGGCCGGGCGAGGCGCATCGCGTCGATAATCGAGGCGTGGTTCAGCTCATCCGAAAAGACATGTGTCTGCTTGTTACAGAGTGCGTCGAGGATCGCATGGTTGGCGGTCCAGCAGGAGACATACGAAAGCGACGAGTCGGTGCCCAGGAAGCCGGCCAGGTCCCGTTCCAGTTCGATATGCGGTTCGAACAGACCGCAGATGAACCGAACCGAGGCGGTCCCGGCTCCGTACTTCTTCAGGGCTTGAACCCCGGCCTCGATCACGGCCGGGTTGCCAGCCAGGCCGAGGTAGTCGTTCGAGGAGAGCACGATTACATCACCGAGACCCTTGAGCTGTACCTCCGGGCCCTGGGCTGACTCGTAGATCCTCAGATCCTTGAGTGTGCCTTTCGCCTCCATCTCATCGAGTTCGGCGCCGAGCTCGGCGGTCAGCCTTTCCCCCGCGGTCACCGGCCAAGCTCCGCGATCGCTGCTTCAACTGCGGTACCGATCCGGTCCAGCGCTGCGCCGAAGACTTCAGGTTCCATCACCAGTGACGGCTGGATGTTGAGGGAGGTCGAGCTGGAATCGGTCAACACCCCCATTTCGGTCGCACGACGGCCGACCAGATGCTGGAGTTCCGGATCACGCTCCCGGCTTTCGCGATTTCGCACGAACTCGAGCGCCTGGAAGCCACCAAAGGCCCGGGCCTCGCCGATCTGCTCATACCTGGCCTCAAGCCCGCCGAGCTTCTCGCGTCCGACTTTCTCAAGCTCACGTACGTTTTCGAGGATCGGTTCTTTCTCGAAGACCTCGATCGTCGCCAGCGAAGCAGCGCAGGCCCAGGGCAGCCAGGACCAGGTCGAACCGGTCGGCATGTCGTCAAAGCCGCCCATCGCCCGCTCCGATCCGAGCACGGCGCCAATCGGGGCGATACCACCACCCATTGCCTTCCCGAGACACATCAGGTCGGGCTGGATGCCCCACTTCTCGACTGCGAACATCTCACCAGAGCGGCCGAAGCCGGTCTTGACCTCGTCCACTGCCAGCAGCCAGTCGTACTCCTCACACAACGCCTTCAGGGCGTCCCAGAAATCCTGTGAGGGCGCCACGCAGCCGCCGGAGCCCATGATCGGTTCAATCACCACGCCGGCGACTTCCGAAGGGTCGAAGGCGTGGAAGAGCAAGTGGTCCCGAATGAAGTCAACGGTTGCATCACCTGAACCGCCCGGCCGTGGCGGCCCGAACGGACTCCGGTACGGGTTCGGGTACGGCGCGTGGGCGAAACCGGGCACCAGCGGGCGGATGCCTCTGCTGATCTCGTTTTCTTCTGCCCCGAGGGCGGAGGTGAGCGAAGTCTCCCCGTGGTAGCCGCCGAGGAAACCGATCACAATCGGCCGGCCGGTGGCCCGGCGCATCATTTTGACCGCGGTCTCCACCACTTCGGTTCCGTTCAGGCCGAGATCCACTCTGGTCAGTGAATCCGGGGCGATCTCGAGAATCTTTTCGGCGAGGGGAAGAATGTATGGAGTGGCTACGCCGTGGCTGTCTTCGTTGCCGACCAGATGCATCGCCTCTGCCAGCGGGCCGATCAGGTCGTCGCGGGCAGCGCCCAGCGGCACCGAAGCCGAGGAGGAGACCAGGTCGACGAAGGTATTGCCGTCGATATCGGTGACGAGGTAGCGGTCCTTGGAGCCGATCACAAAAGGCTCAAGATGGTTCGCCGTGCCCGGATAGATCAGATCGCGCATCCGCTTGAGCTGCGCTGCGCTATTTGGTCCAGGCAATTGATCCGGTTCCGGTGGCAGAAGTTCCTCGGTCATGTTCCCTCTCATTCAGATGAGTCTAGGCCCGAAGATGCGGCCCGATGAAAAAGGAGGGCCCGGGCAAGCCCGGGCCCTCCACTCACGCGCGTAACTACCGGCTACTCCTGACCAAGGAGTGCGCGTTTGGCGACGTCGAATACCCACGTGTTGTGGTGGACGCCAACCAGTTCATCCGCGTTCGGACCGACCGCGGTAACCGGAACCATGCCGCCGGTGTGTTCGCCGGTGGTCCAGTCCACCTTGAACTTGCGATTGGTCCCCTTGATCGTCACGGGTCCGCTTCGAATCGGGACTTCGCCCTTCGGGCCGGCGTTGTTCAGCGGCTTCTTGCTCCAGTAGGGAATCGGGTCGTCACCGTCCGAATTGGTGTTGGTCTCACCCATCGGCTCGATTGTCATGCCGCCGGTCTCATGGTCGGCGGTGACGATCAGCAGAACATTCGGGTTGGTCTTCCGGTATTCCTGGACCGCGGCGACGATCTGATTGACGGTCTTGCCGGACTCGATCACGTTGCGGACATCGTGCTCATGCCCGGCCGAGTCGAGGTCGTCGCTCTCCATCGCCATGAAGAACCCGTTCGGGTTGTTGTCGGCGATGTCGAGGGCCTTGTTGACCATGTCGACAACCGGTACGTAGTGCGGATCCTTGCCCAGCTTGTAGCCCTTGGTCTCGATCCAGCGGCGCTTGGCGCTGTCCTGGACGAGTGCGAGCACGCGGGGGCCGGTCAGGCCGGCGACTGTTTCCTTGTCATATGCGTACTGGTAGCCCTGACTGATCGCCTTCTCGACAAGGTTGCCCTTGGTCCCTTCAGAGTCGTCCTCGCCATCCTTGTTGGTGTTCGGGATCATGCCGTCGTTGCCCGGCGGATACCAGTAGGCCTCGTTGCCGCCCATCAGGATGTCGACCTTGTTGTTGTAGATCTCCTTGTCGGCGATGACCGACTTCCAGTCACGTTCGATCACCGGGCCACCGAACGAGGCCAGGGTCGCGTTGGTCACATCGTGGTCGTTTATCAAGGCCGTTGTCTTGCCCTGCGCCTTGGCGATATCCAGGAGGGTCGGAACCCTTTCCTTGCTGGGCGGGAGGCCTGTGTAGCCGTTGATGGTCTTTTGGCCGATCGCCCAGGCGGTTGCGCCTGCGGCAGAGTCGGTGACTGCGATCGGACCGGCGGGGATCGTGTCGAGGAAGCCCGTGTACGGAAGAGCATCCATCGGCTGTCGCTCGTTGAGTCCGTAGAGCGCATACTGGATCGCCGTCCTCTGCTGGATTCCCATGCCGTCGCCACTGAGAATGATCACGCTGGTGGCGGGCGTCGGAGCCTCCGCCTTGGACGAGTCACCCCTGGCAATGAACATGACCAGCGCGAGAACCAGCGCTGCAGCCGCCGTCGCCACAACCGCTTTCCTGGTTGAAATTCGCTGAACCACTGACATCACGTACCTTTTCTCCTCCTGGAGGAATTGTTCAACAATTCGTTCATCCTACATAACCCAACGGGCCTGTCAAGGTCCAGATGTGAAACTTCGGAGTCCTTCCCGCCTCTCCGGCCAGGCAGTCATCGGGGGTCTGATGGTGAACGTGGGACCCTGTACACGGGCCAGGAAGAGGAGTTTCTGCCGGATTCCGGAAACCAGCCAGGTTCAACAACTGGTCTGGCGAACAACTGCACAATCGGGCGGCAGGTGCACACGGCTTTCGGGGGCCGTGGTGGCTGGTGCGCGCGGCCTTGCGGGTTCTACTCGTCCTCGTCGGGACTGCCGAGCTGATGCCGAAGCCCCCTGAAGAGCGGCACCGCGAGAATCGCGAGGAGAATCAGGACCCAGATCACCGAGGCCAGCGGAGAAACCAGCTTCGCCACCGCCCCGACCGAGATACCCGCAATGATCACGACCACCAACCAGCTGAAGGCGGCTCCTTCTGATTCAACGGGGTTGCCGAGGTTCAACCCGAAACGCTCGCCCCTCGCAGGGACCGGTGATTCTTCGACAGGCTCTTCCCCACTCGCTTCGGGCCACGAATCGCTACCGGTATCCCCACCTGAGGGGCCGGCATCGTCCCGCTGCTCGGGATCGTTCATGACCTCGGCCTGATCGCCGGTCAGACGATGTAGATCGCCAGGAACACGATGATCCACATGATGTCGACGAAGTGCCAGTAGATGCCTGGAACCTCAACACCGAGATGGTCCTTCTGTTCCGGGCCGAAATGGCCGCGATACGCACGGATGTTGGCAAAAGTCAACAGCAGCAAACCGACGAAAACATGGGCACCATGCAACCCGGTGAGACTGAAGAAGATCGACCCGAAAGCGCCGTCACGCGGTGTGAAGCCGATGTGGATGTACTCGTTGATCTGGATGAAAAGGAAGGTCGCGCCAAGTAGCCAGGTCAAGGTCAGCCCGAGCTTCAGGCCCCGGTGGTTGTTGTGCTTGATTGCCTCAAGCGCGTAGTGGACCGTGAACGATGAGGAGATCAGGACGGCCGTATTGATCCCGGCGATAAGAACCGGAAGCTCAATGCCCTCCGGCGGCCAGGAGGCCGGATCAGCAACGACGCGGAGGAAGAAGTAAGCCGCGAAAAACGCGCCAAACAGCATGATCTCGGAAAGAATGAACAGCAGGATGCCGAGAACGGTCCGGTCAATCCGCGCACTCTGGTGCGCCTCGGGCGGACCATGGTGGTGGTCGTCAACGTGATGATTGTGGGCCGCGATGCTTGCGCTTTCCATCTCTATGCCTCGTTGCTTTCCACGGTTGAATCTTCCGCCGTCTCGGTGACTTCGCCTTCTGCGACTACGGCCGCGACGGCTTCCGGAGGCCGGCCAGCCTCGTGATGGACGACTGGCTTGTCGGTGATTTCCCGAACCCGGCCGACCAGGTCATCCTGGAGCCACTGAGACTCCTCCCCACTCAGCGTGGAGATCAGAATCTCGTCGACCCGGTAGTGCTCGATCGCGTTCTTCACAGCATCAAAAGCGTCCGGACTCATCGGCTGGCCGGTCGCGTCGATATCGGCTTCGTAAAGCTTCGCAATCACGCCGGCGAGGTTGCGGGCCACAGTGGCTTCGGAAACACCGTCGTAGGCCGGAGCGATGATCGTGTACCGGTGAGGCCGCTCTTCCGAGCGCTCAACCAGCCGCCCGAGCAGGTCGTCACTGGGCAGGGTGCGATTGGCGACAACCAGAGTGTGAGTCACGTTGAGGCTGATCGAGTCATCCTCGATCCGAACCGGAATGTGCGTAATCGTGGTCACGTTGCCGTAGGTGATCTCCGCCCATTCGAGCAGGTCACGACGGGTCAGCCCGAAACGAAAGTCATAGGTGCATGACAACAGGACCTCGGCCGGCCGGTGACTGCGGATCGCATCTCCGAGCGCGAGGTCATATTCCGGATCTAGGACTTCGCCGATCGCGTCAATCCCGAATTCGTTCAGCAGGGCGAGAGTCACGTCTACCCTGGCCCGGGCCGCCTCGGCCTTCTCTTCCGGAGCGAAAAGCTGCCCTACCGAAGGCTGGTTCTGCGGCGCGACAACCACGACGTAGGAGGCATCAGCCGCCTTTTCCCGGGCGGCTTCAAGCAGCTTGCGGCCGCCGGCAACCTCGTTCAGGAAGATCAGAAGAGGCTGGCTCATGATGGTGCGGTCACCGTAGTCGGCTTGGGCTCGGGAACATCGGCTGACTCCTCGCCACCCATGATGACGTGACGTGCGCCCGGGGTTCCGTACTCATAGGGACCGCCGACAACACGCGGGATCTCGTCGAAGTTGAATACTGGCGGCGGTGAAGAAACGTGCCATTCGATCGAATTTGCCCGCCAGGGGTTGTTCCCGGCCTTGGGACCAAAGCGCCAGCTGACGATCATGTTGTAGAGGAAGACCAGCTGGACGGCGCCAAGGACGAAGGCTGAAACTGAAATCAGAAGGTTCCAGTCGCCGTACTGGGAGGCATAGTCCGCGACCCGCCGGGGCATGCCGTCCATGCCGACCCAATGCATCGGGACGAAGGCCATCCAGGTGCCGATCACAGTGCCCCAGAAATGAATGCGGCCGAGACGCTCGTCATACATGCGCCCGGTCATCTTCGGGAACCAGTGATAGATGCCGGCAAAGATCGTGAAGACCGAGCCGCCGAACAGCACAAAGTGAATGTGAGCAACCACGAAGTACGTGTCCGACACATGGATATCGAGCGGAATCATGCCCAACTGGACCCCGGAAATACCACCGATCGTGAATGTGACGATGAAGGCTAGTGCAAACAGCATCGCCGTCGAATAGGTGTGAATCTTGCCGTAGAAGAGGGTTCCCAGCCAGGAAAACACCTTGATTCCCGTAGGCACCGCGATCAACAGGGTGGTGATCATGATCGGCACACGCAGCCAGCTGAACATGCCGGCGACAAACATGTGGTGGGCCCAGACCGAGTAGGAAAGCACCACGATTCCGATCAGCGCCAGAGCCATGAGCCGGTAACCGAAGACAGGTTTTCGGGCATGGGTCGAAATGATTTCGGAAATGATCCCGAAGCCGGGCAACATCATGATGTAGACGGCCGGATGCGAGTAGAACCAGAAGATGTGCTGGTAGGAGACGACGTCGCCACCCTCGAGGAAGTTGAAGAAGTTCATCCCGAGAATGCGGTCGAAAAAGACCATGAACTGGGCCCCGGCCACAAAAGGCGTCGCACCGACGACGAGGAGGGAAGTGGAGAGGTTGGCCCAGACGAGCAGCGGCATACGCCAGATATTCATGCCCGGTGCGCGCATGGTGATGATGGTCACCAGGAAGTTCAGGGCCGTCGCGATCGACGACGCACCGGCGAATTGCACGCCGATATTGAAGAACGACTGGCCTAACGGGGCTCCCGTAGACAGCGGTGCATAGCCGGTCCACCCGGCATCGAATGAGCCGCCCGGAGCAAGGAAGCTGGCGAGGAAGATGATGCCGGCAATCGGCAGCAGCCAGAAAGAAAGCGCATTCAACCTCGGGAAGGCCATGTCCGGCGCGCCGATCATCAGCGGCAGCACGTAGTTGGCCAGGCCGGCAAAGACCGGGATGATGAAGAGGAAGATCATCACCACCGCGTGGGTGGAGAAGAGCCCGTTGAAGGTGTTCGCGGCGACGATCTGGGCGCCTGGCTGTGCGAGCTCGGCCCGCATCAGGAGAGCGAGGAGGCCACCGATCAGGAAGAAGAAGAGCGTGGTTACGACGTACTGGGTGCCGATGACCTTGTGGTCGGTGTTGAACTTGAAGTAGTCCTGCCACCTCGTCGCACCGTGACCGGAATGGTCTTCAGGGATGGTTGGCTTGCCGGCCGCCCAGCGGAACCAGTAGTCAAAGGCACCGAAGCCGAAGAGGAAGCCGAAGGGCGCGGTAATCAGCGGAACAATGACCTGCGGGTAGCCGGTCTGTTCCGTCTGCATCGCGTCGAGACCCGAAAGAAGGCGCAGACCGACTACCAGAAAGAAGCCAAAGGCAGCGCCAAGCACCAATCCGATCGCACCGCGGTACCAGCCCGGCTGTCTGATTGCTGCTGCCATCACATGACCTCCATCATCGCTGTGGCGTCAAACGCCATCAGTCCTGCTCATTCGGTTTGTTGGTTTCAATGACACCGCTGTCCTCTATGCCACTCGACTGCTCTTCGAGTTGCTTCTGCTTCTCGATGTACTGGTCGGGTGTGAGGAGCAGGTCCTCGGGTACTTCGGACTTGAGTCCGGCGACCCACTTGTCATATTCAGCCTGGGATTCGACGACTACCTTCGCCCGCATGGTCGTATGCCCGAGGCCACAAAGTTCGGCGCAGACGAGCTGGAAGGTGCCTTCCCTGTTCGGTGTCACCACTACATCGGTCTCCAGCCCCGGAACGGCGTCCTTCTTCATTCGCCATTCGGGAACCCAGAAAGAGTGGATTACGTCCTGGGCCCGGAGGTCGAAGATGATCTGACGGTCAACGGGAACGTGAATCTCGCCCTCGGACCATTTGTTTCCGCTCTCCGGGTAGCCGAAAGTCCAGGCGAACTGCTGCGCGTAGGCATTGACATGGATCGCGTCGGCTTTGGTCTTCTCGATGTCATTGAGTACGGCCCATGAGTAGCCGCCGAGACCGAGCACGATCATCACCGGTATGAGGGTCCAGATGACCTCAAGCTTGGTGTTGCCGTGGATCGGCAGGCCGTCGCTTTCGTCACCCGGCTTGGCACGCCACTTGTAGAGCGCGTAGCCGAGAGCAACGCAGACGATCGCGAAGATGAATGACGAGAGAACAATGGTCACGTCCATCATGGTGTCGATCGGTTTTGCAGCCGTCGAGGCTTCCTGCCCGAACCAGTTGAACTGGAGCAGGACCACGGACTGAATCAGGCCGACGACAATTACGGCCAGGACCATTTTGAAAATCGGGAGACGAGTCATGAGGCACCCGCCATTCTATTGAAGCCGCAGACGAACGCTCTGTGACCCTGCCTCATGACCGTTTGACCCTCCGGACTTCGCCTGCTGATGCGGAAATCACGTCCCTCGCCACTCCCTGCCAACTCCAATTCCTATCTGCGGACTCGGCAATATTTTCGCCGATCCGCAGTCGCTCCTCCTGATCCAGAGCCAGCCAGACGTTGACCTTGCCGGCCAGATCAACCACCGCTTCCGGCCCAAGCGGGAGTCCGATCAGGTCTTTGATCTCGGGCACCTCGACAGCAAGTGTCGCCGTCACTTCCGCCAGACCCGAGTGTTCGGCGCAGACCGGCAGCACTCCGGAGGCGGCCGCCTCGGCAGCCACCATGCCGAAGGCTTCAGGGAAGGTGCTGGGAACGATCATGGAATCCGCCGCAGGAACGGCCCGGGCGACCTCGGCATGTTCAAGCCTGCCGGCGAAGGCGATAGATCCCGAAGCGGCCATGCCTGCCGACTCATACCCGGTCGGCGGATCGGAAAAGAATGCTGTGAGATAGTCGAGAGGGGCTTCCTCACCGCCTTCCAGTGCCCGGCCCGCCGCGGCGATCTCCCTTGCCCCGTCGAGATCTCCCCCGGTCACCGCGGTGACCAAAGCGCGCAGGCCCATCTCATATGCACCGAAACCAACCAGCATCAGGCGGGATCCCGGATTGGCGCGGTGGATGAGCGGCCAGGCTGCCACGATCAGGTCAACCCCCTTGGAAACGATCAGCTTGCCGACGAAGATCACCCGCGGTCCCCGGGAAGCCGCGAACTCATCCAGCGCCGCGACGGCATCGGCCGCATCACGGCCGAAAGTGCCAGACGGAGGCTCGGCCGCGATATCGGCACTCAAGGACGCAATCCGGTCTGGCCTGGCGGCAGGTTCAAGCGGCGCAAAGGCCCGTGTGTCGACACCGGGAGGGCCGAAGCCCGTTTTCTCGACCAGACCCTCGACCGGAATCGCATCCCACATCGAAGCGGCGGTGTGATGCGAACCGACCAGCACCGCTGCCGCAGCATCCACCCCTTCGGCCGCATAGGGGACGAACCTTGGGTTCGGCTTTATCGTGTACTCGAGGTCCGAGCCGTGGTTTTTGACGGCGTAGGGACGCACACCGGCGCGGGCAAAGACCACTGGTCCCATGATCAGGTGGTTGGCGAGCGCCGCATCGGCACCTCCGATCTCATCTTCGACCGACCGTACCGCGGCCACGTTGACCGAAATGTAGTTCTCCACCTCTTCTTCGCTCAACCGCGGGAAGGCCCGCGCCTCAAAGCCCTCATACGGATCCTCGACATAGACCGGGAGCAGATGGCCGATCGGAGGACGATAAACCGTGATCGAACCTTCGCCGGCCGGCTCCCGGAGAGACTCGACTCTGAGCTCCCCGACCTCATTGCCTTCGGCATCCGGCCAGGTGGCCACCGAATTGACCCAGTCAAGTGTTTCGGCCCCCAGGTCCTGGCAGAGCAAGTGGACCTGATGCCCGAGCCCGGCCAGAGCAATTGCGAGATTGGCGTTGTAAATATTGCTCCCGGTACCGCGCAAAAGGTAGCCGTGAAAGATGAGGATCTTCATTAACTGGATATTCTCCCCCTTGATGAGCACCGAAAGCGCCACCACCGATCCGATCTACCGACTTCGAGCTGCCGCGTCGGGCCGCGAGGCCATCGCTGCCGTCCGCGAGGGAGTCGTCTACCGCGACGCCGAAACCGGTGAGGAACTCGAACCAGTAGCCACCGTTCTACCCGGCCCTGCCGACGGTTCCAGCCTGCCGCGTACCCCCGTAAACCTCACAGTCTGCCGTCGCTGCGAGCAGCTCAGTCCGCTTGATCTCGCCACCTGCGAGTTCTGCGGACTCCCGATCTGATTGAAGGACTGGCCGGCTCTCGCTAGCGGCCGACTACCGTGGCCGAGTAGAGCAGCCTCGCCGCGTCGTAGTAGCAGCCGTACCGTCGTACGGTGCCGACTTTCTGTTGCGGCCTTGATTTGGCCAGGGCCTCGTTCGGACGGTCGAACCGGTCGACACCGATCAGGCAAAGCTCCGAAGACCGGCTGCCCCGCCAGGTGTTGTTCTTCTGGGCGGCCCGGCAACGCGACGGGTTCACCACTCCCCCGGTCGGCGAAGCGGAGCAGGCAAACGGCACCCAGAACGCCGGGGCCCAGGTCGGAATCGTCAAAGCGACTACATCACCCCGGATCACGTTGAGCGGCTCGGTCAACGCGAAACGAACTGTTGTCCCGAAATAGCGGTTCAGTCTCTGGAGGCCGCTCTGCCGGATCAGCCGGAAACGCGGGTTGCCCTTTCGGCCCTTGTTGACCTGCCTCAGAATCGAGATCCGTGCCGTTGAGGGGGACCCGAACAGATTGTTGAAGTAGGGAGTCTGGGCATCACCGAATCTCTGGCTGGCCTTCCGGGTCGGGTTTGAAAGCGAGATCGACCATGAGACCACCTTGCCCCTCGCGTAGGGAACAACGAAGCTTCGGCCCCTGTGTCCTCGCTGGAACACCTGGTAGGCGGTGACGTTGCCTTCGGCGAAGCAGCTGCGGGGACCGGCCTTGGTGCCGCAGTTGGGGGTCACATTGTGTTTGCTTGCTCCAAGCACAACCCGCCGGGTAGATTCAGCCGAGGCCTCCCCGAAGGGAAATCCGGACCCGACTGTCACCAGAAGCAGCAGAAGGAAGCCTGCCACCAGAAGAGTCAGGGTGGCCGACGGCTTCAGTGAACCGGTGAATCGCTTGTAAGAAGTGAACTCCATATTGGTTCAAACAACGAGGCTACGCTCCCGATGCGGATGTCCGATCAATGAACACGCGCGGGAAAAACCGCCCGCACCCGGAAAACGGTCAGTTGCCGGCCGGCGCGACGATCGTTGCCGAGTAAAGCAGGGCGTTGGCGCCGTAGTAGCAGCCGTAACGCTTGACCGAATCAACCGTCTGCTGCGGCCGGGATTTGGCGAGTGTCTCGTTCGGTTCGAGAGTTTCCCGATCGACGGAGATCACGCATTCATCTTTGCCCTGAGGCATTCTGCTGGCCCGCCAGGTGAAGGTTTTGCCGGCCTGCTCGCAGGCCTCCGGATCCCTGATGCCGAATTCGAGCACGTCGCAGACCCGTGGCTTCCAGAGCGCGGGAACCCAGGTCGGCGTGGTCAGGGCAACCACATTGTCCTTGTAGACATTGAGCGGCGTGTCCAGGGTGAAACGCACCGTCGACCCGAAGTATGGATTGAGCGTCACGAGAGGACCCTGCCGGACCAGCTTGAATCTGGGGGCCCCTTTCTTGCGGACCTCGACCTGGCGCAGAATCGAAATCCGGGCCTGGGAAGTCGTAGTGCCGAAGAAGAGACCAAAGGCCGGCAACTGGGCGGGCTGAGTCACGCCGTCCACTTCGATATCCCGCCGGGTAACGTCAGCCAGTGAAATCGCCCAGGAGACTAGCTTCCCGGTGTAGGGCACGACGAAGTTCCGGCCGGGTGATTTGGTCGAAAGCGCCTGGAAACCGGTCATCTTGCCCTCGACCACACACTGGCGGCTGAAGTCACGCCCGCAGTTCGGTTTGAGGGCTTCAAGATTCTTTCCGCCCAACTCGACCCGTTTGGCGAACTTCCCCTCTGCCAAAGGGGCATGGGTTGCGAAAGCCAGGCCAGCGAGGCAGGCCACGAGTACGGCGATCCGGGCGGCGTAGTGGCCGCGGAAAGTGAGGGGGGAGCGGAGCATCGAATACTGGAACACGGTGGGGTGCCTCAATGTTGCGCTCCGGGACCCCTTCGGGCCCCGGTCGTGACGAAAGTTACTTGTACCGGTAGGTGATCCGGCCGCGAGTCAAATCGTAGGGGGAAAGCTCGATCTTGACCCGGTCACCGGGCAGGATGCGGATGTAATGCCGCCGCATCTTCCCCGAGATATGCCCGAGCACCTCGTGGTCGTTGTCCAGCATCACCCGGAACATCGTATTCGGGAGGGCTTCGGTGATTTCACCCTCCATCTCGATCTTTTCTTCTTTAGCCATGCGGAGGTGAGGCTACTACTCACCCGGCATTGAGGAAGCGCCGGGCATGGTCTACAGCTTCGTTTGCATCACTTATCTCACCCGCAAACCGCGCCGCAGCTAGCTCCGCCATCACTTCACCTAGCTTCGGGCCGGGTTCGATTCCGAGCCTTTCCGCCAGCTCGCTTCCCCCGAGAAACTGGCCCGGAGGGCCATTCCGGACCCAGTCCAGCCCGTATCCGGTCATTTCCATGGCCAGGTGGAGATGATCGGCGACCATCTCCTGACTGGCGATCGAGGCCGTGCCACGCGCGGCCATGCGATCGGCAACCGTGAGCAATGTCACATCGATCGAGACCGGATCGGTGCGGTCCAGATAGGCGAAAACCTGGCGTCGGTCAAGCGGCATTTGCGTCACCATGAAGCCGAGGATCAGGTGATGCCGGGCAAGGTCCCTGAGATACCCGGTCAGTTTGCGGGAAGCCCGGAGGGCCCGGAAGCGTTCCTCGATCTGCTCAGCACCGAGGCGATCATGGCCGCGAAAGGAGATGAAACCATCGGCCTCGCTGCGGGTCTGGGGTTTGGCGCAGTCGTGGAAAAGGGCCCCCAGTCGCAGTGCCGTTCCCCGCGTGGCTCCTTCAGCCAGGGGCATGGCCAGATACTCGGACACTTCGGCCGCCCGGTCACCCGTGAATCGTTCGAGGTCCGACTCGATCCTGAGGATCCCCTCCACCACTTCCATGGTGTGCCCGTAGACGTCGAGATGATGGTTTGGCCCCTGAACGACCTCGTGGAGGCGTCCGATCTCGGGGAGGACGGATTCGAAAAGCCCTATCCGGTCCATCATCCGAAGTCCGGCTATCGGATCCCTGGCCCCGACCAGCAGCAGCAGCTCAGCGAGCGTCCTTTCCCCGGCCGGACCGCCGGCCTGTGGCGCCGACTCCCGGGCAAGGGCCAGGGTGTCCGGTTCAATCTCCCAGCCGAACTGGGCAACCAGCCGGGCAGACCTCATCAACCGGAGCGGATCATCGCTGAATGAGGCCGGGCCACATGCCCGGATCACTCCTGCGGCCAGGTCCCCGAGCCCCCCAAGCGGGTCTGCTGCCTCACCGCTTTCAAGCTCTACGGCTACCGCACCGACGGTGAAATCCCGCAACCGCAAGTCCTTCTCCAGGTTGGCTGCGCGGAGGCTGGCGATGTCTATCTGCCAGCTATCGTCGCGGCTCTTGGCACGCCAGGCCGGGAACTCATCGGAAAGCTCAAAGGCCACCCCGCCAAGCGCTTTGGCGATCCCTCGCGCCGGGCCTTCCGGGTTTCCGGCCACTGCGATGTCAAGATCGTTCACTTCCCGGCCGAGCGCCACATCACGGACCGCACCTCCGACCAGCCAGGCCGGCGTTCCGGCGAGCAGATCACGGACCTCGCTCACCCGCGCCGCGGCCATCGCGCGCGGGCCGAGCTCGGGCAACGAAGGAAAGGTCACCGGCGGAAGGTATCCCGGCTGACGCGGGGGACCCGCGGCGAGATGCCACAGGTCACCTCGTAATTGATCGTGTCGAGCGGGACTGCCACTTGCTCGGCCAGTATTGCTTCATCACCCTGGCGGCCGATCAGCGTCACTTCGTCACCTACTCTCACGCCGGAATCGGGTCCGACGTCAACGGTGATGTTGTCCATCGAAACTGTGCCTGAGATCGGAAAACGGCGACCGCCGATCAGGACCTCTCCCTGGTTGGAGAGGCCACGCCTGACCCCGTCGCCGTAACCGATCGGTATCGCGACCACTTTCGTCGCTCGCGGTGCCTTCCAGGTTCGTCCGTATCCGGCGCTGACGCCGACCTCGAAATCCTTGACCGAAGCCACCCAGGAATGCAGCGACAAAACCGGTCTCAGGTTGTGAGTGGCCGGATCCTGGCCGAAAGGATCCATGCCGTATATCGCCACCCCGGGCCGGACCATGTCGAAATGACAGGCCTCGTCAGCGATCAATGCGGCACTGTTTGCGGCGTGAAGCTTCACCGAAGGGAACTCCCGGCGGGCCTGCTCGCCAAGTTTCGCCAAGCAGTCGCGCTGGAGCTCGAGGTAGGTCCGGTCGCTGTCGTCCGCGGTGGCGAAATGAGTCCAGATGGCTTCGAGTCGCAGGTTCGGATGCGCTTCCGCGGTTCGGGCCATTTGCAGGATCAGTTCGGGGTCGGTGGTACCCAGCCGGCCCATCCCGGTGTCGTACTTGAGGTGCACCCCGACGACAAGCCCGGCAGCGCCGGCCTGATCAGCCAGCGTGGCAAGAAATCCCGGATCCCAGGCGGCGACGTCAGCCCGGGCCGAGATCGCCATTTCGATTTCTCCTGGCGCGAGAGCTCCCAGCACGAGCAGGGGAGTATCGGGGGCAACGCTTCGAGCCAGCGCGGCTTCACTGGCGGCGGCAAACGCGATCCGGTCTGCTCCGGCATCCGCGACTGCGCCCACGCAGTGAAGGGCCCCGTGACCGTAGGCATCAGCCTTCAGGACCGGGCAGAGCTCGACTCCATCGGCCAGCCTTGCCTTCAGCTCACGGCAGTTGTGCCGCAGCGCTTCGAGATCTATCCGGGCCTCTGCCCGCTCGTACATCAGGCCCCGGTGAGGGCGGCAAGTACATCAACCCGGGTGACCACACCGACCAGTCGGCCCTCGTCATCGACTACCGGCAGGCGATTGTGCTTCTTCTCCGAGATCAGGCGCCCGGCATGCTCAGCCGGTTCATCCGGCCCGACCGTAACCAGGTCCGTGCTCATCATGTCTGAAGCGGTGGCGGCGAAAGCCTTCCTTGCCCGCTCCTCCCAATGCTTGGTCGATTCCAGAAAAACGATCCCGCCCATGATGTTTACGTAGTGTGGAAGGTGAAAGTCCTCTTCCTCATCCGAGATGACCAGATCCGACTCGGTGACGATGCCGACCACCTTGCGGACATCATCAACCACAGGCACACCGGGCAGATCATGGGTCCGCAACAGGTCGATCACCGAACGGACATCATCATCCGGTGAAACGGTGGCGGGCTCGCGGTCCATGATTTCGGCGACAGTCGGCATTGGCGGCAGCTTATTTCATCCTCCGGCCGGAGGAATCATCGCCTGCGGTAGCGCCTGGATCACGTCAGTTGCGATCACTCCGTCACGGTTGCCAACATTCACCGCCGCGATCCCGCCAGCAACCGCATGTGCGAAAACCGCAGCCGAAGCGGCATCAAAGGCATCAAGCCCGCGGCCGAGAAAGGCCCCCACCACGCCCGCCAGGACATCCCCGGTTCCAGCCGTAGCCAATGCCGGTGCGGGGAGCGTGTTTACTGCGACCCGTTCACCGTCAGTGACGATGCTGTCGTCGCCTTTGAGGATCACCACGGCCTGTGCCTCGGTGGCGAGTTGCCGGGCGGTCGCCAGTCGGTGAGCTGCGACAGCCGACGAGTCACATCCGAGCAAACGGCCGGCTTCACCGTCATGGGGTGTGAGAACTGTGGCTCCGCGCCTGGAGGAAATCGGCCCGAGTCCGGTTCCGGTCGCTGACAGGGCATCGGCATCGATCACGAGCGGGGCCTGGATTCCGGCCGCCAGGCCGGCGACAAGTTCGCGGACGCCATCCAGGCGGCCGATACCTGAACCGAGCACTACCGACGCCGCGCCCTCCAGGTGTCCGATGATTTCCGGCACCAGCCCGGGACCGAGCGAATCACCGGTTCCAAACGACCTGGTCATCACTTCGGTCAGTTTGATTTCGAAGATCTCCTCCAGTGCCCCGGGTACAGCGGCAGTCGCGTAGCCTGCGCCCGCCCTGGCCGCCGCTTCGGCTGCGAGACAGACCGCCCCGGTCAGTCCGCGGGATCCGCCAACAATCGAGACCCGGCCAGAAGTGAATTTGTTCGAATCTCCCTCTCTCCTCGGCAGCAGATCAAGCACCGTCGATTTGATCGCTCCCCCTGCCCGCGGGGACGGCGCACCTTGGGGAATCCCGATCGGCACTACCTCAACCGGGCCGCAAAGCTGCTTGCCGGGTGAGATCAGGTGACCAAGCTTGCGCTGGTGGAAGGTCACGGTTCGATCGGCATCGACCACGAGGCCGGCGGCTTCACCGGTGGAAGCGTTGACCCCGGAGGGAACATCGCAGGCAAGCACGGAGAGACCAGAGGCGTTGATCGATTCGATCGCACCTGAAATCGGTCCCCGGGGTTCCCCCTCGAAACCGGTACCGAGCATCGCGTCGATCACGACGCCGCAAAGTGAATCCGGGCCAAAGGAATCTCCGGCCACCTCGACCAGCCCCTCCGGGAGCCGATCGAGGTTTGCCTGGGAATCCGGGCTTAGACCCTCACGACCGGAAAAGGTGATCACGCCCACATCGAATCCCGAATCCGCAAGGTGACGGGCAGCAACCAGGCCATCACCGCCGTTGTTGCCCCTGCCACAGACCACGGTCACCGGTCCGGTCCCCGCCATTTCCGCGGCCACTCTCGCGAGCCCCCGGCCTGCGGCTTCCATCAGTTCGAGTGACGGAATGTTCGCTTCTTCGATCGCCCAGCGATCGGCTTCGCCCATCCCTTCGGCGTCGTAGACCGCGTCGAGCCACGATTCCATCAGCAGTCTCCGGCACCGGCGCGGGAGGCGACAGCCACCGCACCAGCCATTTCCCTGGCATGGGTCAGGCTGATCTCCACATCCACCCCGCGGCTCATCGCTGCCTCCAGGGCAACTCCTGTCAGCCTCACGGTCGGGGCCGGCTGATCCCCGTCTCCGGACACCACTTCGATGTCGCGGAAGCTGAAACCGGGCTTGAGCGCCAGTGCCTTGACCACAGCTTCCTTTGCAGCGAAACGGGCCGCCAGATGGCGGCCCGGGCGACCTCGTGCCGCCGCATACTTCAGTTCAGCTTCGGTGAAGAGACGATCAGCGAGGCCGGGATGGCGATCGAGGGCCCGTTCGACACGGTCCACTTCGATCAGGTCCATCCCCACCCCGCTGGTCATCCGGTCCTTCCTGGCTGCCCTCTACTTCCGGAGGCCCAGGTTGAACTCGAAGCTGCCTTCGCTGTCGCTGGAACCAGCCGCCATGTACTCGAATCTGGCCAGGATCTTGGCGATCTCGCGCGCGTCCGGGTCACCAGCCCCCTCCGAGAGAACCAGCTTCGCGATGTTGGCCGGGTCGGCGAACATGTCGAGACCGTCCTCAGGGGTCGAAGCATCGGCGGCCTTGTAGGCATCCGAATTGGCGAGAGTCTGGCCGCCACCTGTCAGGGCAGTAAGCGAGGCCTGCATTCCGACCCCGATCACCATGCGGTCACCCTTCACACCAACCACGATCGGCCGGCCCGGGAGGTCCGGAGTGAAGACCCGGAAACCGGCTACACCACCCGGCAGGGGTCGGACGCTGGCGTCATTGGCAAGCCCGATCAGGGATGAGATACCTCGCAGCGAACTCTCGATCGGCTCGATGTTGGAGCTGGTTGCCACGAGGGCGCCTCCGAGGTTGTTCCTGTTCGTGCCACTGACGAAGAAGGCGACCGTCTCAAGGGATTCGACGATCCCCTTGATATCGATCTGGCCCGAGGCTTCATTGACTGCCTTGTCGACCTGACCGGGTTCAAGCACTCCGGGAATTCCTTCGTCATTCAGGGCGTTCATGATCTTGGTCGCATTCGGGCCGACATCACCGGAACCGGCCGCGAAGATCGCGTCCGCCGGGAACGTCTCGATGACCGAGGACGGATCACCACTGGTCAGGTCGGTACTCACGCTGGAGTAGCCATTCAGCGAGATTTCGCTTTCTTCCGGAACCAGGCTGACCACGGTACCTGTGCCTTCGAGGTCGATCCCGAGCGCCGAATAGAGGCCTTCGAGATCAAAGCCCTGGTCCTTGAGTGCGTTCACGTACGGATCGTTCGAAGTGAAGACCGAGGCGAGGGCACCATCGGAAACCTTGTCGGAAAGGTCACCGAATGCATCCGTTCCGGCGAGGTTGTCACCCTTCGACGCGTCGACTGCGGCCTTGAACTCGGCTTCCGAAGAACCGACGACCACGTTGTCGTCAACGATGCCGATGGTTGCGCCGTCATCATCGGCCACCTTGTACGAGAACCCCTCGTACTCGCCGTCTGTGGCACCACCTTCTGATTCGACCTGCTTGTCAATGAAACTCTGCGCCGCGTCAGTATCAGTGGTCTGGACGATCAGGCCGAAGGTCTCCTCATCCGGCGTGTCGTACGCAGAAGTGTCTTCAAGCGCGCTCATCTCGGAAATCCCGTCGGTTCCGGAGGCGAAAGAGGCCGGGTCGAACTGAACGAAGACTCCGGCATTCTCACCAAGCCAAGGCTTGATGTCAGCGTCGAAATCGACGTCGCCTTCACTGTCGGATTCGATGCTGCTCGTAATCAAGTCCCCGAGGTTGATGCCGGCGAGTTGATCAGTGATGGAATCAACGTTGGCGGCGACTTCACTGTCGGGCTGCACGGCGCCTTCCACGTAGACCGGTGCGTCAGCCGGGACATACTTGGCGAGTTCGTTCGCACCGGAGTCGTCGGAGGAACCGCCGCAGGCGCTGAGCGTTAAAGCGGCCAGACCGAGGGCGAGGATGGCAGGCAGGGAATATTTCTTAATTTGACTGGGCATGCCCGGATCCTAACGCCACTGATTGCGGACACATTGCGAACCTTTCTTCATCCGGACGAGATCCAGTGCCAGAGCGGGTTTATCCGCCCCATCCCGAAAGCTGGTGGTGGGCCCGGCGACTACTCGACCGTGACAGTCTTGGCCAGGTTTCTGGGCTGGTCCACGTTCAGACCGTTGAGCCGGGCCACGTGATATGCGAGGAGCTGCAGCGGCAGAATCGCCAGCAAGGGCTGCAGCACCCAGTCGGTGCGAGGCACAGCTATCGTCTCTTCCGACACCTTTGACACCCTGCTATCGCCCTCGGTTGCGACGGCGATCACATCCGCTCCGCGTGCCTTGACTTCCTCCATGTTCGAAAGAACCTTGTCGAGAATCGGGCTGTCGGTGGCCACGCAGACGACCGGCGTGGACTCGTCGAGCAGCGCGATCGGTCCGTGTTTCATTTCACCGGCCGCGTACGCGTCGGTCGGGATGTAAGAGACCTCTTTCAACTTCAGGGCGCCTTCCAGACAGACCGGCAGGCCGATATGCCGGCCCAGATAGAGGAAGAACTTCTGGTCGTAGTGCCGTTTGGCAATCTCCAGCATCCGCTCAGACTCCGAGTCGATCGTCGCTTCCATCTTCTCGGGAATCGCGCGCAATTCGTTGATCAGACGGCTGACCTCGCCGAAACCAAGGGTGCCGCGGAGTTCGGCCAGCCTCAGGGCGACCAGATACATGGCGGCCACCTGCGCGACGAAAGTCTTGGTCGCGGCTACTCCTATCTCCAGACCGGCCCGGGTAAAAAGCACCGCGTCGGAATCGCGGGTCGCCTGACTGCCCATGATGTTTGTGATCGCAAGGACCTTGGCCCCCCGGTCCCGGGCGAGCCGCATCGCAGCCAGGGTGTCGGCGGTCTCACCCGACTGGGTTATTCCGATGACCAGGTCATTCTCACCGATCACCGGATCGCGGTAGCGATACTCGGAGGCGATGTCCATCTCCACCGGTACCCGGGCCCAGCGCTCGATTGCGTAGCGTCCGACCAAACCGGCGTGGTAGCTGGTGCCGCAGGCGACAATCACGATCCGACGGGCCTTTCGCAGCACATCATCACCAAAGCCGATGTCGGACAGATCAACGCTGTCGTCCTCGGAAAGCCGGTCGAGGATCGTCTCCGCGATCGCCTCCGGCTGCTCGTGGATCTCCTTCATCATGTAGGTGTCGTAACCGGCTTTCTCCGCCTGTTCTTCATCCCACTGGACTTCCTCGGTGGATCGTTCGACCGGTTCGCCTTCAGCCGTGGTGACGGTCACACCGTCGGGGGTGACGGTGACGATTTCGCCGTTGTCGATCGCCAGCACGACCCTTGTCTCGTTGAGAAAAGCCGGAATCGCCGAGGCGATGAAGTTCTCGCCTTCGCCAATTCCGACGATCAACGGGGTCTCCTTGCGGGCTCCGACAAGCAGCCCGGGAGAGTCAGCGTGCATGGCGACGATCGAATAGTGGCCCCGCAGGTCGGCATATGCCTTGCGGACCGCCTCGGTCAGGTCACCGTCGAAATAGCGGCTGATCAGGTGAGCGACTACTTCGGCGTCGGTTTCGGAAGTGAAAACGAACCCTTCCCGCTGAAGTTCTTCCTTCAGGCGGACATAGTTCTCGACGATGCCGTTCAGAACGATCTGAACCTTGCCCGACTCATCCGTGTGAGGATGGGCGTTCTCTACGGTCACCCTTCCGTGGGTGGCCCAGCGGGTATGTGCGATCCCGGTGAAGCGCCCGTTTTCGTCCGGCTTCCCGGCGGCCGAAAGGTCGTTCGCTTCAAGTGAGCTCTTCAGCCCTTCAAGATTCCCGACCGCTCGAACGTTCTCTACCCCGGCACCCGGGACGAGGATCGCCACTCCGGCCGAGTCGTAGCCGCGGTACTCGAGCTTTTCCAGCCCGGCCACGAGAATCTCTTCGGCGGGACGACCGCCGACGTATCCGATGATTCCGCACATAGGCGCTAAAGCCTATCCGGGCGATCCCGCGGCCGAAGAGACGGCCGTCACGCAGAGACGTTCGATCGGGCCGGTTCCGGCCTCAGCCGAGTTCCTGCCGGACCAGGGTGACGAGGGAGTCAACGATCTCCTGTGCCCGTTCCGGGGTCGGCGCCTCGGCCATCACCCGGACCAGCGGTTCGGTGCCTGACGGCCTGATCAGCACGCGACCTTCACCTTCGAGCTCGCCGTTCAGCCGGTCAACTTCGCTCCAGACAACATTCGCACCGGCGATAGCCTCGCGGTCGGCAACTTCCACGTTGACCAGCATCTGGGGGAGCTTCACCATGTTCCGGGCCTGCCCGAGATCCCGGCCCGCAAGCGCCTCAAGCAGCATCAGTGCGGCCGCGATTCCATCGCCAGTAGGCGCGTAGTCGGTCGAGATTATGTGGCCGGACTGTTCCCCACCCAGCACCCAGTTTCTGTCTCTCAGTGCCTCAAGCACGTATCGGTCACCGACCTGGGTCACCTCGACTTCCACCCCGGTCTCCTCCATTGCCTGGTGGAAGCCGTAGTTGCTCATCACGGTCACCGCAACACCACCTCCGAGCTGCCCGGCTTCCGCTCTTGCGGCCGCGATCAGGGCGATCATCTCATCGCCATCGAAGGGATTGCCTTCGGCGTCCACCGCCAGCACCCGGTCACCATCACCATCGAAGGCAAATCCGATCGTGGCGTCGGAAGCGCCCATGTGACCGGAAATCAGGTCCAGTGATGTCGAGCCGCAGCCATCGTTGATGTTGCGGCCGTCGGGCTCCGTCGCCAGCAGCTCCACTTCTGCTCCAAGCCGGCTGAAAATCTCCCCGGCCACTTGAAAGGTGGATCCGTTGGCGCAGTCCAGGGCGACCTTCAACCCGGAGAGATCCAGCTGGAAGTGGCTTTGCAGCGCCCGCAGGTAGTCCTGGTCACCTCCGTTCAGCTCCCGGATCCGGCCCGGCAGAGGATCGGCCGCCGGCGGTTCGTGGATCAGGGCTTCGATACCGGCCTCGGTTTGATCGTCCAGCTTGTTTCCGTCCCCGCCGAAAAGCTTGATCCCGTTGTCGTGAAACGGATTGTGGGAAGCCGAAACCACCCCCGCCATATCGAATCCGTGATGCCGGGAAAGCAGCGCGGCCGCCGGGGTCGGCAGGATTCCACCGAGATACACATCGGCTCCTGCCTCGGCGAAGCCGGCCGCCAGCCCTGCCTCCAGCATCGGCCCGGATTCGCGGGTATCGCGGATGATCAGGACCCTGGGGCGGCTGACGCCATGCGCGCGCCGCAGCGATTCGGCGCCGGCCCTCCCGATCGAGAGAGCCAGCTCCGGCGTGATCTTCTCGCCGACCAGTCCGCGGACTCCGTCGGTACCGAAAAGAGTCCTGGCAGAATTCGACACGCCTGCTTGAGGCCCTAGCGCTTCGAGAACTGCGGCCGCTTGCGGGCCTTCTTGAGACCGGCCTTGCGACGTTCCTTGGCCCGCGCATCACGAGTCAGGAACCCGCGGCGCTTCAGTTCGGCGCGAAGCTCGGGGTCGACCTCTGTAAGCGCCCGGGCAATGCCGTGGCGAACCGCTCCGGCCTGACCGGAAATACCGCCGCCGTGAACGCGAATCTTGATGTTCACATTCGACTCGTAGCCGGTGGCGACCAGCGGAGAGTTCACGATCGTGCGGTGGCGGGCACGGGGAAAGTATTCGTCGATCTCGCGATCGTTGATGGTGATTGCGCCGTCACCCGGCAGAACGATCACACGGGCGACTGACCGCTTGCGCTTGCCGGTCGCGATAAAACGGGAGTCTTTGGCGAGCGCGACCGGAGCCGGCCTGGCAACCGGGGCGTCGTCATCCCGGTCGGCCTCCGCGGCCTCGCGGGCAGCACGCTCTTCCTCTTCGGCTTCGCGGGCGGCAAGTTCCTCGGCGCTCAGCTCGACCTCAGGTTCGGGCTCAACCAGCGGTTCGAGATCGGCACCTGGTGGCAGGTCTGACTGCGGCTTCTTCTCTTCCCTGGCGACGATCGCTTCAGCGGCCTCCGTGGCTGCTTCCTCGACCTCTACCTCACCGGAGCCCTCGGCACCTTCGACTTCACCCTCGACAAGCTCTTCACCTGCGCTGGCCTCGGAGGCCTCCGCGGCAGGAATCTCCTCAACCGTTTCCTCGGCTGCCGGACTTTCTTCGACGGCAGCTTCGGGGGTTTCTTCGGGGGTCACGTCTTCGGTGTTTTCTTCTTCGCTCAAGTTCAGTCAGTTCAGTTCTGGATTTCCAAGGGCTTTGGCTGCTGTGCCTGATGGGTGTGCTCGGGTCCGGCATGAACCTTCAGCTTCAGGAGCTGCTGCCGCGAAAGCTTGTTGCGAGGCATCATTCCCTTGACCGCCTTGCGAATGACTTCTTCCGGCTGCTTCTCGAGCATTTCGGCCAGGGTGCGGGACTTGATGCCACCCGGGTAGCCACTGTGTCGCCAGTAAGTCTTCTGGTTCAGCTTGTCGCCGGTGACCTTGATCTTCTCGGCGTTTATCACCACCACGAAATCACCCGTATCGATATGCGGCGTGTAGTCGGGCTTGCGCTTGCCGCGCAGCGTATCTGCGAGCTGGGTCGCGAGACGACCGAGAGTCTGGCCTTCGGCGTCTACGATGTACCAGTCTCTCTGGCGATTGGCGGGTGTGGCTACGTGAGTCTTCATGGCAAAGGGGCGTGAGACTTCCGGCGGAAGCCGACACGCGGACACGGCATCATAGGGGAATAGGCAGCCGGGTGAGTCCTGACATGGAGAGGACCCGGCGATAGCTCCGGAGCCTGGTCACACGCGATGTCTTGATGAATGCTTATACTCACCCGAGCTATAGCCGAACCCTTCCCATCCATGGGAAAGGGCGGAGGAACCAAATGGGGAGACTTTTCCCCAAGGGGCGAATCGAAGGCATTTATTGCTTTGTAGCGCGACTCTTTCAGCGCGAGCCCGCCAGCTAACTCCGCAGGCGCCAGGAAAGAGATTGAAGCCGAGACGATCAAAGCCCCTCTCGCTCGCCGCATTCGTGGCGTCCTTCGCCTGCCTTATTGCTTTTGCCGCGGGCTCGATTTCAACCCCTGCGAGCGCCGCGACAGCCCCTGCGGGCGGTGGCGGTCTGCTGGTCCCGGAAGCTCCGGAAATCTCCGATGTGATCTGCCTGACCGGCTGCAGCACGATGCGTACCTCTTCGATCGGCGGCACGGTCCAGATCACCGGGACTTCGATGGACACGGTCAAGGCCGTCGCCTTTCGCGGAGCCGGCAAGAACATCCGGGTTGAACCCGGCCAGGTCACCGCGACGAGAGTAGTGGCGACGGTGCCCGAGGGAGCCGCAAGCGGCCGGCTGCGAGTGATCGGTTCCATCGGAAGCGTCTCTGAACCCTCCGCACAGGTCATTGCGATCGGGGCACAGGTTCTTTCGAAGGGCGGTGCGCTGACCATCACCGACGCCACGACAACCCCGACCAGGGCCTACCAGTTCGGACTTCAGCGTCCGACCCTGGACTTCGTGGTCAATGGCCCGGGCGCGACCACGAGCCTCAGGGTGGATGTGGTGAACTCGGCGGGTGACGTGGTTCGCAGCCGTTTCCTCAACGAAATCCCGACTGGTTCAACTCAACGGGTCGGCTGGAACGGTCTTGTCACCGGTGGCAAGACCGCACCGAACGGCTCGTATCGTTTCGTTGTCCGCGGCGGAGATGGCACCGCGGCCACCCTTTCGAAGCGTCTCAAGAGGGTCCGTCGTATCGCCCGGGCATCGAAATCACGGCGAACAGCTGATCCCTTCAGCTTCCGCATGTACGGATACATTTTCCCGCTCCGCGCAGCTCATTCCTACGGTGATGGCGTTGGCGCCGGTCGCGGCCATCAGGGAGCCGATGTCCTCGCACCCTGTGGAAAGCCGCTCGTCGCAGCCCGGGCCGGAACCGTCTACTACAACGACTACCAGGCTGGCGGAGCCGGCAACTACCTCGTGATCAACATCAAGGGGGGCGGCGGCAAGAGCCACGTTTACATGCACATGCCGGTCCGCTCGCCGCTCAAGGTAGGGGCAAGAGTGAAGACCGGCCAGCGGATTGGAAGTGTTGGGACGACCGGCCGGAGCACTGCCTGTCACCTTCATTTCGAGGTCTGGTCCGCCCCGGGCTGGTATCAGGGCGGGACTTTCCTCGACCCGATGCCGTACCTGAACGCCTGGGACCGCTACAGCTGATCAGAACCCAGCCGGGCGGGAGGGTTCCCTTCCGCCCTTGATTTTCACAAAAGGGAATATGAGAACGATTCTCATTCTCTGCTAACTTCCGGTCCGGAACCAAATGGAGACCGGAATTGTTTGAGACATTTTCGCTGCCGTTCGTGCAGCGCGGACTGATCGAAATACTGTTGCTCGCCATACCATGCGGACTGATCGGTTCGTGGGTAGTCCTGCGTGGCCTCTCTTTTCATTCGCATGCCGTCGGTACCGCTACTTTCCCCGGTCTCGTGCTGGCAAATGGACTTGGCTTCGCGGCTGTAGTCGGCGCGCTTGGCGCTGCCGGCGCATTCACCCTTTTGGCGGTTCTCATCGGACGCTCGCGCCGCATTGGTGCCGACAGCGTCACGGCACTTGCCCTGGCCGCCTGCCTGGCCGGAGGGGTGATCCTGGCCAGCGACGTCTTCAATTCCAGCGCCAGCGTGGACACACTGCTTTTCGGGTCGCTTCTGGCGATCAACTCCACCGACCTGATGGTCGCGGCCGGAGCAGCGGTGCTTGCCGCAGGGGCATCCCTTCTGATGGGCCATCATTGGCTGGCCAGGGGATTCGACCAAGGCACCTCCTCAAACCGGAAACCCGGGCCTGCGCCCTATGACGCCGCACTTCTCACCGTAGTCGCCATAACTGTCGTTGCGACGCTCGGGGCGGTGGGTGCGCTGCTGGTCTCCACCATGATCGTCGTACCAGCAGCGACCGCAAGACTCTTCACAAACCGGCTCCGCTCGCTCCAACTCTCTGCGGTCCTGCTCGCGGCCCTGGAAGGCACCCTTGGTCTCTGGCTCTCGGTCAAGGTCAACGCACCCCCCGGCGCGACTATCGCCGTGACCGCCGGGGCGGTCTTCCTTCTCACACTCGCCGGGCGGATTCTTATCCGCCGGGGCAGACCGCTGGCTCTCGCCGCTGCCGCGGCGGTTGTCGTCCTCGCCGGAATCGGAACCGGATGCGGCAGCCAGGGATCGGACGGTGAAGGCCCGAGCGTGGTTGCGACCACCACCCAGATCGGGGATCTGGTCCAGGAGACAGGGGGCGACCAGGTCAGCCTGACGACAATCCTCAAACCGAACACGGATCCGCATGAATACGAACCCCGGCCGTCCGACGTCGAGGCCGTAGCCAACGCAGAAATCATCTTCCGCAGCGGTGGTCATCTCGATGAGTGGACCGATGATCTGATCACCGACAGCGGCAGCGACGCCAGGGTCATCGATCTTTCCGATGACCTGCCGGCCCGCCTCTACGGGCACGGGTCGGAACATGAGCACGGTCAGGAAGACGGACAAGAGCAGGGGCATGAGCACGAACCAGGCGATGAAGGTGAAGAGTTCGACCCCCACTGGTGGATGGATCCGGTCAATGTCCGCTTCGCCACAGCGAGAATCGAAACCGCGCTTTCTGAAGCGAATCCGCCCGAGGCCGACTTCTACAGAGGTCGCGCCCGCCGCTTCGGCAATCAGATTCGAAACTTCACTGACCGGACCGAAACCTGCCTTCACCGCGTCCCGGCGAGACAGCGAAAGATCGTCACTGACCACGATGCCTTCGGGTATTTCACAGGCCGTTTCGGGATCGAATCGGTCGGCACGGTGATTCCCGCGATGACGACGGAGGCCCAGCCGTCGGCGGGTGATCTGGCCGAGCTGGAGGAAACGATCCGCCGCGAGAAAGTGAAGGCGGTCTTTCCCGAGAGTTCGGTCTCCCCTGCTCTGGCTGAAGCGGTTGCCAAAGACACCGGCGCGAGCACTGATCACTCCCTGTACGGGGACACGCTTGGCCCGGAAGGCTCGGCCGGTGAGACCTGGCTGGGTGCGATGAAATCCAACGTAAATGCGGTGATGCTCGGAATGACCGCGGGCAGGGATAGCTGCTTCAGGGAAGCTGGTGACTGAGTTGGTCGTTTCTGCCGCTCACGCAGCCCTCGGATACGGCTCCGGAGTCGTCCTTGAGGGCCTCGAATTCGCTATCCCGTCAGGTACCAGGGTCGGGATCCTCGGGCCCAATGGCGGAGGGAAGACCACCCTCTTCCGGGCACTCACCGGGGAAATTACCCCCCTTGCCGGCCGCCTGGATGTTGCTGTCAGTACCGCGATCGTCGCCCAGACCGACCGATCCCGGCTCGACTACCCGGTCTCGGCCCTGGAAGTGGCCACAATGGGCTCGCTGGCCAACCTGCCCTGGTGGAAGCGCCCCGGTCGCCGGGAGCGAAGCCGGGCCCGGCAGGCCCTCGGCGAAGTCGGAATGGGCGAATTGGCGGATCGGACCTTCGGTGACTTGTCGGGGGGTCAACGCCAACGCGTGCTGATCGCCCGCGCACTGACCGCCGACGCGGAGCTCCTGCTCATGGATGAACCATTCACCGGCCTGGATTCGGCAAGCGAGGTCCGGCTCGAATCCCTGATCGACAACCTGGCTGCTTCGGGTCGCACCGTGATGATTGCGACTCATGAAGTCGAGCAGGCCGAGCGCTGGGACCTGGTCCTTTGCCTCAACCGAAGGCAGATTTCTTTCGGCGATCCCTCTGTTGCGATCAGCAAACCCGTACTGGAGTCCACCTACGGCGGCCACATTGTCGAGATTCCCGGCCAGCCTGATCTGGGTGTGCTCCCCGCCCATCACCACTCGCACGAAGACGAACGATGATCGACTGGATCACCGACCCCCTCACCCATGGCATCACCCAACGGGCTCTGATCGAAATTGCCATCCTCGGATTCGTCTCCGGTGCGGTCGGTTGCTGGGTTGTCCTGTTCGGTATTTCCTACAGCGCTGAGTCTCTTGCCCATGGAATGTTTCCCGGTCTGGTCGGGGCAGCACTGCTCGGCATCCCGCTCCTCCTCGGCGGGGCGGCCGGGATCCTTCTGGCCGCGTTGCTGATCGCTCTCGCAGGGAGGTTTTCACTCGACTCAGCCGACACCGACATTGCGGTGGTTGTGACAACGCTTTTCGGACTCGGGGTTCTGATGGCACTCTCTCCAGAGAGCCCGCCGGGCATCCAGTCGCTGCTTTTCGGCGATCCCCTCGCAGTCACCTTCGGTCAACTGCTCGCTACCGGTTTGCTCGGCGCCGTAATACTCACCGTGCTCTGGTTCGGGCACGACCGGCTACTGGCAACAGGCTTTGACGGTGGTAGCCGAGGCGGGATGTCAGCCGGCTTCGCGCGGATCCTGCTGCTGGTACTGGTCGCAGCGACGGTTCTCGTCGGGGTTCAGGGACTCGGCAATCTGCTGGTTGCGGCCATTCTTGTCGGACCGGCCGCAGCGGCCCGCCTCCTGACTTCACGCATGTCTTCGATGATCCCGCTCAGCGTCGGAATCGCCGTGGTCTCCGGCTTCGCCGGCCTCTATCTCTCCTACCACGGCCGGATAGCTGCCGGGGCTGCGATTGTCGCCTGCCTGATCCTCAGCTTTGCCGTTTGCGCCCTGATCTCCACTCTGCCGGCCCGGAGGCCGGCCAGGCCCGATGTGACGTCATCCGGCCGGAAGGATCCGGTGGTTCAACCATGGACGGGCAGATGACCCCGGATTGGTCCGATCATGCGGCGAGACAGGTGGCCGGAGCCGGACTCAAGAACAGCCGCCCCCGGCAAAGAGTGATCGAGCTGCTGGCTGAAAAGGACTGTGCCGTCACCGCACTTCAGATAGACGGCGAGTTGGACGGTGTGGGCCGGGCAACGGTCTACCGGGCGATCGAGCAGCTTGATGCGCTGAATCTGATCCGCAAGGTCGACCTCGGAGGACCAGCCCCCGGGTTCGAGAGGATCGAACCGTCAGGCCGGCATCACCACCACATCGTCTGCGACACCTGCGGCAAAGTCGAACCTTTCGAGGACGAAGCCCTCGAAGAAGCCATCCACGACATACACCGCAAGGGCTTCAAGCTCGAAACCCACGAAGTGACTCTTCACGGTAAATGCGCCGACTGCCACTGACCCGGCGGATCAAGGCGGGGTGTGCCGGTACATGAACTGCCATTCCGGCCGTTGACGAAGATCACCGCCGTCGTGAAGGTTCCCGGTGCTGCCCGGGCCTATTCCCACTCGATCGTGCCGGGTGGCTTCGAGGTGATGTCGTAGGCCACCCGGTTCACGCCGGAAACTTCGTTGATGATCCGGTTCGAGACTTTCTCGAGAACGTCATAGGGGATGCGCGCCCAGTCAGCAGTCATCGCATCCCTGGAAGTGACGGCGCGAATGATCACCGGGTAGGCGTATGTACGGCCGTCTCCCTGGACTCCGACCGAACGGATTACGGGGAGCACACAGAAGAACTGCCACAGGTCGCGGTACATGTTGGCGCCCCCGACTTCCTCATGAAGGATGTGATCGGCCTGACGCAGGATGTCCAGACGTTCCCGGTTCACCTCGCCCCCGACGATTCGGATGCCGAGTCCTGGACCGGGGAAGGGCTGTCGCCAGACCATCCGGTCCGGCAACTCAAGTTCCGTGCCGACCGCGCGAACCTCGTCTTTGAAGAGCATCCGCAACGGTTCAACCAGGTCGAATTGGAGGTCATCCGGCAGACCGCCGACGTTGTGATGCGACTTGATTGTCGCTGCGTGGTCGGAACCGCCTGATTCGATCACATCCGAGTAGAGCGTCCCCTGGACCAGGAAATCCGCACCTTCGATCTTTGTCGCTTCTTCCTCGAACACCCGGATGAACTCTTCGCCGATGATCTTGCGTTTGGTTTCCGGGTCAGTCACCCCGGCCAGCTTTGAAAGGAACCGATCCTCGGCGTCGACATGGACCAGGGGAATTTCGAAATGCTGGAAATCCTCAACCACCTGCTCGGCCTCGTTCATCCGCATCAAGCCGTGATCGACGAAGACGCAGGTCAGCTGATCACCGATCGCTTCGTGTACGAGCTTCGCCGCGACCGACGAATCGACTCCTCCGGAGAGACCACAGATCGCTTTGCCTGAGCCGACCTGTTCACGAATCGCGGCGACCTGTTCGGTCACTACCGACGCGGCGCTCCATTGCTCTTCGCAGCCGGCAACTTCCCGCAGGAAACGCTTCAGGACCTCGGTGCCGTAAGGAGTGTGCACAACTTCAGGATGGAACTGGATCCCGTAGAGCTTCTTCCCGGCCGACTCGAGTGCCGCAACCGGTGAACCGGGGGTCGAGGCGATCGGCGTGAAGCCTTCGGGAGCCTCGAAAACCGAGTCACGGTGACTCATCCAGCAGGTCTGTTCGTCCGGCAACCCGCCCAGCAGGATCCCCCCGTCGCCGGTAAGCGTCAGTTCTGTCCGGCCGAACTCACCGGCCTCCGCGCCCTCGACCTTGCCTCCAAGGGCATGCGCCATGACCTGCATGCCGTAACAGATCCCGAGTACCGGAATCCCCAGCTGCGTAAGTCGTTCCGGGAAATCGGGTGCGCCCAGGTCATGAACCGATGCCGGCCCTCCCGAAAGCACCAGGGCCTTCGGGTCGCGTGCTTCGATGGACTCGATTGAAGTCGAGGCCGGGAGCAGTTCGGCGAAAACGCCGCATTCACGGATGCGACGTGCGATTAGCTGGGAGTACTGGCCCCCGAAATCGAGGACCAGCACTTCCTCCGTTGTGGCAGCTGACATCAGGCGGCTGACCTAGTTGTCAGCGACTCCAACCCCGACTGAAACAGCTGCACGCCCATTTGACCCCATACCGACCGACTGCTCGGTCTGAAGCTTCTTGCCTTCGGTCATCAGCGCCGGTGCGATCATCATTTCGGCCCGCTGGAATGAACGGATGTCCTCGTACCCGGTCGTCGCCATCGAAGTCCGCAGGGCGCCCATCAGATTGAAGGTGCCATCGTTCTCGTGGGCTGGACCAAGCAGGATCTCCTCCATCGTGCCGTCCTGCACTGTGGTCACCCGTGTGCCGCGCGGCAGCGACGAATGGAAAGTCGCCATTCCCCAGTGGTAGCCACGGCCGGGAGCTTCCTTGGCCCGGGCAAGTGGCGAGCCGATCATTACGGCATCGGCGCCGCAGGCAATCGCCTTTGAGATATCGCCTCCGGTGCGCATGCCACCGTCACCAATCACGTTGACGTACTCGCCGGTCTCCAGCATGTGCTGGGAGCGGGCAGCCGCCACATCTGCGATCGCGGTCGCCTGGGGAACACCAATGCCGAGCACACCGCGGGTAGTGCATGCAGCACCCGGACCGACGCCGACCAACACGCCTACCGCGCCGGTTCTCATCAGGTGCAGGCCGGTCGAATAGGAGGCGCAGCCACCGACCACGGTCGGAATCGGAACCTCGGCAATGAACTCCTTCAGATTGAGCGGCTCGACGGTCGTCGAAACATGCTCGGCTGAAATCACAGTGCCCTGGACGACCAGGATGTCGAGGCCAGCTTCCAGCGCCGCCTCGTAGTTCGCCTGAACCGACTGCGGGGTGAACGAGCCGCAGACCACCGCTCCTTCGGCTTTGATCTCGGCTACCCGGCGGGCAATAAGTTCCTTCTGGACAGGGGTCTCGTAAATCTCCTGCATGAGAGCCGTCGCCTTGTCCTTGGGCACTCTTGAAATCTCTTCGAGCTTCTCTTCGGCGTTCTCGAAGCGGGTCCAGATGCCTTCAAGGTTGAGCACACCGAGGCCGCCCAGCTTGTGGACGAGAACTGCGGTTTCCGGGCTGACGACACCATCCATGGCGGAAGCGACCAGGGGCAGGTCGAACCGGTACGGGCCGAGGGTCCAGCTGATGTCAATGTCATCAGGGTCGCGGGTCCGTCTTGAAGGAACGATGGCTACATCGTCGAATCCGTAAGCGCGTCGGCCTTTCTTGCCTCGGCCGATCTCAATTTCCAATTAGGTCCTCCAGGGCTATGCAGGATGAAGAGGGGCAGGTTACGCGCCCCTGCGGACGTTTGTACAGAGACTACGCCTTAGTAGCTCCCGGCGTTCCCGAAGCCCCAGTAAACCAGCCCTCAAGCCGTTGGTGACCGGACCTTCAGACTTCGGCCGGAAGCTGGAGCTGGCGCACTTCCACGCTGCCCAGCAGGCTTTCCGCCCGGCCCCGGTCAAGAACACCCGCCCCGAGATGCTGGGTTGACTCGGCCCCGCAGGCCACGCCGTAGGCAAGGCAATCTTCCGGCGAGCCACCGTCGTAGCGTGCGGCGATGAAACCCGCGACAAAAGCATCACCGGAACCGACCGTGGAAATCGGTTCGAGGGGATCGATCACCGCTTCCAGAATCCGCTGGTCCGGCCCGTCTCCAACGATCGCGACACAACCCTCCGGAAGGGTAATGGCGGCTTCCGAGGGGCCCATGTCAACCAGTTCGGCGAGAACTCCGAACATCTCCTCGCGGGATTCGAACTCATGTCCGACCAGTTCCTCCGCCTCAAGCTTGTTCGGGGTGATCATGTCGGGACCGGCCTTCATGCCGGCTGACATCGCTTCGCCCTCCGAATCCAGCAGGACCGGCAGCCCGCGGCTCTTCAGCGCCTCGACCAGTCGAGCGTAGAACTCGACGTCAATGCCCTGGGGCAGGCTGCCCGCCAGCACACAGAGTCGAGCTCCCCCGGCCAGATAGTCGACCCTTTCAATGAAACGTTCGAGCTCTTCGGCTGTGACCCGGGGGCCCCGTTCGTTTACCTCTGTCTGCTCGCCGTTAGTGGGGTCAACCAGTGCAAGGTTGAAGCGGGTCTCTTCCGCAATACGGATGAAATCGGTGAGCAGCCCCTCCTCCCCGAGCTGCTTCAGCACCCGGTCCCCATTGCCTCCACCGACCAGACCGGTGGAAACAACCGGCCGTCCGAGCAGGCCCAGGGCCCGGGCGACGTTGATCCCCTTGCCGCCGGGGACGGTATGTGTCTCGACCGAACGATGCCGATGCCCGAGCCGGAAATTGGGCACCGCAACCGTGCGGTCGATCGCCGCATTCATGGTGACGGAGATGATCATTACTTCGTCCTGAGCACTCTTCGTAACCTCTTCCTCGCTCTTGCCTCGCGGTGCCTTCGCACCAGCAGGACAATCGCAATTATTACGAAGAGGGCGAAAACCAGCAGGGCGATGACCAACAGGAGACTGCCGGTCAACCGGTCAATCAGCGACGGCTTCTCGACGGTGCGCCCCGCGAAGAGCGGCACCCGGGCGTAGGGATCACCGTCGAGACGTACTGTCGCGTAGCCGACCCGGTCGCCAGCCAGGATCGGCCCTTCGACTTCCTCTGGCAAGTCGTAGCTGACATTCAGGGTCTCCCCCTGACGGACCCCGAGCCTCACCCTTCGCTTCGATACCAGGGGGAGGTCGGCGTCTTCGTACTTGACCGGGACCTTCGTGACAGGGCTGTCTACCTTGATCGGTACTTCCTTCTCGTAGAGTGAAAACCCGTAGTTGAGAAGCCGAACCGTCTCGGCGTTCCGGGCGGCTTCGGTGGGGGCACCGATTACGGCCCCGATCAGCTCGGTGGCGTTCTTCCGGCCGTCCGAGGCGAGTGCGTAGCCCGCCTTCAGAGTGTGACCTGTCTTGATTCCTCTGGCCCAGGCGTTGTCCCGCAGGAACGAGTCGGTGGTCTCGATCACCAGGGGAGGGTCGTAACTGGTCAGTTTCGCTACCCGTGACCCGGCGATACTCCGAAGGCGCGGAATCGCCATCACGTCCCTGCCGAGACTGGCCAGGTCTGCGGCCGAGGTGTAGTGGCTGGGTCCGTCAAGACCAACCGGATTGTTGTAGTGGGTGTCGTCAAGACCCAGCCTGGACGCAGTGCGGTTCATGAGCTTTACGAACCGCGCTTCTGTTCCCGACACGGCTTTCGCAAGGGTCACGGCCGCGTCATTGCCGCTGAGCATCATCAGCCCGTAGAGCAGGTCACGGACCGAAACCATCTGGCCGGGTTCCAGTCCCATCAGGGATTCGGCGGGGTCCCCCTGGTAGTCGCCGGCTTTCACCTCCTTCCGCAGAGGTAACCGTTTGATCGCCAGGTAGGCGGTCATCATCTTGGTGGTCGAAGCCATCGGGAGGTGGCGATTTTCGGCGTGGCCGGCCAAAGGCTCGCCGGTCCGGGCATCGATCACCACCCAGGCTTTCGCGTCCAGCCTTGGTTCCCGTTCCGGATTGGCGGCCGATCCGGTTTCTGCGACACCAAGCGCGATTCCCACCTGGAGCATCAGGAGGACTACGGCCAGAGCGGCGGCTACAGGCAGGTTGCGCCCGTTCAGGGCCTTGTCTTTCTTCAACGAAGTTTGAGTTCCTGACCCGGCTGGAGTGCCTGCGGATCAAGATCAGGGTTCAGCTTCTCCAGCCGATCGACTGAAATCCCGGTCTTCTCCGCGATGGCAGTCAGGCTGTCACCTTCCTCAACCTCGTAAGTCTTTGCCTTGGTCTTCGGCTTGTTCACCTGCCTGGACGGGTTCTCGCGGCCTTTGTTTGGCTCCTCATCGGAACTGGTTGCTGCGCCGATCGCGACGACGATTGCCACCACCGCGGTGATCAGGGCCACCGCCGCGAGGAGACGGGCTAGGAGCGAGTTCTTCTTGTCTTGCATGGGCTGAGGGGTGGAACGGGAAGCCGGAAAGTTACCGCGACTGCGTTGTGTCACGCGCGGCCGAGGTGATTCCGGGCGTGATCAACCGGACACTGCCCAAATGGCCTGCCTCAGCTCTTCGGCTGCTGCGGCCGGATCCGAGGCGCCCGCAATCGACCTCGACGCAGGGATGATCGCCGCTGAACGACCGGGGCTGAATGCCGCTCCGAGATTTTCCGGCCGTCCACCCTGGGCACCTACCCCCGGGATCAGGAACACCGCCTGCGGCATCAGTTCCCGCAGACGCGCGATGTGCTGTGGCTCGGTCGCTCCCACCACCGCCCCCATCCCGGAGATACCGTTACGGCCGGCAAGCCGGTCACCGAAGCCTTCCACCAAGCGGGCAAGGTGCTCATGGACAGGCCCCTCGGAAGTTTCAAGGTCCTCGATGTCCACGGCCCCGGGGTTGCTGGTGCGGACCAGCGCGAAAATTCCTGCGTCGGCTGCTTCCGCCACCTCGACCAGTGGTTCAAGCGAATCGCGACCCATCAACGGGTTGGCCGTGAATGCATCCGCGCCGAGTCCTGCGACTTCCCCGAATGGAGTTTCAGTACAGCCGACCATCGCCTGGCCGTAGGCCCGCGCCGTGACTGGAACGTCACCCCGCTTGCCGTCAGCGATCACCAGAAGGCCGCCCTCACCTGCTGCTTCGCAAACTTCCTGAAGCGCCTTCCAGCCGGGCCAGCCTAGTCGTTCAAAACAGGCCAGTTGCGGCTTGATGGCGATACAGGAGGATCCCGCCAGATCAATGATCCGGCGGCAATGCGCTGAAACGGCGTTGGCCGCCGCCACAGCTGCGGGCCCCGTGGACAGGTCGGTGAATGAATCACCGAGTCCGGCCGGATCGGGGTCCAGGCCAAGGCAGATCTGGCTGCGGCGCTCATCGACGAGCGCCGCAACCCGATCAATGAAGAGGCTCAGCCCTTGACCTGCTTCTTCAGTGCAGACCCGGCCGAGAAGCGCGGAACCTTGCCACCGGCAATGGTGATGCGCTCACCGGTACGGGGGTTCACGCCCTGGCGGGCGCTGCGCTCGGCGACGTGGAACTTGCCGAAGCCGGTGAAGTTGACCTCGCCACCCCCGGTAAGGGTGTCGGTGATCGCGTCCAGGACGGCGTCAACGGCGTCGGCTGCAGCCTTTTTGCTCCCGATGCGCTCGTCACCGGCGACCTTCTCAAGAAACTCTGCTTTGGTCACGTCAGTAATCCTCCTCGGTTTAGGGAATGAAAGAACCGTAACACCGCATTCGGATGCCATTTCTGCCACCTTTCACAGTGACACCGCAGTGCAGGAATCAGCCGAGTTCGATAAGGCGCCGGGCAGCTTCGCTGACACGGTCCGATTCCGGACTTCCGGGATCGAGATCGGCCTCGGCTCCAGTCCTGAAGCGGATCCGGATGAATTCCCGCCGGTGGTGTCGACGTCGGCGCATGAAAGCGGCGGCTTCGTCGGTGTAGGAACTGACCTTGTCGAGCACGATCCGATGTGGCTTAAGCACTTTCAGGCTCCCCATATTCGGCTTGGGAACTGGCTTGCACCGCATTGAGGTCGCGCAAGGCCATGCGAAGATCATAGGCGGTAAGGGAGGCGAGAACGAAGCGACCGGTCACCGCGATCACGGTGAATCCGCATTCGGTGACCACAAAGACTTCACCCGTGGCGCCGGCCACATGGGCCGAATCGAAAGACTCCTCCCCCGCGCCCGCTTCCAGCGCATCGAGGACTTCTTCAGCAGCCCCGGTCCACCCCGGGGAACCGGATGCCGTGTAGAGCAGCTCGCGCCCAGGTCCCGACTTGCGGAAGATCCCCGCACCGACAAGTTCAGGTTCCATCTCGGCCAGATTCTCGAGCACCCGGCGTGCGGCCGGGACCATCAGGTCTCTGCTCCCGGTGCCGCTGTTTTCGGTCTCATCCGCCACGATGTAGCAACATACCGGCCATGTCCATCGCCAAGGCCTCCTGGATCATCGTCGTAGTGACTTGTCTGGTTGCCACTATCGGCACACTGATCGCCGGGTATGAAGGCTATGCCGCGGTTATCGGCACTGTGGGTCTTGCCGCTTCGGTGAACCTCATTCCCCGCCACGATGGAAGAAGAGACGCGGCAGAACCGGACTGAACGGCCACCCCGCCGATAACCCGGCGGCGGTTTCCGGGCAGTCAGCCCGTCGTCGACTCCAGGTGCGCGGCCAGGACCCCGGCCGCGGCACCCCGGTGGCTTATCGCGTTCTTTTCTGCCGGGTCCAGCTCTGCCATGGTCCGGCCATCATCGGGACCAGTTGCGTCGGGGACGAAAGCCGGGTCGTACCCGAAGCCGCCGTCCCCCCGAAGGTCCTGGACCAGCCTTCCCTCGCAGGTGCCACGAAAGAGATGCTCTCCCGAATCGTCGATCAGGGCAATCGCACATACGTATCTGGCCGAACCGGACCCGCCCGGGCCAGCTCCGTCGGCCAGAGCCAGTTCCGCCAGTACCTTCGCCAGGTTCTCGCCATCGGTCGCGCCTTCCCCGGCATACCGTGCCGAATAGACACCGGGGCGCCCGTCGAGAAGGTCGACTTCCAGCCCGGAATCATCAGCGATCACGACCTCTCCGGTCGCGTTCCGTGCCGCCCGCGCCTTGATCAGAGCGTTCTCTTCGAAGGTGACCCCGGTTTCCGGGGGGAGTTCAACTTCTGCCGGCAAAGCCTTGAGCTCCGAACCCGGCAGGATCTCGGCCAATTCACGTACCTTGTGTTCGTTACGGCTGGAGAGGATCAAGAGGCTCTTGCTACTCGCCGGAGGCTGCCATCTGAAAATCACGCAGTTTGCCGATGCCTGCTTCGGCCAGAGCCAGCATTTCGTCAAGCGAAGCCCGGGAAAGCGGAGTCCGCTCGGCCGTTGCCTGCACTTCAACCAGGCCGCCGTCACCTGTCATGACCACATTCGCGTCCACTTCCGCCGATGAATCTTCCGGATAGTCGAGGTCACAAAGCGCCTTTCCCCCGACCATGCCGACGCTGACCGCGGCAACCGATGTTGTGAGCGGCATCCGTTCGATCTCGCCCCGTTCGAGCAGAGAGCCGAGGGCGAGCCTGAGGGCAACCCAGCCCCCGGTGATCGAGGCACATCTGGTGCCGCCATCGGCCTCAAGCACATCGCAGTCGACGTAGATGCTGCGTTCACCCAGCGCCTGGAAATCGATTCCGACCCGGAGCGAGCGGCCGATCAGCCGCTGGATCTCCACCCCACGACCGTCCTGCTTGCCCTTGCTTATGTCCCTCTGCTTGCGGTCACCAGTGGACGCGGGGAGCATCGCGTACTCGGCCGTGACCCAGCCGCGGCCCCTGCCTTCCATCCACCTGGGGACCCGATCCTGAACGGAAGCAGTGCAGATGACCCGGGTTCCACCACAAGAGATCAGGGCGGACCCGTCGGCGCTGCCGACGAAACCGGGTTCGATGGTGACCGGACGAAGTTCCGCGGCTGAACGACCACCGCTTCGGGAAGCTGAGCTCATTCGTCGCAGTCTTCCAGACCGGCTACGGTCACATCAGACATGACCATCGAGAAGCAGGAGTGGACCTGGCCGGATTTCCGTGAACCCGAACTGATCAACCGCCTGTTGCTGGATGATGATGGCTTTCTGGGGCTCTGGCTGGCCATGGCTGCCAGCATGCCACCCAGGGCTTTCGATGAGCATTCATTCAAGGTCGGTTCCGGGTACCCGTGGGCGAGACCCGGGGGCTCCTTCGTTCTCGATGAGGGTGATGGCCGGTTGCTGTCGGAACTCGCCCCGGACCGGCAGGCCGAAATCATCGAGGAGTTCAGCGGGACCCGGAGCGGACGCACCCCGATGCTGGCGATCGGTTCGAATGCCTCGCCTGAGGGGCTCTGGCGCAAGTTCGCGCATTTCGAGAATGCGGCGGACCGCACCCTGCTCGCGATCACCGGCCGTCTCTGCGGTTTCGATGTGGGCGCGTCGGCGGAGCTTGCTTTCTACGGAGCGTTGCCGGCGACAATTTTCGCCAGCCCGGGCACCGAAGCGAGCGTCACGGCACTCTGGCTGACTCACCGCCAACTGACTCAGCTCGCCTGGGCAGAAGTGCCATACCGGCTCGGCTGCCTGGAAGCAGAATTCCGTTTCGAAGAAACGGTGGATACCGGCGGACAGAATAGCTTCGATCGATCGCTTGTTTTCGTCAACCGGTTTGGCACTTTTTCCCCGGAAGGCGCTCCGCTGGCGCTGGAAGCCATTCCCGCCACTGGCCGGAGAACTGTCGCGGCGGACCAGGTCGAGTTGCTGACCATGGTTGCGCGGATGACCTTCGGCCCGGAGTCCGGCGCCATGGATCTGGTCCGAAAGGCGTTCGAAGAGCCAGGTACCACGATCCCGGCGGTTACCGAGGTCCTGAGCCGCAACTCGATCCCTTTTGAATCAGGACGATGGACGCCGTTTCCCACACCGGAAAAGACAACCGGGAGTGATCGTGCTGGCTTGCATGATTGACCACTCCCGGTTTCCGGCCACAGCGGCATGAATCGTCGCGGTCAGCGGAACGCGATCTTGTCAACAGCCGACTGGATCTTGTCCACGATCAGCTCGGCAAGCTCGGTGCCCTGACGACCACTAAAGCCTTTCATCGCGGCAACCATGCCTACCATCAGCAGCGAAACCAGCAGGATCAGCCCGACATACTCAACCGTCCCCTGACCCGACTTCCCGACTGCGGCCCTTCGGACCAGCTCGCCTTTCGAAACTGCGAGGGCATGTGCGTTTCCCATCGCCCTGTAGATCATTGCTTCCTCCTCGAATATTGGTGACATTGCCTCATCGATCCTGCTCGCGACCTCTTGACCGATCAAGACGAGGCGGCAACATTTCCCTGAACAAGTGGTGAAATCTCCGCACGGAACGCCGGACCCGCCGGATAACCTCCCCGAATGCGGGTTCTCGTCGTCATGAACTTCGGGGCAGATCCCTCGACCCCCCAGCGTGGCCGCTGGGTCATCGACCAGGTCGAGGCCCTTCGCGAGGGTGGACTCGACGTTGACCTGTTCAGTTTCCGTCCGGGCAAGGATCAGTACCTGCCTGCCACCCGACGGATCCGGCGGCAGCTCCGTGAAACCCGCTACGACCTCGTCCACGCCCACTACGGACTGGCTGGCTGGTGCGCCCGGCTGGCCGGTGCCGACCCGCTCGTTGTCACCTTCCACGGCACCGACGTCCGACACCGGATAGTCGGCCGGATGTCCCGCTCGCTAACCCGGCGGATCGACCTTGTCGCCGCCGCTTCGCGGGCCCTTTTCGAAGAGGAAGATGGCCGGCCCGGGCTGCCGTTGCCCGAGGGACGAAGCGCCGTGCTGCCTTGCGGGGCAGACCTCTCCCGTTTTCAGCCGACCGATCGAAGGCTGGCGCGACAGAAACTCGGCCTCGACCCGGATGAGCCCTTCCTTTTCTTCCCCGCCGATCCCGAAAGGCCGGAGAAACGTGCCGACCGGGCCCGGGAAGTCGCCCGGATAGCGGGAGCCGAACTGCGAAGTGGAGGCGGGATCGAACCGGATCTGATGCCTCTCTGGATGAACGCGGCCCAGGCCGTGATGATCACTTCCGACTATGAGGGTTTCGGCCTGGCTTGCCTTGAGGCCCTGGCCTGCGATGTTCCGGTTATTTCGACCCCCGTGGGAATCGCTCCCCATGCCCTGGGCGGACTCGAGCGAAGTCTCTGCCTCGCCTACGAGCCGAAATCATGGGCGGATTTCGCATCCGCATTGATGAAAGAGCCCGACCCGAGGGTCCCCGGCCGCATTCGCGCAGAGGCACTTTCGGCCCGACGGATGGCCGAGAGAGTGAGCATCGCGTACCACGACCTGTTTGAAAAACGCCGCAAACCCGGTGATTCAAAGTCGCCGGTTTCCGAAGGCGGACTCGTTTCCGGCGGCGACTTGCGTAATGATGGTGTGAGCTGATGAGGAAGGGTGCCCTCAAGAAGAAACAGAGTCAACTCGAGGAGCTTCTGATCGACCGCCGCGAGGCGCTCGGCGAGCTGGTCCTCGGCATGTACGTCCAGAACAGCTGGGACGATGACCTTCTGGCTCGTGGCTCGGCCGAAGTCGCTGAGGTCGAAACCGAGCTGAACGAACTTATCGCCGGTAATGAACCGACCGGTCCGTCCGCCACCGAAAAGGATTTCCCGGTCACTGGTGAACACCGCCTGCCGACCGGTGAGCACAGCTACCCGGTCACGGGCGAGTACACGGCTGAACACGCGATTCCCCCGACCGGTGAGTACACGGCCGAGCATTCGCTGCCGGAATCATCCGAATACACAGCCGAGCATTCGCTGCCGGAATCATCCGAACACACCGCCGAACATCACGTGCCACTGGCTGAAAACGAACCCCCGAAACTCTCCCGGGCCCAGAAGAAGCAGGCGAAAAAGGAAGAAAAGCAGCGCAGAAAGCAGGAGAAGGAGGCCGCTGAAGCCCCGGCAGCCAAAGCACCGGCCCCTGCACCCGAAGTACCTTCACCCGCCCCGACACCTTCTGCTACCGCGCCCGCCCCGACACCTTCTGCGACCGCGCCCGTCGCCGGGCAGCCGACCGTCCCACCGCCAGCCCCGCGGGCCACGCCTCCGGCAGAAGCGAAGCCCGCCAGCGACCCGACGGCGAAGCCAACCCAGGTCAGGGACACAACGAAAGACACATCGGCGATCGACGTGCCGCCGCCGCCAACGCCAGCCGAGCCGGAACCCACCGATCCGCTCGACATCCTCGACAAACGCATCGACGAGGACGAGGCCAGGGCCAAGACGGCACTCGAAGCTGCCCGCACTTCGCTCAAGGCGAATACCCAGACTGAACTCACAGCGATCACCCATGAAGTTCAGACGGACCGCAGCCAACTCGACGAGTCGCTGAAGGCAGCGGCCGCAGCGATTTCCGCCGCCCAGGAGAAGGCATCCCAGGCCGAAGCGAAGCTGATCCGGGAAACCGCCTCCAGCCGCGAGGCCGCGGCCGAGTGGGTTCGGGGCCAGGCCACCGAGATCGAAGCAGATGCCGCCCTCGCAGCAGAGATCACTGACGAAGATGCGACCAAGGCACCCGCAGGCGAGCCGGATGCCGTGTTGGCGGCACGGGTCAATTCGCTGGAAGCCGAGCTGGCCGCCCAGAAAGCATCAAAGGATGAAGCCCTGGCCAAAGCCGCCGCCCGGTTGAAGGAGATCGAGCAGAGCGCCAAGTTGGCCGAAGCCAGGGTGGAAGCCGCCGAGCAGGCCGCCACCGAAGCCAGCGCGAAAGCAACTGCGGCCAAACCGTCAGTGGAGGGCGGGACGGCCGAAGCGGAAGCTCGCGAAGCAGCCGTCCAGTGGCTGAGGGGGCAGATCTCGGCTCTCAAGCAGGAAATCGCAAAGGCTGAACAGACCGACAAGAGCACGGGGGCAGGCTGATGGGGCTCTTTAGCAAGGGTGGCCAGTCCGGGCGCGAACGTCGTGCCATGCGGGATCACCTCAACGAACTCGACGACATGCGCCGTACCAATCTGGGGGAGCTTGGAAGGATCACCGTCGAGATGGCTTCCGAAGGGCGCTTTGATCGCCGCCGGCTATCCGAGCAGGCCAGTGAGGTCGCGAAGATCGACCGTGAGGCCGACCTGATCGCACGCGGTCTCGAAGAAGGCCTGACCCTGCACGAGCTGGAAGACCTGGCCCGCGGCGACCAGTCCGGGGCATCTTCCCGGTAGATGCGAACCGGGGCGCGTCGTCTTGTTCGTCTCAACCCTTGGTCAGATCGTCCCCGATCACCGGGGACAGAACCTTGACCACGGGTTCCAGGGCTGCTTCCGACCCTGAGTCCAGGGATCTCGGAACGTTTGACCTGACCGTGGTCGGTGGTGGCGCCGCCGGTCTCTGGGCCGCTCTCTGTGCCGCCGAAGCCGGTGGTTCGGTCTGCCTTGTTTCCAGGAAGCCACTCGCCGAAAGCGCAAGCTTTCACGCCCAGGGAGGACTGGCCGCAGCGCTGGACCCGGAAGACTCTCCACAACAGCACTTTCAGGACACCATGGCGGCGGGCCGAAACCTTTGCCGGGCTTCGGCTGTGGAGGCCTTGACCGTGGAGGGTCCCGGGATTGTCGATGATCTGATCCGCCGTGGCATGAACTTTGACCGCGAGTCCGAGGGGTCGCTTTCTCTAGCCCTCGAAGGCGGCCACACACACCGGCGCATCATCCACGCCGGAGGCAGCCAGACAGGCAGGGAAATCACCAGTGCCCTGGCACAGATGGTTGCCGAAATGGACAACATCGAAGTGCTGGAGGAGACCTCCGCTGTGGCCCTTGTCAGCGACCGTGAACGGTGCTTCGGCGTGATCACCGAGTACGGAACGATTACCGCCGCGGCGACTCTGATGGCCAGTGGGGGCGCCGCAGCGCTGTGGCGCCGGACATCCAATCCGTGGGGGGCGATCGGTGCCGGCCCGGTCCTGGCCAGCCAGGGCGGCGCGGAACTTGCCGATCTCGAGTTCTGCCAGTTCCATCCGACCTGTCTCTCCGCTCCCGGCACCCCATTCGACGGTGCCCTCATCACCGAGGCAATCCGTGGCGAGGGAGCTCCCCTGCTCGACGTCAATGGTGAACGCTTCACTGACGAACTTGCCCCGCGGGATGACGTCACCGCGGCAATTCTCACCCGGTTTCAGATGCAGGATGGACAGGAAGTACGCCTCGACATGACCGCGATCGATCCGGTCCGGTTCAGCAGTGTCTTCGAGATGCTCGGCAAGGCGGGCTTCGACGCCACCCGCGAACCGGTTCCAGTTTCCCCCGGTGCCCACTACATGATGGGAGGCATCGCGGTTGATCTCGACGGGAAGACCTCGGTCCAGGGTCTCTATGCGGCCGGTGAATGTGCGTGCACCGGTCTCCACGGAGCGAATCGGCTGGCTTCCAATTCGCTGACCGAGTGCTTTGTTTTCGGTCGGCGGGCCGCAATGGCCGGTCTTGAAGAAACGCCCGGTGTCATGCCTGCCCCCGATGACTGGCGTTTCGACCCGCCACTGGTCGAGACCCGCCAGTCAGTGTGGGAGTTCGCCGGACCGTTGCGAAACATGGAAGGGCTCTCACAGCTTGCGAGCGACCGCTACCCGCTTGCCCGGGCTATCGGCAGCACGGCACTTGCCCGGAAGGAATCCCGTGGTGGCCACCGCCGGACCGACTTCCCGGCGACCGACCCCGATCTTGATTTCACCCACCTGATCTACTTGCCCGGCGGAGAAATCGAACTCCGCCGCTGGGACTGATCGTGGCCGGGCCTGACCCGGTTGAAGTCCAGATCACAGCGGGAGCGCTGGCCTCGGCCTGCGAGGAGATGGGCGCGGTTCTGATCCGCTCGGCCCACTCGGCGAACATCAAAGAGCGAAGGGATTGTTCAGCCGCGATTTTTTCCCCCGGCGGTGACATGGCGATGCAGGCCGAACATATCCCGGTCCATCTTGGATCAATGCCGGCATCGGTTGCAGCTGTAGTCGACAAGCCGCAAATCAGAGGGGCTTCCTGGTTTCTCAACGACCCCTACGCGGGAGGGACCCACTTGCCTGACATAACGGTGGTGACTCCCGCCTTCGCCGGGGATGAACTGATCGGTTTTGCTGCCAACCGTGCTCATCACGCCGATGTGGGTGGCCGGGTACCCGGTTCGATGCCGGCCGACTCGACCCGGCTTGAAGAAGAAGGCGTGGTGATTTCACCGAGGATCCTCGACGAGGAATCGATCCTCGAAGTTACGACGCTGATGCGCCAGCCCGATCAGCGCCAGGCCGACTTGCGGGCGCAGCTGGCCGCGAACCGTGCCGGTGTGACAAGGCTGGAAGCGATGGCAGCCAGACTGGGTGTCGCCGGACTGGCCAAGGCGATGGACGGGGTGATCACCTACGCCGAGAATCGCACCCGAAGCGAGATTGAGGAAATCCCGGATGGCGTCTACTCCGCGACCGATGTGCTAGAAGGGCGCCAGGGCGAGATCGGCCTGACCCTTGAAGCAACGGTCACTGGCAGCAACATCCGATTCGACTTCACTGGCACCTCCGGCCCCGAACCTGGCAACCTCAACTGCCCCCGGGCGGTCACAGAATCCGCTTGTCTTTTCGCCGTCCGGGTTCTGACTGACCCGGATATCCCCGCCAGCGCCGGCTCGTGGCGTCCGATTGAAGTGATCCTGCCAGACGATTGCCTGCTCGCGGCCAGATACCCGAGTGCGGTTGTGGCGGGCAATGTGGAGACTTCTTCCCGCGTCGCCGATCTCTGCCTGTCGGCTTTCGGGTTGGCACAAGGGCAGGGAACCATGAACAACGTCACCCTGGGAAACGACAGGTTCACCTACTACGAGACCCTCGGTGGCGGTCAGGCAGCCTCCAGCGAAGCGGATGGACCGACCGCGGTCCATGTGGCGATGTCTAACACCCTGAACACACCGATCGAGGCGATGGAAACCGAATTTCCTCTCCTGGCCGGTGAATACTCGGTTCGTCGTGGCTCCGGCGGCAATGGCGCCCGGCAGGGTGGTGACGGACTGGTCAGGGAAATCATCGCAACCGAACCGATGAGCTTCGCCTTGCTTACCGAACGCCGCCTGCATCAGCCTGCGGGTGCCGGTGGCGGGGAACCGGGAGCTTCGGGCCAGAATCGATTGATCAGGGGAGATGAAGGCAACGAGCTGCCCCCCAAGGCAGCCGGGGAGCTTGAAGCCGGCGACCGGTTGCGGATCGAAACGCCGGGTGGAGGCGGCTATGGGAAGGTCTGACTCCGGTCAGGTAGCCGGTGGCATCCTGGGCGTCGATGTTGGCGGCACCTTCACCGATGCGGTCCTGATCACCGAAGACCGGTACTTCACGGGGAAATCGCCAACCACTCCCGATGATCAGTCGGAAGGGGTCATGACGGCGATCCGACAGGTCCTCGGCGCTTCCGGAACAGAGGCCGGGAATATCCGCCATTTCGCCCACGGAATGACTGTCGCCACGAATGCCCTGCTTGAATCGAAGGGCGCGAAGACAGCACTCGTTGCGACCCGTGGTTTCATCGACCTCGTCGAAATCGGCCGCCAGGACCGGGCGTCCCTCTACCGCCTGCAGGCGGCTCACCCCCCGCCCCTGGTCCCGCCGGAAAGGCGGATCGAAGCGGCAGAGCGAACCGGGCCGGATGGCATCCTTGAGGAGTTGACAGAGCAGGAAGCGAACCGGATCGCCAGCCTGCTTCTCGGCCTTGATGTCGAGTCGGTGGCGGTCTGCCTGCTCCATTCGTACCGCTACCCCGCTCATGAACTGCTGCTTGGCGAGGTGATCCGTGACCGTCTCGGCAGCCGGATCCATGTTTCTCTCTCACATGAAGTTGTCGGAACATTCCGGGAGTTCGAGCGGGCCGCCACCACTGAAATCGATGCGGCCCTCTCGCCCCTGCTGGCGGGGTATCTGGAAAGGCTCCGCAGCCGGACTGGTCAGGAGGGATTGCCGGAACCGGAGATCATGCAGTCCAGCGGCGGGGTCGCCCACCTCGACCAGGTCGCCTCACATGCTGCCGTGGCAATCCTCTCCGGACCCGCGGGCGGGGCTGCCGCCGCTTCAATGGTCGCCCGGGAAAGCGGCGAGGAGAACCTGCTCTGTTTCGACATGGGCGGTACCTCATGTGATGTCTGTGTGGTCGAGCGCGGAGCGGTTCATGAGGCCTCGTCAAAGACGATCGCCGGCAGACCGATCGCCCTGCCGATGGTGGACATCGACACGGTCGGTGCCGGCGGGGGGTCGATCGCCTGGCGTGACAGTGGCGGGGCACTGCGGGTCGGCCCGGAATCCTCGGGGTCCCGGCCCGGACCAGCCTGCTACGGGCTGGGTGGGACCAGGCCAACCGTGACCGATGCCAACCTGGCTCTTGGTCACCTGGACTCCGACCGGAAGCTGGCCGGCGGAATAAGCCTCGACCTGGACCTGGCACTGCGGGCGATCGGGGAATTGGCCGGTGAACTCAAGATGACGGCCATGGAATGCGCTGAAGGAATCATCAGGGTCGCGAATGCGGAAATGGTCCGGGCTCTCCGCGTGGTGACTGTGCAGCGCGGCCTTGACTCTCGTGACTTCACCCTGCTTGCTTTCGGAGGCGCCGGCCCCCTCCACGCAGCAGGAGTCGCGGAGGAGCTGGGGATCGGAACTGTTCTCATCCCGCTGACTGGTGGAGTCTTCAGCGCCCTCGGACTCGCGGCAGCGGAGGGTCGCCGCGATGAAGTCCAGACGGTGTTGATGAAGGAAGAAGCCATGAACCGGGAAGTCCTCACCTCCCTGATCGGCGATTCCGACCAGACCAGCTGGGATCTTCGTTACCTCGGTCAGTCATTCGAACTGACGGTCTCCGACGATTCCGCCGACCCTCTCCGCCTGAGGGAACTTTTCGAACTGGAGCATCGCGAGCGGTATGGATACGTCGACCGGGAAGCCCCGGTCGAGCTGGTCACCGTACGCCGGCGGTACCTGCGGGAAGGGCCAGTATTCAACCCTGGTCCAACCCCGGATCTGCACCGGGCCGGACCGGCGACGATCGACCTTGGCGAAGCCACGCTCCACCTGCCGACCGGGTGGAGTGTCCATGGCGAATCCGGTGGCCTACTCCGCATGATTCGTGAACGCTGAGTACCTCAATACGGAAAACTACGTGATTTCCCGCACGAGGACTTGAATTTCGCCGATCGCCCGTGTAAGGTTGCGTTTCCTTACGGAGCCCGTGGCAGCCAGTCATGCCCCCTCTCGCCCCGTACAGGTTCCTGGTAGCACCTGTCCTTAGTAACCCCAACCCCTGACTGAATACCTATGCCAATTGCTTTTAAGGAATGGTCCGTTACCGTGCGAGCCCTCGCCGAGGGCGAACAGCTTCTCACCCTTCGAAAGGGCGGGATCCGCGAAGAGAACAAGCACTTCGAGCTCGAGCACGACCGGTTCTTCCTCTACCCCACATTCGATCATCAGCAGAACGACCTGGTGCGCGCTTCTCACCACCCGGAGCTCGACCGTGCCCTCGAGGAGGGTGTCTGGCCCGACGAGGAGCCACCGGCCCGAGCCCTGTTGCAGGACGGCGGCATCCCTCAGCCCGACCGTGTTCGCATCCGTGCTTGGGCTGAAGTGGCCGAGGACATCACAATCGAGGACCCTCGGGTAGTCGATGCCCTGTCCCCGTTCTACATCTGGACCACCGACTACGCCCACAAGCGTCTCAGCTGGAAGCCGCGGCATCCGCTTCACCTCGTGCTGCTGCGGGTCCATCGCATTCCGCGTCCGGTAACCGTCCGGGTCCGCGAGGAATACCACGGCTGCCGTTCCTGGGTCGAGATCGACCGAGACCTTCCGTTCGAAGGCACTCCGGTCATGTCGGACGAGGAGTTCGAGTTCGCCACCGCCGAGATCCGTTCGATCTGCGCGGGTGACCGCGAGCCGGCACTCGTCTAGAGCAGTTTCGGCTTCGAAGATCCGCTTCATGAAAGGGCCCGCTCCGGCGGGTCCTTTTCATTGCAATAGGCTGCGCCGGTGACGTGGATCGAAACCACTTCCCTGACCTTCGTGGCGCGTCACGAGGATGCCGACCGCAGCTATGCGGAAGATCTCCTCGACCGGCTTGAGGACCTCAGTCTCAAGCTTGAAGACCGGTTCGAAGTAGTTCCCAGCGGAATCGGTGTCGTGGTCCACCCTTCACCGATCTGGCTGACTGCCGCCCATCCGTTCCTTCCGGCAGTTCGCTGGTCCGCGGCACCCGCGGGCCGCCGCTACCTGGCTGGCTGGCCGATGGCGACCGAGGTCCATGTGCTGGGCGAGAAGGCGATGGAAAAGAGAGCCGCCGGTGAAGCTTCGGCGGAGGCTCTGCGGGGCACCGCGGAACGCCTCTACACCCAGATCGTCCTGGCCGCCAACAACGAGTCGATCCCCCCGCCCTGGACCCCGGGGCGCTTTCTCAACTATCTGAAGTGGGCCTGGCTGGTCGAAGGCGGTGCCCAGCATTTTGCCCGTCAGGTCGACTTCTACCGGGCAGCGGTCATCCGCAGGCTCAGGGAAGGCTCTCGACCCCGCTTCCCGCCCTCTCGCCGCGATGCGATCCTTCTCGGAGGAACGATCTTCGACCTGCTCGAGGAATATCGGGGCGGCGGCGCCTGTGAACTCCTGATCGGACGGTTGCGCCGCGACGGCCCGATCGCCAACCTGGAGGTTGCCTTCGACCTCCGGGTCAGGGAGATCGAAGAAATGTGGCGGGCCTATCTGGGCGACCTTGCCCGGCCCCAGGCCGAGCTGACCACCCTTCCATCGCCGGAGGAGCTGCTCGGCCCGGTCGATCCGGAACCCTGAGCGCCGGGCCGCGCGTCTACTTCTTCTTGTTCCCGCCGGCGATCTTCGGAAGCTTCGCGTTCCTCACGTCCGTGTAGCTGACGCCCGAAGCATCGGTCAGTTTCGCGCTGACCTTCAACTTGCCGGGCTTCACCTTCGGGTTGATGGCGAAAGTCATCGAACGGGGGCTGGTGACGGATTTCACCTTTCGACTGGCGATCACCTTGCCGGCCCTGCGGATCTTCACGTCGAGGCCGAGCGCTTCTCCCGCGTTGATCGACAGCGTGACAGACCGCTTGCGCTTGCCTTGCCGCTTCACCTTGACTGAATCGAGCGAGCCCGCAACGTTGCTGAAGGTGCGAGCTGATTCACCCGGGCTGAGCTCGTAGGCACCCATCGGCGGATTCGCGTTGATGATGCGGCCGGGCGCGCAGGTCGCCAGGAAGCTGGCGAACCTCGCGGTCGGCGAACTTGTGACGATCCGATATGTACCGGTCGGCACGATCGGCCAGATGATTCCGCCGTCCTTCGAGGACGAAGTCCTGTTTACGTCCGGCACCACCTGATCGTTGAAATAGACCGGGCCCTCAATCGAGGGAAATTCCTCCGAGGTGGCACCGGCAACGCCATGCGGCGTATTCAGCCAGTAGGTCCGGAAATCGACATCACGAACGTTGCGGGCCGAGGAAGTGGTCACAATCGCACATTGCTCCGGCCGGCCGTCCGCGCGGGCCGGGACGTTGAGGATGATCTTCAGGAGGCCGTACTCCTCATCGCGAGGGGCCTGGAAGTTTGCGTTCTCGATGTCCTCGCCACGGGTATGAAAAGTCTGGAGATCGATTTCGTTCCAGTGGGCTTCCATCGAACCGGTCGGCTGACCATCCATGTTCCGCTGGGTTAGAAGCCCCTGGCCCGAAACGATGTACGGAGTCACGTTCGCATCATCAGGGACCTCGAGGGTGTAGTCACCAAGCTCGTTGGTCATCGCGGAAAGGGTGGGAAACTCGCGCACCTTGATTGTCGCGTTGGATATCCCCGTGCTCATGTGGTTGAAGATGAAGGCCCGACCACTGATATTCACGTTGTCAGCCGCGGAAGCGGTCTGACTACCGGCCAGCATGAACACCGCGATTGCGACCGCAACAAATGCGCCGGTGATACTCCTCAACATGGAACTCCCACTTTCCTCGTTCCGGACCTGTCCGGTTTCTGCGACGAATCCGAACCTACAACAGGTTGGACCACCATGAAGTTGCGGTGCGGGAAGCGACCGGTCAGTGGTCGAGTACGAGCCCGAGGAACTTCCGGGTCCGCTCTTCCTGCGGATTGCCAAGCACCTCGTCCGGAGGCCCCTGCTCGACGATGTAGCCACCGTCCATGAAGATGACCCGGTCGGCCACTTCCCTGGCAAACCCGATCTCATGGGTCACGCAGATCATGGTCATGCCGGATTCGGCCAGGTCGCGCATCACGTCGAGCACTCCCTTGACCAATTCCGGGTCGAGAGCACTCGTCACCTCGTCAAAGAGCATCACCTCCGGATCCATCGCGAGCGCCCGGGCAATCGCGACGCGCTGCTGCTGTCCACCGGAAAGACGATCAGGGTATTCATCAACCTTCTCGGTGAGACCGACTTTGCTCAGCTGCTCGATCGAGCGTTGATCGGCATCGGACTTTTTTCTGCCCCTGACCCGCACCTGCGCGATCGAGACATTCTGCTTCGCCGACATGTTCGGGAAAAGGTTGAAGGACTGGAAGACCATGCCGGTCTCCCTTCGCAAATCATCGAGATTCTTGGGCTTGCTGCCGTCAAAGACAACCTCTCCCTTGAGGTCGATCGTGCCTCCGGTCGGGATCTCGAGAAGGTTCAGACAGCGCAGCATGGTGCTCTTGCCGGATCCGCTCGGGCCGAGCACGCAGATCACCTCGCCCTTTTTGATGTCAAGGTCTATGTCACGCAGGACCTCGAGGTTGCCGAAGCTCTTCTTGAGGTTCTTGACCGTGATGATGGTTTCACCCCTGGCGACTTCCTTCAACGGTCCGGTTGCTGTTTCGCTCATGGCATCCCTCTCTGGAACTTCTCGTTCTGTCTCTTGATCTGCCAGTCGACAACGCGGGCCAGCGGGATCGTCACGATCAGGAACAGGAATGCCCCGAGCGTGTATCCGGACGGATTGAAGAACTCCGAATACAGGTCGCGACCCGCCTGGACCACCTCGATCAGGCCGATGGTGCTGACCAGGGCCGTGTCCTTCATCAGGGCGATGAAGTCGTTGAGCAGGGGCGGGATCACCTTGCGCACCGCCTGAGGAACGATCACGAATCGCATCGCCTGGCCGTGTGACATACCCAGCGAACGCGCCGCCTCGGTCTGCCCTCTCGGCACCGCTTCGATTCCGGCCCGGTAAACCTCGGCCATGTACGCGCCGTAGGTGAGGGTCAAGGCCATGACTCCGTACCAGAACGGATCGCTTTCACCCAGCCACTGGGGAATCCCGATTTCCCTGGGGATCACTCCGTTGGTCGCCATGGTCGCGAGTCCACTGGAGAGCAGGAGGATCATCAGCAGCATGGGAATGCCACGGAGGCAGTCAATGTAGGCGATAACGATCCAGCGAACAGGTGCCAGCAACTTGCCGGGCAGCTGCCGCAGCACCGCCAGGATCAGACCCCATACGAGGGCGAAGAAACCGCCCACCGCAGAAAGCTTGAGAGTAACGAGGAAACCGTCGAAGACCTCGTCGAAGTGATCCGCCATGAACTGGAAGTTGAAGAAGATGTCGAAAAATTCACCCATGGCTGCCCCTCGGTCCTCGTTCCCCAGTCATACCCGACTAACGGGTACTACGGAGGAAAATAAACAAAGAGGGCGCCCCGCGGGGCGCCCTCTTTGTTCGGTCATCTGACCTACTCCGATTCCGTCGTCTCGGAAGCGGTCGCGCTGCCGTCCGTGATGCTGGCCGGCGGCGTGGCATTGAAGTACTTCCTGAACAGCTCCTCGTAGGTGCCATCTTCGATCAGGTCGGAGAGGGCCCCGTTCACTGCTGCCAGGAGGTTAGGCGTGTTCTTGGCGAACGCGAAACCGTAGTACTCGCCGGTCGGGATGTTGGTCGGGATCTCGAAGCCGGCCTGGCCCTTGGAAGCGGCCTCCTCGGCGACGGGAGCATCGACGATTGATGCCTCGACCTGTCCGTTCACCACCGCGGCGATAGCTGCGGCGCCGTTCGGGTAGGGACGGACCTGGGCTGCGTCGGTCTCGTCGGTGGCGAACGCCTCACCGGTGGTTCCATCCTGGGCGCCCACTGTGGCTCCAGCCAGGTCCTCGACCGAGTTGATGTCGGATCCGGGAGGAACGAGCAGAGCCTGTTCGGACTCGAAGTACGGGTCGCTGAAAGCAACCTGCTGCTCACGCTCAGGCGTGATCGTCGATGCCGAGGCGACCATGTCGAACTTGCCCTGGGCGACGTCGAGGAAGATCGTGTCGAACGCGGTGTCTTCGATCTTCACGTCAAGGTCGAGACGCTTGGCGATGTCGTTGACCAGCTCGATGTCGAAGCCCGTGTAGTCAGGAGCCTTGCCCATCTCGAACGGTGCGTAGGGAATGTCAGAGCCGACGGTCAGGGTGCCTTCGGTGATCAGCTCGGACGTGAAATCGCTGCTACCGCTGTCGCTGTTGTCATCACTGCCGCAACCCACGACGACAACCATCGCCGCGAGAATCATCAGCGCTGAAAGCAGCGCGATCAAACGGGGTTTCTTCATACTGTTTCTCCTCCAGAAAGGGATTGATTGCTGGACGCCAACAAGATCAGTAAAGCACGATTGCCACGCAGTTTTTCGGACTGGCGTCCAAGTGACTACACTTTATGAAGCGTGGCTGGCCAGCCGACCCACTGAACATGAGCCCTTACTACGACCTTCTGAACAAGCCTTGCGGGGGAAACTTCCGGGATATCGTCGAATCGATCGGCCATACCCCGCTGGTTGAGCTGAAGACGCTTTCCCCCAGGGAGAACGTCCACATCTACGCGAAACTGGAATCGGCCAACCCGACCGGATCGGTCAAGGACAGGGTCGCCCGCGCGATGATGGAGAAGGCCGAAACCGAAGGTGCGATCCAGCCAGGCCAGACCATCCTTGAGCCGACCTCCGGCAATACGGGGATCTCGCTGGCGATGATCTGCCGTCGCAAGGGCTACCCGCTGAAGGTGGTCATGCCGGACAATGTCACCACCGAGCGGACCCAGCTGCTCGAGATGTATGGCGCGGAGATCGTCTATTCCGAAGGCGCGAAGGGTTCGAACGGTGCGGTTGAACTGGCTCTGGAAATGGCAAAGGACCCGGGCTACTACATGCCTTACCAGTACGGGAACGAAGCCAATCCCCTCGCCCACTACAACGGCACGGCGGTCGAGATCCTCGAAGAACTTGAAGAGGTGACTGCTTTCGTCGCGGGCCTCGGCACAGGTGGCACCCTGATGGGCAACGGCCGCCGGCTGAAAGAGGAGAACCCGGAAACCAAAGTGGTCGCCGCCGAGCCGATGCAGGGTGAGCTGGTTCAGGGGCTCCGCTCGCTGGATGACGGATTTATCCCCCCGATCATCGACCTTTCCCTGCTCGACCGGAAGATCATGGTTTCCAACCGTGATGCGATCGTCTGGACGAAGAAGCTGCTCGACCAGGAAGGGATCTTCGCCGGTGTTTCTTCGGGTGCGGTTGCGGCAATCGCCGTCCGGATCGCCAATGAAATGGATTCCGGCAACATCGTCTTCCTGATCCCTGACGGCGGCTGGAAGTACCTCTCCTCCGGCGTCTACACCAAGTCGATCGAGGAGCTCGGCGACATCGACGCGACCAACTGGTGGTAGCCGTGAAGGTTCCTCAGGCGCTGCTTGACGAAATGGTCGAGCACAGCAGGCTGGATGCCCCGAATGAATGCTGCGGGCTGATCGGCGGGGAGGCTGATGAGGCGAAGACCATCCACCGGATGCAAAACACCGCCCACAGTCCCTTGCGGTACGAGATGGATTCGACAGAGCAACTCAGGGTCTACCGGGAGATCATGGATGCCGGTCACGACATCGTCGGTATCTACCACTCGCATACCCGCACTGCCGCCTATCCCTCACAGACCGACATCAACCTTGCGATCGGCTGGCCGGATGCCGTCTACTTCATCGTCTCGCTTGAGGATCCCGACGAGCCTTACATCCGGGGTTTCAATATCCGGGAAGGCCAGGTCGAGGATGTCGATATTCAGGCGATCTGATCGGTCCGCAAAGACCCCGGAGCCGGTCAAGATCGCCTGGGCCAGCAACGTGGCCGAGGCCGAACTGATCGCGGATATCCTGCGTCAGGAAGGCATCCCCAGCCTGATCAAACGCAACAAGGGCTTCGATGTGCCGGATTTCCTCGCGGCCGGTGCCCGTGACATTTTCGTCCCTGCCTCCGCCGCCGAACAGGCGAAACAGATCCTCGCCGACCTCCAGTCGACCGGGGAAGATACACCCGCCAGCTAGCCGGCCGGCTCCGGCTCGGTCGATCGGCCCCAGGTTTGCCAGCTGGCCGGCTTTTCCACGGATATACCGTGAGAATCCCGGCCACCTCGACCCCGAAGCACTCAGTGCCTGATCGACCGCCGAATGTTCAGCGACTATTCGACCGCCGAGTGCCCGGTGCCACGGGATGCCCGGCACTCATTGGACCGGCTTGCGCCCGGATCAGTTTGTACTGCCGCCGGCCATGGCGGGAAGGATCATCACGGTGTCGGTGTCGGTGACGGCGGTTTCGAGCCCGTCGAGCACGCGAACGTCCTCATCGTTGAGGTAGACGTTGACGAACCGGTTGAGTTCACCCTCACCGGAGAAAAGCTGACCACCGGTGTCCGGGTACTGGGACACAAGGGCGTTCAGCACCTCGCCCACATTCGAGCCAGCGATTTCGACTGACATCTGGTCACCGGTGTGTTTGCGGAGAACGGGCGGAATCTTCACGGACGGCATGAGGCTGATCCTAACGGTCGAGGGCCGGGCTGGTCATTCGGGTCAGGAACCCGTGTGGCCGCCGCAGAAAGCTTCGTAATCGGGGAACTGGCCCATCTCCGACTCCGGTACCTCGGGAGCATCCGGACCGCAGATCGGGCACTTCGGATCGCGCCGGACCTTGAGTTCGGTGAAGCGGGTACCGAGTGCTTCGTAGAGCAGCAGGCGTCCGACCAGAGGCTCACCGATGCCGAGCACCAGCTTCAGGACCTCGTTGGCCTGGAGGAGACCCATCTGGCCGGCCATCGCACCGAGTACACCGTTGGCCGAGCAGCTGGGGGCAAGCTCCGGCGGCGGCGGAGTCGGGTAGAGGCAGCGGTAGCAAGGACCCTCGTAGGGAACGAAAGTCGAGATCTGACCATCGAAAGAAAGGATCGAAGCGGAGACGACCGGCTTCCTCAGTCGAACCGACGCATCGTTCAGCAGGTAGCGGGTCGGGAAGTTGTCGGCACCGTCAACGATGATGTCGTAGTCCTCGATCACTTCGAGGATGTTGTCGGCGTCGAGACGGAAATTGTATTCGATGACGTTGACATCGGGGTTCAGTTCCTCGATCGTCTGACGGGCCGAGCTTGATTTCGGGGTGCCGACCCGGCTGGTGTTGTGAATCACCTGGCGTTGCAGGTTGGAGGCATCGACCACATCGTCGTCGACGATGCCGATCGTGCCGATCCCGGCCGCAGCGAGGTAGAGAGCGGTCGGGGCACCAAGACCGCCGGCACCAAGCAGCAGCACCTTGGCCTCAAGCATCTTGACCTGGCCTTCGACTCCGACTTCGGGAAGCAGGATGTGCCGCGAGTAGCGGTCCCGCTGGGCCGGAGTCAGGTTTACGTTCGATTCGACTGGCAGGCCCTGTGCTTCCCACTCGAGGATGCCACCGGCCATCGAAGCTACATCTTCGTACCCGAGTTCCTGGAGCACCTGCCCGGCGTCATATGAGCGGACGCCGGAGCGGCATTGGAGGATGATTCGCTGAGACTTGTCGGGAACCGCCACGGCGATGCGGTCGGCGATCACACCGGGAGGGATCAGCTCGGAACCATCAATGTGGGATTCCTCATATTCGTAAGGCTCACGGGTATCGATCAGCTTGACACCGCCCGCATCTAGCTCGGTGAACGCCTCCTGCGGAGTGATCTCTTCGACTGTCTGCTGTTCGGCCTGTTCCGGTGACATGGGCAAATCCCCTGAATTTCTATCTGGATTGGGTTACTTCAAAAAGTATAGCGGGTTCCCGATGCAGCTTCCGGCCCCGGACTCCGCCCGCAAACTGTACAGGTCATCGGAGGAATCGCTGCCTCGAAGGCGTTCAACCACCGAGATCGCGAAGCGCTTCGGCCAGGACCGTGGCGTTGTTCTGCTGCTCGTTCTTCAACCCGAAGAGCAGGGTCAGGGTGCCGTCGGTAGAGGTCAGAAGTTCCTTCATCTGCTCCTCCTTGCCTTCGAGCTCAACCCGGTATCGCGCCCGAAACTCGTCGAAGTCGAAGTCGTGCCCGTGGAACTCGCGACGCAGCTCGTCACTTGGTGCCAGGTCCTTTGCCCAGTCGTCTATCCGGTCCTTGCGGACTCCGCGTGGCCAGAGGCGGTCGACCAGAACCCGGCGCCCGTCCCCGGGTGATGTGTCCTCATAGACCCGCTTGACTCTGATCTCCGACATGTTCCAAACCTATCGGCGACAGATCCCGAAAGGCAAGAAAGAAGGCCCCCGGACCGGAAGGTCCGGGGGCCCCACCGCAAGCTGCAGAGGAGGGAATTGTCTACAGGGACGGACGCATCTGGCGGAGACGCTTGACTCGCTCTTCGATCGGCGGGTGGGTGGAGAAGAGACCGGCCAGACCTTTGGCCTTGAAGGGCTTGACGATGTAGAGCGGCTCGGAGGCCTCTGACACATGACCCTTCATGGGAATCGCATCGGCTCCCTGTTCAAGCCGGAGCAGCGCCGAAGCGAGCGACTCCGGGTTGCCGCAGATCGCGGCACCACCGGCGTCGGCCGCGAACTCACGCTGGCGGGAGACGGCCATCTGGATTATTCCGGCAGCCAGCGGAGCCAGCAGCACCATCGCCAGCGAGCCAATCAGGCCGAGCGGTGAGTTGTTGTCGCTGCCGAACCACATCAGCATGTAGGCGATGTAGGTGATCGCGGCGCCGATCGTCGCAGCCACCGACTGGATCAGGATGTCGCGGTGCTTTATGTGAGCCAGCTCGTGGGCGACCACGCCGCGAAGCTCGTCGGTCGAGAGCAGTCGCGTTATGCCAGAGGTCACGGCAACCGCGGAGTGGCTGTAGTTTCGACCGGTGGCGAAAGCGTTCGGCTGATCCTGCGGAATCACGTAAAGCCGGGGCATCGGAATCTCGGCCCGTTGGCAGAGCTCGCGCACCATCTGGAAATACTCGGCGTTCTCGGACTCTTCCATCGGCTGCGCCCGGCTCATCTTCAGGGCGAGCTTGTCGCTGAAGAAGTAGGAGAAGAAGTTCATCGCCACGGCGATGCCAAGGAAGAGCAGGGTCGTATTGGGGTTGCCGCCACTGACGATGTAACCGATCGCTACCAGCAGCCCGGAGAGAGTGGCGAGCAGGATTGTCGTGCGGAGCGTGGCGCCCCATGTCGATTGTTTGGTGGTTGTCATCTTGTCTTTTTCTCCTGATGTGACTTGAGGGGAATTCGGTCGCAAAGTCTCCCCCGAACGACCTGATTAGTCCATAGGGGATTTCCCCCATTTGGCCCGGGAACCCCCCGAACAAGTCCAGGCGGCCGGTATCCATGCCACGATGACATCAGCCAATGAAGCGCCAGCCGATCTTCACCGAAGTCCTGCTGCTCAACGCAGCCATGGTTGCCCTGGCGACCGCCGGCGCCGCACTTGCCACCGGCTTCGACACCAGCCACATCGAACTCCTGCTTGCTATTGCCGCGGTGGCCGGGGGAATCACCTGCCTGCTCAACATCGCCGTCCTTCACCGCCGATTCTCGCCGCTTGAGGATGTGATCACCGAAATGGAGAAGGTTGACCTGGGCAGGCCGGGAGCGAACCTGCCCGACTGGATCGACGGAGTCGCGGAAACCGAGGAGGCAGAACGACTCGAGCTTGCTTTCCTGCGGATGATGCGACGACTCGAAGCCGAGCGTCGGCGCAGCTCAAGCGCCGCTCTGACCGCACAGGAGGAAGAACGTGCGCGGGTTGCACGTGACCTCCACGACCAGGTCAACCAGTCGTTGACTGGAGTTCTGTTGCGTCTGGAGGCAACACGGTCCGAAGCTCCGCCTGAGCTCGCCATCGAGATCGAAGAAACCAGCCGACTCGCTCATCAGGCCATGGATGAACTTCTCACGGTCGCCCGTCAACTCCGACCCACCGCGCTCGACGATCTCGGCCTCAGAGCGGCAATCGCTGGTCTGGTCGAGCAACTCGAGGTCCCTGATCTGGCCGCGACCTTCAGTTGCGAGGATGATCCGGCCGGTCTTGACCCGGATGTCCAGCTCGTCATCTACCGGGTTTCCCAGGAGGCGATCGGCAATGCCGTCCGCCACAGCGGCGCCAGCCGGATTGATATCCATCTGAACCGTGTCGGCAAGAGCTTCGTCCTCACGGTCGCTGATGACGGCAGCGGCTTCAGTTTCGACCAGGCGACCTCGGGGCTCGGCCTTGGTGGCATGCGGGAACGGGCGATCCTGGTCGGAGGCTCGGTGGATGTCGAATCTCGGACCGGGCTCGGAACCACGATTCGGCTGACCGTGCCGGTTCGAGACAGCGAGGCAACATGAAGGTTGTAATCGCCGATGACCACGGAATTGTCCGGTCGGGGATCAGGCTGTTACTGGAGCGCCAGGGAGACATCGAAGTAATCGCCGAGGCCGCGGATGGAATCGGGGCGCGTGACACTGTGGTTCGCGAGAAGCCCGACCTGGCGATCCTTGACGTGAAAATGCCCGGCCTGACAGGCCTCCAGGCGACCCGTGAGATCAAGGCCCAGGCCCCGGAAACCAATGTCCTGATCCTCTCGATGCATGACGACGAGCGTTATCTCTTCGAGGCTCTGAAAGCCGGAGCCTCAGGTTACGTGCTCAAATCACAGGCCGACACCGACCTGCTGAACGCAATCCGGGCGGTCGAACGAGGCGAGCCCTTCCTCTCGCCCGGAGCGCAGCAGGCGCTGATCCGGGACCTGCTCGAAACGGGTGAGCCGGCGGGTTCAGATCTCACACCGCGCGAGGAAGAGATCGTGAAGCTTGTCGCAGAGGCGAACACGACAAGGGAGATCGCCGGGATGCTTCACCTTTCCGAAAAGACAGTCGAGAACCACCGGGGCAACGCGATGAAGAAACTCGGCATGCGTGACCGGGTAGAGCTGGTCCGTTATGCGATCCGACAGGGGCTGATCGAACCTTGACCGCAAACGGAAAGAGTGCCGACAAGGTAGCCCTGAGTCCCGGACTCGAGGTATTGATCCGGCCGATTCGGCCGACCGACAAGGTGCTGCTTGCCGAGGGTTTTGAACGTCTCAGCCCGGAGGCCCGCTACGCCCGGTTCTTCGCCCCGGTCGTGCGACTGAATGACCTTGATCTCGCCTACCTGACCGAGGTTGACCATCACAAGCACGAGGCACTGGTCGCGATAGACCCGGATGAAGGCGACCTGGTCGGGGTTGCCCGGTTCATCCGTACGTCACCCCTCCGGGACCGCGCCGCCGAAGTCGCCATCGTGATCGCCGACTCCTGGCGGGGGAAGGGCCTCGGCAAGGCGCTTCTTTCCCGCCTCGCCACCCGCGCCCGGGAAGAGGGGGTGACTCACTTCCTGGCGGTGATCCTTGCCGAAAACGAGAACGCCACCGATCTGTTCGAGAACTTCGCCCCGGAAAAGACCCGGGTTACAGCCGGGGATCCCGGACAGGTCGAAGTTCACATCGACCTGCCGTGGAGCGGGGAATTCTCGGATTCCGCGCTTGGTTACGCGCTCAGGTCAGCGGCACGCGGAAGCCACCGGTACCGGACCTGGCGCCGGATGCGTCGTCGACTCCATCGACGGCGGCGCACGGAATCCGAACCGGAAACCGACAAAACCGACTAATGCTCTAGGATTTATCTGATGCTCTTCTCGACCAAAGCCGAGTACGGAGTTCGACTGATGGTCGAACTCGGACGCCAGCCGAACACCGGCCCCGTATCGCTGAATGCGATCGCGGAAGCCGAGCGACTGCCGCTTTCGTATCTGGAGCACCTCGTGGCGAAGCTGCGCCAGGCCGGACTGGTCACCTCGACCCGTGGCGCCCACGGCGGCTACAGCCTCGCCCATCCGGCCGGGCAGATCACCATGGTCGAGGTAGTCGAGGCACTCGAAGGCCCGATTGCGCCGATGGAGTGTTTCCACGAGACCCCGGAAGGCAAGGTGCTTTGCTCCCATGAGGAAAGCAGCGACCGGGCCTGTGCGACCAAGCTGCTCTGGACCCGGGTTCAGAGCGGAGTGAACAAGGCGCTGGCCGGGACCACCCTGGCTGAACTCGTCGAGTTCTCCCGCCCGGCTGAAGAGCGAGTGAACAGCAAGACCGCCGTCGGCAGCGCCGCCTGACCCGCCGGCCGACCGGAATTCGAAAAGAGAACGGAGCAACCCGTGGCAGAGCTTGAGATAAAGAACCTTCACGTCAGCGTCGAAGAGAAGGAGATCCTGAAGGGTCTCGACCTGACCGTCGAAAAGGGCCGCGTGCATGCGCTGATGGGCCCGAACGGTTCCGGCAAGTCCACCCTTGCCAACGTGATCATGGGCCATCCTGCGCTCGAAGTCACCGAAGGCTCGATTGTCTTCAACGGCGAAGACATCACCGATGCCGGCCCGGATGAGCGCGCCCAGCTCGGCCTGTTCATGGCCTTCCAGTACCCGGTCGCGATTCCTGGCGTGGCGGTCAGCAAGTACCTGCGGATGATTCTCAACGCGCAGCGCGAAGCCCGGGGGGAGCAGCCCCTGAAGATCAAGGATTTCGCCGCCCAGGCACGGGAAGCGATGGACCTGGCGAACATCCCCCAGGAGTTCTCCAGCCGTTATCTGAACGACGGGTTCTCTGGTGGCGAGAAGAAGCGCATGGAGCTGCTCCAGCTGGCGCTGCTCAGGCCTCAGATCGCGATCCTTGACGAGACTGATTCCGGGCTTGACATCGACGCGCTGCGCACCGTTGCCGAGGGCATCAACAAGTTCACCGGTCCGGACATGGGCGCCCTGGTAATCACCCACTACCAGCGTCTCCTCCACATGGTCGAGCCCGATCTTGTCCACGTGATGTTTGACGGCCGCATCGTCAAGGAAGGCGGCAAGGAACTCGTTGACCAGCTCGAAGCCGAGGGCTATGGCTGGATCAAGGAGGAGGTCGAGGCGGCCGCCTGATGGCAGCCGACTCTACTTCTGCGGCGATACCGACGAAAACCGTGTCGGTTGAATCGATCCGTTCGCAGTTCCCGATCCTCTCCCGGGAGGTCAAGGGCAAGCCGCTCGTATATCTGGACAACGGGGCCACCGCCCAGAAGCCCCTGGCCGTTATCGAGGCTATGGACACTTACTACCGCGAACACAACGCGAACGTACATCGCGGTGTCCACACGCTTTCCGAGGAGGCGACGGACCTCTACGAGGGCGCCCGGTCCAAGGTAGCGGCGCTGCTCGGAGCCGCCTCCCCCCGGGAGGTCGTCTTCGCGAGGAACGTCACCTCCGCCTTCAATCTGGTCGCCCGCTCATGGGGCGCCGCCAATCTCGGGCCGGGTGACCGAATCCTGCTGACCGAGATGGAGCATCACGCGAACATCGTGCCCTGGTACATGGTCGCCAGGCAGACCGGAGCCGAGCTCGAGTTCGCTCCGATCGATGACGAAGGCCGGCTCGACCGGGCCGCACTCACCGAAGCCCTGGGTCGCAGCCCCAAGGTGTTCGCCTTCACCCATGTCTCGAATGTGCTCGGCACCAGAAACCCGGTAGTCGAAATCGCCGCCGAGGCGAAAGCTGCTGGGGCCCTGACCGTGATCGACGGTGCCCAGGCGGTGCCGAAGTTCCCGGTAAGCGTGACCGAGATCGGGGCCGATTTTTACGGCTTCACCGGCCACAAGCTCTATGGGCCGACCGGGATCGGCGTGATGTGGGGTCGCCGCGAGCTCTGGGAGGCAATGGAGCCTTTCGAGGGCGGAGGCTCGATGATCAACAAGGTCACTCCGGAGAAGATCACCTGGGCTTCGGTCCCGGCGAAGTTCGAGGCGGGCACTCCGCCGATCGCCGAAGCCGCCGGTCTTGCCGCAGCAGTGGATTGGGTCCAGTCAGTCGGCTTCCCGGCGATCGAGGCGCACGAGATCGAGTTGACCGCTTACGCTCTCCCCCGCCTTGCCGAGGTTCCAGGCCTGAAGATCTTCGGTCCCGAAGATACGGCTGGCCGCGAGGGCATCATCTCCTTCGAGCTTGAGGGCGTCCACCCCCACGATGTCTCCGAGATCCTCGACCGCCACGGGGTCGCGGTCCGGGCTGGTCACCACTGCGCCCAGATCCTGATGCGCCGGCTTGATGTTTCGGCCACCACCAGGGCCAGCTTCGCGGTCTACAACACGACAGCCGAGGTAGACACCCTGATCGAAGCCCTGCACGACGCCCGCCGGATCTTCGGTCTCTGAAGGCTTGCGTCCCGGCGGTACCCCCTGCCTGAAGGGTCAGTCGAGACCGAGTGCGATCAGGAGGGCGCGGTCGAGCTCAAGTGACTTTTGCGCGCTCAGATAGCACGCGACTTCCCCAGCATCTGTTTCGGAAGGGTCGCCAAGTCATCACAGTTGACCACCGACCCGGGACGGATTTCCAGCCTGTCTTCGTCAAGGGCGACCTCTGCGGGGTGACCTCTGCGGGTTGAGCTCACGAAAGCCACAGTGACCGATCCGGGCACGGGTATCGCCTCCTGCCGGGTCAGGACCACGCAGGGATGTGGTCCGGTGCGAGGGAAGTCAACTTCGTAGAGACCGCCACGGTGGATCAAAGCTCTTCATCCTGACCGGCCCTGGCCCCGGACAGGCGGTCATCGAGCAGCTCGCTGTCTACCGTCGCAAACCACTTGTCGGGAGGGTTCCTCGTGTAGGCGTCACGATAGGACTCACCCCCAGTGAAGCCCGGCTGAAGCTCTCAGCTAGTCTCAGTCGGGATGGAAGAGCTCTACCGCGAACAGATACTCGAGCACTACAAGCGTCCTCACAACTTTGGGGAGATCGAGAATCCCGACCTGGAATTCGAGGACACCAACCCGTTCTGTGGCGATGAGCAGCATGTAATGATCAAGCTCGACGAGAACGACCGGGTCAGCGAAGTCAAGTTCGAAGGCCAGGGCTGCGCGATATCAACCGCCGCCACCTCCCTCCTCACCGACGAACTTGTCGGAATGAGTCGCGAAGAATTGATCAGGCTGCCGAAGGAATACGTCCTCGACCTGCTCGGTATCGACATCTCCGCCACCCGGATGAAATGCGCCCTGCTCGGCCTCAAGGTCGTAAAGGGAGCCGGTCTCGGCAAGGTCGTTGACTGGGAAGACGCCGGAGAGCAAGGCGACCCCTCTCTGGCCTCCGAGGTCTAGCGCACCTCAATCGGCTTTGAACGGCCTGGCCCGGGCGGCCGGCGCGAGCAGGGCGACCGCGACCAGGGCGAACAGCACGACCAGCATCGCCGAACGCAGCCCGAAGTGCTCACCCAGGAATCCGAGCAGGGGCGGTCCGACCAGGAAGGCGACATAACCGGCCGACGCCACAAGTCCCACCCGACCAACCGAGTCAGGACCGGAATCAGCCGCCGCCGCGATCGCGACCGGGAATCCGAGTGAAACGCCGAGGCCCCAGAGCAAGACAGAGATTCCTGCCAGGACAGCATTGTCCGTGAAGATCACCACCGTGACGCCGAACAGGGCGAGTAGTGCTCCGCCGCGAAGCACCGCGACCCGCCCGTACCGTTCAAGCAGAAACCGGCCGACGAACCGGCCGAGCGTCATTGTCGCCGCGAACCCGGCGAAGACGAGCGACCCCGATGATTCCGCCAGGTCGAAATCATCAACCATGAGCAGGGGAAGCCAGTCCGTGGCAGATCCTTCGGCGAGGGCCATGGCGAGCAGGATCCCCGCGATCAGAAGCAGCCGGATGTCTTTCCAGAGTGGCTCGGCTTCTACCGGCTCTGCCTGAGCTACCTTCTCTTCCTTTCCGAACCCCGGGGCGATGCCGGCGATCGCCCAGATCAGAATCGGAACGCAGATCGCAGCGATGGCGAGCAGGCTCGGCATCAAAGGAACATCAAAGTGAGTGAACCCGATCCCGATGATCGCTCCGAGCAGGGTTCCGGCGCTGAAAAAGCCGTGAAGCTCGACCAGTACGGGTGCCCTGGTGATGCGCTCGACCTCCGCTCCCTCAATGTTGATTGCAACTTCCGCAGAGCCGATCCCGAGTCCGAAAAGCATCAGTCCGAGGAAGACGAGTGGGGCCGACGGAAGCCCGCCGCCCAGGGCGATCAGGGCCACACCGAGAACAAGCAGGCTGAGACCATTGGTGATTACGGTTTTCGTTCCCAGACGACGAACCAGATGGGCCGAACTGAGAATGCCGGTCATTGACCCGACCGAGACGCCGAACAGCAGCAGCCCCATCTCCGCGGTTGAAGCTCCGAGCGCATCCCGGATCGCCGGGGTCCGGGTGATCCACGAGGCGAGCACAAGGCCCGGTACGAACAGAAATATGTAGGCCGAGATCCGGCGTCTGAGCAGCATCTTGTCGGTCCCTGCCTTTGGAAAGCCACAGTACCGGTTGGCTTCGGGAGCATGCGGTAGCGTCATGCACATGAGCACCCCCAGGTGGCCTCGTCCGGGATCTTCCTGCTCGCCTCTGTACCTGCGCGCTGCCAGGGCTCGCTGATCGGAGTCATGGTGGCCTTGAAGAACGCGATCCGGACCTTGTACCCCGGCTATTTCGCGTTGATCATGGCCACCGGAATCATCTCCAACGGCTTCTATCTGCTTGACGTAAAACCGATCTCTAACGCCTTGCTGGTGGTTGACTCGGCGGCGTTCCTGGTCCTGATCCCGATGACTTTCGCCCGCGTCTTCATGTTCCCGAAGCAGATCTGGGATGACCTCGTCAATCCACGGCTGGTCTTCTCGTTTTTCACGATCGTCGCCGGCGCCAACGTGTTCGGGGTCCAATTGCTTCTTCGTGGCCATGTGACGCTGGCCGTGGCACTCTGGTGTCTTTCGCTCGCTGTGTGGATTCCCCTCAGTTACTTCAGCTTCTCGGTCCTTACTTTTCGCGACACCGACCAGAATGTCGGTGTGGTCGGTGGTGGCTGGCTGATCGCGATCGTCGGCGCGGAATCAATCGCGACCCTGGGCGGGAAGTTGAGTGCCGAGGTCAGTTCACAGGCCGATCTGATTTTCGTGGTCTCCCATTCCTTCTGGGGCATCGGCATCCTGCTCTACCTGATTTTCGTCACCCTGTTTGCGTACCGGATCTTTTTCTTCCGGGTGACTGCCGAAGAGATGAACCCGTTGTTCTGGGTGGTGATGGGCGCGGCTGCGATCACCGTGAATGCGGGCTCGGCGATGATGATCGCTGAAGACCAGATCGGCTATCTCTCGAACATGAAGCCCTTCGTGGACGGTATTTCACTGGTGTTCTGGGCCTGGGCCACCTGGCTGATTCCCCTCCTGGTGATTTTCGGGGTCTGGCGGCATGTTGTGATGAAGGCCCCTCTCGAATACAGCCCGATGTACTGGAGCCTGGTCTTCCCCCTGGGGATGTACACGGTCGCAAGCTGGCAGCTCGCCGCAGCGGACGAGTTCACTTTCATGAAGCAGATCCCGGAGGCAACCATCTGGATTGCCTTCCTCGCCTGGCTGATTGTCATGACCGGCCTGATCCGCAGCATCCTCCGCGGGCTCCGCTCCCGCGCCTGAGCACTGGCATGGGCCAGCCCACCCGAGCGGCCAAGCGGGAAGTGGCCACATGTTCGGTCAGGGGCGGCTAACCGTTCAGAGCCGATTCGAATGCCGCGAACGTCGTCTGGTCGAACAGCACGAACGTCACCTCGAGATCCCCGGCCTCTGCCCGAACGGTCTCGACCGCGATTCGCGCCGCCCCCTCCAACGGATAGCCGAAGACCCCGGTCGAGATCGCGGGGAAGGCGATCGTCTTCACCTGACATTCCCGAGCGAGATCCAGGCTGCTGCGATATGCCTTGGCCAGCAGCTCGGCCTCCTTCCCACCGTGTTCCCCGTAGACCGGGCCAACCGCATGGATCACCCAGTCGACGTTCAAGTCGAAGCCCTAGAACGAGAGTACCCACGTCGACATAGCTTCGAGTGAAATGACCGGACCCCCGTTTGTTGGTCCACCCCGGGTGAGTAAGGTGGACCCCGTTTTCTGGACAGCGGTTTGAGTGGGTTTTGCTGCGAGAATCAGCCTGGTTGGCTGGAAGGAGCAGTGATGACGAAACGCAAGCGCAGGAATCATTCGGCGAAGTTCAAGGCGAAGGTCGCTTTGGCGGCGCTTTGGGAGGATCAAACCTTGGCGGAGCTCGCGGCCAGGTTTGATCTTCATCCGAATTAGATCACCTCGTGGAAGCGGCATCTGCTCGACGGGACTTGCGGGGTGTTCGAGACCGGGGCCGGTCAGGGCAGCGACGACGAGAAGGTCGGGGAGCTTTACCGCAAGATCGGGGAGCTCACGGTGGAGAGGGATTTTCTAGATTCCGGGCTGGCTCGCTTCGACCGGAAGTAAGACGGGCCATGATCGACACCGATCGTGTTCTGCCGGTCACTGGGCAGTGCGAGCTTTTGGGGGTGCCCCGCTCGACTTTCTATTACCAGCCGAAACCGGTCCCGGTCGAGGATCTTGAGCTGATGCGCCAGATCGACCGGATTCACTTGAAACGGCCGTCGGCTACGGCTTCGTCCAGACGGCTCGGTACCTCCTCGGAGATACGAATCGCAATCTGCGGCATACCGTTACGCATACCGCTTTGGGATGTCAGGTTGACCGTGCTCTAAGAGCAATCAACCCGAAACCTCCTTATATGATGCACTGATGCGGTAGCATCAACCCATGCGCACGACCCTCGAAATCGACGACGAAGTGGTCGCTGCCGCCAGGGAACTGGCAGCGATAGAAGGCAAGTCGCTTGGATCGGTCGTCTCGGATCTTGCCCGCAAGGGACTCACCCCGGCGAAGGTCGACAGTGAGGACGGTCTGCCGGTCATCCGGGTTCCGGCAGGTTCGACACCAATCACTCCCGAGATGGTCCGTCGGGCCCTCGACGAAGACTGACCAATGGCACTTCTGGACGTGAATGCGCTTGTCGCGCTCGCCTGGGATTCCCATATCCACCACCTGCGCATCAAGGAATGGTTCCTGGAACACGCAGATTCGGGCTGGCAGACCTGCCCGGTCACAGAAAGCGGGTTCGTCCGCGTTTCGGCGAACCCGAAGGTCCTGCCACAGCCAATCGATGTCGGGTCTGCACGGCTTGTCCTCGAGTCCCTGAAGCAGGCCGGCGCGCACCGTTTCCTTGTCGATGATGTTTCGATCACCGACCGGGAGTTCCCCGAAATCCAAGGCTATCGCCAGGTGACGGATGCCCATCTGCTGTCGATCGCCCGGAAAAACTCCAAGCCTTTGCTCACTTTCGATGCGGGGATCGGTGACCTGGCGGACAACGGAGAAGTAATCCTTCTCACCACCTAGGTCACTTCAGCTTCGGGGACCAGGCAGGTCAATCCGTATCGATGCGCCTGACCCCGGCCGCCGGAGCGAGCAGCATCGTCACGGCAAGCGCCCCGAAATGCCGGCTATCGCCCAGGCAAGAGCCGGGATCGAGATCGCAACCACGGCAAGGAAGTGCGCCATGACCGGAAAGCCGGTCGAGGTCAGGAGAATGCCGAGCAGGGCCCCGAGCAGGGTGCCGGCGCTGAAGAAGCCGTGAGGCTCGACCAGCACCGGTGCCCCGGTCAGCTGCTCCACCTCCGCCCCTTCAATGTTGATCGCGACCTAGGCCGAGCCGATCCCGAGACCGAAGCCCATCAACCCGACGAACACGAGAGGTTCGGAGTTCAGTCCGGCACCGGCCGCGACCAGTGCGACCCCCGACAGCAGCAAGCTGAGTCCAGCGAGGATCACCGCCCGGGTACCGAACCGTCGGACCAGCCGGGCCGAGCTGAGGATGCCGGTCATCGACCCGACCGAGACCCCGAAAAGCAGTAGCCCCATCTCGGCGGTCGAGGCTCCGAACGCATCGCGGATCGCCGGTGCGCGGGTGATCCAGGACGCAAACGCAAATCCCGGAACGAAGAGGAATATGTAGGTCGAGATCCTGCGTCTGTAAAGCAATGTGTCCGTCACTGACTCCGCGACGGCTCAGCCTACTGGCCGGTCAGTGCCGCCTCGAACGCCCGGAGGGCCTCGTCACTGAACAGGACGAAGGTGACCTCGATCTCCCCGGCTTCTTCCCGGACGGTCTCAACCGCGATTCGCGCCGCCTCTTCCAGCGGATACCCGAAGATCCCGGTACTGATCGCCGGGAAGGCGATCGTCTTCACCTGGTATTCCCGGGCTAGGTCCAGGCTGCTGCGATACGCCTTCGCCAGCAGCTCCGCCTCCGCTCCGCCATGGTTCCCGTAAACAGGGCCAACCGCATGAATCACCCGGTCGACATTCAAGTTGAAGCCCTTGGTCGCCAAGGCATCACCCACCGCGATCGGCCCTTGGGTTTTCAGCTCCTCCTGCCCCTCTTCATCCAGCCCGGGACCCGCCGCCTTCGAGATCGCCAACGCCACCCCACCCCCATGCATCAAACGGGAGTTAGCCGCATTGACGATCGCATCCCCTTCGAACTTGGCGATGTCTCCTCGCTCGAGCTTCATCGCCGGGTTGTTCGTCACGCCGCGGCGACCGAGCGGGCCGACTCGAATAGCTCGGCGGGCATGGGCCTTCGGAGCCGCCAGGTGAATCGAACGGGCTTCTCTCCCTCATGTGAGACGTAGTCGACCGGCCCAAGAAAGGTGAACGGAAGGGTGCCCAACTCGCCTTCATTGCGCTCCCGGACGAAGAGCAGGATGTTCGTTCCTCTTTCGCGATGGTTGATGTACCGCTGCACCGTGTCCTGGTGGGTCGCCTGCCCTGACTGCGACTCCCAATGAAAGAGCTCACGATTGATCGCATAGTCGCGGTACATGGTGGTCGGTGAGTAGTCACGCTCAGCCTTGTACAGGGTTACGAAGAAGACATCAGAGTTCGCCTCAGGAACCGGAAGAACCCCTTCCCGAGGCCCTTTGGGCTTGACCCCGGATCCGTACCCCAAAGCAGCTACTACCTCCTCACGGGAATACCTTGCATGAACGTTGAGTGGCTCGTCTGCCGGTTCGGAGACCTCAGTCAGCGTGGTAGCCCGCCTATCGAGAGCTCCAAACAGTTGGCTCAGTTCATCCTTCACGGTTTCCAAGGTCCAAAAATCCTTGAAGAATTCGTCAAGATCATCACGGCCAGATTTCCCCGAGCCAAGGCCCCAGGCGAGCATCGTCAATAGTCGCTGCTGGGTGAGGGAATGCTGAGCCAGAACGGGCGGACGGGCGGAGCTCAGAATCTGCCGATAGAAAGCGTTGCGTTCGGGATCATCGATGTGGGTCAAGCGGCTCAGGTTCCTCAGTGCAACAGTTTCGAGTTCCTCGTCTGCTGCTGCATGAGCGGGGAGACCCGCCCTTCTCCTGAAGAATGTCCAGGAGCGTTTTCCTCGGTAAATGTCCTCAAGGCGGTGTGCGAAATTCTCGACGAAATCTTCGAGGGTGATACCGGGTCCTGCTTGTTTGAGTTCAGCCACAAGCTGGGCTGGCTTCGAGTGGCGTGACGCCTCGCGGAGGCTGTCCAAAATGATCTCTTCGCTCACTCGGTCGAGGTCGATCGTGCACCCGGCGGGTAGAAACGGAAACTGTTTGGTTACCTGATCCTCGATGCTGCCCCGTCTCCTGTCGACGATGGCCGCGAGTTTTTGGTCAAACCGAAACTCCTTGCGATGCTGACCGATCAGGTCGATCACCGTCAAGTGACTCTTTCCTTCAGCCCGCCTGAGTCCACGACCGAGTTGCTGGGCGAACAGAGTTGCTGACTGGGTTGGACGTAGCAAGAGGAGACAATCGACATCCGGTACGTCCACCCCTTCACCCAGAACCTCGACCGAGAAAACACAACGAATCTCACCGCGTGCGAGGCGCGTCAAAGTCTCTGCCCTGAACTCGACTGAGTCATCGCCGGTCAAGGCAACGCTTTCCATACCTGCCTCGGTGAATTTCCGAGCCATGAAGCGCGCATGCTCTTTCGAAACGCAGAAGCCGAGGGCGCGCATGCTCCCGGGGTCAGCGACAATTCGCTGGACGTTCTCCAGGGTCTTCGCGACCCTGATGTCGTCACCGGTGTAGAGGTTGCTCAGCTCCTCCGTGACGTAGTTCCCCCGACGCCAGGTAACTTGACCAAGGTCGATGCCGTCCGCTACGCCGAAGTACTGGAAGGGCACTAGGAATCCTTGGTCAATCGCCTCCCAAAGTCGAAGCTCGACAGCGATCCGGCCACCAAACCACTCCGTAACGTCCTGACCGTCGAGTCGTTCCGGAGTGGCAGTCAGCCCCAAGAGTTCCCTAGGTCGAAGGTGACTGAGGAGCCGATCGTAGCTAGCTGCTTTCGCGTGGTGGAACTCATCGACCACGACGACGTCGAACGCCTCGGGATCGATCGCGTCAATCCTGTCCTGACCAAGTGATTGCACCATCGCAAACACATGGCTGCCCTGGGCGATTCTTCCTCCGCCGTGGATTTCACCGAACGACTCATCTCTCATCACAGCCCGGTATGTCGCCAGGGACTGTCTCAAGATCTCCTCCCGGTGCGCGATGAAAAGCAGCGACGGGCGATTCCCCAGAGCTTTCTCTAACCGTCGGTAATCGAGAGCGGCCACAACAGTCTTGCCAGTACCGGTTGCCGCCACTACAAGGTTCTTGTGGCGGTCGCGACGCTCTCGTTCAAATCGAAGGGTTTCCAGCATGCGTTCCTGATGGGGGTAAGGCCTAACCTCGAGGTTCGCGAATGTGATGGTGTTGCTTTCACCGAGTGATCGACGATCGTGTTGAACCAATGCTTCCTCAAGAGCGTCCCCGTTCATCTCGGGGTCGTACACCTCGAAGTGCTCGGAAGCCCAGTGACTTTCGAAGGTCATCCGTACGCGGTCGATCACATGCCCCGCATCTGAGGATGAGAGTCGGACGTTCCACTCGAGTCCATCGAACAGTGCCGTATGCGACAGGTTTGAAGAACCCACGTAGGCAGTGTTCAGACCCGAGTCGCGCTCCAGCAACCAAGCCTTGGCGTGAAGCTTCGTCGTTCGCGCGTCGAGCGCTACTCGGACTTCCGCCCCCAAGGAGTGCAGTTCGTCGACAGCCCGCTTCTCAGTGGCTCCCATGTAGGTAGTGGTGATCACTCGAACTTGGCCACCTCGCCGAACTACACCTTCCAGGGCTTCACGCAGCTGGCGAACTCCTGACCAGATGACGAACGCGCAGATCAGATCGACTCGATCGGCCGATGCCAACTCGGCCTTGAGCTCGGACCCAATGTTCGGTTGGCCTTCGGCATTGACCAAAAGGTCGCTTTGACTGAAGGGCGTGGCGGGCCTGGTTGGCAGGTCAACCACGCTTCCGGTCGTTGAAACCGGCTTGATGCCTTCTAAAACGCGCGCCGGCAGATCGATCGCGTCGAGTGATTCTGGGTCGAGCAGACGGAGAACCTCGTTTACGGTAGCCGCTTGGTCGCTGGACGGTTGGTCGTCATCTAGGCCGATGCGAATCTGGTCGCGTGCAAAAAGGGCCAACCTGGAGGGAGCTTCGGCCGGATCAAGTTCTGAGACTTCCAACCGTTCGTCTATCAGCAACTCGAGCCTGCGAGCGAGAGACTCGGTCACGAGTTCATCCCGCGGCCCGGGTTTGAAACCTTCCTCTCCCTCGTCAGACACGGGCAGATCATATGGGTGGATCCAGCCTCAGACCGGAATCACAAGTGTGTGACGGAATAGCAACGGAGTGGTGCGAATCTCTTGACGACGCCACTCACGGGAGTAGTCTGAATTTATGGCCCTTCAGCCTCAACAGACTTCCTGGACCGATGAGCGGCTTGATGATCTGAATCAGTCGATTCGGGACGGGTTCGGCCGCAATGATCGGGGCCATCAGGAGTTTCGGCAGGAGATGCGCGAAATGCGAGCTGAAATGAACGATCGGTTCGACCGCATGAGCGATCGGTTCGACTCGTTCCAGCGAGTCATGATCGTTGGGCTGTTCTCCATGTGCGGGGCTATCCTCGCGTCCGTGGTCGCCGGGCTGATCACCCTCAACTGATTCCCTGCTCGCCAAATTCCGCATGGGAAGTGCATTAGGGAACCCTAATGGATGCTGCCCGGCGGTGGGCTTCGTTAGAATCTAATTCCGAGCCTGATTGTCGGCTTATTTTCCGGGTATGTCCGCAACTGGCCTGTGGTCCAGCGCACTCCCGGCCCCCTCCCCTTCACCTTCATGAGCAACGAAACGACAAAAATCCCCGTATGCCCTGTCTCCGAGCTTTTGCCCGGCGACCGCCGGATCATCGAACACGAAGGCGAGCTGCTCGCTGTTGTGAACTGCGCCGGCGAACTGTTCGGAATCGAGGATCGCTGCTCCCATGACGACGGGCCGCTCGCGGAGGGCGAAATTGACCAGGAAGCCTGCACCCTGGAATGCCCACGGCACGGCTCCCTCTTCGACCTGCGGACCGGCAAGCCGAAGACTCTCCCGGCCTACCAGCCAGTCAAGGTTTTTCCGGTCGAAGTAATCGACGACATCATCACCCTGGAGGTTTGATCCATGGCTACCGCCGAAGTACTCGCCGAAAAAGAAAAAGTTCAGGGGATCAACTCTGACTACACCGAAAAGTTCGGTTTCAGCGATCCCGAAACCGGCTACGCCTACAAGGCCCCCAAGGGGCTAACCCGCCAGATCGTCGAACAGATTTCCGAATACAAGGACGAGCCGGAATGGATGCGTGACTTCCGCCTCAAGGCGCTGGAAATTTTCGAATCCAAGCCGACTCCGCAATGGGGTGCTGACCTCGACCAGATCGACTTCGATGACATCCACTACTTCGTTCGCGCCTCCGAGAAAAACAGCACCGACTGGTCCGAGGTCCCCGAAGACATCAAGAACACCTTCGACCGTCTCGGCATCCCCGAAGCAGAACAGAAGTTCCTCTCCGGGGTCGGGGCCCAGTACGAATCCGAAGTCGTCTACCACCAGGTAAACGAGAAGCTCGAAGCTCAGGGCGTGATCTTCACCGACATGGACACCGCGCTCCGCGAGCATGAAGACCTGATCAAGGAATACTGGGCGACCGTCATCCCGGCCAATGACAACAAGCTGGCCGCGCTGAACTCGGCGGTCTGGTCCGGTGGCTCCTTCGTCTATGTGCCGAAGGGCGTCAAGGTCGAGATGCCGCTCCAGGCCTACTTCCGGATCAACACCGAAAACATGGGCCAGTTCGAACGAACCCTGATCATCGCCGAGGAAGACTCGGACGTTCACTACATCGAGGGCTGCACCGCCCCCACCTACTCGACTGATTCGCTCCACTCCGCGGTGGTTGAAATCATCGCCAAGCCCGGCTCCCGGGTGCGGTACACCACCGTCCAGAACTGGTCACAGAACGTCTTCAACCTTGTGACCAAGCGGGCGATCGCCCAGGAACGGGCGACCATGGAATGGGTCGACTGCAACCTCGGTTCGAAGGTCACCATGAAATACCCGGCGATCTACCTGCTCGGCGAGGAAGCCCACGGCGAAGTGCTCTCGATCGCTTTCGCCGGTGAAGGCCAGCATCAGGACGCCGGCGCCAAGATCATTCACGCCGCCCCCAACACCACATCATCGGTCTTCTCGAAGTCGATCTCAAAGGATGGTGGCCGCTCCACCTACCGCGGGCTGCTCGAAGTCGCCGACGGCGCGACCGGCACCCGCTCCAAGGTGGTCTGCGATGCCCTGCTGCTCGATGAGAAGAGCCAATCCGACACCTACCCGACGATCCGGATCGGCGAGTCCGACGCCGACATGGGCCACGAGGCGACCGTCTCCAAGGTCGGCGACGACATGCTGTTCTACCTCCAGAGCCGCGGTCTGAACGAGGAAGACGCCTCGAAGATGATCGTCAACGGCTTCATCGAACCGGTCACCAAGGAACTGCCGATGGAGTACGCGGTTGAACTGAACCGTCTGATCGAACTGCAGATGGAGGGTTCAATTGGCTAGCTCAGGCTCCGTGGAGATGACAGTCACCGAACCCGCCTGGCTGACCGAACGGCGCGAAAAAGGTACCCGACTGGTCGAGACGATCGAGCTTCCCAATGCCAAAACCAAAGGCTGGGAATTCACCGACATCTCAAAGCTGGACCTCGACGCCTACGCCGACAGTCCGGCAGAGGTGACGATCAGCGGCGGCTCCGATGAAATCGTCGTGTTGCCGCTCAACGAAGCCCTCGCGGACCACTCCGATCTGCTGGCCGGGAAGCTCGGTTCGCTCGTTTCCACCGATGACCCGTTTGTCGCCCGCAACGAAGCCGCGCTCGGTGACGGTGTGCTCGTCTACGTGCCGAAAAACGTTGAATGCGAAGAGGCAGTCAGAATCGACCTGAAACTCGACACCGACGGTGTCGCCGTGAACTGGCGAACCTTGATCGTGCTCGAGGAAGGCGCCAGGGCCGAAGTCTGGGAACACCACGGATCCGACTCCGACGAAACCGACGCACTGCTCAACACCGTGGTCGAACTGGTTGTCGGCCCGGCCGCCAACCTTCACTACGTCTCAACCCAGGACCTCTCCGAAAAAGCCTGGCTCTTCTCAACCCAGCGCGGCGAAGTCCAGCGCGACGGCTCGCTCGACTGGGCGACACTCGGCTTCGGCGGAGGCGGCGGCAAGGTACGCATGACCACCAACCTGGCCGG
>WPCI01193655.1_pt1 | contig 79067 bp, 64 predicted proteins | sample 5399871 | NCBI WGS metagenome assembly WPCI01 (sample SAMN12869469, study PRJNA574797) | sludge metagenome | isolation source: wastewater treatment of pH7 | place: China:Beijing | collected 2019-05-20 | reverse complement strand
TCTCCCATCTGCTTGGCGATGAGTTCCGTGGCTTTCTTGGGGCTGAGGCGCGCAATACGATCCATCGCGGCAGCGTCTGCGCCGATTGTGGCACGAAACTTTCCGCGTTCCATCGCTTCGACGATGACTCGACCGGCTTCCGCTGGCTCGGTGGTCTTGTGGGCGGCGCTTGCTTCGTCGGCAGAGACGTCTCCACCGAGCGATACACCAGAGTTCTTTGCGATGTCGGTGCCGATAGCCCCAGGGAAAATCACGGTCACTGACACATTTGTGTCGAGAAGTTCGGCGTAGAGGGCCTCGGTGAGCAGTCGGACGGCGGCTTTTGAAGCACCGTAGACTGCCTGTCCGGGAACGGGTGCATATGCTCCCATGCTTGATACGTTGACGAGCGAAGCCTCGGGCCGCTCGATCAACGCTGGGAGAAACGCCTTGACCATATTGATGACTCCCCAGAAGTTGACATTCATCACCTTCTCAATCTCGCTGAAGGGGAGGTCAATGATCTTCACAAACTGCTGGATGACGCCGGCAATATTGAGGAGCCCGTCAATCTGACCGTGGGCGGCACGCACCGCATCGGGCAACGCAGCTGTTGCTTCGCGGTCGGTGATGTTGAGCGCGTGCTGGCTGAATCTATCGCCAGCAGCCGCGAGTTCGGCGGTTGCCTTGAGGCCTTCTGCGTTCAGATCGACGCCCGCCACCCGGGCGCCCTTTGCCAAGAGCAACAGCGTAACCTCGCGAGCGATGCCAGCTCCTGCGCCAGTGACGACAAACACCTTGCCTGATACGTTCATGTTGATTTCCTGTTCCCGCACTGCACTGTGCGATGCCACCCGCGTCATCTGAATTGTTGGGGGCACGCAGGACGTTGTGGCCAAAACTCTACTCGCGACCACCGACATTCACTAGAGCTCGCTCCCACAGAGTCAGCTGAGCAGAGCCCGTACGAATGTCCGGGGGTACAAGTACCATGGAGGACGTGGCTACCGCACTGTATCGCCGTTATCGGCCAGAGGCATTTTCCGAGATGATCGGGCAGGCTCATGTGACTGAGCCTCTCATGACTGCGCTCCGTGCTGGCCGGATCGGGCATGCCTACCTCTTCAGTGGCCCTCGTGGCTGCGGCAAGACCACTTCTGCTCGCATTCTTGCGAGATGCCTCAACTGTGCAGAGGGGCCTACCGACACCCCGTGCGGGGTGTGCCCGAGTTGCGTCGAGCTGAGTCGCGATGGCGGTGGTTCGCTCGATGTCGTCGAGATCGATGCCGCAAGCCATGGCGGTGTTGACGACGCACGCGAACTTCGTGAGCGAGCAGTCTTTGCTCCGGCCCGCGACCGGTACAAGATTTTCATCATTGATGAGGCTCATATGGTGACCTCTGGCGGGTTCAATGCCTTGCTGAAAATCGTCGAAGAGCCCCCGCCGCATGTGAAGTTCATCTTTGCGACGACCGAACCCGAGAAGGTCATCGGCACCATTCGCTCGCGCACCCACCACTACCCGTTCCGTTTGATCGCTCCGGGTGCGCTCATGGATTACGTGCAGCAGCTGTGCGAAAGCGAAGGCGTGCAGGTTGAACCCGGTGTGCTCGCGCTTGTGGTGCGTTCCGGCGGTGGATCAGTGCGTGACACGCTTTCGATCCTCGACCAGTTGATCGCCGGGAGTGAGAGCGGGGCGGTGTCGCTTGAGCGTGCTACCGGGCTGCTTGGATTCACAAGCGGTGAAGTGATCGATGAGGTCGTGGGCGCGCTTGGTGTCGGTGACGCGGCTGCGGCCTTCCGCGCGACGGATCGTGTTGTGCAGACCGGCCAAGATCCCAGACGCTTCGTGGAAGATCTGCTTGAGCGCTTGCGCGACCTGATCGTGATTTCGGCGACCTCCGTACAGGGGGCTTCGGCGGTGTTCCGGGGAGTTCCTGAAGATCAGCTCGATGCCATGTTCGCTCAATCACAATCGTTCTCTCCGGCGCAGCTCTCGCGCCTCGCTGACACAGTGAGTGGTGCGCTCGACACGATGGTGGGTGCAACCGCTCCGCGGCTTCATCTTGAGTTGATGGTCGCCCGCGCGCTCCTTGCTGCTCATGCTGCTCCGGTGAACGCCGCAGCTCCGGCGCTTGCGACAGCTGGACAGCACCCTCAATCTTCACGACCGGCTCCCGCCGCCCCCGCTCCCGCAGGTGGCCAGCCGTCGTCGTCCGCCCCGTCACGAGATGTTCCTGCGCGTGCTGCTTCCGGGCAGGCCGTCTCGCAGCAGACCGAGAGCGTCGAGTCTTCGCCACGCGTAGATGCTCCGTCGCGCCAGCAGGCAGCTCAAGAAGGAGCATCTGCTCCGCAGGCAGCCGCTCCCGTTCCCAACGACGTAATTGCGGCAATGCGCTCTGCCCGTGAGTTCTTGAAATCAGACGATTCTGGAGTGTCACGCCCACCAATGGTGCCGCTCGGCGGGCATCACCCCGACGCAGCTGCGCAAGCGGCGGCACCAGTCGGTGCGGGTGACAACACTGCGGCGCAGGCCGATGCGGGAACGCCAGCCGATCTCGGCTCGCCGGGTGAGGCCGGTGTGGCTCCCTCCGCAGCCGAGCGTGTGCCTGAGACGCAGGCTCCCCAACCGAGAGAATCGTCCGGTTCGGAGACATCGCATCCGACAGCAGCGCCAGGGGCAGTATCGGAGCCAGCTTCAGCGACCCAGCAGGGTAGCCCAGCCGCGAGTGATTCAGCTGTCGAAAGCGAGCTTCCTCCGAGCGATCAGCCGGGACTCGATGATCTGCGAGAGGTCTGGCCTGATCTTCTTGAAGAACTCCTTGAGAGCAATCGTGAAGCCTGGAACGCAGTACGGCAGGTAGAGCCACTCGCATTCGAAGGTGACATTTTGACGGTTGGCCTGGCATCAAAGGCCGACCTAGATGCCTTCAAATCGAGTGGGGCTGGACCGTTACGTGAAGCGCTCTCAGCCGCGCTTGGACTGAGCGTGAAGTACGTGCCAAAGCCGCTGCCAGAGGGTGTGCGGCCGAGCTTTGCCGGTCGCGAGAGCGACGAACAAGCCGCAGAGGAGCCCTCTCCAACGGCTGAAACAACCGCGCTCCCACGTGCTGAATCGGCCGCGCCTGCGGGGCCCGCTCAGGTGGCATACCCGACCTCGGCACCCGCGGCAGACGATTATTCTGAGCCGGAGCCACATGACGATGTGCCGCCTGAGCCTGAGTTTGAGCCTGACTACGAGACCTCCCCAGAAGCAAGGGAAGCGACGGGTGCGAACGCTCCAGCTGAGGTGGATCCGCCAGAGCCTGAGCGTGAGCCAGCGCGCGAGGAAGAGCCAGCGCCAGAGCGTGAGCCAGCGCACGAGCCAGCGCCAGAGCCAGCGCCAGAGCCAGCGCGCGAGCCAGATGTGACGCAGGAGTCCGCAGCCGCAGCTCGGATCGCGGCAGTGGCACAGCTCGCCGCCGACCACAGCCTCGCGCCAGCGCTCGTTGCAAGCGGAGACGCACCCTCGTCTGTCGCACCCGCACCGTCGAGTACGGCTTCGGCAGTCGCAGAGCCGCCCACAGAAAAGCGGGAGTCTCCGGGCTTTACCCGGTATGGGGAGTCAGTGGTTCGCGAAGTTCTCGGCGCGCGCTTCATCGAGGAACGTCCCCTCCCAGAAGAGTTCCAGCGTTAGCTTTCTGGTGCGGGCGCGGCTGGCACCACAGGTTCAGGCCGCCCCGAGCCAAGGCGTTGCGACGGGCTCCCAGTAGAGTTGAGCATGCAAGCAGAACGCGCATGCTGCGTGTGTGAGAGGTGACCGCAATGTACGACGGAATCGTGCAAGATCTGATTGATGAGTTTGGCAGGCTCCCCGGGATCGGGCCGAAGTCAGCGCAACGCATCGCGTTTCACATCCTGCAGACGCAGAGCTTTGACGTCTCCCACCTTGCGTCGCTGCTCACCGAAGTGCGTGAACGAGTGCATTTCTGCGACCAGTGCGGCAATATTACCGAGCAGGAACGCTGCTCGATCTGCCGCGATCCGCGCCGCGATCAGGGCCTAATCTGCGTGGTCGAAGAACCCAAAGACGTCGTAGCAATTGAACGCACCCGGCAGTTCCGCGGGCTGTACCACGTGCTCGGCGGGGCGATCAGCCCGATCGATGGAATCGGTCCAGACGATTTGAGCATCGCGCAACTGATGCGCCGACTGACCCCTGTCCCCGGTGAAGAGACCGTGCGCGAGGTGATCCTTGCAACTGACCCGAACCTTGAAGGCGAAGCGACAGCCGCCTACCTTTCGCGGCTCCTCGCGGCAATCGAGGTGCCGGTATCTCGTCTCGCCTCCGGTCTGCCCGTCGGCGGTGACCTCGAATTTGCAGATGAAGTGACACTTGGGCGCGCCTTTGAGGGGCGCACAAAGATGTCCTAAGCGGCAAATCTCCAGGTGCTGCGCCAGCTCTGGCGCTGTCATGCACAACGGAGGCATACGGTCTCGCGATAGACTGGAAGCTGGCATATATTCAGGGCTGATACCAGGAGGCGCGCGTGGCATTGATCGTGCAGAAGTTCGGTGGATCCTCGGTCGCGGATGCCCAGAGCATCAAACGCGTCGCAAAACGAATCGTTGAGACTCGTCGTGCGGGCAACGATGTCGTTGTCGTTGTGAGCGCAATGGGCGACACCACAGATGAATTGCTTGATCTTGCGGCAGCGGTGACACCGATTCCGGCACCGCGCGAGCTTGACATGCTGTTGACCGCGGGCGAGCGCATCTCGATGGCATTGCTGGCAATGGCCATCAAGGGGATGGGCGCTGACGCCCTCTCGTTCACCGGCAGCCAAGCAGGCATGATTACGACAGCTGAGCATGGCTCGGCAAAGATCGTTGATGTGACGCCGCGACGTGTGCGTGAAGCGCTTGACCAGGGATCGGTCGCCATTGTGGCTGGATTCCAGGGGTTCAACCGCGGCACCGGCGACATCACCACGCTTGGTCGTGGTGGATCAGATACCACCGCAGTGGCGCTTGCCGCAGCGCTTGACGCTGAGGTGTGCGAGATCTACACCGACGTCGATGGCGTTTATACGACTGACCCTCGTGTCGTCTCGCGCGCGCGAAAGATTCACTCGATCACCTCGGAAGAGATGCTCGAACTGGCTGCATCTGGCGCGAAGGTATTGCACTTGCGCGCAGTGGAGTATGCGAGGCGCCACGGAGTCGCCCTGCACGTCCGCTCCTCGTTCTCGAACGAAGAGGGCACAATCGTTTACGACCCGAAGAAGGGCCACCCGAAGGGAGAAAAGGTGGAAGAGCCGATCATCACAGGTATCGCCTTCGAGAAGAGCGAAGCGAAGGTCACAGTGGGCGGCGTGCCCGATGTGCCTGGAAAAGCTGCGCAGATCTTTGAGATCGTGGCAAAGACAAACGCCAATATCGACATGATCGTGCAGAACGTATCTGCCGATCATCGCACCGATATCTCGTTCACCGTGCCGATGGGAGATGGCCGCAAGGTGGTCGAGGCGCTTGAGAGCGCACGCGACGAAATTGGCTACGACCGTCTGCAATACGACGATCAGATCGCGAAGGTTGCGGTCGTGGGTGCAGGGATGCGGGATGCTTCTGGCGTCTCGGCACAATTGTTCCGCGCCCTCTTTGACGCCGGGATCAATATCGAAATGATCTCGACGAGTGAGATTCGAATCTCAGTGGTCACCCGCGCCGATGTGATGGAAGACGCGGTCCGTGTGCTGCACACCGCCTTCAACCTCGACGCAGACGACGAAGCAGTTGTGTACGCCGGAACCGGCCGCTAGGAGAAAACGATGACTACCAAGATCAATCTCGCAGTCGTTGGTGCGACTGGGCAGGTCGGCAAAGTGATGCGTCGCCTGCTTGACGAACGCGACTTCCCGATTGCATCACTTCGCCTGTTTTCGAGCGCTCGTTCAGCGGGCACCACAATCGAATTCCGCGGGGAAGCAATCGTCGTTGAAGACGTCGACAGCGCGGATCCCAGCGGGATCGACATCGCCCTTTTCTCAGCTGGGGGAGCTGCTTCAAAGCAGTACGCGAAAAAGTTCGCCGATGCGGGCGCAATCGTGATCGATAATTCGAGCGCCTGGCGGATGGATCCAACAGTCCCACTCGTGGTGAGCGAAGTCAACCCCGACGCAATGAACGACGTGATCAGCGCGCGCTCGGGCATCATCGCAAACCCGAACTGCACCACGATGGCGGCCATGCCCATCATGAAGGCGCTGGATTCCGCTGCCGGACTTGAACGCATGATCGTGACAACTTTTCAGGCGGTATCTGGCTCCGGCCTGGTTGGTGCCCGAGAACTTGCTGGCCAGGTGACTGCTGCTGTTGAGCAAGGCGGCATCGAGAACCTCGTGCACGATGGCAGCGCCATCAATTTCCCGGCCCCTGAGGTGTACACGAAGACCATCGCGTTCGATGTGTTGCCACTTGCGGGATCGATTGTTGACGACGGTCAGGGCGAGACCGACGAAGAGAAGAAGCTGCGCAACGAAAGCCGCAAGATTCTTGAGCTTCCTGAGCTCCTCGTCTCGGGCACCTGCGTGCGTGTTCCCGTGTTTACGGGGCACTCACTGTCAATCAATGCTGAATTCGCGAACACGATCACTGCCGACCGCGCCCGAGAGGTGCTCTCAGCAGCCCCAGGCGTGCAACTGAGCGACGTTCCCACCCCGCTTGAGGCGGCAGGGAATGATCCATCGTTTGTGGGTCGTATCCGCGAGGATCAGAGTGCGCCAGCCGGGCGAGGGCTCACGTTCTTCATCTCGAACGATAACCTGCGCAAGGGTGCTGCCCTCAACGCGGTACAGATCGCTGAAGTGGTCGCTGCACGGCTCTAACCGGGTGCGTGGCACCGCGCACATATGCAAGAAGGGCCCCGGGTGATCCTGGGGCCCTTCTTGCGCTTGTCTTGCATGTGGAAAGCGAATCAATCGCGTCCTTTGGCAGCGGCATCAAGGCCTTGTCACTGATCGAACTCGCGCGCACCCGGTAGCCGTCACATGCGATCCGCGTCTGGACTGCGACGCCAGGAATTCTCTAGCGCACCGCTTCGAACGTGAGCAGACTCGCTTCAGGCCTGCAGGCGAAGCGAATAGGCGCATAGATAGAAGCACCGAGCCCGGCGCTGACGTTCAAGAAAGCCGCACGCTCGGCGTCGTACCAGACACTGACACCCCTGGCTTGCGAAGGGGGCAGGTCGCAATTCGAGGTCAGTGCACCCACGCCAGGCATGCGCACCTGGCCGCCGTGAGTGTGCCCGGCCAGAATCACGTCTGCCTCACGATCGAGCAATTGTCCGAGCGATTGCTGGTACGGCGCGTGCACGACTCCCACGCGCAGTCGAGAGTCGGCCTCACTCGACGGGAGATCCGCAATCGATGCATCTAGCGCAGCCACGTCGTCTTTACGGATGTGCGGGTCGTTCAACCCATGAAACTCAAGCTCGGTGCCCCGAAGCGTGATTCGAGCGGCGCGGTTATTCAGATCCACAAAACCGAGTTCGTCCATGCCTCTGGTGAGCTTCGCATTGTCGATATCCGGTTCGCGAGTGCCCACCCTGCTCGGAGCACTGAGATAGACGAAGGGATTTTTCGCACGCGGCGTGTAGTAGTCGTTCGAACCGTGCACGAAGACACCAGCGATTCCCGCTTCGGAAAAGGTGCGCAGCGCATGAAGGAGAGGACCGCGCGAGAGACGGTGGCCCATAAGATCGCCAGTAAGCACAACGAGATCGGGGCGAAGCTCACTGAGTGAGCGTACCCAGTCGATTTTCCGATGCTGCCAGGGAGCCAGATGGAGATCGCTTAATTGCAATACGCGAATCGGCGAAGCGCCTTCGGCCAACACTGGAAGCGTCTGCCGGCGAATCGTAAAAAGGCGAGGCTCAACCAGAGTCGACCATGCGGCTACGCCGAGGGCTGCAACACACAGCCCTCGGCCGAGCTTAGCTACGGGGTGCACTTGACCGCCAAGGTGACCTGATTCGCCGGGTTTGCGGCTTGCCCCTCGCCAGGGGTAACCGATTCGACGATTCGGCTGGTGATATTCGCAGGCGGATTGCCCGGTGTCGAACAGACCAGATCAACATTCGGGAAGCCCGCATTCACGAGAGCGGATCTCGCCGGACCGCCCTGCGCTCCGACCAAGCCAGAGGGGATGACCTTCTGCGTGCCGTTGCTGACATAGACCGAAATGTCTGCGCCTCGGCTCGCTTCACCAGCAGGGTTCGTGCTTGCCACGAGGCCCGCCGCGATATGCGAGTCAACCTCGCCACCGTTGGTGACGCCGAATCCTGCCGCAGTCAGCATCTGTTCTGCTTCTGCATATGACCGGCCGGTAACGTCAGGCACGGCAATCATGATCCGCTCAGTGGCGGTACGCGGGGGATCGGGGAACGCGGTGCCACCAAAACGTATGTCGGCAGCGTTCATTGCGGCGTTATAAATGGCGCGCTCAGGTCGGCCAAGGCCCGTGCTATTGAGCGACACCTTTCCGTTCACGTTGCCAGTCCAGACGGCGGTTGCGACGGTGCTGCTACCGCCGACGTTCCAGCGATCGACCGCGTTGTCGGTAGTTCCCGACTTGCCGAAGTGTGGAATGCCGTAGTTTGACCGCGAGTGCGACATCGTGCCGTTACGCACCACGCCTTCAAGCGCGTAGAGCACACCTGCCGCAACGTCAGGCGAGATTGCCTCGCCACACTTGCTCTTCGTGAAGTTCACTTCTTCGCCAGCAGCGTTCGTGATCGAATCGATCGGAACGGGGCTGCAGTACACGCCATTGTTCGCAAATGCGGCATTGGCGGCCGCCATCGACAGCGGAGCGATCTCGTCGGTTCCAGCGAATGCCAGCGAAGGCACGATGGTCAGATTGCGTGTGCCAGCGTTGGAAGTGCCGCTATCTTCTGGCATCTCGAATGCTCGGTGCACGCCGAGTGATTCAGCAAGCTGGACGGTATCGCACAGATCCAGCTTCTGCTGCATCGAGACAAAGACACCGTTGAGCGACTGAGCGGTTCCTTGCATGACGGTCGTATTTCCTGGCGTTTCGCCAGCGTCATTTTTGAAGGACCACGGCCCGCCGCCGTAGACCCCGCCGAGGCAGCTTGCCTTGAAGGTGTTCAACTGCACGGTTCGCCCGTTGCCGTTGACACTGTCGAAGAGTGAGTTTCCTGCACGCAACCATTCGGCGAGCGTGAAGACCTTCATGGTCGAACCCACCTGGAACCCACTCGATCCGCCATATTCATAGTCGGTGTTGTAGTTGATGCTGGTGAAACCGGGGTTTGCTGTGAGCACGTCTGGGTCGGCACTGAACGGTCGGTTTTGCGCCATCATGAGGACGCGTCCGGTGCCGGCTTGCACGCTCGAGGCGGCAGCGCCGATATCGATGCCATCCATGATCTGCGGAATCTCGCTCCGGATCGCATTCAGTGTCTCGGCCTGCATCGTGAGATCGACTGTCGTCATGATCTGGTAGCCACCGCGCAAGAAGTTGAAGTGGCGCTCTTCAGGCGTGTTGCCGAAGGCCGGATCAAGCTCAATGTAGCGCTGAACGTAGTCGCAGAAGTGACCAAGTCCGAAGTTGTTTTCCGCCACCACACAGCCCGATTGGCGAGAGGTGACGTTCGGAACCACATCAGTCGCGACAGCCTCGTCGAACTGCTGCTGGGTGATGCGCTTGGCGTCGAGCATGCGCTTGAGCACGTAGTCGCGACGCTCCTGGTTGGCGGCAACGTTATCGGGGTCGCCAAGGTTCAGGTTCGAAGGGAACTGCACAATTGCCACGAGACTCGCGGCCTCACTGAGCGTCAGATCCTTCGCCGACTTACCGTAGTAGGACTGTGCAGCGGATTCGATGCCATAAATATTGCGGCCGAACAGGGCAATATTGAGGTAACCGAGCAGAATCTCATCTTTCGAGAACTTCTTCTCGATACTCACGGCATAGCGGATCTCCTGCAGCTTGCGCGAGGTGGTCTGCTCCATCGCGTCTTCGTAGGCCGCTTCGCGCTCTTCTGGATCAATGATCGCCTCGGCGCGCTGGACGAGCACGTTGCGCACGTATTGCATAGTGATCGTCGACGCACCGCCGGCGTCACCGCCCTTGAGCTGACCGAGCACCGCTCGCCCGAGCCCCATCACGTCAACGCCATTGTGCGTGTAGAAACGAGGGTCCTCTGTCGCAACAGCTGCGTCTTTGACGTACTGAGAGATGTCATCCCAGCCGACCATTTCACGGTTCTGTGCGAAGAAGTCAGCAAGCTTGACGGTGTTGCCCTCGGAGTCTTTCGCGAGGATCGACGATGGTTCTGCGAGCTGCCCGGGATCAAGGTGACCCGGCAGATTCTCAAACACGCTGATTGCTGAGCTTGCTGCGTAACCGCTGATAGCGACCACGGGAGTAACCGCGACGGTCACGAGGACACCGGCAATGACGCTCATAATGATTGCGCCAAAAAAGCCACCAATTGCGCCGCTTGGGGTACGGGGTTTAGCGGTGCGCACGTTACTGCCACCACTACCCGGCGTAGAAGACGATGAAGCCATAAGATAAAGCGTATGCGACATGGCTGAGAATTTTGCACGCAGACAAGGTGAACGAGACACGGTCGTGACCTAAGTCTCGTGAAAACAAAGGGATCTGCCTGTTCGCTGGAAGCCAGAAAAGAAGGAGCGCCTGATGAGTGAATCGGCTGAAAATGGCGGTACCGCAGCGGCAACGACGTGGGAATACTTCGTTACTCCGCTGCTGCTGCACAATGAGGCGGCAATCTTGAACAACTGGGGAGCCCAGGGCTGGGAACTCGTGCAGATTATCGAGGGACCTGCTGGTGGCAACGTCGCATATCTGAAAAGGAAGGCCTAATACATGTCGATAATTGAGGATCGCCTGCGCGAGCTTGGCTACGAGGTTCCCGAAGTTGCTGCTCCTGTCGCAGCATACGTTCCCGCGCTGCGACGCGGAAACCTGGTGTACACGAGCGGACAGCTGCCGTTTGTAGACGGCGCGCTCCCCGCGACCGGCAAGGTCGGTGCTGAGGTAACAGCTGAGCAGGCCGAAGAGCTGGCTCGGCAGTGTGCGCTGAACGGCCTGGCAGCAGCTCGCGGCATTCTTGGTTCGCTCGACAAGATCACTCAGGTGGTAAAGGTCACTGCGTTTGTGGCTTCTGACCCCGCATTCACCGGACAGCCTGGTGTGGCGAACGGTGCCTCGGTGTTCCTTGGTCGCGTGTTTGGCGACATGGGCATCCACGTGCGCTCGGCAGTGGGCGTCGCAGTGCTGCCGCTTGATGCTCCCGTGGAGATCGAGTTCGTTTTTGAGGTCGCTGCCGACTGAGCGGGGCGCGCTTCGCGAGAGAGGGGGCGAGGATCACGCTGGGTGATCCTCGCCCCCTCTTTTGCTGTGTGCTCGCGCTGAGGAATCTCCCTCGTACTGGCCCAGCCACGTGGTGAGAATGGATTCAAGCTGAGTCTGCTCCTGCGTCGAGAGCTGGCTGAGGATGCGATGCTCGTTGACCATGTGGTCCGTGAACGCCGCGTCAACAGCAGCGAGACCCCGCTCGGTCAGCGCAATGATTCGGCTGCGCCCGTCTTGGTCCGAGAGGCGGCGTTCGATTAGACCGGCTTCGACGAGCCGGTCAATGCGCTTGCTCGTGGCGCCGGTGGTGACCATCGTATGCTCGGCGAGCTCGCTCGGGGTGCGTTCGAACGGCGCCCCCGCGCGCCGCAACGTTGCCAGCACGTCGAATTCCCCCTCTGTGAGATTGTGCTGAGCGAATACAGCGTCGAGGTCCTTGGAGAGGTGGGCGGCGAGTCGATGGAGTCGTCCAATGATGCCCTGCGGGTGCACATCGACATCGGGACGTTCGCGCCGCCAGGCTGCTTGGATCTTGCCGACTGCGTCGAGGTGTGCGCTCATGTAGATAACTATATCTTCCGTGGAAGATATAGTAGTTTCCGTGGAAGGTAAATTTCGCTGGTTGCTGGTCACCGCCATTGCGCCCATTGCGTGGGGATCGACCTACTTCGTCACCAAGCACTTTCTCCCAGCAGACGCGCCGCTCTGGAGTGCACTGCTCCGAGCGCTCCCGGCAGGAATCATCCTGCTTCTTCTCGCCCGGAGGCTGCCAAGCGGGTCGTGGTGGTGGAAATCCCTTGTGCTCGGCATCTTGAACGTCGGCGCCTTCTTCGTGCTCGTCTACGTAGCCTCCAAGCTGCTCCCATCAAGCATCGCCGCCACCATCATGGCCGCCTCCGCTGGCGCACTCATGCTCATCGCCTGGCCGCTGCTCTCCGAACGTCCCTCAGCCAGATCCCTGCTCGGCGCGACGCTCGGACTCTTCGGGGTCGCCGTGCTCGTCTTCGATGGGAGCGGCAGTGTCGATCCGCTCGGAGTCGCCGCCTCGCTCGCTGCCATGCTGATGTCTGCGCTCGGCTTCGTGCTCACCAAGCGCTGGGCATCAGCAGAACCGCTGATCGCGGTCACCTCCTGGCAATTGCTCGCCGGAGCGCTCGTCATCGCACCTTTCGCCCTCGCGATCGAAGGATCACCACCGGCAATAGACGGGACCGCACTCCTCGGGTTCGGCTACGTCACACTCGTTGCCACCGCACTTGCCTACGTCGCCTGGTTCGCAGGGCTGCGCCATCTCCCAGCAAGCAGCGTTGGGCTTATTGGACTGCTCAACCCCATCGCAGGAGTGCTGCTCGGCACGCTGGTGGCCGGTGAGAGCTTCGGCGCACGCCAGGCGCTCGGCACAGCGATTGTCCTGCTTGGAGTGGTGCTCGGGCAGCAACGTCTGCGCACGAGAAAGGGCGAGGACCCGGCCGGGTGATCCTCGCCCTGCTCATGACCGTGTGCGACCGCGAGCGTTCCTCGCGTGGTGACGCGAGGGCAGAACGCGGTTACACGCGATGCGTGTCACTTTGAGCGTTCCTCGCGTGGTGACGCGAGGGCAGAACGCGGTCACACGCGATGCGTGTCACTTTGAGCGTTCCTCGCGTGGTGACGCGGGGGCAGAACGCGGTTACACGCGATGCGTGTCACTTTGAGCGTTCTGCCCTCACTCGGGCGGAGATGGTCTGCATGACAGCGGTATCAGCGAGAGTGGTGGTGTCGCCAATCTCCTGACCTTCCGCAGCCTGCTTCAACAGGCGTCGCATAATCTTGCCGGAGCGGGTCTTTGGCAGCTCGTTCACGACAAACACCTGTCGAGGACGCGCGATTGCGCCGATCTGCGCCGACACATGCTGACGCAGTTCTGCCTCGGCTTCATCGGCCGACAGCAACTGCTGCTGCGACTTGAGAATCACGAACGCAACCACCGCCTGGCCGGTCGTCTCGTCGTCTGCCCCGACTACGGCGGCCTCAGCCACAGCATGGTGTTCCACCAGCGAAGACTCGATCTCCGTGGTCGAAAGACGGTGACCCGAGACATTCATGACATCATCGACACGACCAAGGAGCCAGATGTCGCCGTCCTCGTCAACTCGCGCACCGTCGCCCGCGAAATACTGATCGCCAAACTTCTCCCAATAGGTGTCGATGAAGCGTTGATCATCACCCCAGATGGTGCGCACCATCGCAGGCCAAGGGCGGCGGATCGTCAGCAAGCCACCTTGGCCGGGATCGATCCGGTTGCCCTCATCATCGACCACGTTCACATCAATGCCCGGCTGAGCCGCCTGCGCGCTGCCCGGCTTGAGTGCGGTGAGCCCGGGAAGCGGGGCGATCATCATTGCACCGGTCTCCGTCTGCCACCACGTGTCCACGATGGGTGCCTTGCCTGCGCCAATCACTTCGTGGTACCAGCGCCAAGCTTCTGGGTTGATTGGCTCACCGACGCTGCCAAGCACGCGAATGCTTGAGAGATCGTACTGTTCGGGGACCTGGCGGCCAACCTTCATGCACGAGCGGATCGCGGTTGGCGCGGTATAGAGGATCGATACCTTGTACTTTTCGACGATCTGCCACCAGCGACCCCAGTCTGGTGAATCCGGGGTGCCCTCGTAAATGACCTGGGTCGCGCCATTGGCAAGGGGGCCGTACACGACGTAGCTGTGCCCCGTGATCCATCCCACATCTGCCGTGCACCAGTACACATCGGTGTCCGGCTTCAGATCGAAGACATCGCTGTGGGTCGCCGCGGCCTGTGTGAGGTATCCGCCGCTCGTGTGCAGAATGCCCTTGGGGCGGCCGGTGGTGCCGCTTGTGTAGAGAATGAACAGCGGGTTCTCTGCGGGGAAGCCTTTCGCCGTGTGCTCACCGTCGAACGCCGAAATCTCCTCGTGCCACCACAGGTCGCGCCCCGACTGCATCTCGATGTCATTCCCGCCGCGCTTCACTACGAGAACTTTCTTGACGGTGCTTTCAGTGCCATCGCCATGGTCAATGCGCAGTGCATCATCGACAGTGGGTTTCAGCGCCGAGACGCGTCCCTTGCGGTGTCCACCATCCGCGGTGATCACCAATTCGGCTGCGGCGTCGTCAATGCGCGAGCGGAGGCTTTCCGCGCTGAATCCGCCGAAGACCACAGAGTGTGCTGCGCCGAGGCGCGCACAGGCAAGCATTGCGATTACTGTCTCGGGGATCATCGGCATGTAGATGGCGACGCGGTCACCCTGGTTGACGCCCAGCGCGGTGAGCATGTTGGCGGCACGCTTCACCTCATACGTCAGTTCGCCGTAGGTGAGGGTGCGGGTATCGCCCGGTTCGCCTTCGAAGTGGATCGCGACCCGGTCAGCAAGACCGTTCTTGACGTGACGGTCGAGGCAGTTCGCGGCGACATTGAGTTCACCGTCTTGAAACCATTTTGCGAATGGCGGGTTGCTCCAGTCGAGCACTTCCGTGAACGGCTTGGTCCAGTTGAGTTCGCGCGCTCGTGCTGCCCAGTATGCCTCGGGGTCTTGTGCCGCTTTCCAATAGATGGAGGAGTCGTTCAGATTTGCTTGAGCTTTGAATTCTGCGCTCGGCGGGTAGCTCTCTACCTCGAGCGAGTGACTTTCGATTTTGCCATTGCTTGCCGTATCTGACATGTGCGCAATCATCCTCTTGTCTCATCACGCACCCCGGTGTGCGTGGTTCGACTAAGCGTAAAATATATCCTTCCTCCCGGCAAGTCGGAATCTGCCGCTGAGTGAGGGGAATGCCTGGGCTGGTGGGGATATTTCTGACAATCGTCTAGTGGATTTGCCGCGTGTGCTGGGATTCTTCGCTCACAGTTGCTTCGGCAGCAGTTTCGAGCGAATTATGCACAATTCATCAGAAAACGCGGTGCTGCGGTTCCATTTGAAGTGTGCTGGATGGCATGACGATCATCACTGCGCGCCAAGAGCGTCCCATTGCCGAGGCCGGCGATGCAGAATATGCAGCCGTCTGGTCGGATCCCGTTTGGTCCGCGCCGGTGCAACACCCTCCCGGGCACGCCCCTCTCGACAGACAGGCAGCCTCCGCGCATGCGCGAGCTCTTGATGCGACTGCCCCGTTCCCGTTCCCGTTCCGCTCGGCGGCGCTCAACATCGAGGCAAAGCGAGCATTGGGAGCGTTGCTTCCCCTGCTTGATGACCCCGAACTCAGAGACCTGACGATTCAGGTGGTTGGCGGGGAGGTACGCATGTGGGTCGATCGAGGCGCCCGACTCGAAGAGCTTCAGGGATGGCGGGCTTCGCCTCTCGCTGTACGTGAGCTCGCAGTCGCTCTCATTGCCGCTGGCGGTCGCCATATCGACGAGCTCACCCCATGCGCCGATGTTCGCTTAGGCGACGGGATCAGAGTGCACGCCATACTCCCGCCGGCGTGTGTGACCGGTGCGGCGGTGTCGATCCGAGTGCCGAGGCAGCTTCCGCTGAGTTTCGAGGTACTTGCCACCACAGGGTTCTGCACCGAACGCCAGCGGCAATTGCTCCTGCACGCGGTGCACCACCGACGCAACCTGTTGATCACTGGGGGCACCGGAAGCGGCAAGACCACGGTGCTCGCTGCTCTGCTTGATCTTGTGCCAGAAGATGAACGCGTCATCACAATTGAAGACGTCGCTGAACTGCGGCTGAAGCATAGCCACTGGGTGGCGCTTGAAGCTCGACAAGCGAATACCGAGGGTGCGGGTGCGCTGCCGCTGGATCGGCTCCTTCGTGAGGCACTGCGTATGCGACCAGACCGCATCGTGCTGGGGGAGTGCCGCGGTGCCGAACTCTTGACCTTGCTTGCTGCCCTCAACACTGGGCACGATGGAGGCGCCGGGACGCTTCACGCGAGCAGCCTTGAGGATGTGCCTGCTCGGCTGGAAGCCTTGGGGGCGCTCGGTGGTCTCGGGCCGCAGGCTTTGGCCAGGCAAGTGAGTTCGGCGATACACCTGGTGATCCATCTGAGTCGAGACAGGTCTGGGCAGCACACACTTGAGTCGCTTGGGCGACTCATTCTCCGTGAGGGAGTGCTGGCCGTAGAAGAAATCTCGTGAAACTGCCCCGGGGTGCTTCATCACACCTCGACACGGAACTCCCAGAAGCCGCGGTGGCAGCACTTCGGGCGAGCGCGCTTCTCGAAGGAGGCGTGCCCGCGTCTCGGGTGTGGCGCGTGCTTGGCAGAGAAGAGGGAGCGTCTGCTCGGCTCCTTGCCATTTCCACAGGGATCGACGCCGGACTCAGCGCTGAAACTGCCATCGCGAGAGACGGCGGATCACAATGGTTGGTGCTTGCCGCTGCCTGGGGACTCGCGCAACTCAGCGGCGCACCGATCGCCCACGCCCTTCGTCGAATCGCAGAGGGACTGAGCGATCTCGCGCGGCTACGAGAGCGGCGGCGAGTGCTGCTCGCCGGTCCACGGGCAACCATTCGCTTGGTCGCTCTCCTGCCAATCGCTGCACTGCTCACAGGCATCGTCTTGGGATTTGATCCTGTGGGCGTGCTGTTGACTCCGGTGGGAGCGATAGTCGCTGCGGCTGGAGGGGCACTGTTGTACGCGGGAGTGCGCTGGGCGGGAGCACTCGCAGCACGGCTCGCCGAGGCAGAGTGGGTGGCGGGACTTGAGTGTGAAATGACTTGGATCGCTCTGTCCGGAGGCGCGCCGCCCCAGTTCGCAATTCGCAGAGTCGCAGACCAAGTCGACCGTCTTGGAGTGGCCTGGGTTCGTCTTGCAGCCTTGGGTCAGCGGGGGCCAGTGCAAGAGACCCTGCGGATAGCCGCTGCCCATGGAACCCCTGCGGGACCGATGCTCCTTGCGGCCGCGACCGCCGAACGGGCACGGGTGCTCAGCGAGCTGGAACAAGAGGCCGAACGCCTTGCCGTTCGCATTCTCTTGCCCATCGCGGTGTGCGTGCTGCCCTCATTCATCGCGCTGGGAGTGATGCCAGTGCTCCTTGCCGTGCTCGGCACGCTCGGCCCCTTGAATGAGTAACTGGGACGGCGCGGTGAATGTGTGGCTTCGGAACTCAGTGCGTGCAACTCTCTGCGATTGCACGCTTCGCGCTCGCCGAAGCCGTGTAGGTCGGCACCCGTGACGAAACGGGAGTCATTTATCGCCCACAAGTGTCTCGCCCAGCGAGTTTTTCACAATTCAGATCTCATCGCGTGAACGACCCTTCAGCGCGATGCATGCTGAAAGCCTCATACAACAGAACTTCAGAAGAAAAGGAACGAATATGCGCGAATCCAGAGAAACTCATCACCTTCAGATCGCTCGAACACTCGGCAAGGCAAACCAGCTCCTGCGCTCTTCGAAGGCCAACATGCTGGCAAAGCGCATGCGTGACGAGCGAGGCGCGGTCACAGCAGAATACGCTGTTGTGATTATGGGCGGCGTAGCGTTCGCCGGAGTGCTCGTCGCGATCATGCGGTCGGGCGAGGTGCGGGCCTTCCTGCTGAACCTGATCGAGCAAGCACTCGGCTCGGCGGGCTGATGACGCAAATAACTGCATCACAGTCTCATGAACATGAGACGGGCGCGGTCACCGCCGAGTTTGCCATTGTGCTTCCCGCTGTGCTCTTGGTGCTGGTGATGGTGATCAGCTCGATCCAGCTCACCTCAGTTCAACTGATGTTGACTTCGGCTGCCGCAGAGGTGGCTCGGCTTGAGGCCAGGGGAGACATCGGCGCAGCGCAACAGGTGCTTGCGCGAACACTGGGCAGTGAAACCTCACCCACTGCTGGGTCAGGTGCGCGACGAGTGCAGCGTGCCACCATAGGAGAAATGCTCTGCGTCACCTTGACGGCTGCGCCGCTTCCCGGTCCGCTCGCTGGTCTTCAGGCCACGGGGAGGGGCTGTGCCGCAATAAGTAAGGCATCCTCCTGAGCGCGCCAGCCATGCTCGCCGTGGCAGCTGCGGCGCTTGCGATAGGACTGCCCGCGGTGGCGGGTGGGTCAGCGTTGGTGGCCGCAGCAGAGGCGCGAGGGGTAGCAGACGCGGCCGCGCTCGCAGCAGCAGATGCTGCATCTGGTTTGATAGAAGCTGAACCGTGCGAGCTCGCTGCTCGGCTCGTCGGCGAAACGTCGGCGCAACTTGCCAATTGCGAAGTGAACCTGAATAGCGGCCAGGTTCGCGTCAGCGTGACCGTGCAGACTATGTTCGGAAGTGTGGCCGCGCGTTCACGCGCAGTGCCATCAGTGGCATAGAGTGGTGCCCCAGGACCGCATCACACCTAGATAGACCTTGAGAAGGAGCGCTGTGGGCGCGAAGAAACTCGTTATCGTTGAGTCCCCGACGAAGGCAAAGACCATCGGCGGATATCTTGGCGACGACTATGAAGTCATTGCTTCAGTCGGGCACATTCGAGATCTTGCCGAGCCTTCAGAGTTGCCTGCAGAGCTGAAGAAGGGCCCCTTCGGCAAGTTTGCGGTAGACGTCGAGCAAGACTTCGCTCCGTACTACGTGGTGAATGCAAATAAGAAAAAGACTGTCACCGAGCTCAAGCGAGCCCTGAAAGATGCGGACGAGCTGTGGCTCGCAACTGATGAGGACCGCGAGGGTGAGGCCATCGCCTGGCACCTGCTTGAAGTCTTGAAGCCGAAGGTGCCCGTGCGTCGCATGGTCTTCCACGAGATCACGAAGGACGCCATCGAACAGGCGAAGGCGAATACGCGCGACATTGACTTTGCGCTGGTTGATGCTCAAGAAACGCGTCGTATTCTTGATCGACTGTATGGGTATGACATTTCCCCTGTGCTGTGGCGAAAGGTCGCTCCTAAGCTTTCTGCTGGCCGTGTGCAATCCGCGGCAACCCGTATCGTGGTCGATCGCGAACGCGAGCGTATGGCATTTGTTGCTGCTGAATACTGGGACCTCTCGGCGCAGTTCGACCCCGGTGCCAATGCGAGTGATCCCACGAAGTTTGAGGCAAAGCTTGTGCGCCTCAACGGCGAACGCCTCGCAACCGGCGCCGACTTCAACGATCTCGGCGAACTGAAGGCAAAATCTCAGCAGGCAGGCGTGGTGCTGCTGCCACAGCCGCGCGCCGAAGCCCTCGCTGCCGCGCTCAGCGGCGCAAGCGCCGAAGTCATCTCGGTTGAGACGAAACCGCACACGAGGCGACCAGCACCTCCCTTCACGACCTCGACACTGCAGCAGGAAGCCTCTCGAAAGCTTCGCTACAGCTCGCGCCAAACGATGTCGCACGCGCAGTCGCTCTATGAGAACGGCTACATCACTTATATGCGTACCGACTCGCCGACGCTTTCGAAGCAGGCAGTGCAGGCAGCTCGTAAGCAAGCTGCGGCACTGTACGGCGCTGAGACCGTGCCGGACGCACCCCGTGTGTACACCGGCAAGGCGAAAGGTGCGCAGGAGGCGCACGAAGCCATTCGACCAGCTGGCGACACCTTTGTTCGCCCGAGCGAACTCAAGGGCAAACTGACGCAGGGCGATTACGCGCTGTACGAGCTGATCTGGAAGCGCACGGTTGCAAGCCAGATGGCAGATGCCAAGGGATCAACCGACACCGTGACCCTCGGTGCCAGCGTCGCTGATACCGATGCCAAGGCCGGCACTTCGGCGGCAGAATTCACGGCGAGCGGCACGGTCATTACATTCCCTGGATTCTTGCTCGCCTACGAAGAAGGCAAAGACGAAAAGCGTGGGGCGAAAGACCAGAGCGTCGACTTGCCGCAGCTTGCCAAAGGGCAGCTCCTCTCGGTGCTCGAGCCGGAGGCAAAGGGCCATGAGACAAGCCCTCCGCCGCGATTCACGGAAGCGAGTTTGACGAAACGACTCGAAGATCTGGGAATCGGTCGACCATCGACCTATGCTGCGATCATCGGAACGATTACCGACCGTGGCTATGTCACGAAGAAGGGCCAGGCGCTGGTTCCGAGCTGGATCGCGTTCTCGGTGGTTCGGCTCTTGGAAGAGCACTTCTCTGAGCTCGTGAACTACGATTTCACTGCTGAAATGGAGGGCGATCTCGACCGGATCGCCGCGGGCGAAGCAGAGCGGGCCGCCTGGTTGCGTGAGTTCTACTTCGGCAGCGACACACACCCGGGTCTGCGCGGAGTGGTCGACAACCTCGGCGAGATTGACGCGCGTGCGATCAATACGATTCGTATTGACGATGAGATTTCGCTCCGCAACGGCAAGTACGGCCCCTATCTTGAAGTATTCGACGACAAGTGCGAGGTTGGCGAAGACGGTGCGCTCAAACCACGCAGCGTGAACATTCCAGATGGCCTCGCGCCCGACGAACTCACCGCAGCGCGGGCTCACGAACTTGCTGACGCAGAGCCCCTGGAAGATCGCATTGTCGGTCAGCATCCGCTCACAGGAAAGCGGATCGCTGCCAAGAACGGCAGATTCGGGCCGTATGTCACCGAGCTGCCAGACGAAGGCGAAGAGCTGCCGAAGGGCCAGAAAGCCCGTACCGCGTCTCTGTTCAAGAGCATGGATCCGGCTACTGTGGATCTCGATACCGCAGTGGCGCTCCTTGATCTTCCTCGCGTCGTAGGCGCTGACGAGGCAGGCACCGAGATCACCGCGCAGAATGGTCGATACGGACCGTACCTCAAGAAGGGCACCGACACCCGCACCTTGCCGAGCGAAGACGCGATCTTCTCGATTGATCTTGCTGGCGCAGAAGAGCTGTTTGCGCAGCCGAAATACGGAGCACGCAAGGCATCGAGTGCGCTCAAAGAATTCGATGCAGACCCGGTCAGTGGAAAACCCGTGAAGGTGAAAGACGGCAGATTCGGGCCGTATGTCACCGACGGCGAAACGAATGCGACGATCCCTCGGGGCGACAGCGTCGACGACATTACCTTTGAGCGCGCGACTGAACTGCTCGCAATCAAACGGGCGAAAGGCCCGGTCAAGCGAAAGACGCCAGCCAAGAAGCCAGCGGCCAAGAAAGCTCCTGCGAAAAAGCCAGCGACAAAGGCTGGCGCGAAAAAGGCTGTCGATCCGAAGCGTTCAGAGGCGGCGAAGAAGGCAGCAGCGACACGTGCCGCGAAGAAAGCAGCCGAAGCTGCTGCTGCGGAACAGTAATCATGAACACTGGCCTCTTTATTACCTTTGAGGGCGGCGACGGCGCTGGCAAAACCACTCAGTCTGAACTGCTCGCCGGGTGGCTGACAGAGCGCGGATATGAAGTCGTGCACACGCGCGAGCCGGGTGGATCGAGCCTGAAAGACTCGATCCGCGATGTGCTGCTGCACGGAGGGCATGTCGTTGCCAGGGCCGAAGCGCTCCTGTATGCGGCTGACCGCGCACAGAACATCGCTGAGGTGGTGCGCCCGGCATTGGCCCGCGGCGCAGCCGTCGTGCAGGACCGCTACATTGACTCTTCTCTTGCCTACCAGGGAGCAGGACGTCCACTCCCGCAAGCAGAGATCAGGCAGCTGAATGAGTGGGCCGCAGAGGGCCTCTGGCCTGCCATTACGGTGCTACTCGATGTTGACCCGAGTCTGGCGATTACACGTCGCGCGAAAGACGGGCAGAAAGCCGACCGGCTCGAACGTGAGGCGGCTGAATTCCACCAGCGAGTGCGTGCCGAATACTTGAAACTTGCCGCGGCCGAGCCGGAGCGGTTTCTCGTGCTCGACGCCTCGCTCCCGATCGCAGAACTGCACGAAGCGATCGTTGCCAAGGTCACGCCGCTCATTGCGTAGGGTGCTGCACCTACACGAGCACAGCACCCTCGTTCACGTTTTCGCAGAGCGGCACACCGCAACTCAACAAAGGAGATCCGAGCGGCTTCTAGCCGGCTGCGGCCTGGCAGCTGGTGCCTAGCCGGCTGCGGCCTGGCCGCTGGTGCCTAGTCGGCTGCTGCTTAGCCAATGAGCGCCTAGCCGATTGCTGCCTAGCCGATTGCTGCTTCGTGATCGCTCACGATCTTGAGGCCGATCACACAGCCCACAATGCCAATCAGCAACAGCACCTTCATGAGGCTTGCCGATTCGGCACCCGTCACCATGCCGTAGATCACGGCGAGCGAGGCACCAACAGCCACCCACACCGCGTATCCGGTGCCGGTGGGGATCTCACGAAGCGCAATCGCGAGGCCACCCATGCTGATGGCGAGTGCGCCGAAGAAGATGACCGATGGCCAGAGTTTCGTGAACCCTTCGGACTTGCCGAGCGCCGTGGCCCACACCGCCTCAAAGATGCCAGAAACAATCAGAATGACCCATGCCCACATGGCCTGCTCCTTTGGCAAGTCTTGTCGCACGCGGGGTACTTGTCCATCGTCCCGAGGCCGTCATTGGCGACCTATACAAAGCATGTCACCCCCGCCTGGGCAATGTCTGTGCATGTCCGGGCGAGGGTGACGATGGGTGTGAGGTTACTCTGAGATTCCTGGGCCTGCAGGTGCCTGCATCGAGCGTTCGAATCGCGCAGCAGCAGCGTTCGGCAAGGCGGTGTCCAGATCTGGCTCGATGACCGCTCCGAAGCGCTCGGGGAGCGTTGCGCGTGAAGCGTTGCGCAGTTCAGTCAGTGGCAGAGTGAAACGATCCTGCACTTCGAGTGCGGCTTCTGAGCCGGGCATATCGGTGACGCCGATGCGCAGTACCGGGAAGTCTCGACCCTCGCAGAGACCACGGAACTTCACGTCCTCCTCGTGTGGAACCGAGACGAGCACGCGTCCCTGCGACTCCGAGAAGAGTGCGGCAACCGCGTCAACACCATCGCGCGAGATGATTTCATCGATCCAGACGCGTGCCCCGACTCCAAAGCGCAGCACACCGTCGGTGAGCGCCTGGGCCAGCCCGCCCTCGCCGAGGTCGATTGCGGCTGATAGGAGGCCGCTTTGCGATGCACCGTGCAGCAGCTCTGCGAGCGCGCGCTCGGTATCAAGCGATACCTGCGGTGGGAGCCCGCCGAGGTGGTCGTGCACGGCCTCGGCCCAGGCTGAGCCGTCAAGCTCGTCGCGGGTAGTGCCGAGCAGGTAGAGGTGCTCACCCTGATCCTGCCAGCCCGAAGGAACGCGGCGAGCAACGTCATCAATGATGCCGAGCACGCCGACAACGGGGGTCGGGTGAATCGGGGTATCGCCGGTCTGGTTGTAGAACGAGACGTTCCCGCCGGTCACGGGCACCTCGAGCGAGAGGCACGCATCTGATAGGCCTTCGACGGCCTTCGAGAACTGCCACATTACCTCTGGGTTCTCGGGGCTGCCGAAGTTCAGGCAGTCGGTGACGGCGGTGGGCACGGCACCTGTAGTGGCGACATTTCGGTAGGCTTCGGCGAGAGCGAGCTGCGCTCCGGCATACGGGTCAAGCTGGCAGTAGCGGCCGTTTGCGTCGGTGGAAATCGCGACGCCAAGGCCAGTCTCTTCTGAGACGCGGATCATGCCAGCGGCATCCGGGAACGACAGTGCGGTGTTTCCGAGCACGTAGTAGTCGTACTGGTTCGTGATCCACTCTGAGGATGCCTGGTTCGGTGAAGAAGCCACCGCGAGCAGCTGGGCACGTAGCTCTTCGCCCTCATTCTTGCGGGCAAGGCCTGAGGCATTGACCGTGGCTGCCTGCAGCGAGTCGATCCAGCTGGGGTAGGCCACGGGCCGTTCGTACACTGGGCCGTCAACGGCCACGGTCGAGGGATCGACGTTTACGATCTCTTCTCCGCGCCAGTTGATGATGAGGCGGTTCGTGTCGGTGACTTCACCGAGCACACTCGTTTCCACATCCCACTTCGCGGTCACCGCAAGGAACTCTTCAAGCTTTGCGGGCTGCACGATAGCCATCATGCGCTCCTGGCTTTCGCTCATCAGGATCTCTTCAGCGGTGAGCGATGGATCGCGCAGCAGCACGCTGTCGAGCTCGATGAACATGCCACCGTCACCGTTTGCGGCGAGCTCGCTGGTCGCACACGAGATTCCAGCAGCGCCGAGGTCTTGGATGCCCTCAACGAGGTCGCCGCGGAAGAGTTCCAGGCAGCATTCGATGAGGACCTTCTCAGCAAAGGGATCGCCGACCTGCACGGCGGGGCGCTTGGTGGGGCCGCCCTCGTCGAAGCTGTCAGAGGCGAGGATCGACGCGCCGCCGATGCCGTCGCCGCCGGTGCGCGCACCGAAGAGTACGACCTTGTTGCCGAGGCCGGAGGCGTTGGCGGTGTGGAGATCCTCGTGGCGAAGCACGCCAACGCCGAGCGCGTTCACGAGCGGATTCGCTTGGTAGACCTTGTCAAACACCGTCTCGCCGCCGATGTTCGGCAGGCCGAGGCAGTTTGCGTATGAGGAGATACCCGCTACGACACCGTGCACGACGCGCGCGGTGTCTGGATCGTCAATTGCGCCGAATCGAAGCTGATCCATCACGGCGACTGGGCGAGCGCCCATGGAGATGATGTCGCGGATGATGCCGCCGACACCGGTCGCGGCTCCCTGGAAAGGTTCGATGTAGGAGGGGTGATTGTGGCTTTCGACCTTGAAGGTCACCGCCCAGCCCTCGCCCACGTCGATCACGCCAGCGTTTTCACCCATACCAACGAGGAGGCGCTCTTGCATCTTCTCGTTGACCTTCTTGCCGAACTGGCGAAGGTAGATCTTTGACGACTTGTAGGAGCAGTGCTCACTCCACATTACGGAGTACATTGCGAGCTCGCCCGAGGTCGGGCGGCGGCCAAGGATCTCACGAATCTTGGCGTATTCGTCGGCCTTCAGGCCGAGTGCCTCGAAAGGCTGATCTCGGTCTGGCGTTGCGATTGCGTCGGCAACGGTATCTGGGCGGGGTTCAACGGCGGCAGCATGCGTCTCGGTCACCCTCTAAGCCTACCTTCGGTTTGGGGTGCTGAGGATCGCCCGGGTGCTGCGCAATCTCGGAGATGGGTGGTGATTCCCAGCCAGGCGCGCCAAACTGTACCTATGAGCACGCAGAATGACTCGCAGCTTCCATCTCAGAGCACCCCTCAGGGTGCCGCAACGACGGGTACAGGTGCCCCAACACAGAACGGCCCATCGGCTCCGCTTGGACCGCCTGCGCCTGCGCCCGCGCCAGCCGTGGCGAAGTCCTCCGCGCCGGGAAAAAGGGTGCCGACCTTCTTGAAGATCAGCATCGTGTTGCTGGCCGCCCTGTCAATCGCGGCAATTTCGCTGCTGTTTATTGGCGATTTCGAGGGCAAATTTGAGCGTGTTTTCTCAACCTTTGTTGCCTTCGCGATTTTCGTTGCCTTGACGGCATTCGATACCCGTCGTGGAATGCGCAATGAGTGGTACCCGCCGGTGGCCTTGCTCGCAAACTCGTATATTCTCGCGTTGTTGCTGATCGTGGTCTGGATGACCCCGTCCGGCTGGTCGCTCGTCTTTGATATTTTCTGGAAGAGCCTCATCGTGATCGTCGCGACTCGTGCGGTCGTGGGCTGCGCGCAGTTGCTGCTGTTCTTGGCCGAGGGGCGTCCGAAACCACTTGGCGTCTTTGCGATGATCACTAGCCTGCTGGCTACCGTGACGGGAATTCTCTTCACCGCGCCGATCGCGATCGACGTCTTTGATGTGACGATCCCAGACCTCTACTGGCGATTCGCTGTGGCGGCTCTCCTGCTGACCGGCCTGAGCCTGTCGATCTCGCTCTTGCTGCGCTGGTCGTACGGCAGTGGTGACCGTGAAGAAGCCCGCCGAGTTCGTGAGGCTGCTCGCTTGGCTTCGATGCAGAACATTTCTTCGCCCACGGAGCCATACCGGGCTGCTCCAGTGATGCCTGCTCCGGTTCCTCCTGCCCAGACCTTCTCAGCGGCTCCGATTCCAGCTCCGCTGCCGCCTGCTGCCCCGGCAGCACAGGCAGCGCCGGCCGCGCCTGAACAGCCACTGCTGCCCTGGCCGACCCACGCCGATGGTACGCCGCTCCCAGTGGGCCCGGATGGGCAGCCTGACTTTAGCGCGCTGAATCGCTAGGCGACGTTCGACGGAGGGAATGAAGCGGCAAACGACGCAGCGGATCAAGCTGCGTCGCCAGCCGCTCCGATCTCGATGGGCCCCGAGGTGCTGTCACGCACTTCGGGGCTCTTTTCGTTCCTCTAGAATCGGCTGGTGAGTACTCCTGCATTGCCCGTGATCCGACTGATTCAAGACGACGAGATTGCGGAGGTCAGTGCACTCATCGTCGATTCATACACTTCCGCGTATGAGATCAATGATCGGTATCGCGAAGAGCTGGGGCAGGTTGCGGAGCGTGTAGCGACTCAGCAGGTCTGGGTAGCCCGCGATGCGCAGAATGACGAATTGCTCGGCACTGTATCGACACCGCTTCCGGGTGAACTGTTGAATGATTATCCGCAGCCGGGCGATATGGATCTTCGTTTGCTGGCAACGTCTCAAGCGGCTCGCGGCAGAGGCGTGGGCAAAGCGCTCGTGGATCACTGCGCCGCACTGGCGCGTGAGCGCGGTGCGACTAGGCTCGTGCTCCATACGAATGCCGAGATGGACCTTGCAATAGCGCTCTACCAGCGGATGGGGTTTTCTCGCTTGACTGACATTGAAAATGATTTTCCGTACCCTCCGGGCGTGTGGTATCCGGTTCAGGTTTACGGGCTGGCGCTCTCCCCGGCGTAGCGAGAGAGAGGAGCCGCGGGCTGCGCCTTCAACGCTCGGTGTCTGTCTCGCGCTGCATTGGGCGGGCACGCCAAGCTCGGAGTCGATCGGCTGCTGCCTCGTTCACTCACCGATCGCTGCTGCCGCGATCTTGACCGGGCGCGGCCGCCTCACTCCGAGCCGGGCGCGGCTACCTCGCCGTGAATCGAATGTGCCAGCAGAGACGCCCGAGATGCAGAATGCGGCCAGTATCGCTTGACGTGATACTGGCCGCATTCTTGTGGCAGCATGATGCTGCGGATGCTGCGGGAAGCGAGAAATCTGCTACACGCGAGCCGCGAGCGATTCGAGAACGCTCGTGAAGAATCGCAGCCCGTCAGTGCCGGAGCGCATGGCTGCTGCGTTGTTCGGGCCGAACCCTGGCTCAACAGCGTGCTCCGGGTGCGGCATCAGGCCGACGACGTTGCCGCGGGCGTTTGTGAGACCTGCGATGTCATCGAGCGAGCCGTTTGGATTCACCCCGCGGTAGCGGAACGCCACCTGGCCTTCGCCCTCAAGCCGCTTGAGCGTTTCCTCGTCTGCGATGAATCCGCCGTCAGCGTTCTTCAGCGGAATCACGATCTCCTCGCCCGCCTCGAACTGGTTGGTCCAGTCGGTTGATGCGTTCTCAACAACGAGCCGTTGGTCGCGACGAATGAACTGCTGGTGTGCGTTGCGAATCAATCCGCCAGGCAGCAAATGAGCTTCGACGAGCACCTGGAAACCGTTGCAAATACCGAGTACCGGCAGACCCTTCTGGGCGGCCTCGACGATTTCTGTCATGATCGGAGCAACCGCGGCGATTGCGCCCGGGCGCAGGTAGTCGCCGTAGCTGAATCCGCCAGGCAGCACGATTGCGTCGACGTTCTGCAGATCGTGATCGCCGTGCCAGAGCGCTACGGGCTCAGCTCCGACGAGGCGCACAGCGCGCTGTGCATCACGATCGTCGAGCGAACCCGGAAAAGTGACAACGCCAATGCGCGCCATTATTCGGCCGACCCGTCACCGAAATCGATGCCAACGACATCTTCGATCACGCTATTCGAGAGCACCTGCTCAGCAAGCTGACGAACCTCGTTCTTCACCTCGTCGGTGATGGGGCCGTCAACCGACAGCTCAAAGCGCTTGCCGATGCGCACATTTTCAAACTTGCCGTGCCCAAGGCGAGCAAGCGCTCCCGTGGTGGCCTTGCCCTGTGGGTCAAGCAGCTCGGCCTTCGGCATCACATCAACAACAATCGTAGGCACGTGTTCTCCGTGTTCGCGTATTGGGGGTGGAACTTACTTCAGTCTACCTTGGTGGGTAGGGTGCTCTTTTCCGAGTCTGAGCAGAGCCTGGCAGGGGCGAGGCAGAGCCTGGCAGGGGCGAGTTAGCCAGCAATGCGAGTGTAAAGCTCGCGGTATCGTGCAAGGGTTTGAGCGACGATCTCGTCGGGAAGCACTGGCGGTTCACCCTGCTTGTCCCAGTGGGCTGAGAGCCAATTGCGCACGATCTGCTTATCGAAGCTGGCAAGGCGATCCGCGCCGCCGGCTTGGTAGGCCGCGGCATCCCAGTAGCGTGATGAATCGCTCGTGAGGACTTCATCGGCAAGGGTCAGTTCGCCGGTGCGCGGATCGCGACCAAACTCAAACTTTGTGTCTGCCAGCAGTACCCCACGCTCGGCAGCAAGATCGCGAGCCTGGGTGAAGATGGCGAGCGAGGCGTCACGAAGCGCCGTGGCAACATCGCGACCTACGATCTCGACGCTCTGCTCAAACGAAATATTCTCGTCGTGCTCGCCAAAGGGAGCCTTGTAGGCGGGAGTGTAGATCGGCTCCGCGAGCAGATCGCCGTCGCGCAGACCCGCAGGTAGCTCAATACCGCACACCGTCCCGTGCTGCCGATACTCGGCATACCCGGAACCTGTGAGCGCGCCACGCACGACGCACTCAATCGGATACATCTCAAGCCGCTTCGTCAGCATTGCCCGATCTGCGACCAATTCGGGTACAGCCGGAACTGTCGCCGACTCGTCGATCGAGAGGTGATTCGGCACCGCAAGCTCATCAAACCACCAGCGTGAGAGTGCGGTCAGCACTGCTCCCTTTCCGGTGATGGGCGGGTGCAGCACAGCGTCAAAGGCGCTGATGCGGTCGCTTGCCACGACCAGCAGCACCTCGCTCGAATCGATGCTGTCGGCATCTGCCGGAATATAGAGATCGCGCACCTTGCCCGAGTAGACGTGCGTCCACCCCGCGAGTTCGGCAGTGTCCGTTTCTAGCCCCTGGCTCACGCGACACGCTCCGCGATGTCGCTGCGGTGCTGGCCGCCTTCGAGGGAGATCTGGGCGACACCGGAGTATGCAAGGGCGCGTGCGTGTGCAAAGTCTGCGCCGCTCGCGACAACTCCAAGCACACGGCCGCCGGTAGCGATCCAGCGACCTGCTTCGTCTCGCTTGGTTGCGGCGTGCACCAGATGCACGCCGTTGATCGCGTCACTGAGTTCCCCGTTGGCTGCGACACCCTCAATTTCGCGACCGGTGGACACCTCTCCCGGGTAGCCCTCGCTCGCGACCACGACCACGACGGCGACGTCATCGCTGAAAGTGGGATCTGGAAGCTCATCCAGTCGCCCAGTTGCCGAAGCGAGCAGATATTCGCTGAGCGCAGAGGTCATTCGAGGCAGCACGACCTGTGTTTCGGGGTCACCGAAACGGGCATTGAATTCAATGACACGAGTGCCTGCTGCCGTCACAATCAGCCCGCAGTAGAGCAGCCCCACGAACGGGGTGCCCTCGGACTCGAGTTGGCGAACGGTCGGCAATGCCACCGCTTCGGTGATGTGCTGCACGAAGTCGTCGGCAACCCACGGCAGCGGTGAGTAGGCACCCATGCCTCCCGTGTTTGGTCCCTGATCGCCGTCAAAGATGCGCTTGTAGTCTTGGGCTGGGCTGAGCGGACGCACATTGTGGCCGTCTGCGAAGAAGAACAGTGAGACCTCTTGGCCGTCGAGGAACTCCTCAATCAACACTTCGCCGTGTGGCGCCCAGGTGGCGACGTGGTCAATCGCGGCGTCGCGGTCCTCGGTGACGAGCACGCCTTTGCCCGCAGCCAGTCCGTCTGCCTTGACGACATACGGTGCACCGAACTCGTCGAGCACGCTTGCCGCCTCGTCGGAGTTCGTGACGCGGCTTGCTCGACCGGTGGGCACCCCGGCCTCGGCCATGATCCGCTTGGCAAATGCCTTAGACCCTTCAAGCTGTGCAGCGGCCTTGCCCGGCCCGAACACGGGAACGCCTTCGCGTCGCAGCGGATCGGCAACTCCCGCGACCAGGGGCGCTTCTGGGCCGATGATCACGAGATCGAAACCACGCTGAGACACAAACTCGAGCACCGCATCGGGGCTCGTGTAGTCGAGCGCCGGTGTCTCGACCCCAGCGGCCGCGATTCCTGCGTTTCCAGGGGCGCAGACCACCTCATGAGCGGTGGACTCGCTCAGCAGAGCTTTGACAATGGCGTGTTCGCGGGCGCCCGGCCCCAGCACGAGAATTTTCACCTCTCAAGCCTAACCTTCTTCAGCGAGCGGGCGATCACGGGGGATCGCTAAGCTGGTTTGTAGTGTGACGCGCCGGGGGAGTACCCCGGATCGCCGCACCTCAACTGGACGAAATGCTCGAAATTTGGTCAACTGACTGACAGATTGTCAAATGACTCGCATTTTCCCGGACGACAAATTTCACATCTCCTAAGCTGCTGTACATCTGACACAAAGATGTGCAGATGCAGATCAAGAAACGAATTCGAGGAAGAATGGTTAAGCAGCGCGCACGCGTTGAGCAATTGCCCACCTACATTCAAGGCAAATCGATCCCCGGAGCGATCAAGCTCTCTTCGAACGAGAATCCATATGCGCCGCTTGAATCTGTCGCTCAGGTCGTTCGCGATCAGGCCGCTTCGATCCAGCTCTATCCCGATATGGGTGCCGTTGCCGTTCGCGCTCGCATCGCTGCACGCTTTGATGTTCGACCAGAAGAGATTGCGGTTGGCGCAGGATCGGTCGAGGTGGCAAGCCAGCTGATCTCTGCCTCCGCAGGAGATGGCGATGAGGTGATTTTCGCGTGGCGCTCATTCGAGGCCTACCCGATCCTCGTGCAGATTGCCGGAGCCACCCCAATCGCAGTCCCGCTCACCGCAGACGACCGTCACGATCTGCCTGCGATGGCTGCCGCGATCACCGAGCGCACCCGATTGGTGCTCGTGTGCAACCCGAATAACCCAACAGGCGCCGGGGTCACTACTGCGGAGCTTGACGAGTTTATGCGCGCAGTACCAAGCGATGTGCTTGTGGTGGTGGACGAAGCCTACGTGCATTTCAATAATGACGAGCACTCCGCTGATGGGCTCGATTTCTTCCGCCGGTACGACAACGTCGCCGTGTTGCACACCTTCTCGAAGGCTTTCGGCCTTGCCGGGTTGCGGATCGGCTACGCAATCGCGCGCGAGCAGGTTGCTGACAACCTGCGAAAGGTTGCCGTTCCATTCGGTGTGAGCGCCCTTGCGCAGCAGGCCGCAATCGCCTCGCTTGACGCCGAAGCAGAACTTGATGCACGCGTGCAGGTGCTCGTGGCCGAGCGCGCGCGGATGTCAGAGGAGCTTCGCCGCCTTGGCTGGGCCGTTCGAGACTCGCTCGGCAACTTCGTCTGGCTCGGCACGGGTGATCGCACCGGTGAAATCGATGCGACGCTCCGCGAGCACGGGGTCATTGCCCGCGCCTATGGGACTGACGGCATTCGAGTCTCGGTCGGTTCACCCGAAATGAACGACCGCTTCCTTGCTGCGATCGCAGCAGTGGTTCCCGTCTCAGCACAGTAGTTTCTCGCCGTTCCCCTCAGGAAGCGGCTTCTCCACGCACTCCTACCCACGAGTACAGCCCCCCCAACCTCTCGATAAGTAAGGATCAAGAACATGAAACGCAAAGTAATGGCGGGCATTGCGCTCGCAGCTGCGAGCGCTTTGGCACTTGCCGGATGCAGCAACGGTTCGAGCGACGGCAACGATGCAGCGGCAGAGTACAACATCGGCATCTCGCAGCTCGTGCAGCACCCAGCGCTGGACGCAGCGACCGAGGGCTTCCAGAAGGCATTTGAAGATGCCGGTATCGAGGTCAATTTTGACCTGCAGAATGCAAATGGCGAGCAGGCAACCGCGGTGACTATCGCGCAGACCTTCGCTTCGCAGGATCTTGACATGGTGCTCGCTGTGGCAACTCCTGCTGCGCAGGCAGTCGCACAGGCGATCACCGACAAGCCAGTGCTGTTCACTGCGGTGACCGATGCGGTAGCTGCTGAGCTCGTTGACTCGAACGAGGCTCCCGGCGGCAACGTGACCGGAACCAGCGATATGGCTCCGATTGACGAGCAGCTCAAGCTGCTCAAGGAGCTCGTGCCTGACGCCAAGAAGGTGGGAATCGTATACGCATCGGGTGAGGTGAACTCGCAGGTTCAGGTCGATGCTGCTGAAGAAGCGGCCCCAGATCTCGGACTTGAGATTGTCACCACTACGGTCACCACTGCAAACGACATTCAGCAGGCTGCTGAGGCACTGGGCGATGTTGACGCAATCTACGTTCCTACCGACAACATGATCGTCGCGGGTATCTCGTCGCTCATCCAGGTGGCTGAGGCGAAGCAGATCCCTGTGATCGGTGCAGAGTCGGGCACCGTTGAGGGTGGCGCTGTCGCGACGCTCGGTATCGACTACTTCCAGCTCGGCTACCAGACGGGTGAGATGGCCATCAAGATCCTCAAGGACGGTGGCGATCCCGCGACCACTCCAGTTGAGGTGTCGAAGACCTTCTCGTACGTCGTGAACCCAGGTGCTGCGGAGCGCATGGGCGTGACCATCCCGGCGAGCATTCTCGACCAGGCCGAGACCGTCGAGTAAGTCTCGATAGTTCGACTGAAGACCTAGTTCCTAAGGAAAACATATGATTGGCGCACTCGAGCTCGGGCTCATCTACGGTGTGATGGCACTTGGGGTCTACCTGACCTTCCGCGTGCTGAACTTCCCAGATCTGACCGTTGACGGAAGCTTTACCACCGGAGCAGCCACGGCCGCTGCGCTGATCGGGTCTGGTGTGAACCCCGTCCTCGCTACCCTCGCGGGTGGCGGGGCCGGGGTGATCGCCGGCATCATCACCGGCCTGCTCTACACCAAGGGCCGGATCGATGGCCTGCTCGCAGGTATCCTCACCATGATCGCGCTCTGGTCCATTAACTTGCGAATCATGGGGAAAGCAAACTTCCCGTTATTGCGTGCAGAGACGGTGTTTACCCCGCTCAAGGACGCATCAATGCTTGGCACCTGGGTAGGTGTGGGCATCCTTTTCGTCGCGATCCTCGTGCTGAAGTTCGTGGTCGATTGGTTCCTGTCGACCAACCTGGGGCTTTCCATCCAGGCGACGGGCGACAATGGGCCGATGATCCGCTCGTTTGGCGTCTCGACCGACTTCACCGCAATCTTGACCCTCGGGCTCTCGAACGGGCTGGTGGCACTGTGCGGCGCACTCGTGGCGCAGTACCAGGGTTTCGCAGACATCTCGATGGGCGTGGGCCTGATTCTGGTGGGTCTCGCTTCGGTGATCCTCGGTCAAGCGGTATTCGGGCAGCGATACATTTGGGTCGCGACCCTCGCAGTGATCTTCGGTGCGCTGCTGTACCGCCTCATCATCTTCGGTGCTTTGCGCGTTGGCCTGAACCCGAATGACATGAAGATGATCACGGCGGCGCTCGTGATTCTGGCTCTCTTGCTGCCTCGATGGGGATTCTTGAAGAAGCTCCCGTCGCTGCGCGGTCGTGGTGGTCGGGTGCCGCCGCGTGAACCTCGTGACACGCAGCCGCCCGTAGCGCTTACTGCCGGTGTCGGAGTGGTTGACGCTGAAGAAGCGGCAAGCACCAAGGCAGGGAAGGAATAGATCATGCTGAAGATCGACAAGATTTCAAAGACCTTCTTCGCGGGCACCGTCAATGAACGGCGTGCGCTCATTGACCTCGACCTTGAGCTTGCAGAGGGCGATTTCGTTACGATCATCGGTTCAAACGGTGCCGGGAAGTCGACGCTGCTGAACGCGATTGCTGGTCGCTATTTCGTTGACAGCGGATCAATCGAGATCGACGGTCGTCGAGTGAACAAACTGCAAGAGTTTCAGCGGGCGAAGTACATCGGCCGGGTGTTCCAGGACCCGATGGCTGGCACCGCGCCAAACCTGACGATTGAGCAGAACCTTGCGTTGGCGCTGCGTCGTGGTCAGCGCCGCGGGCTTGGCCTGGCGCTTGGAGCGAAGCAGCGAGAGCGTTTCCGCACCGAGCTGAAGTCGCTTGAGCTGGGACTTGAGGATCGCCTTCCGGCGAAGGTGGGCTTGCTCTCTGGTGGTCAACGGCAGGCTCTTTCGCTGCTGATGTCGGGGTTTACGCACCCGAGCATCCTGCTGCTCGACGAGCACACCGCAGCCCTCGATCCGCAGCGTGCGGCACTGGTCACCGACCTCACCGAGCGCATTGTGCAGCAGGGCGGTCTCACCACGCTGATGGTGACGCACAATATGGAGCAGGCGCTACGACTCGGAAATCGCTTGATCATGATGCACGAGGGACGGATCGTTTTCCAGGCCTCTGAAGCAGAGAAGAAGACGCTGACGGTGCCTCGTCTGCTAGAAGAGTTCTCGAAGATTAAGGGCGCTTCGTTCGACGATCGCGCACTGCTGGCGTAGTCTCCAGCGCGGCTGCGCTGCCCAAGCGCGCAAATGCTGCTCCCCGAAAGATGGATGGTCGAAGCCAGTCCTGTGCTTTCGGGGAGCAGCTTCTTTGTGGTGCACATCTGGGCGGTGCTGTGTGCCCCGGCTCCTTGCAGCTTGCCGCTTGCCCCTTGTCCAGTTTCGGTGAGGGCTCGGCGGGGCTATTTCTTGTGTCTTGGTGCGTTGGTCGACACCTGAGTGTCTTCGAAGATGATCTGGGTGCGTGATCCACGCACTGCGGGGATGGACTGGATCTCTTCAAGCACGACACGGCGCAGATCTCGGTTGTCACGTGCCCGCACGAGCACGATCACGTCGAACTCGCCGCCTATCAGCGCGATGTGGTGCACCTCGGGGATCGCAACGAGTCGATTGCGCACTTCTTGCCATTGGGGCTGTTCGACGGCGAGCGTCACGTACGCGGACGCGTGCTGTCCGGCGCGAACGGGATCGAGTTGCACGGTGAATCCCGTAATCACCTGATTGTCGATGAGTCGTTTGAATCTGGCGTGGGCGCTCGCGCGTGAAATGTGCACGGCATCGGCCAATTGCGTCATCGAGACCCTGGCGTCGGCCGAGAGCACGTTCAAAATTGCGAGATCAATTTCATCAAGATCCATGAACTTCTGTGTTCCCCATTGAAAAGTTGTCTGTGTGTCAGTTTGTCTGGTGACACTTGCAGAATATCGAACAGTTGAATGATTTGCACGGAGAAATGGTGCGACTCTGTCGAGGATGGGGTGGTTTGCTGTGCAAAGTGTTCGTCGCTCTGGGGGGAAAGCGGGTGAGACTCGACGGCTAGGCTGGACGCATGGCAAAACGGCGCATTCACGAGAGCGATGGCATGTCCGCGCTGCGGTCCGTGCTCGCCGGAGAGGGCGAGCGGCTGCAACTTGCCACCGCAGTCCGGTTTCTGCTCGAAGAACTTGCTGAACGTGCACCGGGCAACTCACTTGAGGTGAGGGTGCCCCCCTTTGGCGCAACGCAGTGCGTCGCAGGTCCAAGACACACGCGTGGCACTCCACCCAATGTTATTGAGTGTGATCCGCACACCTGGATTGAACTGGCGACTGGAACACTCGAATGGAGTGCAGCGCTTGCCGCGGCGAGGATCAGCGCTTCTGGTACTCGTGCCAGCCTTGACGGGCTGCTGCCGCTTGTGCGCCCCACCTGGGCGGCCTGAACCCACCGTTGAAGCAAGTGGGCAAGTGGGCAAGTGGGCAAGAGCGCTCGCGTGTGGTGAGGTCGAGGCTTGTGAGCGAGCACTCTGCGAAGCCTGAGAGAATAGAAACCATGTCCAATGAAGAAACCACGCCAGCAGAGGCCGTGGAGAACGCACACCAGCCTGTTGAAGTAGAACTGCGGCGGTCGGTGCGCTACGGGCGCATCATCACAAGCGCCATTGTGCTTGGCGTGATTGTCGGCATTATCGCGAGTCTGTTCTTTCCTGTGCTTGAGGGGGCGAACTACGAACTCGGCCAGGTTGCTGGACTGATGGCGGTGGTTGGCGGCGCGATCGGTTTGGTAGTTGGTGCGCTGCTTTCATTGCTGCTGGGACTGCTCGCAAACCGAAAGCGCGGTTCAGCAATCGCAGTGCAGACTGACGTAAGATAAGCCATACTCAACCGATCGGAGCTGTTTCAGTCATGGGAAACCTATTTCACGGGCCGACGCCGTTTATTTTGCTGTTCGTCGTGCTCCTCTTGTTTGGTGCACCCAAGCTTCCCGCGCTTGCGAAGAGCCTCGGCCAGTCGATGAAGATCTTGAAAAAGGAAGTCTCGACTCCCGAAGAAGAGAAGAACGCTGCCGACCCTGCCGCAAGCGCTGAACCGTCCGCTCCTGCGGCACCAGCGGCACCCGCCGCGCCAGCCGCGCCAGCCGTGAGCGTCGACGATGAGCTCGCACAGGCAAAAGCAGAAGCTGCTGCCGCGAAAGCCGAAGCAGAGGCGCTTCGTGCAGCAGCAGAGCAGCGCGCCGAAGGCAAGAACGAGAACTAACTCAACGCAGCAAAAAGCCCGGACCACACTGTGGTGCCGGGCTTTTTGCGCTGTGTCACGCGGATCGCATGTCAGCTCACTTGGGTGGCCTCAAGCCATGCCAGGTACTCATCGCTCACGTTACCGGCGAGGTACTTCCCAGTGAAGCAGCTTTCTTCGAGTTCAGTGACCTTGTCTTGACCGGAGAGGATCGCGCGGTTCATTCCCTCAACTGTCTGATAGACGAGGTGATCCGCGCCCATAGCCGCAGCGATCTCATCGTTGCTGCGACCGTGCGCGATCAATTCGTTTCTCGTTGGCATATTGATGCCGTAGACGTGCGGGAACAGCACCGGTGGTGCCGCTGAGGCGAACGTCACCGATGCCGCCCCAGCTGCACGGGCCATTTCGACGATCTGTCCGGAGGTCGTGCCTCGCACGATTGAATCGTCAACGAGCAACACGTTCTTGCCACGGAACTCGGTGCTCATGGCGTTGAGCTTCTGGCGCACACTCTTCTTGCGAACCGATTGCCCCGGCATGATGAAGGTGCGACCGACATACCGGTTCTTGAAGAAGCCCTCGCGGTATTCGATACCGAGGCGCTGGGCCAGTTGCATCGCACTGGGTCGACCCGAATCCGGAATTGGCATCACCACATCGATGTCTCCCGAAGGCACCTCTGAGAGCACCTGCTCGGCGAGCACATCGCCCAGGCGCAGACGGGCATCGTAGACCGAGATGCCGCTCAGCACGGAGTCCGGGCGAGCGAGATAGATGTATTCAAAGGAGCAGGGTAGCAGGCGTGGGTGCGTGGAGCACTGACGCGAGTGCATCTCTCCGTCTGGGGTGATCAGAATCGCTTCGCCTGGTTCAACATCGCGCACGATTTCGTAGCCACCCGACTCGAGCACCAGCGATTCGCTCGCAACCACCCATTCCGGGTGACCGCCAACCGCTTCGCGGCGGCCCAGGACGAGTGGGCGAATGCCGTTGGGGTCCCGGAAGGCGAGCAAGCCCTGCCCTGCGATCAGCGCGATCGCTGCATAGGATCCCTCGACGCGTTCGTGTACTCGGGCTACCGCTTCGAACACTTCGTCTGCGTCGAGCGAAGAATCATCGGTGACATGTTGTAATTCATTCGCGAGCACGTTCAACAGCAGCTCGGTGTCTGAGTGCGTGTTGAGATGCCTGCGGTCGATGTTGTGCAACTCGGCGTTGAGTTCGCGAGTGTTGGTCAGGTTGCCGTTGTGCACCAGGATCAGGCCGTAGGGGGCATTGACGTAGAAGGGCTGCGCCTCTTCTTCGCGCCCCGCAGAACCGCTGGTCGCGTAGCGCACGTGGCCGAGGCCGACGTTGCCGAGCAGGGAACGCATGTCGCGGGTGCGATATGCCTCGCGCACCTGACCGCTGGCCTTGACCATATGCAGCTGGTTGCCGTCTGCGGTGGCAATGCCGGTCGAATCCTGCCCGCGATGCTGCAGGAGGAGCAGACTGTCATAGATCTGCTGGTTGACAGGTTCGTGAGAAACGATGCCTACGATGCCGCACATGTGATTACGCGATGCTCCTGCGATTGGGCGAGTGCCGCTTTCCGCGACTCGAATAGTCTACCCGCCTCGACTCGATGCTTTGCTCATGTGTCTGAGTTGCCTTCGGCAGTCGTTCCCTGAGAGGCACGCTAGGCTGGATAGGGTGAGCGAACAGCAAAGCAACGCATACGCGCAGGCCGGAGTTGATACCGCGGCGGGTGATCTTGCCGTCGAATTGATGAAGTCGGCGGTTTCCCGCACGCACGGACCAGAAGTGATTGGTGGAGTGGGCGGATTCGCCGGGCTCTTCGACGCGAGTGCTCTGCTGAGCTACAAGCGTCCGCTTCTTGCAAGTTCCACTGACGGGGTCGGCACCAAGGTTGCGATTGCGCAGGCCATGGACAAGCACGACACCATCGGTCAAGATCTGGTCGCCATGGTGGTTGACGACATTGTCGTGGTGGGTGCGAAACCCCTCGTCATGACCGACTACATTGCCTGCGGCAAGGTCGTGCCTGAGCGGATCGCTTCGATCGTCCGTGGCATTGCCGAAGCGTGCGAGGCTACCGGAACCGCGCTGGTCGGCGGCGAGACCGCCGAACACCCGGGACTGCTGGGTCCAGATGACTACGACGTCGCCGGAGCTGCTGTCGGCGTGGTGGAGGCAGACGAATTGCTCAGCCCCGATCGTGTGCGTGATGGTGACATCGTGCTTGCGATGGGTGCTTCGGGTCTGCACTCGAACGGCTTTTCTCTCGTGCGTCACATTCTCGCGGGGCGTGACATCTTGTACACCGACCACAGTGCCGATCTGGGTACGAGCTACGGAGAGGCGCTGCTTGAGCCAACCGCGCTCTACACGGGGCCGTTGTTGGGAGTGCTTGAGAACCCCGTACTTGCCGGAGCGATCCACTCCCTGAGCCATGTGACAGGTGGCGGTATCGCCGCGAACCTTGCGCGTGTGCTGCCAGTCGGGTCTTGGGTTGAGTTGGATCGCGGCACGTGGTCGCCGCTGCCGGTGTTCAGGCATCTTGCCGATCTTGGCGGGCACTCGCTTGACAGTCTTGAGGGAGCTTGGAACCTCGGCATCGGCATGTTTGCCGTGGTTGAGGCTGAGCGTGCGTCCTCAGTGCAGGCGGCGTTGTCGGCAGAGGGCCTGCAAGTATGGCAAGCCGGCGTGATAGGCACGAGTGCGCGCGACTTCACTGGCTTTGAGCAGGGCGCAAAGGGCGTTGACGGTGGCGCAGTTCGTCTCGTAGGAGAGTTCGCGAACTAGTGCCGGGTGCGCGGTGCCCTCTCGTATCTCGGGGAGTGGCATCGCAGCGCCAGACTCGGGCGAAGCTGTTGGCGGCACGCCCGCAGTTCTCTTGTCTGCGCCCGGTGTTCGAAACCGGCGCGGCGTCGGGAACGCGGAATCTCGCGCGTGTGAGCGGAAAGTCGCGAAATGGTTCGGAAGAGGACCGTGCTGACTCGCTCGCGGTATCGTTGCGCCCGATGAGACGTTTTGGGTGCGTCAAACCGAGCGTGCGCCCCTCAGGGGCACGCTCGGTGGGCACACGAAACTCATCACCGGGCAGAGTGCGCGGCGCGATGAAGACTCAGAGTGACGAGAGCTACTCGTCGTCGTCGAAGTCTTCCTCGTCATCGTTGTACTTGTCGGCGTATTCAGCCCACGGATCTTCATTCGCATTACGCGATGCCAGCTCGCGCTGGAGTTGCGAAAGATCGGTGTTCGGGCTGAAGTACTTCAGTTCCCGAGCGACTTTGGTGTGCTTTGCTTTTTGACGGCCGCGCCCCACGCGTGACCCCCTTACACATTCGGGCCTCGTGAATGGGCTGTACTCACGTGGCGCTGCTCAAAATAACGAAAATAGACGTATAGATGCGATCTTAGCACTCTTCTGAAGCTCAAAATGTCCTTGCAGCCAATGCACGGCAGAGTCACATACTTCGGGGCGTATGTGATGCCGGTGCGCCGGTGCTGAGGTGTGCTGCGGACGCACCGCGGGACTACGATGAGTGCATGAGCGCTCAAGCCCCGAACCATAAGTCACCACGGCGGCTTCTTTTCGTGCTGCTCGGCAGCGCAGTGGTGTTGCTGCTGGCCATGGTCGCTGTGATCGTTGTGCCGATCCTGACGCATCAGAGTGCCGGTGGATCTGGGCAGCAGCTCCCGAGCGGTTTCGTGTCGCAATCTGAAGCGCAGGGGGAAGACGGGCGCACACGCACCCTCAGCGTTGAAACCACAGACGGAGAACCGGCCGACCTTGCTGCGGTGCAGGCAGGTGATGAGCTTGTGGTGAGCGGGCAGGGCTTTGACCCGAGCATCGGCATCTACGTGTCGATCTGTCTGATTCCAGAAGAGCCAGGGCAGAAGCCTTCGCCCTGTCTCGGTGGTCTTCCGGAAGGCGCGATGGAGGGTGCAGCCGCCGGTTCGGAGCAGCCCATGTCAAGTTTCTGGATCACCGGTGACTGGGCTTGGAAAGCGTTTGCCAACAAGAACTACGATGACCCAGAGCGTGGCGGCTTTACGGTGCACCTGCTCGTGCCCCCGGCAACTCAGGAGGGGCTCGATTGCGCGACGCAGAAGTGCGCGATTACGACCCGAGCCGACCACACCGCAGCGACAGATCGAGTGCAAGACATGATGCTGCCGGTGCAGTTCGCGAAGTAGCGAGTCTCGCCCCGCGTCAGCGAATCACGACACCAGCGGTGTAATCACGAGTGTTGCGATCGCGAAGATTCCGAGACCGGCAAGTGCCCCGACCACGGTGCCGTTGATACGAATAAACTGCAAATCTTTTCCGACTTGCAACTCGATCTTTTCGGCAGCCTCGCGCGCATCCCAGCGGTGTACCGTGTCAGAGACCACCCTGGCCAGGTCGTGTCGATAATTGCGCACAAGATGCTCGACGACCTGCATCACCCACACATCGATCTTGAACTGCAGTGTGTTGTCTTTGCGTAGTCGCTGACCGAAGTCTTGTAGTGCGTCGCGCAGCCTGATGCGCAACTCGCTCTCTGGGTCCTCAAGGAGCTGCACGAGCGCGGCACGTGCGCTGATCCAGGTGCTCTCCGCGAGCGACCGGATGCGAGGGCTATCGAAAACTTCGTGCTTGAACGATTCGAGCTGCGCCTGCAACTCTGGCTTTTCGCCAAGGTCGCGAGCGAGATCACAGAGAAACTCGTTGATTGCAATACGAAATGGGTGTGACTTCTCATCGCGGACAGCCTGCACGAAACGGACGGCTTCGGCATGCATGCGCTCGTCTACGAAACGCTGCGCAATGCTGGGCAGCCAAGAGGGGAGTCGTGACGAAAGCATGCGGTCGAACGCTTCCGGGTGGTTGACGAGCCAGTCCTCGAGTCGGTTTGCAGCAATATCGAGCAGGGCTTCGTGATGTTCGCCCTGCACAAAAGACTCCAGTGCCCGACCGGTCATCGGACCCCATTCGGGCTCGATGACGTGCTTGCGAACAAGCGCTTCAAGGAGATCTTGCACGTCGTTGTCGTTCAAGACGGTGAGGGTGCCGAGTCCGGCATTCGCGACCATGTCTGCTGCGCGTGCTGCGTTGGCTGGCTGCGAGAGCCAGTCGCCTGCCATACGTGCTCCGCTGATCTCGCTCAGCTTTTGGTGTACCACGTCATCGGCAAGGAAGTTCTGCTCGATGAACGAGCCGAGGCCGTCACCGATTTCGTCTTTCTTGTTCGAGATGAGGTTGGTGTGCGGGATCGGAACCCCGAGCGGATGTCGAAACAGTGCGGTCACGGCAAACCAGTCGGCGAGCGCACCGACCATACCGCCCTCACTCGCCGCACGTACGTACCCGAGCCAGGGGAAGTGCTGCTGGAGTGAGAAACTCACCACGAACACGACGGCCATGAAAAGCAATAGCCCGAGCGCGATGGCCTGCATTTTTCGCAACTGTGCGAGGCGCTCGAAGTCGTCAGGGGTGACGGCACCGAGCGTGCGCTTTCTCGAAGTGATCACGAATACGATTATGCCGCGTTCGACCGGGCTGCAAGTCACCTGTTCAGGACACGGCGGAAGTGGCGATGGTATACCGTCGTTCGCGGGTGTTCGTGACACAATGCGCATATGCACTTGCTTGCGAAGATCAGTCTTCAGAATCGCGCTTTGATCGCCCTCGTGACCATTGTGGCTTCGGTGTTCGGGCTGATAGGCGTGAGCTCACTCAAACAAGAGCTCATGCCATCAGTGCAGTTTCCGGCGATAGCGGTGGTGTCTTCGTATCCCGGTGCCTCGCCAGAGGTGGTGAAGAACGACGTTTCGGGTCCCATTGAGACGGCGCTCCGTGGCGTGCCGGGGCTTGAACAGACGACGGCTACCTCAACGACGGGTGCGTCGATGGTGCTCGCGCAGTTTACCTACGGTGTTGACCTCGCCGCGACTGAACAAAAGGTCGAACGTGCGGTCTCAAGGATCTCTGCAATGCTGCCTGAGAGCGTTGATCCGCAGGTGATGTCGGGTTCTATCGATGATTTGCCGGTCGTGCAGATTTCAGTGACCCCGTCAGCAGGAACTGACCCCGAGGACACGGCTCGTCTGGTCAGTCGCATTGCCATTCCAGAGCTGAACGATCTTGCTGGGGTGCGCGAGGCACAGTTGCAGGGTGCGCGAGGGGATCGGGTGACGATCGCGCCAGATACGGCGCGGTTGAGCGAAGAGTCGCTCACGATGCAGTCGATCGGCGATGCGCTGCAACAGAGCGGGATGCTTGTGGCCGCCGGCAGCATCACCGAGCATGAACAGACACTGGCAGTGCAGGCCGGGTCGAAGCTTGAGTCACTTGACCAGATCAAAGCTCTCCCACTCGTGCGCGATCCTGCGTTGCTTCAGGCGAAAGCTGCTGCCGCGCAGGCAGCGGCTGGGAGCGCCGTGGCAGACGGAGCGAACGCTACCGACGGCGACATGGCCGCCGCCGCGAGTGCAGCGCAACCTCCAGCAGCGCAGTCCCTGCCCGTCATCACCCTGGGCGAGGTTGCTGACGTGCGGCTCGAAGCAAACCCTCAGCAGAGCATTTCTCGGGTGAACGGAGAGCCCGCGTTGACCATCGCAGTCGCCAAGGTCTCTGCGGCGAACACGGTGGATGTGTCACATGCGGTGCGCGAGGCGATTGCAGACATTGAACCAGCCCTCGACGGTGCGACATTGAGCGTGGTCTTTGACCAGGCACCATACGTGGAACGATCGATTGAGACACTCACGACCGAGGGGCTGCTCGGGCTGCTCTTCGCGGTGATCGTGATTCTGGTGTTCCTGATGTCGGTACGCGCCACAATTGTCACCGCGATTTCGATCCCGGTGTCGGTGCTACTCACATTTGTCGGACTCAACTTCGCTGACTACACGCTCAATATGCTCACGCTCGGTGCGCTGACCATCTCAATCGGCCGAGTGGTTGACGACTCTATCGTGGTGATTGAGAACATCAAGCGGCACCTGAGCGAAGCCGCGGAAGGCACCGACCGGGCAGCGACAATCGTGGCCGCTGTGCGTGAAGTTGCGGGCGCGATTACCGCTTCAACGATAACGACAGTTGCAGTGTTCCTGCCAATGGCGTTCGTTTCTGGGATGGTCGGCGAACTCTTCAGGCCCTTTGCCTTTACCGTGACAATCGCCCTCGCGGCTTCGCTGCTGGTGGCGTTGACCATAGTCCCCGTGTTGGCCTACTGGTTCTTGCGATCGCAGGGGCGCACGCGCACCCCGCACCCGCATGAGGAAACACACGCGACTGCGATGCAGCGCGGCTACCTGCCACTCGTGAGATGGACACTGAACCATCCAGCAGTGACGCTGCTGAGTGCAGTGCTCGTGTTCGGCGGCACGATCGCTGCGACACCGCTCATGAAGACCAACTTCATGGGTTCCGACGAACAGAACTCGATCGGGCTGACTCAGACCTTGGCGCCGGGTACAAGCCTCGACGCGCAGCTCTCCAAAGTTGAGGCGGTGGAACAGTCTCTCGACGGTATCGACGCCATTGAGACCGTGCAGGTGACAATCGGAACCTCGGGCGGCGGCATGGGCGCGATCTTCGGTGCGGGCGGCGATGGAGTCGTCAGCTATTCGATCACGACTGACGAACAAGCGGATCAGCTTGCAGTACAAGACCAGATTCGAGCGGCCGTCGCAGAGCTCGACGATGCCGGTGAATTCTCCATCGGCTCTTCGGGCGGCGAAGTCACCATGTCGAGCTCCATTGAAATCGCGGTGACAGCTCCCGACCAAGAGACTCTTGCGAAAGCCAGCGACATTGTCGTGCAGTCGCTCGCAGAGCAGAAGGGTCTCACCCAGGTCGAAAGTGATCTCGCTGCCTCACGTCCGTACCTTGCGATTGTGGTCGATCGTGCGAAGGCTGCCGAGGCGGGATTGAGTGAAATGGCCGTGGCCTCGATGGTGTCGCAACAGATGCAGCCTCGTCAGATCGGCCAGATTGTGCGAGAGAACTCAAACGTCAACATTTACCTCTCGCAGGGCGTTGCGCCGAGCGACCAAGCGGGTGTGGCGGCGATGACGATCCAGACCGCGGTCGGCGAGAAACGTCTCGATGAACTCGCAAGCGTCGAGGTCGCTGATGGTCCGGTGACGATCCGCACCCAAGACACGAACCGCACCGTCACCGTTACGGCGCTCCCAGCAGGGGACGACCTCAGCGCTGCCAGCGCCGAGGTGAATAGCGCGCTCGCAGCGATCACTCTGCCGCCCGGAGCGAGTGCGAGTGTGGGTGGCGTGATGTCGCAGCAGAGTGAGGCGTTCGGACAGCTCGGGCTCGCCCTGCTCGCAGCGATCCTCATCGTGTACGTCGTGATGGTTGCTACCTTCAAGAGCTTGCTGCAACCTCTGCTGCTCTTGGTGTCTGTGCCGTTCGCGGCAACGGGCGCTCTGCTTTTGCTGATCGCGACCGGTATGCCCCTGGGCGTGGCCTCGCTGATTGGCGTGCTGATGCTGGTCGGTATCGTGGTGACCAACGCGATTGTGCTGATCGACCTGGTGAATCAGCAGCGAGCCCGCGGCAAGCCGCTCCTTGAATCCGTGATCAACGGTTCCTCGCTTCGTCTTCGACCGATTGTGATGACCGCGCTGGCGACGATCCTGGCGTTGACTCCGATGGGCATCGGGATCACCGGATCTGGCGGGTTTATCTCGCAACCGCTCGCTGTCGTGGTGATCGGAGGGCTGCTCTCTTCGACGGTGCTGACCCTGATTGTGCTGCCGACCCTCTACTATGCAGTGGAGAGCCGTAGAGAACGCGCGCGCGAACATCGTGCCGCGACACGGGCCCACAAGGCTCAGGCTCACGCAGAAGGGGAACACACAGATGGCAGGCCGACGCGGCTACCGCGCACCGAGCAATTACGATCCGCGCAGAGGCAAGAAGGCGAAGCCGGGCACCCCCCGGCAGAGTGACGCGCAGCCTGATCGCAGCGAGGGGCGCTCGGCGACTCAAGATGCTCGTGCGAAGCGAGAGTCAGGCGAGTCCTCGTCGAAGTTGCCTGCGCTGCACACGCTTCCTGCCCCGCTTGACGCGGTCGTGACACGACCGGAAGATGTGGCCGAACTGAGTTTTTCTGATCTCGGACTTGGCGGGAATATCGTCCGATCGCTTGCCGAGCTCGGTGCGGAACGACCCTTCGCGATCCAGGCAGCCACGATTCCAGATGTGGTTGCCGGACATCACCTGCTGGGGCGTGCGCGCACTGGTTCTGGAAAGACGATCGCGTTCGGTGCTGCCCTCGTTGAGCGCTTGATGCGACTGCGAGCAGCGGGCGCATTTCCCAACGAAAAGCCAAAAGAGCAAGCGAAGCGGGGCCAGCGAACGGCGCGACCCACGAAACAGACCGCTCGCGCACCGAAGGCGCTGATCCTCGCCCCCACGAGAGAACTCGCGTTGCAGATTGACCGCACCGTGCAACCAATTGCGCGATCCGTCGGACTGTTCACCGGCCAGTTCGTGGGTGGGCAGCCCTTCGAACCGCAATTGCATGCGCTCAAGCGCGGAGTAGATATTGCGATAGGTACCCCAGGGCGTATCGAGGATCTGGCCAAGCGTGGACACCTCTCGCTGGGTCAGATTGCAGTGACGGTGATTGACGAAGCCGACCATATGGCAGAGCTCGGCTTCGTGGAACCGGTGCAGCGCATTCTGCGACAGACCAGAAAGGGTGGCCAGCGGCTGCTCTTCTCAGCAACACTGGATCGCGGGGTTGACGGCCTGGTGCGTGAGTTCATGCCGCGTCCAGCGATCCACGAGATCGCTGATGGTGAGGGTGTGACCGGGCGCTCAGAGCTGCCGGGGGATTGGACGCCCCAGGCGAATGTGTCGCATGCGGTCTACGTGGTGCTCCGCGAACACAAGGACGAGGCCCTTGTCGAATTGGTGCGCAACGCTCGTGATACGGGCACTCGCGGCCGCACGGTCGTGTTTTGCCGAACGCGCGCATACGCCGAAATGGTGACCGAACTGCTCAGCAGCGCGGGTCTGCCAGCAATTGCACTGCACGGCGACCTGAGTCAAGCGCGTCGTGAACGCAATCTTGAGAAGTTCACCGACGGCAAGATTGACGTGCTGGTTGCTACCGACGTGGCTGCCCGCGGCATTCACGTGGACGACATTGATCTGGTGCTGCAAGCTGACCCGCCCGACGACCCGAAAGCATATGTGCATCGTGCAGGTCGCACCGGCCGTGTCGGACGTGCGGGCAGGGTAGTGACCGTGATCCCGCGCACCAGGCAGAAACGCACCCGCGAGCTTTTTGAAACGCTCGGATTCGAACCAGAGTTCTTTGGAGATTTCGTGCCGGGAGGGAACCGCGCTCGCTGATCCTGCGTCACCGATTTCTGTTCGCGCAGAATCGGGTCACTTCCCCGCGACACGATCGAGCGCGCTGCGGAGGTCACCGCGCAGGTCGCTGACACTCTCAAGTCCGATCGACAGGCGAAGCAAGCCAGGCGTGATGCCGAGGCGGTCGTTGAGCTCGTCCGGAAAGCTTGCGTGTGTTGAGGTGAGAGGGTGTATCACCATTGACCGAGTGTCCCCAATCCCGGTCATCCGAGAGAACACCCGCAGGCCGTTGACAAACTCGCGCGCGCCATCGATCCCGCCTCGCACCGTCAGACCAAACACCGATCCGGTGCGTGCGTGGGTGCCTTGCGCGTTCAGACCGTAATCGCGGGTGGCGAGCGGAAACAGTCGGTGGCTGGGGAGCCCGGCGTAGTCGACCAGGGTGACTTCGGGCTGAGCCTCAAGCCAAGCAGCAATCTCGATTGACGAGTCGACATGACGGTCCATACGCAGCGAGAGTGTCTCCATCCCCTGATGCAGCAGAAATCCGTTGAACGGCGAAAGCGTCGGACCGATATCGTTCACGACGGCTTCGCGCACAGCCCGAGCGTAGGCCGTGGGCCCAAACCGTTCCAGCATGGAGGCGACGCCGGGTCTGGGAGCCTTGGTGAGAAGCGGATAGCTGCGACCGGCGGCTTCAGCTGCCTCCCAATCAAAGCTGCCGCCATCAACGACTGCCCCGCCGATGGCGGCCCCGTGCCCGGTCAGAAACTTGGTGGTTGAGTGCACCACAATGTCTGCGCCGTGCGCAAACGCCCGGATCAGTGCTGGTGTGCCGATCGTGTTGTCCACCACGAGCGGCAGGCGATGGCGACGAGCCACTGCCGCGATCTGGGCCAGGTCGGTGATGTCATTTCTTGGATTGGGGATCGTCTCGGTGTAGATCGCCTTGGTACGGGGAGTGATGAGACGATCCCATTCCTCATCGTCTCCGGAGTTCCAGACGTAGTCGACATCGATCCCGAAGCGTTTGAAACTGCGCCCGAAGAGGATCCGGGTGCCGCCATAGATCGAAGCGGTCGACACGATGTGGTCACCGTGCTGCGCCAAGGTGAACAGCGCGGCGCTGATTGCAGCCTGCCCGCTCGCGACGGCGACGGCATCAACTCCGCCCTCCAGTGACGCAAGCCGCTGTTCAGCTACCGCATTTGTTGGATTGCCCTGACGGGAGTAAATCGCACCGGGCGAAGCTTCAACCGAACCCGAGAACCTGCCCGAACCTTCGGCCCCGGCCGGAACACCCGCGAAGCGGTTCACCTGATCGTCGAAATCGTCGAACACGTATCCGGCCGAAAGCGCAATCGGTGGGACCCTCAGACCGCTATTGAGGTCGGCGAATTCGCCAGCGTGCACCTGCCGCGTATCAAAGCCAAAACTATCCCAGGCATCGACGGGTGCTGCCGCTCGTCTGGGTGCGGCTGTCGGCGCTGCGGTTTCGCTCATGATCGGGCCCCCAGGGCGTTCTCGATGCGATCAATTGCGTCTACGAGAGTCTGCGGCGCGCACGCGAGATTGAAGCGCGCAAAACCTGCTCCTCCCAGCCCGAAATCGAGGCCGTTGTTGAGCGCAACCCGAGCTTCATGCAACACCCATTCGGCCGGATTCTCGCCGACTTCCAGGCCACGAAGGTCGAGCCAGGCGAGGTATCCCGACTCGCCAGGACGATACCGGATTTGGGGGAGTCGCTCGGTGAGCTGTGTGCGCAGGAGCGCCTGATTCGCTTCGATCTGGGCGATGGCACGTTGCTGCCACTCGCGTGCCTCAGTGAATGCGGCAACATTTGCGTGAAGCCCAAGGATGCTTGTGCGGGTGGCCACTTCGGAGGGGAGGGTCTGGAGCACCCGGTTTGCCCGGTCATCCGAAGCGATGATGACTGAGCATTTCGCGCCAGCGAGGTTCCAGCCCTTGCTAGCCGAGGTGGTGGTCACCGAGAGGGCTCCTGAAGCGGCCGCGAGGGGCGCGAAGGGAGTGAATGTCGCATTGGCGTGCGTGAGTGGGGCGTGGATCTCATCGCTCACGACGAACACGCCGTGCGTGGCAGCGAGTTCGGCCAGCGCTGCAAGCTCTGCGTACCCGAAGGGGATCCCGTGGGGATTGTGCGGATTACACAGCACGAATGCGTCGATGCCAGTGCCGCTCGCGAACTCCGCCTCGATAGCTGCCAAGTCGAGTGAGATCGTGTCGGCATCGCCCGTGGCATCCGGGCCTGTGGTGAGCAAGGGAATCTCGACGATTTCGACATTGAGCTCGTGCAGCATCTCGAAGAACCCGGGATAGCAGGGCGTGGGCAATGCCACCCGGCCTCCGTCAGGGCAAAAGATACGAAGCGACTCCACGATTCCTGTGGCGACATCGGTCGCCAGGTGCACATGAGGTTCGCGGATCTCCCACCCCCAGCGATCCTGGGCAAAATCAGCAACGGCTGCCGCGAGCGGTCCGGGGCCGTCCAGGTAGCCGGTGTCGCTGGCCTCTACTGCGCGAATGATCGCGGCACGAATCTCGGGGGCCACGGCGAAATCCATTTCGGCAACAAACAGCGGCAGTACGTCTGCGGGGAATCGCGTCCACTTGATGCTGTGTCGGGCTTCACGCAGGCGTGAAGGGTCAAGCTCGGCCCACGGGGCACCTGAGGGGTCTGTGCCCGCACCCAGCGCCTTCGAAAAACAGTCAGCTCCGTCAGTCATGCATTCATTCTGCATCCGAAGCGATCTGCTGAACAGAGCGACGGTCATTTCTCGTCACAGATGCAGTCATGCGGAGTCACATAGAACAAAAAAGGGGATCGCAGTGCCACGTAGACACTGCGATCCCCCTCATGCTGGCGTTAGACGACCGGGAAAGAACCCGAGGGCTGCTCGCCCTCATCGTAGACATCTGACGGAGAGCCAACGATGTGCGAATCGGGAGTGCCGATCAGCTTGTAGTCTTTTCCTGGATAGTCAAAGCGTGAGAGCACCCAGCGCATCGCTTCGAGGCGGGCGCGCTTCTTGTCGTTCGACTTGACGACAGTCCAGGGTGCCTGAGGCGTGTCCGTGTAGAAGAACATTGCCTCCTTCGCTTTGGTGTATTCATCCCACTTGTCGAGCGACGCAAGGTCAGTGGGTGAGAGCTTCCATTGCTTTACCTCGTCATTGCTGCGCGCGGTGAAGCGGGCATGCTGTTCGGCCTTGCCGACTGAGAACCAGAACTTGATGAGGTGAATGCCGGAGTTCACAAGCATGCCCTCAAAATCGGGGGTGCTTCTGGTGAACTCAAGATACTGCTGAGGGGTGCAGTAACCCATAACACGCTCGACACCGGCACGGTTGTACCAGGAGCGGTCGAACAATACGATCTCTCCGCCTGCCGGAAGATGCGTCACATAGCGCTGAAAGTACCACTGGCTGCTTTCGCGCGGGGTTGGGATCTCGAGCGCCACAATGCGGGCACCGCGGGGATTCATGTGCTCCATGAACCGCTTGATGGCGCCGCCTTTGCCTGCTGCGTCGCGGCCCTCAAAAATGATGACGATCCGCTCGCCCTGTTCTTTCACCCAAGCCTGAAGCTTGATGAGTTCAATCTGAAGCTTTCGCTTCTGGCGCTCGTACTCGGCGGTGCCGATTTTCTTGTCGTAGGGGTATCCCTGTCGCCAAGGGGCATCAGGACCGTCGTTCTTACTCTTCTTGCTGCCTGCAAGTTTGCGAGTGAGTTCGCCGATCTCGTCGATCTCAGGGGTGACATCAACTTGCCCGGGGGCGGCCGCGAGAAATTGTTCTCCCGCGGCCGTCACGACACTTGCTTCGCCAGGAGTGGCGCCCTCACCCTTGAGGTGATCGTGTTGCATAAGCAGTTTCTCCTAGTGTTCCTGTTCTGCGAGGCGCTGCTGCGCTTCAACAATGAGTTTCTCGGCATCCGCGGCGGAACCCCACGCATCGACCTTGACCCACTTGTCGGGCTCAAGATCCTTGTAGTGTTCGAAGAAGTGCTCGATCTCTTTACGCGTGTACTCAGGAATATCAGCGACATCTTGGATGTGCGACCAGCGCGGATCCTTGTGCTGTACGGCGATGACCTTGTCATCTCCACCAGCTTCGTCGCTCATCTTGAGCACACCGACGGGGCGCACCTTGATTCCCACGCCGGGGTAAACCGGGTAATCGAGCAATACGAGCACATCGAGCGGATCGCCGTCTTCACCGAGGGTCTCTTCAAAGAAACCGTAGTCGGTGGGGTACACGAAGCCGGTGTAGAGCACGCGGTCGAGATAGACGCGACCAGTCTCGTGATCAACTTCGTATTTGTTGCGGCTGCCCTTGGGGATCTCGATGACGGCATCGAATGCGGCGGTCATTCGCGCTCCTTCTGCGTAGTGAATTCGCTGTTTTTTCGCGCGCGTGTGCGCGAGGCGCCTCTGTGTGTAGAGGTGCAACTCCAAGATTACGCGAAATCTTCGGCGGCGCGGACGGTAGCGTTAGGGAGTATGGCGAGCCACCCACATACCCCGGCAACCATGCGAGTGCGCATGGCCGTGCGAGGTGCCCTGGGAGGGATGAAGCGGGTGCACGAAACGTCACCACATGCGCAAACTCAGCCGCTTGTGCTGGTCGCGCTCTCTGGTGGAGCCGACTCACTCGCGCTCGCCGCAGCCACGGCCGCCGAGGCAGGTGGGCTGGGCTGTCGCGCCGGAGCGATCATCATTGATCACGGCTTGCAACGCGGATCCGAGCACGTCGCCGAACGCGCCGCCCAGCAGGCGGCTGCCCTCGGGCTCTCCCCAGTCATCGTGCGCCGAGTGAGCGTCAATCGAGAAAGCTCAGACGGTCCCGAAGCCGCCGCACGCATCGCACGGTACCGTGCACTTGGCGAAGGTTCCGCCGAGCTTGGTGCCGTCTGTGTGCTCACCGCGCACACTCGCGATGATCAAGCGGAGCAGGTGCTGCTCGCGCTTGCCCGCGGATCTGGCACGAGGAGTATTGCGGGGATACCGCCCAAGCGTTTGCTGGCGGGGGGAGTGGAGCTTGTGCGTCCGCTCCTTGACGAGCGAGCCGATGTTACGCGCGCCTGCACGCGGGCCTCATGTAAGGAGCTTGGTCTGCATCCGTGGGAGGATCCGCACAACTCAGACTCATCATTCTTGCGGGTGCGGGTGCGCCGCGAAGCACTGCCGCACTTGGCGGACACGCTCGGGGCTGACATCTCGGGGGCGCTCGCTCGCAGTGCCGACCTTGCGCGCGAAGATGCCGATGCCCTTGATGACTGGGCGAAGGCTCAGTTCGAGCACCTCGTGCGGATTGAAGAGGACGAGTCTGGGGCTGGGGGGATTCGTTCGGCCCGTTGCTCGGCCGAGGCGCTCAACGCGCTGCCAACGGCGATCCGAAATCGCGTGATTCGGCGGATCGCGAAAGTGTGTTTTGACTCGCAGCTCACCCGCGAACACACTCACGCAATCGCCTCGCTGGTCACTGCGTGGCGGGGGCAGGGCCCGATTCACGCACCAAGAATTCTTGCGATTCGCCAAGCAGGAGATTTGGTCATTCTGGCGCGCTAAAGTGTTTGCATGGATGCAACCGAACTGGGTAACGAACTTACCAAGGTGCTTTACACCGAAGCCGAACTGCACGCTCGACTTGCCGAAATGGCACGCGAGATCGAAGCCGACTATAGCGCGGAGAACCCGCCGCTGCTGGTGGGCGTGCTGAAGGGGGCGGTCATGGTGATGGCTGACCTCGCCCGTGAACTTCGATTCCACGCGCAAATGGATTGGATGGCCGTGTCGTCGTACGGCACCGGCACCAAGTCGAGCGGTGTGGTTCGAATCCTGAAGGACCTTGATGCTGACCTCACTGATCGTGATGTGCTGATTGTCGAAGACATCATTGACTCGGGCCTGACTCTCTCGTGGCTCAAAGAGAACCTTGAAAGCCGCGGCGCCCGTTCGGTGCGAATCTGCACGATGCTTCGCAAACCAGAAGCGCTGAAAGTCGAGGTCGATGTGGCCTATGTCGGCTTCGATATCCCCGTTGAGTTCGTCGTCGGATATGGCCTGGACTACGCGGAGAACTACCGCAACCTACGCGATGTCGCGGTGCTGGCGCCGCATGTCTACGCCGAGTAATCACTACTCTCCCGCGTGAGAAGCGTGCCGAGGTCGTGCAGACCTCGGCACTTTTCATTCCGCGCTGGGCGAATCCCCAGATGCAATGTCGTCGGTGACGGCTACGCTTATGGCAGTTTGAATAGAAAGGCCGCGCTTTGGCTGAGACTGCTCCCGGTGGTTCCCGAATGAAGAAAATCTTCAAGGGTCCCCTGGTTTACCTAATCCTTGCGCCGATCATCGTGCTTCTTGGATGGTCGCTGCTCTCTGGCGCTGGCGTGCGAGAGGTCACCACCGAGCGCGGTCTCGAGCTGCTTGATAAAGGACAGGTGACCAAGGCTGAGATCATTGACGGCGATCAGCGGGTCAACCTGACTCTCGAAAAGGCAGACAAGAAGACCGGCGCGACCGACGTGTACTTCTACTACGTCATGCAGCGAGGCAGCGATGTGGTCGCGGCGGTGAACGATGCTGCGCCGAAGGACGGCTTTACCGATCAGGTGCCAAAGCCGAGTGCGTTCTGGTCGCTCATGACGTTCATCCTCCCGCTCCTGCTTATCGGCCTGTTCTTCTGGTGGATCCTCTCGTCCATGCAGGGCGGCGGAAACAAGGTCATGCAGTTTGGCAAGTCGAAGGCCAAGCTCATCTCCAAGGACACCCCGCAGGTGACCTTTGCTGATGTCGCCGGTGCCGAAGAAGCCGTCGAAGAACTGCACGAGATCAAAGACTTCCTCACCGACGCAACCCGGTTCCAAGCGGTCGGCGCGCGAATCCCGCGCGGCGTGCTGCTCTACGGCCCTCCCGGCACCGGAAAGACCCTATTGGCGCGAGCCGTCGCTGGCGAAGCAGGCGTTCCGTTCTACTCGATTTCGGGCTCTGACTTCGTTGAGATGTTCGTTGGTGTCGGCGCGAGCCGCGTGCGTGATCTTTTCAAAGAAGCGAAAGCGAATGCGCCAGCAATCATCTTCGTCGACGAGATCGATGCAGTCGGTCAGCGTCGCGGGCAGGGCATGGGCGGCGGTCACGACGAACGCGAGCAGACCCTGAACCAATTGCTCGTCGAAATGGACGGCTTCGACGAACGCACCAATGTGATCATGATCGCGGCGACGAACCGTGCAGACATGCTGGATCCGGCACTGCTGCGTCCGGGCCGTTTCGACCGACAGATCGGCGTCGACGCTCCAGATATGAAGGGTCGCCGTGCGATCCTCGACGTGCACGCAAAGGGCAAGCCGCTCTCCAAGAACGTTGATCTCGATGTCGTCGCACGCAAGACCCCGGGATTCTCGGGTGCAGACCTTGCCAACGTGCTCAACGAGGCTGCGCTGCTCACCGCACGTTCCAACGCGCAACTCATCGATGATCGTGCGCTTGACGAAGCGATTGATCGTGTGATCGCTGGCCCACAGCGACGCACCCGCGTGATGAAGGATCAAGAGAAGTTGATGACCGCCTACCACGAAGGCGGGCACGCCCTCGTCGCAGCGGCGCTCAACCACTCCGATCCGGTCACCAAGATCACGATTCTGCCGCGTGGCCGCGCGCTCGGGTACACGATGGTGATCCCGCTTGAAGACAAGTTCTCGGTCACTCGCAACGAATTGCAGGACCAGATTGCCTACGCTCTCGGCGGTCGTGTCGCAGAGGAACTTGTCTTCCACGACCCCACCACCGGGGCAGGCAACGACATCGAGAAGGCCACTGCGACGGCTCGACGGATGGTGACTGACTACGGTATGTCGGCTTCGCTCGGCCCCGTGAAGCTCGGCCAGGCTCAGGCGTCGCCATACCTTGGCGAGTTCGGATCTGCTCGCGACTACAGCGAGGGCGTTGCGGTCTCGGTAGATGCTGAGGTGCGCGCCATTATCGAGCAAGCACACAACGAGGCATACCTTGCGCTGACCACAAACCGAGCGGTGCTCGATCGGCTGGCCCGAGAACTCATGGAGAAAGAAACACTCGACCATATCCAGGTCGCGGAAATCTTCCAGGACGTCGTGAAAGTGCCGCAGCGAAACCTGTGGCTTTCTAGCAGCGACCGCCCAGTCAGCGATCAGCCCCCGATCGAGATTCCAGAGAGCGTCCGATCGGATGCTCCACTGGCGTCGACGGGAGAGAGCCCAACGACAGAGCACTCCGTCGCGGGTCCGGAATCGCCGAACGACCAGGACGAAGCAGCGAAGTGAGTGGAATCGTCGACCGCGACCGGGTCGCACTTGCGGTGCGAGAGCTGCTGATCGCGATCGGTGAGGACCCCGATAGCGAAGAGCTTGCGAGTACGCCTGGGCGTGTTGCCGAGGCATACGCGGAGTTTTTCAGCGGAGTCGGGAAAGATCCAGTGGCGTTGCTCTCGGACGCGGTGCCGGTAGGTGTCGACACCGGAGAGCTCGTGCTCGTGCGCGACATCGCACTTCGTTCAGTGTGTGAACATCATTTGCTGCCGTTTCGCGGGCGAGCACATATTGCCTACCGACCAGGAGCGAAGGTTGTCGGCCTGAGCGCTCTGCCCAAGGTCGTTGATACGCTCGCCTCGCGCCCCCAGGTGCAAGAGCGACTCGGCGAACAGATTGCGGACGCTCTTGTTGCCGGTCTCGACCCTGAGGGCGTGCTTGTCGTGCTTGAAGCCTCGCACGGCTGTGTAGCCGATCGTGGCGTCAAACAGGTTGAAGCCACCGTGGTCACTCTCGCCTCACGCGGCTCACTTTCGCAGCCCGCCCTTCGTGCTGAAGCGCTTGCGCTGATAGGAACTTCATCGAGATGAGTCTCGATCGGCGCAGTTCCGCACTCGGCACACGAATCATGGGCGTGCTCAACATGACCCCGGATTCCTTCAGCGACGGCGGAACACATCAAGACCTCGACTCGGCCCTGCAGCACGCACGAGCCATGATCGCGCAGGGTGCCACCCTGATCGACGTCGGGGGCGAATCAACACGACCGGGTGCAGAGCGAGTCAGCCCCGAAGAAGAACAGCGCAGGGTGCTGCCGGTGATTGCGGCGCTCTCTGCCGAAGACATCGAGACATCGATCGACACGGTGAACGCCGACACTGCGCGGCTCGCCATCGAGGCGGGCGCGAGCGTCATCAACGATGTTTCTGGTGGCACCGCCGACGCCGAGATGCTTCGCGTGGCCGCCAGCACCGGCGCGACCATTGTGCTGATGCACTGGCGCGGTATCCCAGATCCAAGCCACACAAGATCCCACTACACGGATGTGGTGTCAGAAGTGCGAGGAGAACTCGCTGCGCTTGCTGAGGCCGCGATCGCTGCCGGAGTGCAGCGTGAACGAATCGTGCTCGATCCTGGCCTCGGTTTTGACAAGACGGCCGAGCAGGGTTGGCAGCTCCTCGCCGAGCTTTCAGAGCTCGAGTCTCTCGGATATCCGCTGCTCATCGGAGTCTCGCGAAAGCGGATGCTGCGTGACACGCTCCGGGGCGACACGCATCCGCATTCTGCACTCGACCTGGAGCGGCTCGACGCTGCGACGGCGACCGTGAGCGCCCTCATCGACGGAGTCTGGGGCGTACGCGTGCACAACGTCGAACGGAGTGCCGACGCGCTCGCGCTTGCGGCGTCGATTGGGCGCACTCACCGTCACGATCGGCGGATCGGCGGCGCTGTGGCCGATCGCGACTCGCAATGCGCAGGCACACTCGCACACTCCGAACAGCCTGCTCGTGACCGGATCACGCTGACGGGGCTTGAAGTATTCGCTCACCATGGAGTGTTCGAGTTCGAGCGCGAACAGGGCCAGAAATTCTTGATTGACGCTGAAATCTCAATCGATCTGCGTCCGGCGGCAGCGGGTGATGCACTTGCGCAGACCGTGCACTACGGTGAACTTGCGGAAGCGATTCTCGCCGCGGCGAAGCGTGATCCGGTGGATCTCATCGAAACACTTGCCGAACGCATTGCGACGGTTGCTCTGGGATATTCAGCAGTTCAGCAAGCGCAGATCACAGTGCACAAGCCGGATGCCCCGATTGACGCGAGTTTCGCCGACGTCTCGGTGACGGTCGTGCGATCCAGGGACGGGCGCTCATGATTGCCCAAGTGGTGCCCGTGCTCTTGGCATTTGGGGCGAATCTCGGCGATCGGGGTGAGACGATTCTCGCTGCGCAACGTCAAATCGCTCATGCCCCGGGAATTGCGAACTTCACCGCTTCGCCATTGCATGAGACTATTGCGCTCACTCCAAACGGTCCAGACCCCGAAGCTCCTCGCTACGTGAATGGTGTCGCCTCCGCGAGCACCACGCTCAGCCCGCACGAACTGCTTGACTTGCTCCAAGCAGTTGAGCATGCGCATGGGCGCGTGCGCGATGTGCGCTGGGGGGATCGCACCCTCGACATCGACCTGATTCTTTTCGGCGGACGAGTGATAAAAGACGAGCGACTCATCGTGCCGCATCCGAGAGCACACGAACGAGATTTCGTGCTTTCGCCCTGGCTGGCTCTCGATCCGCACGCCGTGCTGCTCGGGCACGGTAGGGTCGATGCACTGCTCGAAAGAATCGGTGACACCACGAGCCCGCTGGGCGCGACACCTGAGACCGCGAGGGACTGACATGCAGCGCACTTCTCCGCTCACAGTCGCGACCTTTGGCGTCGTCGGCATCGGTAGTGGCTTGCTGCTGCAACTGCTTCGTTCAACCATGGGAATGTCTCCGCTGGTGCCTCCTGTCTCGCTCGCCCTGACCGTGATCGTGCTTGGCGGTGTGCTGGTGACGCTGGGAGTGTCGCTCCGACGCGCGGTTACTCGAAAATCAGGCAAGCCAGTGAATCCGTTCCACGCGGTGCGTTTGCTTGCGGGTGCGCGGGCGGGCCAGTTCGTCGGTGCGTTGATTGGTGGCTTTGGCGGAGGGCTTGCGCTGCAATTGCTGACTCGGAGCGTGATGCCCTCAGCGGCAAGTTGGGCCCCGATGCTCTTCGTGCTCGGTGCAGGAATCGTGTTGCTGGCGTGCGGTGTGGTCGCAGAAATGCTGTGCCGTGTCCCACCTGGCAGTGGCGATGCCGAGAACCCTGACGCTCATGGCGGGGGCACCGAGGCTGAGCCGGGGGCTGCGTAGCTGAGGGCAGCGTGGCTGAGGGCTGCGTAGCGTAGCTGAGGGCTGCGTGGCCGGGCCGTGAGACCGGACGCGAGAGTTCCGCCACGGCGAATCACACTGATGTTTCATCCAGTTGAAGAGTCAACAGTAGGCTTAATGCATGACCGATACCGAGTGGCCAACCCACACCGAAGCCTGGCAGCGAGTCTCAACCAGATACGCCTGGGTGGATCTCATGTTCAATCTGATCTGGGTGCTGCTCATCGGCGTCGGATACTTCTTCGTCGTGTCGGTGCTTTCCGAAGAAAAACCACCGTTCATGGTGCACCTCATCGTGATCATCCTGCTTGTTGTGCTCTTCGTGAATTCGATCCTCGCGTTCCGCCGCGTTCGTGCAATCGGATACCAGCTGCGTGAAGATGATTTGCTGTTCCGCCGGGGGATCATGTTTGAGCGAGTGATTGCCGTGCCATACGGCCGCTTGCAACTCGTGGATGTCACCCGTGGACCGCTGCTTCGCATGCTTGGTCTCGCGAACCTGAAGTTTGTTACCGCAAGTGCGGCAACCGGTGTGAACCTTCCTGGTCTGCCCATGGAAGAGGCTGAGGCGCTGCGTGATCGACTCGTTGAGCTTGCTGAGACGAGGCGGTCGGGACTGTGAGCGGCACACCGTTCGATACGCCTGAACCCGGCTCCGAGGCTACCCGCGACACCAGTGGCCAGCCTGTCGCTGGGCCAGAGCCGACCATCCCACCTGTTGGTCAGCCCGACACAGCTGAGCCGACAATAGCTTGGCCTGCACCGGCCACAGCCGAGCCTGTGGCCCCTGCTGCGCCAGCCCTCGGCGCGCCGCCAGTCGTGCCTGCGCCGGCCGTGCCCGCTCCAGACGCCCCCGGCTCAGCCGTGCCTGCGCCGGCCGCGGCCGCTCCAACCACGGCCTCTCACACGCCTGCGCCCGTGGTCGAAACCGACTGGCGTCGACTGCATCCACTCTCCCCTTTGCTCCGCGGCGGCCTCGTACTCATCGTTGTTGCTGGCATTGTGATCGCGAACCTCCGGGATCGCCTGATCGAGCTGTTCCTCGCCCGCGAAGTCGTCGATGTGATGGGTCCCAATGAGGGCGACATCATCGACTATCTCGCTGGCCGAAGCCTGCTGGTGTGGGCACTGGTGGCGGTCGCAATTGTGGTTTTGGTGATCATCGGCCTGTCGTGGCTGGTGTGGCGCTTTAGTACCTATCGGATCACCGCAGAGGCCGTTGAAGTGAAGCACGGTGTGCTGTTCCGGCAGCACCGAAGGGCGCCACTCGAACGTATTCAGAGTGTGAACTTGCAGCGTTCGCTGCTCGCACGCATTCTTGGTCTCACGCAGGTTGACGTGCAGACGGCTGGCCAAGGCGGCAAGGTTGCCTTGCAGTTCCTCGGGCATCGCGAGGCGAAAGTTGTCCGTGAGCAGATTCTGCTTGCCGCACGCGTGAGCAAGGGAGGCGTTGCCGCTGATCCAGCGTCAACCCAGGGGAGGCACCCTGCTCAGGGCGACGCCTCAGGAACTCCCGCGGCGGGTTTCGCTCGCGATCCGCAGCAGGGTCCCATCGCAGTTGATTTTGCGGGTCAGCCCTACACGGTTGCTGCTGGTGCGATCGACAGCAGATTGCGCGATCTTGCCGATTTCGACATTGACCCGAGCGCCCGTGAATCGGGAACGCTCATCAAGGTGCCGGTCGGACGTCTGATTGCCAGCATTCTGCTCAGTTCCGAGATGATTGTGATGCTCGGAGTGGTTGCCGCGATTATCGTTGGCAGCATTTTCGCGTCTCCTTTCGTGCTGACCGCGATCTTCCCGTTTGGCATCGTGATGGTGAGCGTGCTGATTGCCCAGTTCAATAAGGGCTTCAACTTTGCGCTTTCGCGCGCTGAAGATGGAGTGCGTATCGGGGCCGGTCTGACCGCGACCTCAACCGAGACGATCCCTTTCGGTCGCGTTCACGCTGTCGAGGCGTTGCAGCCGCTGGGCTGGCGGCCTTTCGGGTGGTGGAAGGTGCGGATCACCACGGCGGGTCATTCGGCCGCCGAGGGTGGTCAGAACAAGATGCAGAACACCGTGCTTCCGGTCGGACATCTCGAAGATGTGGTGCGGGTGTTCGAGACTCTATTGCACAGTGGCGGTCCCGGTGTCGAGGATCGAGAAGCCGCCCTGCGCGACGCGCTTGCTGGCTCAGGTCACGGGTATACGCGAGCAGGTAGGCGTGGCGCCTGGCTGCTGTGGTTTGGTGTGCGCCGTGCCGGTGTATGCATCGATCAACCGCATGACCCGCACGCGAGCCTTCGCGTGCGCCGCGGCTGGCTCACCCGTTCACTCTCGGTCATGCCGATTGTGCGAGCGCAATCGGTGCAATTCACTCGTTCGCTCGGCCACTATGTGCTTGGACTCGCATCGATCAAGGCGCACACGGTGCTCGGTCCGGTGCGAATGCAGATGCGCGCGCTCGACCGGCATGAGGCACAACGATTCTTTGACGAACTCGCTGCGACCGTGGTGCATGTGCAAGGGCTCGATGCCACGCGGCGCGTGAACGGGAGCCCCGAGATGGAGGCTCCTCGCAGGGCAGCGCACGCCGCTCCCGTCGCGACGGCGACACAGGTGACACAGGTGACTCAAGAGACACAGGCGACACAGGCGACTCCTGCAGCGCCGGCCGCCCCCGACGCTCCCGTGATCGCTCCGCCACCGGAGCAGCCGTGACCGTCGCGCATCGCGAAGGACGCCTTGGTATTGGCGTCGTTGGCGCTGGAAACGTAGGCCCGGTGCTCGCGCTGGCGCTCGCCGGGGCGGGGCATGCGATCACCGGGATCAGTGCGATCAGCGAATCGAGTCGCGAACGCGCCGAGACAATGTTGCCGGGGGTTCCGGTGCTCGACGTGCAAGAAGTCGTGCGACGCAGCGAACTCGTGGTGTTTGCTATTCCTGGATCCGAACTATCGCAGCTTGTGCAGGGGCTCACCGATACGGAGTCGTGGCAGCCGGGCCAAATTGCTCTGCACACTTCACCGGAGCACGGCTACAGTGTGTTCAGCCCTGCGCTGGCCTCTGGCGTCATCCCACTGGCACTGCATCCTGCCCTCATCTTCACCGGTACGAGTCTCGACCTGGGGCGGCTCGTGGGGGCGAGCGTTGCGGTGACGGCACCAGCGCCGGTATTGCCCATCGGTCAGGCGCTCGCAGTTGAGATGGGTGCCGAACCTGTGATTGTTGCCGAAGCGGATCGGCCCGCCTACGCGGAAGCGATTGCCGCGGTGACAGAGTTTTCGCGTGCGGTGGTGAAGCAGGGAGTGGACTCGCTGCGTGAGATTGGTATTGACCGCCCGGATCGCCTGCTCGGTGGGATCGTGCGCGCTGCACTTGAAGAGGAACTGCGCGCAGCGGCAGGTCAGGCTCCCGATATCGACGCCTGATCCGCGTGCCCGCATCCGGGCAGCGCGTTCGGCCCGGTTGCGCCGGATCAGCGTCGTGCGCGCACAGCGATTGCGGTGCAGGCGACCGCAGCAATCGCCGAGCCGAAGGCGAGCACTCCCATGGGCACCGCTGTGTGTGCGCCCCATGCGCCAGCGAGTGGCGCGAGCACTCCGGCGAAGACGAATTGCAAGCTGCCAAGAAGCGCGGCCCCGGCGCCTCGCGCGTGCGCGGCGACAGCGAGGGCGAGTGCGCTCGCATTCGACATTGTGAGGCCTGCGCCAGCGGTCAGCACGAATGCGCTCAGGATGAAGTTCCAGGGGGCGAGCGCTCCGGTCAGGCTGAGCACCAGCATCAGGCTTGCGCCCAGCGTTAGGATCGTCACTCCGCAGCCCAGCATGCGTGTGGGGCCGACTCGCTCGGCGATCCTCGCATTCACAATGTTGCTGAGCACGAGCGCTGCGCCACCCATCGAGAAGCCGAAAGCGTAGAGCAGCGGGGGCATGCCGAGCACATCTTGGCCGACAAAGGGCGAGGCTGAAATATAGATGATCATCGCGCAGAAGCCAAAGACAAAAGCCAGCACGAAGGCAAGATATTGCCGAGAGCGCACGAGCGAGGCGAACGCCGTGAGCGTGGCGCTGATCCGCGCCGGGCGTCGCGCCTCGCGCGGCAGCGACTCAGGAATGAAGAACCACGCGAGTGCAAGCATCACGAGAGAAATCACTGCGAGGGTTGCGAGCGTACCGCGCCAGTCCCAGAGTTCGTGAGTGAGCCCACCGATGGGAGGTGCCAGGATCGGGCCTAGCCCGCCGACCATTGCGATCACGCTGAGCGCTTTTACCGCGGTCGCCCCCTCGCTGAGATCAACTGCGATCGCGCGTGCCAGCACGATTCCGGCAGATCCGGTAAACCCAAGCAAGAGACGAAGCGCGATAAACACTTCAATTGAGGGAGTGAACACGAGCGCGACACCGAGCGTTGCGTAGACCGTGAGTGACCCAAGCAGCATGGGTCTGCGCCCGACCGCATCCGAGAGCGGGCCGATGAGCAGCTGACCGGCTGCGTTGCCGAGGAAGAACACCGACATGGTCAATTGCACGAGTGAGGCGGTCGTGCCGAGATCTTCCTGGATACTGCCGAACGATGCCAGGTACATGTCGGTGGCGAAAGGGCTGACTGCCCCCGTAAACCCGAGCACGCCTAGGAGCAGCGGGGTGAGGCGAGGATGTTGAGACGGCACAATACTTGGATGCTATCTGACGGGGTCGGCGGCGGCTCGGAGGAGGTGGCGCACTGGGTAGACTGGATGTGTACGCCAGAACGTAAAAAAGGATGCCGCAAGCATGAGTGACCAGCACGCCCCTGAGCCGACCCCCTTGAGCGACGAAGAAGTATTCGAGCAGAAGCGGGTACGCCTGGAGAAGCGCGACAAACTCAACGCACTCGCTGAGGGAGATCTTGGCGGCGGCGCCTACCCGGTCGCTGTTCCTGTGACCTCAACCATTCCTGAGGTGCGGGCCACTTGGGGGCACTTGGAAGCCGAGCCAGATAGCCAGTCGGGCGAGATCGTCGGCATTGCTGGGCGCGTCGTCTTTCAGCGCAACACCGGAAAGCTGTGCTTTGCGAGTTTGCAGGCAGGTGATGGCACCCGCATTCAGGCCATGATCAGCCTTGCCAGTGTGGGCGAAGAGTCGCTGGCCAGCTACAAGGAATTGGTCGACCTCGGAGACCATCTGTTCGTGAGCGGTGAGGTCATTTCGAGCCGTCGCGGTGAGCTTTCGGTCATGGTGAGCGAATGGCAGATCGCGGCGAAGGCGATTGCTCCGCTGCCCAATATGTATGCCGAACTGAATGAAGAGTCTCGGGTGCGCCAGCGCTACCTTGACCTCATTCAGCGCGAACGCGCTCGGATCAATGTGCTGACTCGGGCGAAGACCATGGCGAGTCTTCGGCAGACCTTTGCTGAGCGTGGCTTTGTCGAGGTTGAGACTCCCATGTTGCAGACCATGCACGGCGGCGCGAGCGCTCGACCATTTGTCACGCACTCTAATGCCTTTGACACCGAGCTGTACTTGCGTATCGCCCCCGAACTTTATCTGAAGCGTGCGGCCGTCGGCGGTCTTGAGCGCGTGTTCGAGATCAATCGCAATTTCCGTAACGAAGGTGCCGACTCGACGCACAGCCCAGAGTTCGCGATGCTTGAGTCGTACCAGGCCTACACCGACTATCACGGCATTGCTGATCTGACGCAGGCACTCGTGCAGAACGCGGCGCTTGCGACGAATACTGGCACCGATCGCGAGGGTTCGCACGTCGTTGAGTGGGCTGATGGCACGCTCTTCGATCTTGGTGGTGAGTGGGATCGCATCTCGATGTACAATTCGCTGAGCGAGGCTGCTGGTCGTGAGATCACGCCTGAGACAAGCGTGGCAGAGTTGCAGGCGATCGCAGATGCCGAGGGCGTCGAGGTGAAGCTGCCCAACCACGGCAAGTTGGTCGAAGAGCTCTGGGAGCACTTTGTGATCGATTCGCTGGATCGCCCCACCTTTGTCATGGACTTCCCGGTCGAGACGAGCCCGCTGACCCGGCACCACCGAAGCATTCCCGGTGTGGTCGAGAAGTGGGATCTCTACATTCGCGGATTCGAGTTGGCAACCGGCTATTCCGAGCTTATTGATCCCGTGGTGCAGCGGGAACGTTTCGTGCAGCAGGCTGCTGAGGCAGCGCGCGGTGATGTCGAGGCGATGAACGTCGACGAAGAATTCTTGCGCGCACTTGAGCATGCCATGCCTCCGACTGGCGGTATGGGAATGGGAATGGATCGCTTGCTGATGGCTCTCACGGGTCTGGGCATTCGCGAGACCATCTTGTTCCCGCTCGTCAAGTAGCAATTGCATTTGCGTGTCTGAGGTGGGCGAGGATCCGCGAGCCCCTGCGGGTAGCCCGCGCTATCGGCGTGCCCTGATCGCGCTGTTTTGCGCGGGGCTTGCCACTTTCGCTCAGGTGTACTCGCCTCAGGCGCTGCTTCCTGAGATCGCGAGTGAGTTTGCGATGAGCGAGAGTGCCTCATCGCTTGCGATTGGGGCGACCACGATTGGGCTCGCCATTGGCATGCTGCCCTGGGGGCGGCTGAGCGATCGCATCGGCCGGGTGCGCGCGATGCGCTGGGCGATCCTGTTGGCGGTGGCCGTTGGGCTGGTGACACCCTTTATGCCGACCTTTGAGAGTTTGGTCGCGCTGCGCTTCGTCGAGGGGCTGTTTCTGGCGGGTCTGCCTGCGATCAGTGTGACGGCACTTGCCGAGACGGTCACTCCGGTTTCGCTGGGCGGGGCGGTTGGTGCTTTTATCGCGGGCAACACGATTGGGGGATTGGCCGGTCGGATCATTGCGGCAGCCGCTGGCGAAGCGTTTGGTTGGCACTGGGGGCTGTGTGCGGTGGGCGCGGTGGCCGCAGTCGCGGCGGTCAGTTTTGCGGCGCTGATGCCGCCAACTGCCATACCGGCAGCGAAGGGACTCCCCATCTGGAAGGCTACTGTCGCCAATGTGCGCAATTCCGGTGCGATGGTGATGGTGCTGCAGGCGTTCCTTTTGATGGGCGGCTTCGTGTCGGCCTACAACTATCTCGGGTTCCGGCTCCAAGAACCTCCCTTTGGCTTGAGCCTCACCGCGGTGTCGTGGCTCTTTCTTGCCTACCTTGCCGGGGCATTTGCTTCTCGGCGAGCCTGGTCGCTGACCGCGCAGATCCCACCCGTCGCCGTGCTGTTGACGGGTCTATTGATCATGTTGCTCGGCCTGTTCTTGACGTTGCTGCCTTGGCTTATCGCAATTATCGTCGGCCTCGTGTGTTTCACAATTGGATTCTTCGCCGCGCATTCAATCGCCCTCACGCTCGTGAGTCAGCGCGCTGATGCGGGAGCGAGGACGCTCGCGCCCTCGCTCTACAACCTTGCCTATTATGCGGGCTCGTCGCTCCTTGGCTGGGCAGGTGGTGTAGCCTTCGCTGCTGCCGGGTGGAACGGCACCGTGCTCATGGTGGCAGCGGTGGTGCTGCTTGCTGGCGCCACCGCGTGGGTGCATGCGCAGCGGCACGGAGGGGTCGCAAAGGTGGATGCGATCCGCTAGAGCAGGTGTTTGCCGCCCCTGCCGCGCATACGTTCAACAAGGCTCTTCACGTCTTGCGCGTGCTCTTTTGAGGTGACAAGCAAGACATCTGCGGTGTCAACCACCACCACGTCTTGCATGCCTACGAGCGCAACGAGCCGGTCGCTTTCGCTGACGACGATGCCGCTTGATCGGTCGGAGAGCACCTGTGCGCCATCGCCGAGAACGGCCAGGTCGCCCTTGCGTCCACGGGAGAGGAGGTTGGCGACGCTTGCGAAATCACCGACGTCGTCCCACTCGAAATGTGCGGTGACGCAGACCATGCGCCCAGCCTCGGCTGCCGGTTCTGCAACGGTGTAGTCGATGGCGACCTTGGGAAGTGCTGGCCAGAGTCGCTCGCGTACCTCGGCAGCTCGGTCGGTGCCCCACGCCGCGGCGATCTCGCGCAGTGAGGCCACCATGTCTGGCTCAGCAAGTGCCATTTGATCGAGGAGCACGCGGGCCTTTGCGATGAACATTCCAGCGTTCCAGAGGTAGCCGCCGCGTGAGAGGTATTCTGACGCGGTTGCTTCGTCTGGTTTTTCAACAAACTCGGTTACGTCATAGACGTCGAAGGGGGCAAGGTCTCCGCGTGCGTGGCCGCAGGCGATGTAGCCGAAGCCGGTTGCAGGAAATGCGGGGTGAATGCCGATGGTGGCGATGTAGCCCTGATCCGCTGCTTGCACTGCGGTGCGCACTGCGCGCTGGAAGAGCACATTGCCCCGAATGACATGGTCGGCGGCGAATGAGCCGAGAATGGCTTCGGGGTCGCGCAACTCGAGTAGTGCGGCTGCGAGGCCGATTGCAGCAGAGGAATCTTTTGGCTCGGTTTCAATGACAAGATTCTCGGCGAGGATCTCGGGCAGTTGCCGTTCGACGGAGTCGCGGTGGGCCGATCCAGTGACGACCATCATTCGCTCGGCAGGTACGAGTGGGGAGAGGCGATCCCAGGTGGTGCGCAGCAGCGAGTTGCCGCTTCCGGTGAGATCAAGCAAAAATTTGGGGGCGTTCGCTCTGGAGAGTGGCCAGAGTCGCGATCCAGCGCCTCCTGCAGGAATAACGCAGGTGAAGCGATCCATCGCCGAGCTGTTGTTCATGCTTGCAAGCCTAGTCGTCGGCTTTTGCGTACTGTCTGAAGCCCGGGAAACGCAGCGGGCACAGCCTATTCATCAGATGAAGTTCAGGCATGGAATGGCAACGAGAGGCCCTCGACAGTGTCATAATGGAGGGCGCGGCAGGTTTTCAGTCAGACATCGCGAAGATGTCACTGCGTACCTTGCTCCTGATGCCGATTCACTCGGCGCAACCGATTCTAGGAGGATGCTCGTGTCAGCTAGGCCCGCTCAGGCGACGCCGGTAGTTGCGAAGAAGAGCCGCCCAGGCGGCACGCTCTATCGCGGCAATGAGGGAATGTGGTCATGGGTGCTTCACCGCATCACTGGCGTAGCAATCTTCTTCTTCTTGCTCGTGCACGTGCTCGACACGGCACTGATCCGTGTGAGCCCTGAGGCCTACAACGCGGTGATGGGCACTTACAAGAACCCAATCATGGGTCTTGGTGAGACCGGTCTGGTCGGTGCCATTGCGTTCCACGCGCTGAACGGCCTGCGCATCATCCTCGTTGACTACTGGAGCAAGGGCACCAAGTACCAGCGCGCGATGTTCTGGATCGTGATCGCGCTCTGGGTCGTCGTGATGCTCGGCTTTACGCCACGCCACCTCATGAACGTATTTTCACACTAAGGGCGAGAGGTAACTGAGATGACTATGACTATCGAAACCCCCCGCTCGAAGGCTCCCGCGAAGAAGCGCACCAACTGGGAAAAGTGGGGCTGGATCTACATGCGCGTTTCGGGCGTACTGCTCGTCGTGCTGATCTTTGGACACCTTTTCTCGAACCTCATGGTGGGCGACGGAATCTCGGCAATTGACTTCGGCTTTGTTGGCGGCAAGCTGGCGAGCCCGTTCTGGCAGGTCTGGGATCTGCTGCTGCTCTGGCTCGCACTGATTCACGGCGCGAACGGCATGCGCACGATCGTCAATGACTACGTGGCCCGCCCCGGCCTTGCCAAGGGCCTGAAGATCGCGCTCTTCCTCTCTGCGGCACTACTGATCCTGCTCGGCACGCTGGTCGTGCTGACCTTCGATCCTTGCCCTGCTGGGGCACCCGCCGATCTGGTCGCGTCGTTCTGCGCCAATCTCTAGATTTCATTCTTTCTGAAGGAGTAGCTAACTCGTGACTACCAACACCCATGAGGGCGAGGAAGTAACCGTCAAAGACGGTGTCACTTACCACCAGTTTGATGTTGTGATTGTTGGCGCCGGTGGTGCCGGTATGCGCGCAGCGATCGAGGCCGGCCCGAAGGCCAAGACTGCCGTCATCACCAAGCTCTACCCCACGCGTTCGCACACCGGTGCAGCGCAGGGCGGCATGGCTGCGGCGCTTGCGAACGTTGAGGAAGACAACTGGGAGTGGCACACCTTTGACACCGTCAAGGGTGGCGACTACCTCGTCGACCAGGACGCTGCCGAGATTCTTGCAAGAGAAGCCATCGATGCGGTGATCGACCTGGAGAACATGGGTCTTCCGTTCAACCGCACCCCAGAGGGCAAGATCGACCAGCGTCGCTTCGGTGGACACACCCGTGACCACGGCAAGGCTCCCGTTCGTCGTGCCTGCTACGCGGCAGACCGGACTGGCCACATGATTCTGCAGACGCTGTTCCAGAATTGCGTGAAGCTCGGCGTGAACTTCTTCAACGAGTACTACGTGCTCGACTTGGTGATGACCGGAGAAGGCAAGGATCGCAAGCCCGCGGGCGTCGTTGCATACGAACTTGCTACGGGTGCGCTGCACGTATTCCAGGCCAAGTCGATTGTGTTCGCAACCGGTGGCTTCGGCAAGGTGTTCAAGACCACCTCGAACGCACACACCCTGACCGGCGACGGTGTGGGCATTGTGTGGCGTAAGGGTCTGCCCCTCGAAGACATCGAGTTCTACCAGTTCCACCCGACCGGCCTTGCTGGCCTTGGCATCCTGCTGACCGAGGGCGCTCGTGGTGAGGGCGCGATCCTGCGTAACGCAAGCGGTGAGCGCTTCATGGAGCGGTATGCACCCACCATTAAGGACCTCGCACCGCGCGACATCGTCGCACGTTGCATGGTGCAAGAGGTGCTCGACGGGCGCGGCGCCGGCCCACACAAGGACTACGTGTACCTCGACTGCACCCACCTTGGTGCCGAGGTGCTTGAGACCAAGTTGCCAGACATTACCGAGTTCGCTCGCACCTACCTGGGTGTTGACCCGGTGACCGAGCCAGTTCCAGTGTTCCCCACCGCGCACTACGCAATGGGCGGCATCCCGACAAACAATGACGCTGAGGTGCTCATGGACAACGACACCGTTGTTCCTGGCCTCTACGCTGCGGGCGAGTGCGCCTGCGTGTCCGTGCACGGCTCGAACCGTCTGGGCACCAACTCGCTGCTCGACATCAACGTCTTCGGCAAGCGCAGCGGCAACAACGCAGCTGACTACGCGAAGACTGCAGACTTCGTCGCACTGCCGAATGATCCTGCGAAAGAGATCCGCGAGCTCGTCGAGCAGATGCGCACCAGCGCTGGCACCGAACGCGTCGCAGACATCCGTAAGGAACTGCAAGAGGCAATGGACCGTGGCGCCCAGGTGTTCCGCACCGAGGAGTCGCTGACCGAGGTGCTTGGCGTGATCCACGATCTGCGCAACCGCTACAAGCACATCGGCATCCAGGATCGCGGCAAGCGCTACAACACTGACCTGCTTGAGGCAATCGAGCTCGGCTTCCTGCTCGATCTTGCCGAGGTGCTTGTCTTTGCCGCGCGTAACCGCAAGGAAAGCCGTGGCGGACACATGCGCGACGACTTCCCGAACCGTGATGATGAGAACTACATGAAGCACACCATGGCGTATCTCACTGGCGACCCACACTCGGCAGACCCTGAAGATCACATCAGGCTCGACTGGAAGCCTGTCGTGTTCACCAAGAACGAGAAGGGCGAGTTGAACTACCCGCCGCTGGAGAGGAAGTACTAAGAATGAGCGCGACTGTTACCTCTACGGCACCCGGTACGCCGGCTGAAGAAGCCGGTCTCAAGCCGTTCAACGTCACTCTGCTGATCCGCCGCTTCGATCCAGAGTCGGGCCGTGAAGCGTACTGGGAGGACTTTGATGTTCCCATGTACCCGACCGACCGTATCCTTGACGCGCTGCACCGCATCAAGTGGGATCAGGATGGCTCGCTGAGCTTCCGCCGCTCCTGCGCGCACGGCATTTGCGGAAGTGATGCAATGCGCATCAACGGCCGCAACCGCCTCGCATGCAAGACCCTCGTCAAGGATCTCGACATCAGCAAGCCGATCTACGTTGAGGCGATCAAGGGTCTTCCGCTTGAGAAGGACCTCATCGTCGATATGGAGCCGTTCTTCGACGCATACCGCGCGGTGAACCCGTTCCTCGTCGCGAGCTCGAATCCAGAAGCCGGCAAGGAGCGCGTGCAGTCGATCGAGGATCGCGAGCGATTCGACGACACCACCAAGTGCATTCTGTGCGCTGCCTGCACCACCTCGTGCCCCGTGTTCTGGACCGATGGCCAGTACTTTGGTCCGGCAGCGATTGTCAACGCGCACCGCTTCATCTTTGATTCGCGTGACGATCAGGCACAGGTGCGCCTCGACATTCTGAACGATACCGAGGGTGTGTGGCGCTGCCGCACGACCTTCAACTGCACCGATGCGTGCCCACGCGGCATTCAGGTGACCAAGGCAATCGCCGAGGTGAAAGCAGCAATCATTTCGGGCAAGACGAAGTAGATTTCTTCGTTTCGCTGAAAAGAGCGCGGTGGCCCAGGCCCCGCGCTCTTTTGCTTTCTGCGTCGTGCGGGGTGCTGACCGCGCGGCACTGGCTCAGCTCAGGCTGACGGGAGTCCCGTTCGCCAGTGGTGTGCCGCCTCGCCTCCGCCAGCGACACCATTAGAATCGGCTACATGGATACGCCCCGCTCTGCTGCAACGCCCGGCGACCGCAAGGGCGAAGAGGGATCGCCTATCGCTCAGGTTGTTGCTGTGGGGCGGCACAAGTGGGAGTGGATCCAGCGCACCCGCCCGTGGCGAGCTTTTTCTCACTTCACCGACGTCGGCGGCAGTGTGCTCACTGCTGGCATGAGCTACCAGGCTTTGTTTGCGGTGTTTGCAGCGCTGTGGGTGGGCTTTGGGATTCTTGGCATCTCGCTTGCGAGTCGACCGGAATTGCTGGAGGCGCTCATTACTCAGATCAATATTTCGGTGCCCGGGCTGATTGGCAAAGATGGGCTTGTGCAGCCCGATGAACTGCTGACCTCGCGTGCATTGAATTGGACGCAGGTGGTTGCGTCGATCTCACTGCTTTGGGTGATGCTGAACTGGTTCACCGGAACGAGGCGTTCGATCCGGATCATCTTCGGGCTTGATGTGCGCCAGTATCGGAGCGCGGTGCTGTTGAAGCTGCGTGACTTCATGCTTGCGGTGTTGTTCGGTCTTGCGATTCTGGTCTCCGCGAGTTTGACGGTGCTCAGCTCGAACATCACGGATGCCATTTTTGGCTGGTTCGGTTGGGATCGGGGCACCTGGCTCTTTGGCACGATGGGAAGCGTGGCAAGGTATGCCGCAATGTATGTGTTTGACGTGCTTGTGCTGATGGCGATGCATCGTTTTCTGGCGGAGGTGCGAGTGCCGCGGCTCAGACTCATCGTGGGGTGTGCGCTGGGTGGTGCGGGTTTGCTCGTGTTGAAGATGCTTGGATCCGCGCTTTTGGGTGGGGCATCGAGCAACCAGTTGCTCGCGACGTTTGCGGTGATCATTGGTGTGCTGCTGTGGTTCAATCTGATTTGTCGGGTGCTGTTGCTGACCGCGTCTTGGATCGCAACGGGCGTGGATCGAACCATCGGCCTGCCGCCCGCCGATCTCGAAGGCTAGTGCCGCGCACGGTGCATCTGTTGCCTATCGCCGATCCGGAGGAGTCGCCTCGCTGCGCTTGTCTCTCGGGAAACTGCGTTCGGTGCGTTCGCTCCCCCCGGTGATCCCGTAGTTTTCGGCACCCCCGGTGTTCCCGGTGTTCCCGGTGATCCCGCGCCCGCGGTGCTCTCGGTGATCCCGCGCTCCCGGTGCTCTCGGTGATCCCGCGCTCGCGAGGACCTCGATGCCTCTCCTTGACAGAGGGGTGCGGCACGGAAGAGCAGGCGCGATCCGCTCACGGCGTTGATGTCGTTGCCGTGTGAGGCAAGCTACTCCGGATCTTCTGCTCTGCACGTTCCGCATATTCTGTGCGCGGATCGGCTCGATTTTTTGCCCTCGTGTACATATAAACATTGAACTTTATGTACATCTGTGTGAGGCTTTGGAATGCGTCTGCGCTCACTTTGGGTGATCACACACGAGGTGCGCACTTGAGATTTCACAGATCCGTGAGGTCAAGAGTTTCTGGAACAGCATGTGAGGCCCCGGCACACGGTTGAGGCTACCCGCGTTCCAGAAAGATCTGGGGGATACACGGGGGAGAACTATGAGTACTCAAACGGCACGTACGCGCAACACTCGGGCTCGCTTGATTCGTTTCACGGGAGCGGCACTCACGGCGCTGCTTGTGCTCTCTGGGCTTGTGGCCGAGGGGCAGAGTTCACCGGCACAGGCGGCTGACGGTGCATCGATCTCCCTCGAAAAAGAGGTCAACGGGCAGAGCTCAGTGAGCGACATTCGCCCGGGGTCGATCCTGAGCTACAAGATCTCATTTCAGGCGAACGACGATGACGCTGACGGTCCAGTGCTGATTCATGACAAGCTCCCCGAAGAATTTGCGGGCTGGCAGATAGTAGGACTCAGCGCACAGGTCGACAGTGCACAAACTGGGCTCACGCTTGACCTCCCCGGAGTCACGAGCGGTCAAGCGCCAGCTACTCCGGTAAGCGGTGTGCTGCCGCTCGATCCCGAAGAACTGAACATCACGCTATCGGTTGCACTGCCGGTCTTCGCGGGCGTCGGGAATGACTCCGGAATGGGCCTGCCCGTGACGAGCAGAGGCGTGCTCGAATACACCCTCATCGTGCCAAGTGATATCGGCACCGACGATCCAATCCTGAGGCAAGACCTCGTGAACACCGCGACGATGACGGCAAACGCGGGAATCAGGCCGCTTGCACGCACCTCATCAGCCACCGTGCAGATCGACAACCCTGTCCTGCCGAAGGTCGAGGTGACGAAGCAGTGGGTCCCCGCCGCACAGGACTTCATCGCAGGCGAACAATCCACGATCCAGCTGGCTGCAACCCAGACCTCCACGATCGACGTTGACTCCATCACCCTTCGCGATCCCGCTGATCCCGGCCTCGCGCCGGACGGGGCATTGAGTTTGCCTGCGGGAAACCCATTCAACTTCGTAGACTTTGCAGGTTTTACTCCTCAGAGCGATCCCACCGCGAATGTTCCTGCAGGCGTCGAGACGGTGAGAGCGAATGTCTACCGCTTCGACGGGGGAGTCTGGAACTGGGTGCCGTGGGATGCCACAATCCCGAATGACAGTATTGCCGGTGTTCAGCTCACCTACGCCTCCTCGAATGGTGACATCGCCCCGGGCACACAGCTCGGTCAGAACTTTCACGTAGAGCAACGAGCCACCCACCGCTCTTCGGGTGAATCGTTGCACAACGGATGGAGCGTCGATAACTCGGTACTCGCCACCGTGCAATCAGGAGGCAACGAATCTACCGCGACCGCGAATAAGAGCTTCGAAGTCGTTACAAAACGAGTTGACGTTCAGGCGACCAAGGGCTTTTACGCGCTGCCCGATGGAACACCGCAACAAAACCTGAGCAATGTTGCCGCGGGCGAAACGATCGGTGTCGTTGTTCGAGCGACGAACCGGGAAGAGCCCTACAGTACGACCCTCGACGCGCTCACGATTACAGAGCCGGAAACCGGTTCAGCACCGGAGTATTTCGGTGAAAACTTGACGTTCGCGGGCTTCGATAATGCGACCACGGTCTGGCCGACTGGCAGCACCGGAGCAAGCCTCACCTGGCACTTTGTCGGTGGTGGCACCTCGACGGTGCAGGTGCCACCAAATGGGCCATTGCCAGCGGCACCGGCTGGTCAAGTCATCAGCAAGTTTGAGTTGCGCTTCGAAGGATCGATCGCACCCGCTGCGGAGGCGATTGTCAGGTACAAGCTCGATACGAATGGCTCACCGGACTTTGTTCCAGACGGTCAGAGCAAGGGACCGTACGTGAACAAGATTGCGGTCACCGGAGCCGCGCCGGATCTTGACGACAAGACGGTCACGACAGAAGCGCGACTCTCGCTGGTGGCACCAAGCATCACCCTCACCGTGAACAAGAAGGTCGGGCCGCAAACCGTGCTCATGGGGCAGGACGTCTTCGTGCAACTCGATACCACAGCGCGCACCGGAGGGGCGAGCACCAAGCCCACCGAGATTATTCTTCAGGACTCGTGGGATGAATCAGGCGATCTGCCGAACAATTTCTGGGATGCCTTCGACGCGAAACAAGTGCTGCCTCCGATCACGAGACCTCTCGGCGGCGAGGGCACGCCGACACAGTCAGAGTTGAAAATCTACTTGCGTGACGGGTCTGGTGCCTGGGGCGCCACACCGTTCCAGACGAATCCGTCAGAGACTCAGGCCATTAACTTGCCAGCGAATACCACCGGCATTCGCTTCGTGTATTCGCATGATGACGGATTCCCACAAACCACCCTCGTGAAACCAAACTTGAAGTTCACGGCACGCAATACCCTGCGAAGCTCCGGTGAACCCACCGCGGGCAAGTTCGAGGAGCCGGTGACCTACGAAAACGTGGTGCTCGGTCGAGGCAAGGCCAAACTCGGAGATCGTGAAGTGTGGAGCCCCCTCGTCGCCGACAAGGAGCCCGTGAACATTCGTGGAAACGAAGGCAACACCGGACCGATCCCCGGCGGTGATTATGACGTCTGGGCCTCAAAGTCCTGGGCGGAGCAGTTCCTCACCTCCCAATCCGATGTGGTCACCAGTAGCACCCAGAACTGGGCGGTCGTGACGACTGGCATTCCGACAGTGACCCTGCAGGATCCTGCGACCGTGAGCGCGAGCGGTGAGGGCACAGTGTTCGAAGCGTTCAATTTGATGGAGATCTTCCCCATCAAGACGTCGGGACCAGCCGGACCGCGACACACAGTCGATCCTCGGCTCAAATGGGACACCGTCACCGCCGTGCAACTCTTCGATGGGCAGACATGGCACACCGTGCCAGCCCCTGCTGGCACCTGGATGAACGGTGACGGCGGATTCGTTGGGTATCGACTGGACGCTCAAAACGACGAACACCTCACCACTGTGGGAATGCGCCTGATTCTCGAAGAGAACTCGGTAGCGCGGCAAGCTGCTGCGGCCGAGGGAGACATTACTGCCCCGGTTGAGGGCAGCGGGATCGCATCTTCGGCAGATGTGCGTTCGTTCGGAATGGAATGGCAGCTTCGCAGCGCAGCGCGAACCAACGGATATCAGCCTGGCACACCACCAAAGTGGGTGAGAGAAGATGGCACCATCTTCAACTGCGACGCCGGTGACTTCGGCTGCGTGCGAAACCAGTTCGCAATTACGGGTGCATCGAGCAGCACGCGCGAACACGCGATCGGGCAAGCCGATATCAACCTCATTGACACCGTGACAAACGTGCAACTCGACAAGCAGATTCGAGCGGTGAACCCCACAACCGGACAGCCCACCGGATCATTGCTTGAATCGCTTGATCTGACCGTGCCAAATCCGGGCGAGGTCACCCTGAGCAACTACCCGCGTGCGCAATACAGTCTGAGCGCGATCAACGCGTCGACCGCCCCAGAGGTACCAGAAGATCCCGACGAGCCTGACGAGCCAAAGGAATACGCGAAGGGTGAAATGGCGCTCGCGAAGGTGCGAGTCGCAGACACCAAGAACCCGTCGGGTGATCCAGTGCTCATAGGTGAAAGCCAGTTCGCGAACCGCAACTTCTTGAACGAGGCCGGTCTTGGAAGCAACCCATTTGCGAAGGTGAACATCACCAAGGTGAGCTTCGCGACGCTCCCTGAGTACATTGATCGAGAGCAGTCTGAGGTTGAAGTATGGACCTTTGACGGCTCAACACCCGCGGGCACGAGCACGCTCTTCACCCTGCAAGAGGTGCTCGACAATGATCCTGCGTTCCTGGCACTCCTGCCCACAATGATCGGAGTCTCGACCACGTTCTCAGGCACTGACCCCGAAGTGAATGGCAACCGGATCCCTGTTGGCGCAAAACTCACGATGCTGCTTGACGTGCAGTTGCGAAGCATTGACCGCGCAACCGGGCAGCCAATTCATGGCGGAGACCTCATCTCTGCTGAGCACGTCGACAACATTGGTGTAACCCGAGGGTGGGACGCAGTCATTGCGCCAAACGATCAGCCCCGCGACACTGACGAAGCTCGAATCGTCCTCAAAAGCGCCATCATCGGAGTGAAAGCAAATAAGACAATTGCCGTGATACACGGCAATACTCGCAACCTCGAAATCTATGAAACCGAGACAGAAGCACCCGTGCGGGTGTCGCTCGCAGCGAGCTCTGCCGGATCAACTGCACCAATCGGATTGCTTCGCATCGAAGATGAGACGCCAGGCTTCTGGGAGAAGTTCAGGCTGGAATCGCTGGAGACCGCGACTCCACCGCGCGATGCTGACCAGGTCGACGTGCAATTGAAGGTTGCCGGCGCATGGGTGCCAGCAGCCACCGTGAACGTGGCTGACTATCCAGAGGTCGTCGGTGTTGCCGTTGAATTCTCGAGGAGCTCGGGCAATCAGCTCTTCCCAGACGGTTCCGCTTCGTGGAGCACTTCGTGGGGAGCAGCAGCATTGCCCTTCACCGTCAAGCTCCGTGATGATGCGGTGGTTGACTGGACGGGAGACAGTCAAGACAACACGGTGCGCGTGACCGCTACAAACCCCAGCCACGGTGAGGCTTCTGATGAGGTCACGAGGACGGTGAACTTCGGCCCCGGCACGCACGGTCTGACAGTAGAGAAACGTGCGCCGAACGAGAACGACCACCACCGAGTGGATCCGCTGGTGCCGCTGCCTTGGAAACTGGTGTTTACCAACACCGGCAACAGCTATCTGCCGATTGAAAAAGTCGTTGATAGCTTGCCATCCACGCTCAAGTGGGATTGGGAACTCCCGACATACACTTCGACTCCCGGGCCGAAGGGGCAAGGCTTGACCACTGATCAGAGTGAGATTGGGGTGATGGTCTCCGACATCGACAATTCGATCGCGTTTACCTGGCCAGAGGGTCAGCGGATGATGCCGGGCGAAAGCATGACCATTACGCTCAAACTGGCGCTCGATCCATTGCCATCAGGAACGCATGGCGAGAACAGGTTTACCGTGTTCACTGGTGTCGATCTGGCGAGCTGTGTGCAGCCGAAGCACGGAGCCACGCAGGAGCCCCAAGCACCCGAGAAAAACCAGTGCTCGAACAACAACTATGTGACGCCGCAGCTGGGTACAGCTACGGTGAGCCTGAAAGCCTCGGCTGGCGAAATCACTGAGACGCTTGGCGAGTATTTGGTGCCCGGCGCGACAAGCATCGAAGCCAATAAAGAGTGCTCGATGCAAGACGTGCCCTTCGTGCCAAATCAGTACAAGGTATACCCGTGTGTCTCGTATACCGCGCCGGGTGCCACCGATGGGTGGATCCTTGAAAACATCAATATCGGCACCAACCCGCTCGACCGAATGGTGATCGTCGACATGCTGCCGCGCCCCGGCGACCGGCTCTTGGGGAACGCGAATCGCGGATCCACATTCAGGCCCGTGCTGGCGGAGAGCGTAGCCGCTGACAACTTCGTCATCGATGGCTTGCCACCCGGAGGAAGCTGGCAGGTAGACGTCACCACTCAGGTGAATGCCTGCATCGGAAGCGGATCCGGTTCAGCCTGGGAAGCTGATCCGAGCTGCTCGGACACGGTCACCACTCCTGAGAATCAGTGGACACCCATTGATCAGTTCACCGGCAACGTCGCAGATATTGCCGGAGCGCGATTCACTCTCGACATGACCGCTACTCCGCTGAAACCGGCGGAACGAGTGAGGATTTCGTACCGCACCGTCAACGTGGTCGATCCAGGTGCCGCAGAAGCGCTATCGCCTGAGCTTGCAAGCTTCGCTTCGCCCCAGTACGCCTACAACCAGAGCGGTATCATCGCCTACGCCGAGGGCCAGGCGACCCATACCAAACCGAGGTCGTTGCAGCGCACCGGGGTCGTGGTCAAAACTGCTGATCTGGTGATCTCGAAAGACATTCGAGGCCCAGGAGCGAAGTTCGCGCCTGAAGAATTCGAAGTCAAGCTCTCGTGCACCATTCCGAGCGGTGATGAGAACGAACCTCGAATTGCTCTCGATATGGGTGCGTATGAGACGGTCACGCTCACTGCGGAAACGCCGGTCACCGTTCCGAACCTGCCCATCGGGGCAAACTGCACAGCGAGCGAAGAGGGTGCCTTCGGCGAGTACGGCGAAACCGGGCGATCGATTGATCCGGCCCCAGGGGTCACCCCGGCGCCTGATGGGCTTTCGGCAGAGATTCGAATTCGTGATGAAAACGGCCCAAGCACTGCGCTTACCTTCGCCAACACCTACACGGTTGCGGGGCTGAGCGTGCAGAAAGTCACGGTCAGCAACAACTCGCACCCTGTTCCTGACGCGCAGCAGCGTGCCGAATATGGTTTCGAACTGAGCTGTGTGGCGAATGGACTCGATGAGCCGATAACGGCGGCCTTTACCGTGCAGGGTGGCGCACTCCGCACTCATTCGAACCTGCCAGAAGGTGCGCGCTGCACTGTGACCGAGACCAACACTGGTGGCGCGCTCGCAACCACAATGACGGTCGCGGGCCAACCTGTCGATGGCACCACCTCGGGTGAGATCGTGATTCCAGAGGGCGGTGTGCTGCTCCTCGTATCAAACCAATTCGAGGGAGTGGCAACACCACTGTCACACACTGGTTGGTCGGGCACGATGCCGCTCGCAACACTGGCGGCACTCTTGCTCCTGGGAGCCGGACTGCTCACCTTCGAGGTGCGCAAGCGGGCGCGCAAGCGCTCCTAGCCGATTCCCGGTGTGGCGCAGCGTGCGTCACACCGGGGG